>UEXR01000091.1_pt1 | contig 13392 bp, 8 predicted proteins | sample 4301101 | NCBI WGS metagenome assembly UEXR01 (sample SAMEA4773180, study PRJEB27434) | metagenome | biome: 2259; feature: agricultural soil; material: soil | place: USA | collected 2014-09 | depth 0.25 m
TCTCGTAGTACGTCCTCACGTCACCCTTCCCGGTGTGGTACTGCGCCCAACCGAAGTCCAGCAGCCTCGAGAGTGCCGTCCCCTCAGCCCACTGAGGGAGCCCGCGGATTCCGATTGGCAGGAGCGGCATCTTGGCCTTGGCATACGACGCCACGTCTGCGAGCTGCGCCTTGGTGATCGCGACACCGCCCCAACAGGAGGTACAGTCCATATCATCCGACAGCACCAACCCGCCGGTGTAGGGCGCGTACTTCCGCAGCGTGTCTGCTGGGAGATATTTGGCGAGGCTGTCGATTTGCTGCTTGGCTTTGGTAACCGAGTACGTGCCGTCCGCGTTCTTGACATTGCGTCGAGGCTGCACCAGGAAAAACGTGAAGCGGCACCGGGAAGCCTCCTGTAGCCGGCTAAGGACATAGCGCGGCTGAATGGTCGAGTACGTTCCGCTCCACGCTCCCCCACACCAAGTCGTCTGGTCAGTGACGTTCATCGGTCCGGCCGGGATGCCGAGCGTGGTGCCGGCGTCCGCGAGGGTGACCGAAATGGAAATCGAGGAGGTGTCCGCCAGCCCACCGCTGGATGCGAGGATGCGATAACTACCACCGGTAGACGCAGCAGTGTAGAGGCCCGCGCTCGTGACGCTGCCACCGGTCGCTGAGTAAGTCGGGTTCACAGCGACGCTGTCCCCATTGCTCATGCGTCCGTAGACCGTGAACCGCTGGGTCGCACCGGGAGTGAGGGACACTGACTGGGGCCGCAGAATGAGCTGAACCAGCGAGGGCGCGGGCGAAGGCGTCGGGCTTGACGAGCCCGTGAGGAGGACGTCGGCGGTGTCAGCTTGCGGGCCACTGTTGGCGATGACCCGATACGACCCGGCGACTGATCCGGCCTTGTATTTCCCCGAATTGTCGATAGAACCACCCGAAGCGGAAAAGCTCACGCTGACGGAGACGCTGTCGCCACCAGCGCTGCGACCGTAGGCCGCGAATTGCTGGGTCGACCCGGTCGCCAGCGTGGCCGATGCCGGGGTGAGAATCAACTGGGCGAGCTTGAGCTTCCGAGAGTGATCTGCGAGAGAGACGGACGCTGGCACCGAGGGTGCCGAAATTGGAGTGGACCAACCAGTGCTGGATTCCGGAGCGGTCGAATCGCCGGTGCATGCCGCGAGCAGGGCAGCGACACCCAGCACGGTACATACTCGGGAGATTGCCAGTCTCCGGGAGAGCTTGAACGTGTATGTCATCGCCCTTAGCCTTTCATCAATCTCCTTGCTATGAACCCAACCGTTCCCGGAGACCCCGCCACCCTTGGGCTAAGATACTTTACGGTAGGCCGGGGCCATAACTCAATATCAACATTTAATACGATGACATCATATTCGGAATTATCGTAGTTGCTTAAGTGATTGAATTGCATGGGGAGTGCTGATGCGGTCAAAGTGGCATTGTAACAAAATATCGTATCATATCTTTACAGTAGTGTGCGGAAAATTACACCCTGCGGACTCACCACAGCGGCAGACATCCTGAGCCGAAGTAAGGCGGATCGCTTTCGGGTGATCCGCCTCACCGACGGCCCAGGCAAGATCCCCTTCCTTCTCACCGCGGCCGGGTGGCCGCACTCTTATGACCGATTCTCCAGCGGTGTCTTCCAACCGTGACTCCCGCGGCCCAATTCTGGTCGTCGATGACGAAGAGGTCGTTCGCCATCTGGTGGCACGTGCGCTGACCCAGGCGAACTACGAGGTTCTCCAGGCGGCAGATGGCTTCGAGGCCTTGGCGTTGCTCGCCGATCATGCTTTGCGACTTCGGCTGGCGATTTTCGATCTGGTGATGCCGGGCCTGACCGGAAGAGAGTTGGCAGAGGTCACGGCGGAGCGGTGGCCCCAGCTGCCCATTCTGTTCATTTCGGGTTATCCGCGAGCATACCTGGAAGAGCACTCACTACTCGACTCGCACCTGCCTCTGCTCAAGAAACCTTTCCTGCCCTCCCGGCTGCTGGAGGTGGTAGAAGAGACCGCACGTCCCTACCCTGCCACCATGTCTTGAACGGGCGACAAGCATATTGCGGTTTAGCTCGCCGGAATCAGCACGTATCAGCGGGGCATCACCGGAATTCCGGTGTGTCCCCGCCGCTTTCACCTGTCCGATGGACCCACTCGGACACACGCGAACTCGATCTAATGCAGGTCGGAATCAACAGCGAGACGGAGCGGGGCACCCTCCGGGGCGGCAGCCACAGGGCAGCGACACAGGACCACGACTAGCGAAGGGGACAGGGCGCTCTCCAGCCACTCGCCTCCGTGCTGCGTCCGTGTTGCCCTCCCCGCAGTACGTCGCTAGACTCTGGTGGAAGTCGCGCTCTCTAATTCCCCCCCTTCACCGCTGGCGCAATGCGCTCCTCAAGTTCCATGATGCTGAACTCGAGGGTGTCCGCGAGCTGCCCGGTTGCCCGCCGGATCTCTTGCTGTTGCTCGGGCGTCAGCTTGAGCTGCACCGAGCCCTTTCTCTCTGGCATACCAGACCTCGTCAGTGTACGTGAAGGCAGAATATCGAGTGATACACAAGCGAATTAGTATACAAGCGAAGCCGCGTGAAAAGATCGTGAATAGTCTAGATGCGTGTGACGCGCTGCTGCGTGGAGGAGCGGGCCGACCGCTATCCCCATCGAGCGCGAGCTTGGGCGCGGCGGCTAGGAGGCAAATCGGCGCAACCCTGATCGCCTAAATTTCCCAGTTGGACATGACGATGCCTTCGTGCGGCGGGCGCTGGGGATAGCCCTCGAGCAGCATCCGAAGGTCGGTCCAGTGAACCCGGTAACCGAGGCTAATCAGCTGAAGGTAGGAAGTCGCGAATTCAGTTTGACAGCGGACCGCGATGCGTCCCACCCGCTCGGCCGCCGCTGCGGGCGGAAGCGCGCTCAACAGCCGGTCAAACGCGGCGACATCTCGGGCCACCAGCTTGAGAACTCGCAGCTCGTCCTTGGGGCGACCCGCCGCGAGCGGAGTGGAGTGCCATAGCGCAAAGGCGCTGAGAATACCGCCTTCCCGGAGGAGGGTAGTGTCTCCAATCGCCAGCTCCCGAGTCAGTATGAGTTCGCGAGTAAAGTCCACACCGGGAAGGAGGCTTTCGGTCAGCCGGCGGCATTCCGTGACGAGCTCCGGTACCCGCGGTCCAGCGGCCGACAGGAGCTCCGAGCGCGGTCCCGCGACTCGTCGGGGCACGTCTTGCACCAGGGTGACCGTGAGATGCGCCGGCACCAGTCCAATGCGACTGTAGAACCCGATGTTGTCCACGGTCCGGGGCATGGTCTCCAGCCCGATGGTGGTCGCATGCTGTCCCCGGAGCCAATCGATACCGATGCGGACCATCATCGAGCCGAGGCCTTCTCCCTGACGGTCCGGTCGCACGGCCAGCGGACCCATCCACCCTTCGGTTCCCGAACGATGGACCATGTTGAAGGCGACGATCTGCCCGTCGGCGTCGCGCCAGACCATCGAGCCATCGCCGGCGTCCTCCAGGGCGTAACGCCAGACGAGTGGGTTGAGCTGCGGTACTCGCACGCCCACGAGTCCGTCGCGACTGTACCGATCGGTGAACGCCTCGGCGAACACCCGGTTGAGCTGATCCACATCCCGCAGAGTCGGGCGATCCGGTCCACGTACGCTTCGATCAGGCCGCCACATCCTGACCTCCTACCGGTTCGTCCCTCGCGGTGGCGACCCCGGTCGCAAGGTCAAAGCCGACCCGGATGACCCGATCGAACCCCTCACGGACCGAATCGATATGGGTGATCAGGATGACCTGGGGGAATCGGTCTGCCAGACTGCGCAGCAAGTCGACCACTGCCGCCCGCCGGTCTTCATCCAGCGATCCGAAGATCTCGTCCAGGATGAGAAGTGACAGCGGTTGTCCCGCCCGCTCGGCAATCATCTGACTGATGGCGAGGCGAAGCGCCAGGTTGGCGACGTCCTCTTCGCCGCCGGAGATCACTGCTTTGGGATCGCCGTCGTCGAGCAGGGTGGTGCCGTACTCCTCGTCCAGCTCCAGATCGGTATAGCGACCGTTGGTCAGGTCGCGGAGGAACCCTGAGGCCAGCTCGGAGAGATCGGGCCGCAGGGTCGCGTTGAGCTCGGTACGCAAATCGGTGAGGGCCCGGTCGAGCTCTTGATGGAGCGCCAGCTCGGTCGCGGCCGCGCTGGCTTCTCGCTCTCGCGCCGCCCGTTCGGTCCGCCGGCGCGCCACCGCGTCGATCGCCTCGGCGCCCGCGGCCGTCTCCGCTTTGGCGCGGACCAGACGAACCTCGGCTTCCTGGCGCGCCTGCTCGGCAGCCAGTGCGGCCGCGCGGGTATCGCGATAGGCGTCTTCGCTGTAATCGATCGCCGCAAGCCGGGCGCGCTGCTCGGCGGCGCGGCGAACAGCTTCCTGGCGCTCGTTCCGCGCGGCCTCGAGCTCCCGAGCAATGGTGGCACCACGCCCGGCCGCGACGCGAAGCCCTTCGGCCTGGAGCTCCAGAGGTTCCAGGGCCTTGATCTTTTGGAGCAGCTCCTCGTGACGCCGCTGATCGTACGCGACGGCGGTGCCTTGCAGGGACGCCTCCAAGTCGACCAGCCGTTGCCGCAAGCCGGCCTCATCCTTCCGCAGCGAGCCGGCTTCCTGCATCTGGGCCTCGAAGTGGCCCAACTCGGCCGTGCCCTCGGAGAGATCGGTCTCGAGAGCCACGCGTCGACGCTCCATCTCGTCCAACCCAGCCGGCTCCTGCTGGAGTTGCTCGATGCGCTGCTTATAGAAGTTCCCGTTGGAGACGACCTCGTCGATCTGCCGCTCCAGCAGCCCCAGGACTTTTTCGTACTCGCTCCCCAAAGGCCGATTGCAGGTCGGGCAGTCGCCCAACGGGCCTGCTTTGACCAGCCGCTGCCGCTGGTCTTTCAGCTCCTGGTACTGATCCAGCAGAGCCTGCCGCTTGGTCTTGGCGTCCTGCGCGTCGCGCACCCACGCAGTGCGGGTATTCTCGATGTCGAGCGCCAGGGCGGTGAGCGTTGCCTTGATGTCGCTGGACCGAGCACGGGCAGCGGTGAGCGCCGCCTCCGAGGGCAGCCGCCCGATCCGCTCTTCAACCGAACCGAGATGGGCTCGCACCTCCTCCATCTGAGCGAGCACCCTCACTCGAGTTGCGTGAGACTCGGCGTCCCGGTTCAGGGCCTCGACCTCTTTGCGAAGCCGTCCCAGGGATGTGAGACGCCGCTGGATCTCCTGCAAACGTTGGCGGGCAGCCTCCGCCTCTTTCATGTCCCGCTCCAGGCGTTCCGCCTGCTCAGCCACCGTGGCGGCGCGATGGTCGGCTACTCGGGCCTCCGCCTCGAGCGAGAGCGCGGTTTCCCGAAGCTGCTGGATGCGCTCCCAGCGGGGGCGGACCTCGCCAAGACGCTGGTCGGCGGTGGCAAAGGCCTCGAGAGCCGAGGCTTCGGCAAGTGCCGCGGCGGCCGCTCGCTCGCGAGCTCGGGCCTCCGCGCTCTCGAGCTCGCCCAGATCGGGCAAGCTTGCTCGAAGCGCGTCGAGGCGGGCCCGAAGATTGGAACGGCGCTCCTTGAGTCGATCCTGGGCAGCGCGAATCCGCTCGTAGCCCAGTACTCGGGAGAGAAACTGAGCCCGCTCAGGAGCGCTCATCGCGGCCATGACCGCGAGCTCCTTCTGGCCGGTGAAGTAGGTATTGAAGAATTCGTCCCGGGTCATCCCGAGGAGTCGAGTCACCCGATCGGTAACCGAGCCGATCGAATTGGCGATCGGTGCCGGGTCAGCATCCTGGTACAACTCGGCCGAATTCAGAGATCGGAGGATGCGATACTGATGCGGGCCGAGGCTGAATTCCAGCTCGACCTCGACCTTGGCCCGAGGAGGTGCACCCCGCCGCCGGATGGTCTCCCGGTTACCCCGCGCGGCTGGCATGCCGTACATCGCCCACGCGATGGCTTCGAGCAGCGTGGTCTTGCCTGCACCGTTGGGACCGATGATGCCGGTGAGACCGGCACCCAGCTCCAGCTCGGTATGCTCGTGTTGACGGAAATTGGAAAGCCTAAGGCGATTGATCTGCATCAAGCACCCGACAAATCGCGCTCAACCGCCTCCATGAGCTCAACGCCCAAGCGCACAAAACGCTCACGGTCGAGATCGCCTGGCAGGGGGCGATGCTCGAGATAGTAGCGGACCATTTCGGGAAGCGTCTGCCGCCTTCCCGGAGAGCCGGCTCCCACAGTGCGATGGATCTCGGGGCGGCGCAGATCCAGGCGGAACTGGAGGGCGGCCGTCTTGAGGGCTCGAATGGCGGCGTGATCCAACTCTCTCGCCACGTGGCGGGGCACGTTGTACACGACGAGACGCACGATCTTGTCCGCGATGCCTCCCGGAACGCGGGCCACCTCGGCTGCGATGGCGGCGCTCAGAGCCGGGGCATCGAGACCGTCGGCGTACAGCGGGCCCAGGTCGTGGATCTTGCGGGCCTGGGGCACACGCTGGGGTTGGACCTTGGTGGCTTTTCCGGACTCCAGCTCGACCAGCAGCCACCCTTTCCCTTCGATTCCAAGCTCCTGCTCCAGCCGGAGGTCGCCCCAGAAGTTGGGACTCACGTACTCGAGGGCGCCCGCATACCAGATCGGCGGGTCTTTCTTGTCCTTCTTGTCGTGGCGCACCTGGTACTGCACATGAAAGTCGCCCAGAGCGACGTAGCTCCACCCTCCGGACCTCAACTCCTGCGGGTCGATGAGCGCACCGCCGTAATCGGTGCCGCTCCGGTCCCCAGGATAGAGGCCTTCGACTTCCCCATGCAGCACCAGCACCTGATTCCGTTCGTTCCCTGCGGGACGCAGCGAGGCTCGCTCAGCGCCGATCACGGCCTGGTGCGGCACGGCGAGCACCGCGAGGTCGAGAGCGGGATAGGCCAGCCGCCGCGCCTCGTCAGTCGCCACATCTACGCCCAACTCTTCGAAGAGCCGTAGAATGCTCCCGGTGTCTGCCGAGCGGGGAGTATCATGGTTGCCGGCGATCAGCACGATGGGTGCGTCGGGCAGCGCCTCGCGGAGCCGCTGAAGCTGCTGGAACGCGAAGACGATGGCTGCGTTGGTGGGGCGAACGGAGTGGAAGAGATCGCCGGCGATGACCACGGCGTCGGGACGAGCGGCGATGACCCCATCGATGGCCCATCGGAAGGCCTGGGCGACGTCCGCCTCACGTTGGTTGACGCCGGCCTGGTTCAATCGCTGGTACTGCCGGATGCCGAGATGAGCGTCGGCAAAGTGTGCAAGTTTCACACAGGTAATGTCTCGTGGGGTCTCGATTTATCAAGGTGGCTGACAGCGACAGCTAACAGCTAAGCAGCTGGGCATTACCCCGATCTCGTGCCGCCGAGCACCGGCGGAGCCGTTCAACCGACCGGGGTCGCGGAGAGTCCGCGGCCCCCGTCTGGCGTTTGGGGACGTAGCTTTCACCGTCGCCCGCGACCGGCAAGCGTCGGCTCAGGGGTCTGGCGCGCCTGCCTGTCGCCCGGGGCGCGGGCGACGATGCAGTACACTTCGCACATTTCTTTCAGCCCGAGGCGGCATGTCACGACTTGACGCAGCATCTCGATGGTGTACAGGGGTGCGAAGAACGAGGTGTAGTCGGAGTTGTAGTAGGTGTTGACCTGGACGACTTGTAGACCGTTCTCCCGGCAGAGGCGAGCAAGCGTGCCGGGCGTGCAGCCGCGATAATAGGCGGGGAAGCCGCTGTTGCTCTTCTTCTCCGGGAATATCGCGAATAGAACGCGCCGAGCGAGGCTGTTCCCCAGCGCGCGATTCAGGATCGCGAACGGGGCGTTGCGGCAGGGGACCACATGGGCCATGACACTGCCCGGGGCGAGGACGCCCGTCAGGTTGGCGATTGCCGCTGGAGGATCCGCCACGTGCTCCAGGAGGGTCCTGGAAAACACGAGGTCGTACTTGCCAGGAATGCTCACGCTGGCGACGTCGCCGACGACCACCGAGTCGTAGGCGCCCCGCGGCGCCCGGGCGAGCGCGGCCCCGGAGATGTCGAGCCCCACCACGTGCAAGTCCAGCAGCCGCTTCGTCTCGAGGGCGATGGCCGGAAACCTCCCTCCGCCCACGTCGAGGACGCGCAGGCCCGGCTTCAGCAGGCTGGGAAGCACCTGATCCCGGAAGTCGGTCGCACCGTCGCGGGCGCTCCCGGGCACGAGCCGCGAGAGCAAACGCCGCTCCCAGTGCGACACGCGACGATTCCAGTTGATGAACTGTCTGACGGCGCTCATGTTCGCGGTCCCCCGATACCTGACGCTTCGGATCGTGTAATGTTCACGGCCCTCCCGGTGCTTGGCAACTGCGACCTGCGCGGTGGGCCGGCTTCCGGAACGGCCGGGCGCGGCCAAGTAGCTGTCAGCCGGCAGCTGGCGTTTTCGCTTTCCCAGCGGTCTCGTGCCGTTTAGGTTCGACTTATGGCACTCCCTTCCGCTTCGGTCAGCCCCACTCCCGGTGATTCCACCTCCCACAAGCGCCTGGGTGACTTCACGGCCGACACCCGGCTCCTGATCATCACCCCAATGGCGGCCGTGGTCGGCGCCATCAGCTCCCTTGTGGCCGTTGCCCTCGTGTGGCTGATCGGCGGCATCACCAATCTCGCCTACTACCATCGCTGGAGCTCCCAGCTGATCTCCCCGGCCGGGAACCAACTTGGAATCGGGGCCGTGCTGGTGCCAATGGTCGGGGGACTTCTGATCGGGCTCATGGCTCGATACGGATCGGAGAAGATCCGAGGGCACGGCATTCCGGAGGCAATGGAGGCCATCCTCATCGGTCGGAGCCGGATGAGCGCCAAAGTTGCCCTGCTCAAGCCGCTCTCCTCCGCCATCTCGATCGGAACCGGCGGACCGTTCGGCGCCGAGGGGCCGATCATCATGACGGGCGGGGCATTCGGATCCCTCTTCGCGCAGGCCTTCCATCTCTCGGCAGCGGAGCGAAAAACCTTGCTGGTGGCAGGCGCCGCGGGGGGAATGGCAGCGATCTTCGCTACCCCTCTCGCAGCGGTGCTCCTCGCCGTCGAGCTGCTGTTGTTCGAGTGGAAGCCGAGGAGCTTCATCCCGGTGGCCGCCGCGGCGGCTGTCGCGGGCGCGCTGCGAGTCCCGCTGCTGGGACAAGGTCCGATCTTTCCGGTCGCGCCGCATGCCCCTCTTTCCTGGGTCGAGCTGCTGGTCGCGCTTGGCCTCGGGGTAGTGGCCGGATTCGGATCCGGGCTTCTCACCTGGATGGTGTATTTCTTTGAAGACCTCTTTGCCAAGCTGCCCTTCCATTACATGTGGTGGCCGGTGATCGGAGGCCTGGTCGTCGGACTCGGGGGCCTGCTCTTCCCTCGCGCTTTGGGTGTGGGGTACGACACCATCGGCGACCTGTTGAACGGGCGCTTGGTGGGCAGCTTCCTGATTGGCCTCGCCCTCACCAAGGCCATCATCTGGGCTGTGGCCCTGGGCTCCGGAACTTCTGGTGGAGTGTTGGCTCCGTTGCTCATCATGGGGGGCGCTCTCGGTGCGGTCGAGGCGCATTGGATTCACCTGGGCGACACTGGGCTCTGGGCCATGATCAGTATGGCAGCCATCATGGGAGGGACCATGCGGTCCCCTCTTACCGCCGTCGCCTTCATGCTGGAGCTCACCAATGACATTCTGGTGCTTCCCGCCCTGCTCATCGGATGCGTGGCGGCACAGACGGTGACGGTGCTGCTGATGCGCCGATCCATCCTTACCGAGAAGGTGGCGCGGCGGGGCTATCATGTGATGCGGGAATACGTGGTGAATCCGCTGGCGCGGTCTCGGGTGGAAGACGTGATGCAGCGGAACCCCCCAACGGTGTCGGCCGAATTGACAGTGGATGGGCTCTCCGGCCTCCTCGCCAAACACGACCCCTCGCTGGCGGAGCAATACGCCTGGCCGATTGTCGACGGGAAGGGAGCGCTCGTGGGAATAGTAACCCGCGGAGACCTGATGAGAGCCGCTGCGTCCGGGCTCGAGGGTACGCGGAGCGTCTTGCTGGCCGGTAGCCAGTCCCTGATCGTCACCTATCCGGATGAGCTATTGGAAGAGGCCGTAGACAAGATGGCACGACACGACATTGGCCGGCTGCCGGTGGTGGATCGACGGCATCCTGGCCGGCTCCTGGGTTATCTCGGTCGGAAGGGAATCGCAGCGGCTTGGAGGGAAATCGCGGAAGAGGAGCAGGTACGCGAGGCCGGATGGCTCTCGGGGAGGGCGCGGCTGCTCCGGATGAAAGTCCGGCGGGTCATCTCCGAAGGCGACGATCCCGAGCAACTGGCTTCGTAACGCGTCTCACCTTCCGTACGAATCGTCACTCCGCCGCAAGGCGGGAATCCCCCGGCGGGGCGCCACTACCTCAGCATCCACGCGACGACCAAGGCAAGCCTTGAAAAAGGCGAATGGGTCCGTGGCGCGCTCGCGCCGCGTGGCCGCCAAGGCGCGCCGCACATCCTCCTCCCGGCGGCCCTCGACCAAAGCGCGAACCCCATCCAGCGAAATCTTGCGGTCCAGGGCGCGAAGTTGTCGGGCCACGGCATCGGCGAACGACAGCTCTCCTGCCGGCGGGAAGCGCTCGATGCCGTCACGGCTGGCGAGCACCGCAGGACGGGGAAACTTCACGAAAATCGGCTGAGTGAAGTGAGGGTGTCGCACCATGAGCTCGCCCTTCGGCAGCGTCGCCAGCTTGATCTTGGTCGCGGGGGAAAGGGTGGCGTACCCCGGCGTGGCCAGCTCATCCATATCCATCCGCCCGTAGATGCCGGTCCCCGCGTTACCGACCACCCGCCGCTGGACCTGAGAGCGAAACTGCTGGGCAGAAAACAGGACGAGGCCGAGATAACGACCTCGCTCCGAGAGATCGAGCAGCATCTTCCGCACGTAGGTGTCGGGAGCCTCGGCCGGTGCGTATTTGTTCAGCTCGTCCACGAACACCACAACGTGGTCCACGCCGAGATCTCGTCGCTCAAGGTGCTCCCGGAGCTTGGATACGATCCGCGCAAAGACCAGGTCCTGAGCTAAGGGGTCAAGGCCGGCGACGTCCACCACGTGAATACTGCGGTCTTCGAAGTGGCCCCAGGGGAGATCGTGGGCAATGCCATCGTCGGTGACCAGACCCTTGGAGCGGGTCGAGATGTTGCTCAGCCGGTTGCGCACCTTCCGGATGGTGGCGAGGTGATGGGTCTTCCACACCTCGCCTCCCTTCCCCAACAGCTCCATGAAGTCGAAGATGCAGCGAAAGAATTCCTCCAGATCAGCGAAACTCTGCACGCAGAACGGCTTCCCTCGGAGCATCTCGTCCAGGTACTCCCGTCCCACTACCCGCTCGGCAAGAAAGTCGATGAACGCATCGGCCTTGGCATCGATGTCGTCCCGGTTAAGCAGGACCTCGGCATAGTCCAGCACCTCGCGCAAGCCCCAGACCAGTGGCTCGGTGTTGCCGGCCAGGGCGTCATTGGTGCGAAGGGTATTGAGGTTTACCCCATCGGGCTTGAAGGGAGCGTGGTATCGGACCTTGGAGAATGGCTCGGGGCGCAGGCCCAACCGGGCGTAGACTCGACGATCCTCATCGCTCAACTCGGCAGCTTGATCCAGGAAACAGAGATCCGGTCCCTTCACATTGAAGCAGAGGGCCGCCACCGAACCCTTGTGGGCAGGAAAGGTCTGGAAGATGCTGGTGAGCAGGAACTCGACCGCGCTGGTCTTGGTGGCGAGACCCGACACACCGGTGATGTTGAGGTGGGCGGCCTCCGGCCCCAACAGGAAATCGCAGTCCAGATATACTGGAGACTCGCCTCCGCCGGCGGCATACAGCCCGACAGGGACACCAGTAGCGCGATCGCCCGCCGTGTAGGCATCCATCCGCAAGGCGAGAATCACATCCGCGTCCGAGGCGAGCCATACCGCACCTAGCGGCACCGGCTGGAGCGGCTCCTCCGGAATCTGTCGGAGCACCGCGGCCGAATAGAGGCGGATCTCGGCGCGCTGGCTGGGCTCGAGGCCAGCAGCCACCGGATCGCCGTCGGCGCCGAGCACCGCGTGCATGGGCGTCATCAGATCGGAGTACGCGAACCCATCGGTTACGACGCCGTATACCGCCCGACCGGCTTCTTCCACTCGCACTATGGCACCGATGCCGATCGGTGACTCGCGCGCGGTCCAGAAGTGGAATTGATGGGGCGTGGAGGGCTTGAGCTCGGTGGCGACGACTCGGCCGATGGGAGGGAGGGGGTGCGGCATGATGCCAATGTGTCTCACTGGATCGGGGAAGGAAACCTGGCGCGGACTTCGCGCAGCTCGGCATCGGTCTGGGCCGGAGTCCAACCCAACTCCCCGGCGGCGAGGTCGGCCGCGGTTCGCAGGGCTTGCTCCCCAGGATTGCCGGCGGTGCAGAGATCGGTCCTGCGAAAGACGCAGTCGCTCAGCCGAAAGGCCATCTCATGGCGTACCGCGTGGATCACTTCGGCTCGAAGGATTCCGCTGTCGCCGATGGGTTCACCCCAGCCAGGTAGCTGGCGCACGATGCGAAGCACCTCGACGTAGGTGGTCCCATAGTTGTGGGCTAGTCTCTCAGCGACGCCGGCTGGCAAGCCCGAGGGCGCTTCGCTGGCGATCTCACGAGCCAGCGCGTCGAACTTGGGAAAGTCGCCGCCGTAGAGAGGTGTTTCCGTGGTGCGGCAAGGTGCCGCGGCGCGCCCCAGTTTCCTGACCGCGAGATCGACGGCTTCTTCAGCGACGCCGCGGGCAGTGGTATAACGATTGGCGATAGCGGTGATCAGTCCCTCGACTCCCTCGAAGCGGGCATTATCGACCACCAGTGGCCGCTTGCCGAAGCTCACATCTTCGCCCACCAGCTCGCCTTTGGCGATCGGCAGCAGCCCGGCCATGACAAGGCTCACATCTGCCAGTGACAATTTCAGCTGAGGGGCAGCCTCGTTGATCTCGTCCAGGAACTCCTGTACCTCCTGCTCGGAGACCCGCAGCTGGTCGGGGTCATCGCGGAAGATGGCGCTGTTGACCCCGATCAGGGTGACCCCATGCCAGGGGACCAGAAAGATGTGGCGAAAACCGCGGCTCAATACCGCATCCGGGTCGCGATAGCGAGTCTGCAAAGCGAGCGCTCGGTTAGTGCCCGGCGCCCTCCGGATAACGACCGCCATATCCCGGGAGAAGGGGACCGCGCGGCCAGGCCGGATGCCTGCCCGCACCAGCAAGGACTCGGCAAAGGGCCCGCTCGCGTTCAGCACCACTCGGCTACGGACTTCGAACTCTCCTCCGCCCAGCCGGTCCTTTACGGTTGCACCGGAGATTCGTCCCCCCCGACGAATCAAG
>UEXR01000673.1_pt1 | contig 13392 bp, 11 predicted proteins | sample 4301101 | NCBI WGS metagenome assembly UEXR01 (sample SAMEA4773180, study PRJEB27434) | metagenome | biome: 2259; feature: agricultural soil; material: soil | place: USA | collected 2014-09 | depth 0.25 m
TCCTATGTCATGGTCGACGATCCCCTCAGCGTGGAGATCGACCCCACGGAGCCGCCCTGGAATCCGCAGAATTACGACCTCGAGTTCGATGGAGCGATGACGTTGCGGCGGGCCCTGTACCTCTCTCGCAACATCATCGCCATCAAACTGGGCATGGAGATCGGCGAGCAGGCGGTGATCAGCGAGGCGACCAAGTTCGGCATTACCACCCGGATTCCATCGGTGCCCTCGATCCACATCGGCTCCGCCGACGTCTACCCGCTCGAGATCATCGCGGCCTATTCCACCTTTGCGAACCTGGGAACTCGGACGCTTCCCAACGCGATCCTGCGAGTGGAAGATCGGAGCGGCAAGATCGTCTGGCAGCCGACGGTGCGGAGCGTGACGGTCATGGACACGGCCCACGCCTGGCTCATGGCCGATGCGCTCCGCGATGTCGTGCGCCATGGCACCGCCGTCGGTTCAGTGGGGTCGCGGATCGACTTCCCCGCGGGCGGGAAGACCGGCACGACCAATGACGGTTTCGATGTCTGGTATATCGGATTTACTCCCGATCTCGTGACCGGAGTGTGGATCGGCTTCGATCAACCCAAAAAGATCAAAGCCAACGCCCAGGGCGGTGTACTCGCGGCGCCGGCGTGGACCCAGATGATGCGTGAGGTGTACGAGCGCCGGACACCACCGGGAGCGTGGCCACGGCCCGACGGCCTTACTGCGCTCGACATCGATAAGACTACCGGCTACAAGGCGACTCCGTTCTGTCCCAAGGACGTGCACTACATCGAGTCGTTCATTCCAGGGACCGAGCCGACCGCGTTCTGCCCCATCCATTCGCCCTTCGGCTCCCTTGGCGGCGTCATGGGCGGTACCGGGCAGGGGCCCGCGCCGGCTGGTTCGCCGCCAACTGCGCCCGCATCCGGCACCGCCAAGCCAGGTGTTCCGCAGCGGTCCACACCGGCCGACTCTACCTCCACCGGAACCACCTCGGGCGTCATGGGCGGCGCGGGCCCTCCACCGAACTCCCCGCGCTAGCATGCCGGCGCGCCGCCTCGCGGCCCGGTGGGTGATCCCGATCGAGGACCACCCGATCGTGCGGGGTGCGGTGCTGATCGGCGACGATGGCCGGATCGTCGCGCTGGGCCCGGATGATCAGGTAGGCCGCCCTCCCGACGTACCGGCCGAGGAATATGGCGATGCCGCTTTGCTCCCCGGGCTGGTCAATACCCATACCCATCTGGAGCTCACCGGACTCGAGGGAGAAGGCGCGGAGCCTGACTTCCCCCGCTGGATCCTGGGCGTGCGCGGGCGAAAAGCGGCCCGCACTCGAGCACAATTTCTGGCGGCTGCACACAACGGACTCGCGGACTGCTGGGCGGCGGGGGTAACGACCATTGCGGATACCGGAGACTCCGGCGCAGTCATCCAGGCGCTGGCACAAGCCGGAGGCTCCGGGGTCGCGTACCAGGAAGTCTTTGGGGCTCACCCCAACGATGTGGAGGTGAGCCTGGCAGGGCTCCAGGCCAGGGTGGAGGCTCTCGCCCCCTTTGCCATCGGCCGAGTCCGGATCGGAGTCTCCCCCCATGCGCCGTATACGGTCAGCGGTCCACTCTACGCCGCGACCGCTGAATGGGCCCGGGGAGAGTCTCTTCCGCTTGCGGCCCATGTTGCCGAATCGTCTGCCGAGTGCGACCTTCTCGCCCGGGGAACCGGCGGCTTCGCGGAGGCGTGGCGTCGGCGCGGCATCCCACTGCCAAGCCCGCTGGGCCGTACACCGTTCGAATGGTTGGATGACCATGGGGTGCTGGGCGAGAGCACGCTCTGCATCCACGGGATTCAAGTGAGCTCCACCGACCTGGAGCGGATGCGTAGCGCCGGGGCGGGGCTGGCACACTGCCCCCTGTCAAATCAGGCGCATGGCCACGGAATCGCGCCGCTCAAGGAGTATCTCGAGCGCGGCATCCGGGTTGGGCTCGGAACCGATTCGGTCATGAGTGTCGGGAGGTTGAACCTCCTGGCGGAAGCGCGCGCAGCGCGAAAAGCAGCCGGCCTAGATCCGCACCAGGCACTCGCATTGTGCACCATCGAAGCGGCTCGGGCACTCGGACTTGGTGATGAGATCGGGAGCCTCCGGCCCGGAAAGTGGGGAGACTGCACGCTGATCCTGTTGTCGTCGGACGCGGCCGACCGATCGCCGGTCGAGCGGGTATTGGAAACCGGTCCGGATGATGTGGTGGCGACCTACCTGTCTGGAGGAGCGGTGTATCGAGCTCACGCCAGAGTATGAAGATTCAGCGGCATGCGGCGATTCTGCGGGTGGTGCGCGACCGGCGCATCGAGAGCCAGGACGAGCTGCGCGAGGCGTTGGCCACCGAGGGGTTCGTGGTGACTCAAGCTACGCTCTCCCGCGACATACGCGAGCTCGGCCTGGCCAAGCTGGCCGATCCTCAGGGCGGAGCCTTTTACACCCATCCCCATCGTGCCGCCGTGCGGCCCGACCTGGCCCAGATCCTGCCCACGTTGCTCGTGAGCGTGGATGGTGTGGGACCCCTGCTCGTGCTCAAGACGGCCAGCGGTTCTGCCGGGGCGGTAACCGAAGCCTTGGACCATGCCGGCTGGGCCGAAATCATCGGGACCATCGCCGGCGATGACACGGTCCTGATCATCACCCGCAGTCAACGGCTACGAGAATCGATCGCTTCACGGATCCAGGGACTGGTTAAAAAGTAGACAGTCGAGCGCCATTCCCTTGCTCGCTTGCTGGGCGTTCATTACGATTCGAGAGCGCGATCAGCCGGTCTGCGTCAGTGAAGCCTACCGGTCCTATCCCGCCGGGCCCGGCTCCCATGGGGCGAGCGAGGCGGGATTCGCGCGCCCTGACCCCGATTCGAATAGGGAGTAGTCGCGTGCGGTGCCTGGCGTTGAACGCCTCCTTCGAACCACTGACTATGGTGCCGGTGCGGCGTGCCTTGCGACTCGTCATCGAGGGCAAGGCTGAGATCGTCGAATCCGACGGTCCCGACCTGGTTCGAAGTGAACGCCTGACTCTGCCCAAACCTGCAATTATCCGACTTGTCAGGTTCGTTCATGTTCCTCGCCGCTTCCGTCGCCAGGTCACCAATACATTTCTCTTTGCTCGCGACAGTTACCGGTGCCAGTATTGCCACCGGGGACAAAACGAGCTGCGCCATCGGGAATGTCTGACTCGAGACCATCTGGTCCCGCTCTCTCGCGGGGGCGACAACGAGTGGACCAACGTGGTGACCGCCTGCAGCTCCTGCAACACCCGTAAGGGAAATCACCTGCCCGAAGAGTGCGGCATGCATCCGTTGATTGCGCCGAGGGAGCCGCACTTTGTGCACTTGTCCTGGGCGGTACGCCGGCTCTCCTCGACGCAGGCGAAGTACATCAAGTTGTTCTACGGTGAGGAGGCGCTGCGGGCGTTGGGGGGGACGATTGAGAAGACTGCATGACCTGTCACCTCACCTTGAACTCCGGACTTCTCGCCTCCAGCCGCAAGCTCGGTAGTCCCGCCAGTCGCAACAGGAACCGCGTCGCCCCGCGGCCCAACGCATCACCAATGCTCTCCTTCCCTCGCGCCACCTCTCCCAGGTCCCCGGCCAGAAAGCGCTCCAACTCGTCGAGGTCGGTATCGGACAAGGTGGAAACCTGCATGGAGGCCGCGTAATAGTAGGTCCCGGCGTCGGCAGGCAGGACATTCACCTGGTAGGCAAAGGCAAGAGCAGCACTGAGCGCGTCCAGAGTGGCATATCGCCGCTCCTGTGCCCGGCCTCCCACTAGGGTCAGCATCGTGTACTGATCCAGCAGCGGCTCGTGACGCATCACCACGTCCCATTCCGCCTGCCGGATGAAGGCGTCGAACCAGCCCGGCTTCGACCGCCACACCTCCACTCGATAATGCAACCGAACCGGGAGCCCGGATCTGAGGGCGGAGAGCCAGCGACTGTCAGCCAGCAGATTCCGGGAGCGCACAATAGGTGCTCGAGCGCCATCGCCGACAGAATCCCGGGCCAGCCTCACTTCGAGCGAGACCGCGGTCGTGTCCTGGGCGGCCGCTGGCGTCGGGCGGATCATCCCCAGAGCGAGAGGGATGGCCAACGCCCAGGCTCGCCAGCGAGCGGCGCCGGGCGGAACCGGGAGCGTGAGCAACACTAGAATCGGCGCTGCAGCCTGACGACGAACTTGACCGGCTCTGCGTCGGTGAGAGCCTTCACCAGGTATGCGCCGATCTGGCCTGCATCGAGCCCGACTCCGACATCGTACTTCCACTCGTCCAGAGAGGGAATGCGGTTGACCGGCACTTGACCGGGCCCATCCCCGGCAAGCCAGGCCTTTCCCGCATCCCCTAAGAGCACCAGGTCCGCTTCTTCGATGCCGATGAAGCGCCCATTCGGCCCACCGTCTCGGTCCCGGAACCGGTGGCCGAGGTTCAGTCCCAGCCTGGTCCGGACCTCGACTTGGGCGGTGATCACCCGATCGCAGAGCGCCGGCTGGGACGGATCGATGAAGCCTTTTGGTGCGCAGGTGAAGGCCCGAAAGTCATAGCCCGGCATCAGGTCCATCCCGCCGAGCGAGACCCGACGCTGCACCGGCAGCCGGTCGCCGCCGACCCACCCGTCGGCCCTGAGCCGCGCGTTGACTCGAAGCGACGGCGTGAGACGCGAGTACCGCCGCAGGTCCAGGGAGAGACGATCAAACCCGTACCCACCGAAAAGCGGCGGCGGCGGACGAATGACCTCCGGCAAGGTCACCGGCGCGACGTTGTCACTGGTAGAGTGCTCGAATCGGGCTTGCATGAACCAGCCGGTGCTGGGCAGGTCCCGCTCGTTCCGAGTATCGAAATCCACCGCGACGCCAGTAGTGAAGTAAGCGCCGTCATCGATCAGCGGATTTCGTCGCCACCGGTCACTGTTGCGCAGCAGCGACCACGGATCAGTGGCTCGGACCGAGTGTTCGCCATCCCGACGGAGACTGAGCTCGAATCGGAGCGGGCGGACGGGATATACCCAGGCGGCCGCGCCTCCACCCTGGCGTTCGAAGTAGTCGTGGTAGTCGCGCTGGAGCAGGAACGCCGACCAGCCGTTCTCGCTGGGCGAGAGGGGCTGGTCCTCGATGGAGCTGGTCTCGCTGTAGACTCGCCCCATGACCCCGGCGATCGCGGTCCTGAACTCGAGTCGGAGGTTGTAGCCGAAATCACTGCTCAGTTCCGAGCCTTCGCTGGCCGTACGCAGGATGCCCCGGAGGTCAAGTCGTGCGACCGAGCCGCGGGTGGGGCGCAGCTCGAACATCGGCCCGAACACCACGGGCAGCCCCTCTATTCGATTGTAGGTGCCTCCCGTCCCCAGGGTGAGCGTGGTTCTGACCTTCCCGGTCTGAAAGCTGGTCCGCGCGGTGGCCAGCTCGGCCAATGGGCGCCTGCGCTCGCGGAGGACCAGCATTCCGCCGGCATCGCGCAGCACCGGTGCCGCGTCCCAGTACACCCGCTCTCTCCCCTGATGCTGGGCAGTAGGCGAGCGGATCAGTCGCCCGCCGACCACCAGAATGTCCCCGTCCACCACCGCGCCCGGGAGCAGATAGAGGGTGCCATTGGCAACCCCAATTGGACCCGAGACTCGACCGGAGATGCGCAGCGCGCCGCGATACTGCCCCAGGCGGCCCTCGAACCGGCTGTCAGGCGGAAGGCTTACATCCCCCTGCATGCGGGTTGTTGTGGAGTCGTTGTAGAAGGCGATCAGGTCGGCGACGACGCCGGGCGGAGGCCCGCCACGCATGACGGTGTCGATGGGTGGCGCGTCGGGATCGATGACGATGACGCTGTCCTGAGCTGCCAGCCGAGCGGCGAGGCCGAGGAAGAGAAACGCGTGAACCGTGACCCGCGAAAGCTGAAGGGGGAGGCGTGAAACGTGAAACGTGAAACGTGAAACGTGAAGTCGGAGAGGAGATACAGTGCGCATGCGAAGTCCCTTCACGTTTCACTGTTCACTTTTTCGCGCTGTTCAAGATTCCCGCTTGTCGCTGTTGTCGATTCCCAACCGCCGCATGCGCCGATACAGGTTGGCCCGGTCGGTCTGGAGGACGCGGGCGGCCTCGGCCACGTTGCCGTGGGACTGCGCCAGCGCGGCTGAGATGAGGCCGTGCTCGAATTCATCCAGCGCATCGTTCAGCGGCCGGCCCAACGCCGCCGCCGCTGCCGGCGGGACCGGCGCAGGGCGGAGCACCTGGCGCACCGCCGGCGCGTCCACCACAGGGCCACTCAGGATGCTGAGCCGCTCGACCAGGTTGGCCAGTTCTCGCACGTTCCCCGGCCAGGGATAGGAGGCTAATGCGTCCATAGCCGCTGGGGTGAACGCCACCCCATCCCGGGGACGTACCCGCTCGGCCAGATGCGACACCAGCGCGGGTAAGTCCTGCAGCCGCTCCCGGAGCGGCGGCAGATGAATGGGGAAGACATTGAGCCGGAAAAACAGATCTTCCCGAAACTTTCCTTCGGTAACCTCGACGTCCAGCCGGCGGTTGGTCGCCGATATGATCCGCACATCCACCCGCACGATGTGCTCCGCTCCGATCCGCTGCAGATCACCGGTCTCCAGAGTTCGCAGCAGCTTGGCCTGCGCCTCGGGGCTCAGATCGCCAATCTCGTCGAGAAAGAGAGTGCCGCCGTGCGCCAACTCGAATCGACCCAGGCGCCGCTCGGTGGCGCCGGTAAACGCTCCGCGCTCGTGCCCGAACATCTCACTCTCGACCAGATCCCGCGGGATAGCGGCGCAGTTCACGGTGACGAACGGCCGCTGCGCCCGTTGACTCGCCGCGTGGATCGCGGCAGCGACCAGTTCCTTACCGGTCCCGGAGTCGCCGGTGATGAGCACGCGGGCTTCGGTTGGCGCGACCCTGGCGACGAGCGCCCTGACTTCCTGCATGGCGGGGCTCTCGCCGATGAGGGTGCCGCGCGGGGCCAGCTCCGCGCGAAGAGCGCGGTTCTCGGCCCGGGTCCGATTCAGCTCGAGCGCGGCCCGTACGGTTACGAGGACCGACTCCGGTGCGAGCGGCTTCTCCAGGAACTGGAACGCGCCGAGCTTGACGGCGCGCACCGCGTCGGTGAGCTGAGCCTTGCCGCTCATCATGATGACCGGGGTGTTGCGGCCCCGCTCTCGCATGCGTGCAAGCGTCTCCAGGCCGTCGGGGCCCGGAGGCATCAGCAGGTCGAGCAGTACCACATCGGGGTCGGCATCATCCAGCATGAGCAACGCGGCGTTCCCATTGGCCGCTTCGGCTACGGTGCAACCTTCCTCACGCAATAGCGCGGCGAGCATCCGCCTGATGTTGGCTTCGTCGTCGACCAGGAGTACTTGTACCGGACCGGTAGTCACTTGCCCAACATCCTGACCACGAAGGTTGCTCCACCGCCTGGTGTCTGCTCCACGGTGATCGTCCCGCGGTGCATCTCGACGGTCTGTTTGGCGAGCGCCAGGCCGAGCCCGGTGCCGCCACTCTTTCCGGTGCAGTATGGGTCGAAGATCCTGCCGTCCAACTCGGGGGGAATACCCGGCCCGTGGTCTCCAATGACGATGCGGACTGTCCCATCGCTACCTGGAGCGGCCATGAGCTCGATCTCTCCCTGACCATCACAAGCCTCTACCGCGTTGCGCAGGATATTGCTGAATGCCCGTCGGAGCGGATCGTAGTGCCCCAGGAGCGGTGGGGTGGCGGGATCGAGGGACAGCCGGGCAGACATGGTGGTCGGGAGCGTAGTTCGCGCCAGCTCGGCCAACAGCTCGACCAGATCCACCGGCGCCGCAGGCCCCTCGGGCAAGCGCCCAAACTCGGTGAACTCGGTGGCCAGTTGCTCCAGTCGCCCCGATTCGGCATGCAACACTTCGATGGCATCGCGCTGAGTCTCCGAGGCCGAGCGACCCAACTGTGCCACAGCGAGGCGGATCGGGGTCAAGGGATTCTTGATCTCGTGCGCCACCCGGCGGGCGGTTTCCCGGAAGGCGCGCAGCCGCTCTGCCTCGATCTCTTGGGTTCGAGCCCGTTCCAACGCGTCCGCCATTTCTCGCAGAGCGTTCCGCAGCGCGGCAAACTCCGGTGCCCCGCGGCGCGGGCTATCCGGTGGGAGCGGCTCCAGTCGCCGGATGTTCCCGGTCCAACCGATCAGCTCATCGATCGGCCGGCTGAGCTGTCGAGAGAGGTGTCCGCCGAGCCGAACCGACGCATAGAGAAAGGCTGCGCCGAGCAGGAGCACGACCAATCCCAGGCCGGCGTAGTAGTAGCGGCTGAAGGCCTCGGCCCGCTGAAATTGGGCCAACGCATTGTTCAGCTTGGTGGCATGAGCATCGAGTGCGGCCCGTTCCGCCGGGCTGAGGCGCAGCGTGTCGAGCGATTGCAGCAGAGTTCGGCCGGAAGCGGCCACTTCATCCAGTGCGCGACTGGGGCCGGTCGTGGGGCTGGTGGAACGAACGGTCAGCCCCCATCCCAGGACCGCGACGGCCGTGGGAAGCGCGCCGAGGCAGATCAGGATGAGGAGAATTCGCCGATGGAAGGAGAGGCGCATCGGGTCTCAAGATAAGCCGCGGGCTGATAGAGGGCCCAACCGGCTAGCATCCCCGCAAGAGCTCCCGCCCATTCGGACCAAGGAACCGGCGGGTAGCCAGTCCAAAACGGAATGAGGCCGAGGCCAAGCACCAGGGTACCGGTGACTACACCAACCACGCTCCGCGTCCATCCGCTCCGTGCCGCCCAGTACCCGAGTGGAAGGAGCCAGGCAATGAGATAGAGCGCGGTGAACAGCTGGCCGCGGGGACCAAGAGCCATACCGAAGACGGCTGCCAAGACCCATCCTTGCGCGGGGCTGAGTTGCGCTTCCGAGGTGCGTACTATCCCGCCGTAGGACGTGGTAAGCTGGAGCCGCCGCCTGGCCTCACGCGCCGCCACCCGAACTTGCTCACCCGCAGAGCTGGGAAACCCTTCGGGCAGCTCGATGGTGGGCGATCGCAGTCCCAGCCGGAGAGCGCGAACCGGGATCGAGAACAGCAGCTTCCGGCCTTCTTGATTTAGGATGGGAGACCACACCGGACCCAGGTCCAGTACGTAAACCCAGGCACTCTCGCCCCTGGGTGAGCCCGACACAGCCTCTATCTGCAGGTCGATCCTTTCTTGGCGGAGCGCCTCCCTGAGAACGGCAGCGGCGGAATCTGGGACCTTCCCGTTCGGCAGGGAGAATCCGCCAGCCACTGCATCAACGACCCTTCCGCGAAAAGGGTCGACCCCGGGCGGCGTGGGCGCCCATCGACTGCGGATTTCAGTCTCAGGCACCCAGGGCTGCATGAGCCACGCAGCGACTACCAGCCCCGCGAGCCAGAGTGTGGCCCAGAGGTACATCAGCCGGCGAGCGTAGCGAGGACCGGCACCGAGGGCCGGAGGAAGCAGGCGGGCCAGGCCGGCGCCGATTGCACTTCCCGTGGTGTTGGTGAGCAAGTCGCTAAGGCTGGCATCCCTTCCAGTCACCACCGTGAATTGCAGGGTCTCCACGGTGAGAGAGAGGAGCGCCGAGATACCGACTACCCGCGACCACCTCAGCCCCGATAGGCGCAGTCCCACCGCAAATGGAATGAAGAGCAGGAGGTTGAGGAGGACGTCCGCACCGGGGTCCATGCCACACAGGAGACACCACAACGGCGTCAGGGCCACCTCTTTCGCGGTATCCGGGGAGGGATACAGCGTGCTGATCAGGATGCCCGCGAGGCCAACAGCAGCCAATCCCTTCCACAGCCGGGAGCCTTCCCGGAAGGTCTCGGGAGCAGGTTGAGTCACGGCGCTGGAGCCACCAGGGGCGGGGCAGACCGAAGCCGGCGGGCCGAGATGCCGATGCCGATCACGGCTCGGACCAGCCACCCCAGGCCGACACCGTAGATCACTCCGGGCAAGCCCCAGCTGGCACCGACTGTGGCGCCCGCGAGAGCCACAGCTACCGATACCCAACCCCAGAGATTGACTCTGGTCACTTCGCGCGCCTCGGAGAGCGCCGTCACCAGCGCCTTGGCAAAGGCGTTGAGCACCTTGGCGATCCCGCTCGCCAGGGCAGCGATCATAAGAGGCACTGTGAGATGGTACTTGCCGCCGAGCAGCCAGCGTTCCACCAGAGGGGTGACGATCCAGATCAGCAGCGCCCCTCCGACTATCAACACTGCCACCAGCCGTGCTTCGCGGCGAATGAGGTTTCTGCGTTCGGGAACACTGCCGGCGGCGCGGAGTCGCGGCATCAGGGTGTACCCCACTCCCAACTGCAGCACCCGAAAAAGCGAGCCTACGATAGCCGCAAGCACCCCGTAGGTCGCGAGCTCACCGAGTGAGAGCAGGCGCGCGATCAGCAGCCGGTCGAGCTGCACCAGCAACAGGCCCGAGGCGTCCATTCCGGCCAGAGACATGGCCTCGCCCCAGACCAACTCCTCTTTGCGCTCTTTGCCGAACCCGGGTTCCCGGGTCAACAGCCCCCACCCAATAGCCGCCGCGCCCAGGTACCCTAGAGTTGCGATGAAGAGAGGAAGGTGGGCGCTGCCAGAGCGGGTGACCACGACGATCAGTGCCGCCAACAGAAGGACGAAATTCGGGCTCTGGGTAAGCGCCAACGAGAGACCGAAGCGCTGCTCCGACTGAAATCGGGCACCCGCGACTGCCATCACCGCGCCGCTTACCGAGGAAACGAAAACGAACAGCAGGAGGGCCGGAGCGAGCTGATAGGCGAAGACTCCGACGGCGACGAAGAGCAGAGCGATAGTGGTTGCCGCGGCCAGGACCCGGCGGAGAAGGAAGGGACCGGCGGGGAGTCCACGCCGGGTAACCAGAAAATCGAGTCCGGCGGGGCCGGCGGGATAGCCCAGATTGACGAGGGCCAACACCAGGGTGAAGAGGGCGTACTCGGCAGTCGGCAGTGCCCGCGCCAGGAGGAGATTCGCCCCTGCGAACCCCGCTCCCGACGCGCCATACACTACGATGCTGCGTAGAGTCGGGGACCGCCACAGCCGTTTCACACTTGCTCGCGGACCCGGTACGCTCGGCGGTGCGGTGCGCGCAGGTGTACGATGATCTCTCCCACCAGGCCGAGCCCAATCAGCTGCACGCCCAGGGCGACGAGGAGCACCCCGAACAGGAGGAGCGGGCGGTTGGCGATCGCCTCACCGGCGATCTTATCGATCAGGAGAGTCAGCGAGATCACGCTGCCTACGCCGAGGAAGATCGAGCCGATGAGGCCAAAGAACCGGAGCGGCTTCTCGGTGAACTTGGCCAGAAAGAAGAACGTGGCGATGTCGAGCAAGCGCCGAAAATAGACTCCGGGACCGTATACCCGGGTCCGAATGTCGTTGGGATGTTGCGGAACCGGAACCTCAGTCACCCGGAACCCTTCGCGCAGGGCGATGGCAGGTATGAACCGGTGCATGTCACCGTATAGTGGCAGGTTCTCTGCTATTCTGCGGTGCATGGCCCGGGCACCGCACGCCATGTCGTGGAACTGCTGGTCGGAGAGGCCGCCGAGCATCTGATTGAACGCGCGCGCCTGAGCCCTGTTGAGCCAGCTGTCCCTTCGAGGCGATCGGTACGCGACGGCCAGATCGGCCCCACTGTCTACTGCCGACAGCAGTGGTCCGAGCCCCTCGGGCTGTACCTGGAAATAGGATGGCAGCGTCAGAATCACGTCGCCCCGACTCCGCTCCACCCCGAGCCGGAGGGCAGCGGTCTCGCCGAAGCGCTGGGAGAAGCGGAGCAGGTGAAGGTGCCGGTCCTGCTGGCTGAGGGTGGTCAGCCCCGGGCTGGGAGCGAAGCCGCCGTCAAAGACGAACAGAAACTCGAACTCCTCTCCCAGCCGATTCAGCTCTGCGGCGAACGCCTGATAGAGAGCGACCAGGTCATCAACCCGCTCTACGACTGGAACGACAACGGAGATCAATCGCTCGCCGACCTGACCTGCACCAGACTTGGGCTCCTCGAGCGGCTCCACTACCATCCCCTTGGCCGTCATCTTCAGACCACCTCCCAGGCGTGAGGAATGGCGCTTGCGCTTTCGCGCTCGTTGCGCAGCGCGACCTCGGCGACCAGCCCCAGCATGATCAGGTAAAAGGCGGTTCCCAACCACAACAGCCCCGCGCCGGGAAAGACCAGCGCGCGAGCCTTTTCCGGCCCGAACTGGGTCCACGCTATTCCCCACATCACCCCGAACATCAGAGCAACGATCAACGCGAGGACTGCCACCAGGGCAAACCCAATCAGCGGTCTCGAGCGGAAGGTGGTGATCATCTTCAGGGTGAGAAGATCGACGAGCACTTTGACCGTGCGGGAAATGCCGTACTTGCTCTCCCCGAACCGGCGAGCGTGGTGGCGCACCGGCATCTCAGTAATCCGGGCCCCTACGCTGGCGGAGAGGGCGGGGATGAAGCGATGCTGCTCGGCATACAGCGAAAGGCGGTCCAACAGCTCGCGGCGATAGGCCTTGAGCGAGCAGCCATTGTCGGTGATGGGGACTCCCGTGAGCCGACGTATGAGCCTGTTCGCAACCCAGGACGGTACCTTGCGAAGGAGGAACTTGTCCTGCCGCCTCTGGCGCCAGCCGCACACCAGGTCGTATCCCTCATCCAGTTTGGCGAGGAGCGCCGGAATGTCTCGGGGGTCGTTCTGCAGGTCGCCGTCGAGTGACACGACCACAGTCCCCCTGGCGTGGTCGAAACCCGCCATCATGGCGGCGGTCTGGCCTGCGTTCCGCCCGAGGCGAAGGCCGCGCACGCGGGGATCGGCGGCGGCAGAAGTCACCTGCGCCCAGGTATCGTCCCGGCTGCCGTCATCCACCAGGATGATCTCGAAGCGCTCGGGATATTCGCTCAGCGCCTGCAGAATCCACTCGACCAGCGGCCGGACGTTCTCCGACTCATTGTAGAGTGGTGCCACGACCGACACTGCGGGTTCGCTGCCGGCCCCGGGTCGGTTACTGGGCTGACTCATCCTGAAGGGGCTCACCGGGCTGTGGGTGACTGGAAAATAGGCGCGAATCCACCGGCAAACCAGCAACGGCCGTTCCGCCGGGATGCCTTCCCGGTCTGGTAAGCGAAGCTGTTTGAAATGTGTGGCTTAGACTGCTGCAGGTGGAAGAATCGTGGCCGCCTGGTTGGGCTGGACTCCAAGGTCTGTGGCGCAGCGGCAACAAAGCAGGGAGATGTCAGTTCGACAGCAGCTCACCAGCCTCCACGTCGCAGAAGAATGACGGGGATGGTCTTCAGCATGATACGGAGGTCCTCGGCCAGGCTCTGCCGCCGGATGTACTCCAGATCGTACTGCACCTTGGTCCGCACGTCGTCCAGGCTGCTGTCGTACTGCTGACTGATCTGGGCC
>UEXR01000669.1_pt1 | contig 13365 bp, 10 predicted proteins | sample 4301101 | NCBI WGS metagenome assembly UEXR01 (sample SAMEA4773180, study PRJEB27434) | metagenome | biome: 2259; feature: agricultural soil; material: soil | place: USA | collected 2014-09 | depth 0.25 m
GTCCTGTCGGGCCATCTTTTCGGGATGGACCTTGGGACGGCCGAGCAGATCGTCGACCATCTCGCGATCGACCGTGACGGTTTGGACCTCACCGGCAGCAATCTTCCGAGCCACCTTCCGCGCCAGCCGGCCAATCTCCCGCTCCAGCTGACGAACTCCGGACTCGCGGGTGTAGCTGGTAATGACCTCGGCCAGAGCGTCATCGGTGATGGTCAGCAGCTCCGGATTGACTCCATTCTCGGTGAACTGCCGAGGAATGAGGTACTTCCTGGCGATCTCCTGCTTCTCCCGCTCGGTGTAGCCGGCGAACTCCACCACTTCCATCCGGTCGAGCAACGGACTGGGAATATTCTGGATGAAGTTGGCCGTGGCGATGAACAGCACCTCGCTCAGGTCGAACGGCACTCCCAGATAGTGGTCGACGAAGGTGTCGTTCTGGGCCGGATCCAGAACCTCGAGCAGCGCGCTCGCGGGGTCACCCTGGAACGAGACACCCAGCTTGTCGACCTCGTCGAGCAGGAACACCGGGTTCTTGGTTCCCGCCTGCTTCATGCCCTGGATGATTCGACCCGGCATGGCACCGACGTAGGTGCGCCGGTGGCCGCGGATGTCAGCCTCATCCCGGGCACCGCCCAGGGAAATCCGGACATACTTCCGGCCCATTGCCCGGGCGATCGACTTGGCTACGGACGTCTTACCCACGCCCGGCGGTCCTACGAAAAGCAGAATGGGACCCTTGGCCCGATCGTCCTCGTTCCCCGGTCTAGGGACGTTAGGTGAGGGCACGGTGGCGGTTGCCACCGGCACGTCGGTAGCTTCGCCGGCCGCGACCTCCTCTGCCTTGCGCTCGGCCTTGGCCTCCTCTTCGGCCTCGGCTCTGGCCTGCTCCTCCTGCTGCAACCGCAGCTGACGCACCGCCAGGAACTCCAGCACCCGGTCCTTCACATCCCCAAGGGCATAGTGATCCTCGTCCAGGATACGCTGCGCCTCCGGGAGATCGAGATGTTCCTTGCTGCGCACGTTCCACGGCAGCTCGGCGATGTTCTCCAGGAAAGTGCGAATGACCTGAGACTCCATCGACTCCCTGCCGATGCGGCCGAGGCGGTTGAGCTCCCGATCAACCTCCTTGCGGGCCTCCTGCGGAAGCTCGAGCGACTCGAGCTTCTCCCGCAGCTCCTGCAGATCGTCTCGCTCGTCGTCTTCACCCAGCTCGCGCCGGATGGTCTTGAGTTGCTCCCGCAGGAACATCTCCCGCTGCCGCTCACCCAGCTCCTCCTGGACCTGCGACTTGATGTCCTCCTGCGCATCGAGCACGCCGATCTGCCGCTGGACATGCACCAGCACCCGCCGCAGCCGCTCCTCGACGCTCAAGGTCTCGAGCAGCACCTGGCGCTGAGCTGGAGTGATATCGATGTAGCCGGCCACGAGATCGGCGAACTTGCCGGGCTCGTTCACACCCGCGAGTACCTGCTGCACCACCTCGTCGGGCAAACCCGACTTCTGGCCGAGCTCGGCGGCCCGGGCGCGGGCCTCGCGATGCAGCGCGACGAAGGCGGGATCGTCCGCACCCAGCGGCAGCATCTCCTCGGCCTCGCGCACGATAGCCTGGAGGTAGCCCTCCTTATCGCTGTAGTGGATCGCGATGCCGCGGCGCTCGCCGTGCAGCAGGAGTTGCATGCCCGAGAGCCCCCGCTGAAGCTGCCCGATGCGGGCTATGGTCCCGATGGTGTATAACACCTCGGGCGTAACACTTTCGACGTTTTGCCGCTGTGACACTGCAAACACCAGCCGGTCCGGCTGCGCCAACGCCGCCTCGATCGCGCGGAGGGTGGCGGGGCGGCCGGCCCCGATGGGAGCCGTTACTCCGGGAAAGAGCACGACCTCACGCAGCGGAAGCACGGGCAAAGTCAGTCGTTCGGCCATGTAAATACCTGCTCCTTACAAACCCCGTTCAGGGGAAAAATGACAGTCCTGCAAAGCAATCCCCGGGTGAGGTGCACCCTGCGTGCCACAAAAGGACTGTTCTCAGATACGCCTTATCAACAAGTTACGGGCAGGGGAAGTTTCGCTGCCTCCGAGGCCGGGACCGTAGACTCCGCCATTGTGAGCAAGCCAGCCATGGTTCTGCCAATTTGACGGCGCACCGAGACCTGGCGTGAGAGTAAGCCCGTCAGGGTGGCGGCGGACTCAGCACGAGTACAGATTGTCTGCCATGTCCGGCAGCCTTGCAGGTCGCCCGCGCCTCATCACCCACACCCCCATTTCTGTCCCGAGGCCGTTCCTCTCATGACCGACTCGACCGATAAGCCGCTCCCTGCCCGGCTCGCGGCCGCGTTAGGGAACGCTTATACGATCGAGGGCGAGGTGGGACGCGGGGGAATGGGGGTAGTCTACCGCGCGCGGGATGAACGGTTGCAGCGCCGGGTGGCTATCAAAGTACTCCCGCCGGAGCTTGCCTTCCAGCAGGACATCCGGGCGCGCTTCACCCGGGAGGCGCAGACCGCCGCCAAGCTGTCTCATCCCCATATCGTTCCGATTCACACGGTAGGCGAGGGGGAGGGCCTGGTCTACTTCGTGATGGGCTACGTCGACGGCGAATCAGTAGCCGCGCGGATCCGCCGGCGAGGAAAACTGCCGGTGGAAGAGGCCAGGCGAATCATGAAAGAGGCGGCTGATGCCCTGGGAGCCGCCCACGCTCTCTCCATCATCCACCGGGACATCAAACCCGACAACATTCTGCTCGAGGGGACCCGCGGCCGGGTGATGGTCACCGACTTCGGGATTGCCAAAGCGCTGTCCTCCACCTCGGGAGCCACCCTCACCGGTGCCGGTGTAGCTATCGGCACTCCCGCGTTCATGAGTCCGGAACAGGCCGCGGGAGAGCGCGAGATCGACGGCCGCTCGGACCTGTACAGTCTGGGCGTGGTGAGTTATCAGATGCTCACCGGCGAGTTGCCGTTCACCGCACCAACGGTCGCCGGCATCTTGATGAAGCAGATCACCGAGCCCGCTCCGGATATCCGCACCCGGCGTACCGATGTTCCGGACGATCTCGCGCTGGCCGTGAGCCGTTGCCTGGAGAAGGATCCAGAGAACCGGTGGCCCTCGGCCGACGCCCTGCGCCGGGCTTTGGAGAGTCGCAGCGTCACGGGGTATCGTCCCACCGGCGCGGGGTGGAGAACCCGGCGCGCGGCCGGCACCGAGCCGACTATTTCGAGGGACGCCGGACCGTTGCCTCGACCGCCAATTGGAGACCGCTCCCGCTGGCCGGGTGAAAATCGTCCGCTCGAGGGCAGACCTGTGCCGGCGCGCCGAGCCGAAAAGCTTCAGCGGCGTGATCTGCGCCGCAGGGAGAAGGAGAGCGGAGAGGTCCCGATACCCGATACCGGCGAGCCCAAGATCGTACAGAAGGTACGGGGTCAGTTCGCCAGCTGGGCCGCGGTGTCTCTGGGGTGCATGGGGATCAACATTGCCACCGGCATCGAGCATCCCTGGTTCCTGTTCCCAACCTTCGGCATGGGGATCGGTCTCCTCCGCAGCTACGCCCGTCTATGGCAGGCGGGATACAGCTGGCGAGACGTGTTGAGCCGACCGCCGGCCCCTGATGCCGTTGAGACCACCTTGGCCCGGCCAGGTGCCAGGCTTGCCCGCCAGCTGCCGCTCCCCAAGGCCGACGAATACGGCGCCCACGTCTCCTCTGTCCTGCAAGCCCATGGTGACCGACAGGCCATTCTCAAGCTGATGGAGAAGTTGCCTCCCTCAGAGCGGAAGATGCTGCCGGAGATTCAGCAGACGGTCGACGCGCTCTACGAGCGTGCCTGTGATCTCGCCCGCACCCTGCAGGCGATGGACAGCAATCTCGACACCGAGGGGCTCACCCAGATCGACGAGCGGATCGCGGCTCTATCCAAGGAGCCTGACGATCCGGAGCGGGCCCGTCGCCTGAACCTGCTACAGCGGCAGCGTCAGACCATCGTCGACCTGCAGGGCCGCCGCTCTCAAGTCGCCAGTCATCTGGAGTCCTGTGTGCTCGCCATGCAGAACGTCCGCTTCGATCTGCTGCGACTCCGTTCGGCTGGGGTCGCCGCGGTTCTCGGTGACCTGACCCAGGCGACCCAGCAGGCCAAGGCCCTCTCCCGAGACGTCGACAACGCCATCGCCGCCGCTGGAGAGATTCGTGAGGCGATGAAGTAGCTCTGGCAGCCATGTCTCACTGCAGCAGATGCAGCCAGACAGTATGCCGACGGTGAGACACGCGGGACTAGCTATTTTGCCCGCTTGACAAGAGCGGTCCAATTTCCAATCATGACGGTGCACTCCTTCGGGAAGGGAGGGGGCGCGGCACTCGCCCAGTCTACGGGTACCCACGAAGCGAGCGCCCGGCTATGAATCGAGCAGTCTCCCTAGCCAGCAGTCATCGTATCGGTAGCTAGTCAAAGGCTGCGGAAGCAGCAGAACTCCAGCTTCCCAGCACCAGAGCGGCACGACAGCCGCGAGCCAGTGTGGCGCCGGGGACTACGAGCAGTGGTCCCCGGCTCATTTCTTAGAAGGCGACGATCTGTTCCATGGCCGCGCGCAAGGTGTCAACCTGAGGAAGGATGACGTCCTCGAGCTCGGGAGCGTAAGCCACGAAGGTATCGGTGGAGGCGACCCGGCGTACCGGTGCATCGAGGAAGGCAAACATCTCATCGGCAATGCGAGCGGAGATCTCCGCCCCATATCCCCACGACAATGAATCCTCATACGCCACGATTACCCGGTTGGTCTTCCGAACCGACGTGGCAATAGTCTCCCAATCCACTGGAGAAAGCGTACGAAGATCCACCACCTCCGCGCTGACCCCGCGCTGCTCTTCCAGTTCCTTGGCTGCCCAGAGCGCCCGCTGCACCAGGGCACCATACGTCACCACGGTCAAGTCCGTACCCGAACGAACGACCCTGGCCTTCCCCAGCGGAATCATGAAGTTCGGGCCAGGGTTGGGGGCCTTGTTGTAGGTCTGGCGATAGAGGTGCTTGTGCTCCAGGAAGAGCACCGGGTCTTCGCAACGGATCGCAGTGCGAAGCAGTCCATTGGCGTCGAGCGCGGTCGAAGGGCAGATCACCCGCAGCCCCGGGACACCGGTAAACACCGCCGCTCCGGTCTGCGAGTGGTAAACCGAGCCCCCCTTGAGGTAACCGCCGTAGGTCACCCGGACGACCACCGGGGCGGAGAAGGCGTTGTTCGAGCGCCACCGGATCAATGCCAGCTCGTTCCGCAGCTGCATGTATGCCGGCCAGATGTAGTCGAAAAATTGAATTTCGACCACAGGCTTAAGACCGCGGGTCGCAAGACCAATGGCTCGGCCAATAATGTTGGCCTCGGCCAAGGGTGAGTTGTACACTCGGTCGCCCCCGAAGGCCCGCTGCAACCCCCAGGTGACCTTGAACACGCCGCCTTTGCCTTTCACCTCCGGCAGGTTGTCGTCCCGGCTGCAGTCGGCAACATCCTCCCCAAAGACGACGATCCGGGGATCGCGAGCCATCTCGTCCCGCAAACAGGTATTCAGCAGGTCCACCATGGTGGTGGGATCGCCGGTGAAGCGGGGGTCGTCTTCGGTATCGAACTGCTCGGACGTGGGATCCACGTCCGGGGAGTAGACGTAATTGTAGATGGTCTCGGGAACCGGCTGCGGCGCAGCGAGGGCCACGTCCGTGGCCACCTGAACCTCTTCTTCCACCTGCCGTCTCACGCTTTCCAGCTCCCCTTCGATTGCGATCCCTTGTTCTATCAGATACCGCGGGAAGCGGGTGAGGGGATCGCGCTCGGCATCGGCCTTCCGCTCCGCCGGCGGCCGATATTGGATCTCATCGTCGGACAGCGAATGGCTGTACGGCCGGATCACCTGGGCATGCACCAATGCCGGCCCGCGGCGGGCCCGGGCATACTCGGCGGCCTTGCTCAGCACGTCGAAAGACGCCATCACGTCGCAGCCATCGACCTCCTGGATGAAGAGTCCGGGAAATCCGGTGAGCAGCTTGGAGATCGAGCCGCCGGCGGTGTTCACTTCCACTGGAACCGAGATGGCGTAGCCGTTGTCCTCCACGAGAAAGACGATGGGCAGTTTCAGATTGGTCGCGGTGTTGAGCGCCTCCCAGAACTCGCCTTCGCTGGTGGTGCCCTCACCAGCGGTGCAAAGGACTAGCTCGTCGCTGTGGTAGAGCGACGCCCGGTCGGGAATCTGCTCGACCTGGCTGTAGCGGAGCCAGGCTTCGGCGCAGCCGACCGCCTGGAGAAACTGGGTTCCCGTCGGGCTGGAGGCACTCACGATGTTGAGATCTTTATGACCCCAGTGCGACGGCATCTGTCGGCCGCCGGAGTTGGGGTCATCGGCGGCGCCTACCGCGGACAACAGCTGTTCGGTGGCAGTCATGCCGAGTCCGAGGACGAGAGCCCGATCGCGGTAGTAGGTGTAGAACCAATCGTAGGCTGGGCGAAAGACCTTGGACGCGGCGGCCAGGACAGCCTCATGGCCGGCGCCGGAGATCTGGAAGAAAATCTTGTTCTGCCGCTTCAGCCGGATCTCTTTATCGTCGATCCGCCGCGCGAGCAGCATGATGCGATAGAGCTCGAGCAGATCCGTCTTTTCCAGCTTGGCAGAGGCTCGGGAACGGCTAGGGCTGCGTGTGGCCATGGAGCTCGGGGGAAGAGGGGCACGGTCACGTGAATCCATCGGCAGTTAAGATAGCGACTCGACGACTAGAGCGCTGAGGCGTCGAGCGTGCAGGGCTTTGCAGCGGCGCTATTTCGCTGCGAATACGACTTTTCCGCCGACGATGGTGGTACGCACCTTCACCCGCTCAATCTGCTCCGGGGGAATCGCCGTCAGATCGTGGTCCAGCAGCACCAGGTCGGCCTGATACCCTGGGGCCAACCGTCCGCGGGTTTTCTCGGCAAACACGCCATAGGCATCGCCCCCGGTGTACGCTCGGAGCGCCTCCTCCACCGTGATCTTCTCCTCCGGCACCCAGCCGTTCGGGTGCTTCCCATCAAGGGTGCGTCGTGTGACCGCGGCGTAGATGCCGAGCACCGGATCCAGCGGCGCCACGGTCCAGTCGGAGCCGAAGGCGAGGTGAGCGCCGGCGTCCAGCAGCGAGCGAAAAGCGTAGGTGGTTTTGATTCGCTCCAGGCCGATGCGCTTTTCCGCCCAGCGCCCGTCGTCGATCGCGTGGTACGGCTGCATCGAGGCGATGACCCCGCTTCGGGCCAGGCGGCCGATGTCCTGCCGACGGAGGTGCTGGGCGTGCTCGATGCGAAAGCGGCGGTCGCGAGGGCCGTGCGCTTTGGCCACGCTGTCGTAGATGTCCAGCAGCAGACCGTTGGCCCGCTCCCCGATCGCGTGCACCGCGATCTGCAGGCCGGCGGAATCGGCGCCGCCGATGCGGGCTCGCAGGGAGTCCTCCGGTGTCACCATCAGACCCTTGGTTGCAGGCGCATCGTTGTAGGGCTGGTAGAAGAGCGCGGTGGTCGAGCCGAGCGAGCCGTCGACGTAGCCCTTCACGCCCGCCACCCGGAGCCAATCGTCGCCGACGCCGTTTGCCCGCACCGTGTCGGCGAGTCGGCGCCAGTATTCCAGCGCAACGAACACCGCCACCCGAGTCGTAAGAGCGTGTTTGGCGTGAGCCCGCTTGAGAGCGGCGACTTCGTACCAGGGTACCGATACGTCGGCTATCGCGGTCACCCCGTGACTGGCCGCCCAGGCCAAGGCCCGGGCGAGCGCGGAGTCAGACTGACTGGCTGAAGGGGTTGGGACGACGGCGTAGACCGGATTCTGGGCCTCGTCCTTGAGGACGCCGGTGGGCTCCCCATCGGGTCTTCGGACAATGGCACCACCGGGGATCTCCGGGCTTGCTCGAGTGAGACCCGCGAGCTTGAGCGCCGCACTATTGGCCAGCGCCATATGCCCATCGAGCCGACTGACGAAAACCGGGTTTCTGGGCGTGACCGAGTCGATCCAGCCTCGGTCAGGCAGGGGTGAGCCTTGCCAGCGTTCGTGGTCCCAATCGCCGCCCAGGATCCATTCGCCCGGCTTCAGCTTCGCGGCGTACCGCTTGAGCCGGCGGATGAACTCAGCAGGGGACTCGGCATCGCGCAGATCGACACTGGTAAGCTGGAACCCACCGCTCAGGAAGTGGACGTGGCCGTCCATGAAGCCCGGAGTGACCATGGCCTTGCCGTTGGAGAGCACCCGGGTTCGTGGCCCTACGGCAGAGACGATCCGACTGCTGTCGCCCACCGCGGCGACGGTGTCCCCGACCACGGCCACGGCTTGAGCCCACGGCCGAGCGGAATCGCCGGTCCAGATCCGGCCGAAGACGACGAGATCGGCGGCGGGGGCGGAGGTCTGGCAGGTGAGTGGATCGGTAGAGGCCAAGAGGAGAAGATTGCAGACAGCAAGGGAACGGTTGAGCATGCGGCCTCAGCGAAGCTTGGTGAGTCGACGGATGGCCTCCAGTTGCTCGAGCGCGCTACCGCCACTGGCGGCCGGGGCAACCGAGAAGAGATCGCGAATATCGAGCAGGATCTCCAACATCAGCTGATCCCGCATGTACGCACTCTCGAGGTCACCCATGCGTCCCTGATCGCCCAACTCGCGAGCCCGATCGTAGGACTCACGGTAGATGGATTCGAGGTTGGCGAGGATGCGGTCGCGGGGACGCATGGGAGCTCCGAGAGATTGGGCTCAAGTATAGTCTCTTGGCACTGCTGCGGCGGGGGTATACTTAGCCAAGACACTTTCTCGAGCGAGCCATGACACTGCAAGGCACTACTATTCTCCTTTTCGCGGGGCCACTGTACGAAGACCTCGAGCTATGGTACCCCAAGATCCGGCTGGAAGAGGAGGGTGCCCGCACCGTCGTAGCCGGAACCGGGGAGAAGACCTATCAGGGCAAGCGGGGCTATCCACTCACGGTCGACGCCAACGTAGACGAGCTCTCGTCCGCTGCCTTTCACGGCCTGGTGATTCCGGGCGGCTACGCTCCGGACATCATGCGACGATCCAAGAAGCTGCTCCAGCTCACCCGCGAGATCTACGAGGCCGACAAACCGGTCGCGTTCATCTGTCACGCCGGCTGGGTACCCATTTCAGCTGGAATTGTTCGAGGCAAGCGAGGGACCAGCGTGGGCGCCATCAAGGATGACCTGGTCAATGCCGGAATGCTGTGGGAAGACAGCCCGGTCGTGGTGGATGGGAACCTGATCTCCTCCCGCACGCCGGCCGACCTGCCGCAGTTCATGAAGGCCTTGATCAAGGCGTTGCAGTCGCAGTCCACAGGACGGGAGTCACGGGTCGCGGGTCGCGGGTCTGCGGCCTCCCCGGTTACAGGCTGATGTCCGCGATTTCAGACTCGTGACCCGAGACCCAAGACCTCTCCATCTCATGTCCCTTCTCCAAGCCCAGCAGCGGGTCGACGCCTGGATCAGCCAGTTCGAGGAGGGCTACTTCGATCCACTAACCAATCTGGCTCGGCTGGCCGAGGAGGTGGGCGAGCTCGCGCGAGAGGTGAATCATCAGTTCGGTCAGAAGACCAAGAAAACCGGCGAACCCGATGGCGATCTGGCCTCGGAAATGGCCGACATCCTGTTCGTGCTTATCTGCATGGCCAACCGGGAAGGGATCGATCTTCAGGCGGCGTTCGATCGAATGATGGAGAAGGTGGAGACCCGGGACAGTGCCAGGTGGACGAAGAAGCAGTAAGCAGTGAGCGGTAGGAAGTGAGAAGGTACGTCCTCCCGAGGGTGCAACGGATGACGACGCCATACTGCTCACTGCTCACTGCTCACTGCTCACTGCTTACTGCTTACTGCTCACTGCTCACTGCCGTTCACTCCCACTCCTCCGGCGCGCTCGCCAGCTCGGCCAGCAACACCCGATAGCTCTCCAGCCGATCCGCCGCGATCTCGCCCGTGTCCACCGCCTCGCGAACCCGACATCCCGGTTCACCCCGATGGATGCAGTCGGCATAGCGGCACCGGCCCAGGTACGGCCGGAAATCGGGAAAGCAGTCGCCCAGCTCGCGCGGGTTGATTCCCCAGAGCCCGACCTCGCTGAAGCCCGGGGTGTCCACCAGGTATCCACCGGAATCCAGCGGCAGCATCACCGCGCTCACGGTGATGTTTTTCCCCCGACGGACCTTTGCGCTGATCTCACCAGTTCGAAGCCGAAGCCCCGGTTGAACCCGGTTGAGCAAGCTCGACTTTCCAACTCCCGACGGCCCGGTCACCACCGAGATCCGTCCAGCGAGCGCGTCGGCAAGTGCTGTCATGCCGGCGCCGCTCTTGACGCTGGTCCCGAACACCTGGTAGTCGGCGCGGCGAAATCGCTCGATCAGGGCCGTACCCGCATCGAGATCCAGCTTGTTCACCACGACTGCCGCTGGGATGGAGTTGGCTTCGGCAACAACGAGTAGACGGTCGATCAGCTGCGGGATGGGAGCGGGATGGGTGCTTGCGGTGACGACAAAGACCTGATCGATGTTGGCGGCGACCGGCCGGGTGCCTCGCCCCTCGGGGACACGCCGCTCGAGTAACGCGGTGCGCTGCTCCACTCCGACGATGCCGTAGAGCTCGCCCTGCGGATCCGCCTCCAACTGCACCCGGTCGCCTACCACCACACGGGGGGTATCTCGCTTGGCCTTGCCCCGGAGTACTGCCCTGACCTGAGCGCCGTCGACGGCTACCCGATAGATCGCGCCGTCCCGCTCCAGCACCGTGCCGAGCAGCGGCGTCACCACTCTCCCGGAGCGCGAGCGATGGCCTCGTCCAGGGCCGCCTTGACGTCATACAGGGAAAGGCTCTTGAGCCGATCCCCCGCCTCGGTTGCGGTCCGTCCCCAGGCGAGCGGCTCGGTCTCCACATGCCCGACTGGCCGGTCTCCCGCGGTTGACCACCGGACGAACAGGAGTGACGCTCCGAAGAGTCCTCGCTGATCGGGCTGGTCCTCGACGTAGATAGCCACCGAGTACGCCTGACCGTCGCTTCCGCCGAAGGCCGCGGCGCGCTCATGCTTTTCCATGTAGCCGCCCAGCGTGAACTCGCTCACCGGTGGTGCACCGACTCCCGAACCAGATTGCCGAGGAGAAATGCGATATTGGCGGGCCGCTCCGCCAGCCGCCGCATCAGATAAGGATACCACTGGGTACCGAAGGGGATGTAGACCCGCATTCCGTAGCCGGCCCGTCGCAGCCGCTCCTGCAGATCCCGCCGCACCCCATAGAGCATCTGAAACTCGAAGCGGTCGTTCGCGATGGTGCGCAACTGGACGAAGCGCCGCGCTTCGCGAATGATGGCCTCGTCGTGGGTGGCGATTCCGGGGTAGTTGCCTCGCTCCAGCAGCTGCTCCATGAGCCGTACATAGTTGCGGTCGACGTCCGCCTTGGCCGGGAAGGCGACCTCCGGCGGCTCCAGGTAGGCGCCTTTGCAGAGCCGAACTCGGGCTCCCATGGCGATGAGATCGGCGACGTCCTGCTCGGAGCGCCGGAGCATGGACTGGATAACGACCCCGCAGTGCGCTCCGTAGGTTTCGAAGAGATGCTGGCGGAAGAAATCCAGGGTCCGCTGGGTGTAGTCCGATCCCTCCATGTCGAGCCGCACGAAGCCGCCCAGCGCGCGGGCCTTGTCCAGGATGGTCACCATGTTGTTGTGGCAAAGCTCCTGGTCAATATCGAGTCCCATCTGGGTGAGCTTGACCGAGACGTTGACCTCGACGCCGCTTTCGGCCATGTGATCGAGCATGTGCAGGTACTGATCCCGGGCGGCGCGGGCCTCGGCCTCGACGGTGACGCTCTCGCCCAGCAGATCGAGAGACGCGGTGATACCCCGCTGACTCAGCGCCTTGGCCGCGAGGACGCCCTGGTCCACCGTCTCGCCCGCGACGAAGCGGGAGGCGAACCTCCGCGCCAGCCCATTTCGGCGGACGAAGTTGAAGATGCCTGGCCGCTCGGAAAGCCACAGCAGTCCCTGCCGCATGATCACGCGTTGCCTTTCGAGAGGAAGAACCGAAGCGACCCACCCGGGATAAAACGCACCCGAAGGTAGCCACCCTCCTGGGCGCTGTGTAGAGGCAATACACCGCCGATCGCCGAGCTGGAACTTTATGCATCACAATCACTAAACACACTGGTGCCACTGCGGACGCGGCCCCACCCTGTGACTGTCATCACCCGGCAAGAGCCAGGGACGGATTATTCTGCACCCAGCCTATGGCGACTTCAGTGGAGACCGTGAAGACGGCGCAGGAAGCGGGCCTGCGGTATGTGAGCGACAGCACACCGGGGATCCGCCGGGTGCGTTCGGGCAAGGGCTTTCGGTACCTTGGTCCCGATGGTAGAGCGATTCGCGACCCCGCCATCCTGCAGCGGATCCGCTCGCTCGCGATCCCGCCGGCTTACCGCGACGTGTGGATCTGTCCCTATCCCAACGGGCACATCCAGGCGATCGGTCGGGACGCGCGGGGACGCAAGCAGTATCGCTACCACCCACGCTGGCGGGAGGTGCGCGACGAGACCAAGTACGGCCGGATGTTCGACTTCAGCGCCGCGCTTCCCCGCATTCGCCGGCGGGTCGAGCGCGATCTCGCTCTTTCCGGCCTTCCCCGGGAAAAGGTGTTGGCGACGGTGGTCCGGCTGCTGGAATGCACCGGTATCCGGGTGGGGAACGACGAGTATGCCCGGGCCAACGGATCCTTTGGTCTCACTACGCTCCGGGACGATCACGTCGAGATCTCGGGATCGACTCTCCGGTTTCAATTCCGCGGAAAGAGCGGCAAGACTCACAAGGTGGCCCTGAGCGATCCCAGGCTCGCCCGGATCGTGCGGCGCTGCCAGGCGCTCCCGGGAGAGGAGCTGTTTCAGTACGTGGACGAGGCGGGGGAGCAGCAGACGATCGGCTCGGGAGACGTGAACGACTATCTCCGCGAGATCAGCGGCGAGGAGTTCACGGCGAAGGACTTCCGCACCTGGTGGGGTACCATCCTCGCGCTCGCAGCCCTCCGGGCCATGGAGGTCCCTGCGAGTGAACGGGAGGCGAAGTCCACGGTCGTCAAAGTCATCGATCAGGTCGCAAATCAGCTCAACAACACCCGCGCGGTATGCCGCAAGTACTACGTGCACCCGGCGGTGTTGGAGAGCTTTTCAGGCGGCGAGTTGATCCAGGCTTTGGCGGCGCAGCCGGGAGATGGCAGCGGCACGACAGGGCTCACGCCGGAGGAGCGAGATCTGATCCGGCTCCTGGCTCACGTCGCTCGGCAGAACGGTTCAGCAGCCGGCTCTATCAGTGCCCGCCAGGCAGCCGGATCCCATAGCCACCGCCCCCGCCGCCGCCGCCGCC
>UEXR01000587.1_pt1 | contig 13319 bp, 9 predicted proteins | sample 4301101 | NCBI WGS metagenome assembly UEXR01 (sample SAMEA4773180, study PRJEB27434) | metagenome | biome: 2259; feature: agricultural soil; material: soil | place: USA | collected 2014-09 | depth 0.25 m
CCCAAGCCGTGGACCCGAGCCCGCCCTCACGTACCTTCCAGATCCTCGCCTCTTCAGAAGGTTCGTCGAATAGCTTCATCGTCGGCGGATGCGGCATGCGACGGAGCTGGCCCATGAGCGCCTGAGCCTGGGCGTCGCTGTCCTCCTTCGAGTCGCCGCCGAACTCGACCAGAAGCCATCCGCCGCCCGGCGGAAGCAGAGCGATGTCGGCACTTTCATCACCCTTGGCACGCACCCAGTCGAACAGACAGCGGTCCATCCCCTCGAGGCCGGTCGGCTGGTGGTGAAGGATGTCGCTGACCCGGTCGGCTGCCTGGTACACGTCCTCGAACCCGAGCACCAGCAGCGAGCGCACCCGCGGCGCCGGGACCAGCCGCAGCGTGGCCTCGAGTATGGTGACGCAGGTGCTCTCAGTGCCAACCAGGGCACGGGCCAGGTTAAAGCCGTTCTCGGGCAGCAGCTCGTCCAGGTTGTAGCCCGAAACCCGGCGGGGCAGCCTTGGCATGCGATGTCGTATCTCATTCTCGTAGCGGTCACGCAGCGCTACCAACCGGCTGTAGATCTCACCCCGGCGGCCGCCGCCCCGCTGAATCGCCTCCAGTTCATGGTCTGGCGTCGAACCGACCCTCAGACCCAGCCCGTCGTAGGTGAGCACGGTGAGCGACTCGGTGTTGTCCGACGTGCGGAGGCCCAGCCCATGCTTGGCGCAGAGCAGCGAATGCACCCCACAGGAGTTGTTGCCGAGCATACCGCCGAGGGTGCAGTGGGTATGGGTCGCCGGATCCGGCCCGAAGGTGAGGCCATGAGCCTCGGCAGCATGGCGGAGGTCATCGAGCACGCAGCCGGGCTCCACCCGTGCCAGTCGGCGCTCCGGGTCGATCTCCAGCACCCGGTGCAGGTACTTCGAGAAATCCATCATCACTGCCGCGTTACAGCACTGGCCGGCGAGGCTGGTTCCACCACCCCGGGAGAGGATGGGCGCTCCGAACTCGCGCGCAGTCGCCACGGTGTGGATGACGTCCTCTACGTCACGGGGCAGAACCACTCCGATAGGCACTTGTCGGTAGTTGGAGCCATCGGTCGCATAGAGCGCTCGGCTCCCATCGTCGAACCGGACCTCCCCGCGGATTCGTTGAGCCAGCGCGCGCGCCAGCCCGACAGCGTCGACCTTATCCACGGTTCGTGCCGTGTCGCTCGCGCGGAGCCGCGCAAAGCGCCGCGCTTCACGCCGCTCGCGTTGCCTGGTCAGGCTCGCCATGCCGCCTCCCCGCCCTCCGCTGCAGTGAGCTGTGCCGCTTCATCGTCCACGATCGGCAAGATGTGCCCGCCGTAGCGCAGCACCGCGATGGACGCGTCCCTGCCCTGTCGCTGGAGCGCGAGCTCGAGAGCTTCGGTGGCGCTTCTCGCGTAACGAAAGCCCAGTCTACCCGCTTCCTCAGGCTTGACCCCGGGCGAGACCATGATGCAGTCCGCCCGGTCCACGATCTGGGCTACATCGGCCAGGATCGCGACCCCCACCAGGTCGTCGATACCGCCCTGTTGAACCAGTCGCACGAGTTCGGCGTGTGGCCGGTAACCGATCTCGAGCACGTTCTTGTGGTTGCTCGCCACTCCCTCGGGATTGGGAGCGACCAGGATCAACGAGCCGCCGGTCTTTACCGCCACATCGCCCGCGTACAGCCCTTTGGCGGACTGCCAGAAATCCCGGTCCGCCGAGTGCGAGTCGAGCAGCACGATGTCCGCGCGGGTTGGCAAGTGGACGCCGTATACTTCGCGGGATCGTTGAGACCCTTTCCGGTGCGCGGCGACCATGTCACCCACAAAGCAGCCGACGATGTGTTGGCCTACGTCGTACACCACATTGACGATGTAGCTCAGGCCGGCCAGTTTCGCCGCCTCCTCCATCCGGAGCCGCATCGGATTCTCCGCAACGCCCATCACCGTGACCGACATATGCATCGAGGCTTCCCACTGGTTTCGCTCCATCATCTCGCGCCCGGCAACCCCCGGGAACGCAATCTTGGCGCCGCCGGAGAAGCCCTTAATGCGATGGGGAACGATCGAGCCGACACCCAGCACGAAGTCGCGATGGACCAAGAGGCGGTTCGCGGTAACGCGAGTCCCGTCTCGAGTGCGGCCGAAGTCGTGCAGCGCGGAGTCATCCAGGTAATGGTGCTGGTGGACCCGGTACCGTCCGTAGCGGTCTCCCAGTTTTGCGCGGAGCTCTTCGTCGGTCATCGGACGGTGGGTACCGGGGGCCTGGAGAAATTCGACCCGGTCATCCGGGACCCCGGCAGCGCTGAGCTCTTCAAAGAGAGGCGGAAGTACCCGCGCAGTCGGCGTGGCGCGGGTCGCGTCGTCGATCAGGATCAGCACCCGGTCTCGAGCGCGCAGCACCTCGCGGAGTCTTGGAGCCCCGATCGGCCGGGCGAAGCCGTCTCGAAGCACCGCCTTCTCGTCGACCTGGGACTGCACCCGCGGGCCGAAGACGCCGAGCAGCTGCGCGTCCGGCACTTCCACGGGCGCGATGCCCTCGTAGCCGGGATAGGGGAAATCGATGCGCACCGTCTCCTCACCTGTCAGGCGTGGTGCGGGACGTAGCTCTCGACGAGGTCTCGGAAGGACCGGCGAATCACGTCGCCGGCGTCGGGATCGCCCTTCACCATCGAGGAGAGGAACTGTTTCGCCTGCTGCACGGTGATATGCGGCGGCAGCGGCGGGACGCTCGGGTCGGTCACCGCCTCGAGGACGAACGGTCGGTCGGCCGACAGGGCCTGGTCCCACGCGCTGCCTACGGCTTCGGGTCGGTCGACCCTGATGCCGTCGAGTCCGAGAGATTTCGCATACCCCGCGTAGGGGAAGTCGGGCACGTCCTGGGAAGCTTCGAACTTGGGATCACCCTCGAACACCCGCTGCTCCCAGGTCACCTGATTGAGGTCACGGTTGTTCAGCACCAGAACGACCAGTCGCGGGTTGCTCCACCGCATCCAGTACTTCGCGATGGTGATCAGCTCGTTGATCCCATTCATCTGCATGGCGCCATCCCCGACGCAGGCGATGACCGTCCGGCTGGGGTGGGCGAACTTGGCGGCAATCGCATAGGGAACGCCGGGTCCCATCGTCGCCAGGTTACCCGAGAGGGACGCCATCATGCCTCGCCGAAGCTTGAGGTCGCGTGCGAACCAGTCGGCCGACGAGCCCGAGTCGGCGGTGATGATGCAGCCCTCCGGCAGACGGGGGGACAGCTCCCAGAACACCCACTGCGGATTGATCGGCTCAGCCGGATTTCTGGCTCGCGCTTCCAGGACCTTCCACCATTTCTCCACCGCGTCCTCGATCCGCTGACGCCAACGACTGTCCTCTTTGCGACGCAGCAGCGGGAGCAGCGCCCGGAGCGTCTCGCGGCTGTCGCCGACAAGACTCACCTCCATCGGGTAGCGGATGTTGAGCATCCGTCCATCGATGTCGATCTGAACCCCGCGGGCCTGGCCTTCCTTGGGCAGGAACTCGGAGTAGGGGAAGCTCGACCCCACCATGAGCAGGGTGTCGCACTCGCTCATCATCTCCCAGCTGGGCATGGTGCCAATCAGGCCGATCGAGCCGGTCACGAAGGGCAGATCGTCGGGCACCGCAGCCCGGCCAAGCAGCGCCTTCGCGACACCCGCACCCAGCCGCTCCGCCGTCTCGATCACCTCGTCGGTTGCCTCGAGCGCGCCCTGGCCCACCAGCATCGCGACCCGCTCGCCGCCGTTGAGTACGTCCGCGGCACGCATGAGATCGGCGTCACGGGGAACCACGTGTGCGGGGGAGTACCCTACGCCGGAGTGGACCGTCCCATGGGCGCGCGGCGGCTCAGCCGCTTCCATGTCCTGCAAGTCCGCGGGCAGGATGAGGCAGGTGACGGTGCGTTGGTCGAGCGCGATCCGGACTGCACGATCCACCAGGTGACGGACCTGCTCGGGCACGCTGGCCTGCTGGACGTACTCGCCGGCCACGTCCTTGAACAACGTCGAGAGATCAACCTCCTGCTGGTATGCCCCGCCGATCGCGGGCCGAGCCGACTGGCCCACGATGGCCAGCACCGGCTGGTGGTCCATGCGGGCATCGTACAGTCCGTTCAAGAGATGGATGGCACCCGGGCCGGACGTCGCCAGGCAGACACCGAGCTGCCGGGTGAACTTCGCGTGCGCACACGCCATCATGGCCGCCATTTCTTCATGGCGGACCTGGATGAATTCGGGATCGCCGTCGGCGCGGTTCAGCGCCCCCATGATCCCGTTGATGCCGTCTCCCGGATAGCCGTAGATCCGGTGAATGCCCCACGCCTTGAGCCGCTCGACCAAGAAGTCACTGACAGTATGTGCCATGTCGCTCTCCGAGTGGTCGTCTTCGCATCAGTGTCGCCGCCGGCGTCGCCGGGATCGCGCACGGGGAGCTCCCACCGCGGCACCCAAGGCGAGCGCGGCCAGCCCTGCGAGGGCGAGGCCGAGACGGTGTTCAGATAGCTGGACCTGAATACTCCGGTCTCGGGCGATGGTGTCGAATCGTCCGTGCGCACCGAAGTCTCCAGGCACTGGTTGCCACAGGTTATCGGGCCTGCCGGGCTGCTCGGGCTGGTTGGTCTGCTGCGAGGTGTAGCCGGTCCGGCTGAGGTAGTGATCCAGTAGCCGCGGGAATAGGCGGTCGCCGATGATTGCCTTGGACGCCGACCAGCCGAGATACATCTCTTCTCGCTCATGCTCCGACGCCCAGACCACGGCATCGGCGATCACTTCGGGTTGAAACACGGGTGGCACGGGTTGCGCTCGATGGGGCAGGCGGCTCTTCACCCAATCGAACTGTGGGGTATTGACCGCCGGGAGCTGGAGCATGGTGACCCGGACCCGACTGCCGTCGTGGTAGAGCTCCGAGCGCAGTGATTCGGTGAATCCTTGAATCGCGTGCTTGGCTGCGCAGTAGGCCGATTGCAGGGGGATGGCCCGGTACGCCAACGCGGAGCCGATCTGGATGATCACGCCGTGGTCGCGGGGGAGCATGCGCTTCAGCGCGGCGAGAGTGCCGTACACCGTGCCGAGGTAGGTGACCTCTGTCACCCGGCGGTATTCCTCCGGCTGCATCTGCTTGACCGGTGAGAACACCGATACCATGGCGTTGTTGACCCACCCATCGATCGGTCCGAATCGGGCTTCCACCGCAGCCGCAGCTGCTTCGATGGCCGAAGCGTTCGCCACATCCGCCGGCAGCACGACGGCCTCACCGCCTTGCGCCTCGATCTCAGCCTTGGCTCGCGACAGCCGGTCCTCGTCCCGCGCCACCAAGCCCACGCACGCGCCTCTGCGCCCAAAGGCGCGCGCGATCGCTCGCCCCACCCCTGCCGAGGCTCCAGTCACGACGACAATCCGCCGCCTTCGCAATGCCGCCATCATCTGGCTCCGGCGCCGAGCGGGACTAACGCCCCACCGTCGAGTCTGAGCTCATATGTCCAGAGGAAGCGGCAGTCGCGGTAGTAGAGGCCCAGGCCGTGGGTAGTCGTGGCGGGTAACTGACCGTCCGGGTCGGCAATAAGGAACAGGTCGCCCTGCTTCAGTACGATGGTGTCCGCGGTCGAGCGCGTGACCGATGGAAGCCCATGCGAGAGCAGGCGATGCTTGAGCGTCTGCCGGTCCCGCAACGTCCTACGTGCTTCGGCTCGACGGGACGGGAATAGCCGTCTCATCAATATCGATTAGACAACTTTCAGGCGACTCTTGCCGTGATTATCGTCACGCTCAAGCGCCATGCCCCGCTGGACTCGGCGCTTCCCAGCCGCTCGCGATAACCGGCGCCCAACCAGGCTCCCACGACCGGTGCGGCGATCAGCAGCGCCAGGGTCAATCGGTCGACCGCAATGACGGTGATACAGATGATGGCGCTGGATCACTCGAGGCTCAGGATCCGGAGCACCGGCCGTCCATCCACATTCTCCAGTGGCAGATACACCAGATGGGTGGCAGGATCCACGGCGACCGAATGCGCATGGGGAGCAACGTAGGGCGGCAAGGCGATCAGCGAATCACCCCACACTTCAAAGGCCGAGACGACGCCGGATTCAGAGGCGATGAAGAGGCGCCGCCGTGAGGGGTCCATGGCCAGCACGTCGGGATCATCGCTGACCGGATAGGTTCCTAGCATCTGGTGAGTGCGCAAACTCAGCACCCCGATTGTGGCGTTCTCCTCGCCGGTGACGAAGATGTGGCCTCGGGTCGCGTCCAGGTAAAAGCCATGGGGACGCTCCACCCCCGGCACCGGCACCCGGACAACGACCGAATCGGTCATGGGATCGATGGAGGCGAGCTCATTGCTGCTCTGCACCGCCACCCACATGCGGCCTGAGATCGAGTCGTACTGAGTGTTGCCTGCCTCGCCGCCCAAGGGGATGCCAGAGGGCGAGCCTAATCGGCCGGCCTCGAAGACCAGCTCCTGTTGCCCGTATTCATCGGATACGAACAGCTTCCCCGCGCGAGGTGCGTAGGCAAGCCCGTCGGGGAACCGCCCGCCGGCCGCCCGAGCCAGAACCCGGCCAGTCCTAGAGTCGAGCATCGCCACCTTCCGGCTGCCGCTTAGGGAGGCAAACACCCGGTGTAAAACCGGCACGGCGAGGACCCCGGTCACCCCACGCATATCCGGCACGCGCGCTACGATCTTCTGCGTGCGGACGTCGAACGCCAGGAGCTCACCCGCTCCCATGTGCGCGATCCAGAGCCGTCCAGCAGTCGGATCGAAGCTCTGATAGTCGAACCGGGCAGGCCTCCCCGGTAGGGGGACGTCAGCCACGACGCGCCACTCGAGCTTCGGGGCCGGGCTCTGTGCCGGCGCCAGAGTGAGAGCGAAGAGCAGCCGCCCTATCACGTGCCGGGTGCCTTCACCTTCATATGGCCAAGCGCCTCACGGAGTGTGCCTGCGAGCTTCAGGACGTCGGCATTGGCCCAGAAATGCATGAAGAAAAGCCGAGGCTCTTCGCCGAGCATGTGGCTGTGAAGAGCAGTGACCTCGATCTCACCCTCTCGAAGTGCTCTGATGACCGGATTGACCTCATCCGCCGTAAGCACGAAATCACCCGTGATCGCAGCCTTGCCGCCGTCGGTCGGCTGGAAATTGAGCGCGGTGGCGACCCCCATTGCCGGTGGGATCTCCATGCCGTCAACCCGCACCGGCTCCGCACGGGGCACGCTCACCTGGTACACGCCCCCATTCACCTTACCCGGGCGTCCGAGAGCTGCGGCGAGTGTCGCGGTATCGAGTCCGAATTTGGCTCCGGCGGGTGGCGTCGGCGGAGCGCTCGGCGTGCGGGTGAGCGCGAGCGCGGCGTGAACTCCTCGGGCGATCTCAACCGGATCGCCAGTGGCCTGGATGTGAAGGTACATGATGGGTGGCGATTCGTGCTGCAGGTGATTGTGCAGGGCAGTCGGCTCGATCCCGGCAGCCTGCAGCCTGCTGATGACCAAGGGTACCTCGTTCTGCAGCAGCACCAGGTCGCCCATCGCCATCGCCTTTCCCGGACTGTCGCCCATCCGCTTGAATGCGATCCAGGAGCCCAGCGCGAGGGCGGGTTTCACGGTGACGCCAGCCACGCTGACCTGCAGGTCGGACCGGGGAAGGCTGTACTTCTGAACCTCTCCGGGCTGTATGGCGCCGGGACGCCCCATGGCACGATCCACCGCTGCCCAACTCGAGGTACTCGGCCGTGTGGCCGATGGATTCTGGGATTCGGCGGGTGCGGCCATGACAGCTGCAACGCAGGAAAGAAAGACGACCCTGCTGAGAGACAGGACCGGAGGGGTCATGGGAACCTCTGGAACTCACGAGCGGGGAGGACGAGAGACATGCCTGGAGGGTACGCGAACCGCCGCCGACAGTCACGACCATCGGCGGCGGTGGCGTGTGCTCACCCCACCTACTTCTTCGACGAAAGCCGGCGATTCTTGCCTGACGCCCCGGCGCGGGTGTTGATCCTCTCTTCCAGCCGCCGTGCGTTCGCCAGGTGCTGCTGCACCACCTTCAGCTCATCATCGACCAAGTTGCGCACCTGAGCCGAGTGAGCCTTCCTGCCCTCATTCTGGAAGTCTGACACGAGCGATTGCAGGTTCTCGACCACGGCCGACAGATAGACCCGATCGAAGTTTGCGTCAGACGCCTTCTCCACCCGCTCCCTCTGCTCCTTGTGCATCGGTCCTAGAGCGGGCTCGAACCCAAATCCGTTCTTCTTGGCGAGGTCAGTCCACCGGTCTTGCCATTTGTTGAAGTCATCCACCATCTGATCGGCGAACTGCTTCACCTCGGAATTCCTGGCCCGGTGCTGGGCCCTCTGACCCAGTTGTACCTGCATCAGGTGGTCGTCCGCGGCCTCGTGCACGAAGTCCTTCAGATCCTCTCTGACATCCTTGTCTCGCCCCTGGCCGACCTTCTCGTTTGCCTTCCGCTCAGGGTTGACCACCACGTTGGGGTTGATGCCTATCTGGCTGGCGACCTGTTGCGCCATGGTCAGATGCTCCTGGATGGTGCTGGCGCCGGTCGTCGCGAGCTGGCGCACTGCCGGCGCGTCAGCCGACCTGCCCTCGCGTTGGAATTCATCCAGGTCCTGCTGATGGGCCTGCAGCATCGTCCTCATGTAGGCCGTGTCGAAGGCCGTACCAGATACCTGCTGCAGCTGACGCGCGTCCTGCTCCTGCGATGGATCGAGGGTGGCTTTATCCGGCAGCCCATTGCTCTTGGCAAGAGCGGCCCACTGATTCTGCATCGTCCCGTGATCGGTGATCATCCGCTGGGCGAACTGCTTCACCGCAGCATTGGATGCCTTGGACTGCGCCAGCCGACCCAGGCTCACCTCCAGCGCGCTGCCGGTCAGGGCCTCGCGAACGAAAGCGCTGTCGTTCACTACTTCAGATCGAGCCTGCGCTGTCGGCAAGGGCTTGTTGCCCCAGGTCTTGGGGCGGCCCGAATCCGCTCCCGGTACTGGCACTTGAGCATGCAGCGCGACCATCGGAGCGGCCATCACCGTGGCTACGGCAACGAAGGTTCGTATGGACATAGTGACTTCCTCCTGTGATCTCGAGCCCCGACGCCCGTGGGGGCGAAGGTCTCAGACCGACAACCTAGGGACCCCGGGATCCGGGGGATGTGACCCGAGCCACGACTGCCATGTTCACGTTCCATGGCCACTTTGTCCATCTGAGGTCGGGAGGACAGGGCCGGGCGGATGGCCTGAAGCCGGGTAGGAGCGATGTGCAGCGAGTCGCCTATCGACCCATGGGCGCCACCCTCCAGACGCTGAGGCTCACGAGTCAGACTACGAACATCGCCACAGCCGCCACGAACATGAAGACGGTGGTAATCCCGACGGTAATCCGGCCGGTCCTCGAGCTCGGCTGGTTATTCATGAGCTTGCGATCCGAGGCCGCCAAGAGAATCCCCGCCAGTAGGAACGGAGCCAGCAGGCCATTGAGGATCGCGGTCCAATAGAGCGCCTTGACCGGGTTCAGGTTGGCAAAGTCCATGGCGACACCGGAGGCCATGGCCGTGCCGACGACCATGTAGAATGCGGGGGCATGAGAGAAGTGTTCGTCGATTCCCTGCTGCCAGCCGAACAGTTCCGCGAAGGCGTAGGCTGCCGAGCCGCTCAGCGTCGGAATAGCCAGGAGTCCCGTCCCCACGATGCCCACCGTATAGAGCAGCGTCGCGAATCGGCCGGCGACCGGTCGAAGCGCCTCGGCGACCTCGCGCGATGTGGTCGGCTGGGTCACGCCGTGAGTGTGCAGGGTGAACGCGGTTGTCACGATGATGAAAAACATGACGACGTTGGAAAAGAACGTCCCCACCCCGATGTCGATCTTTCGGTCAAGGAGCTCGCTGGGGGATGCTCCCCGCCGCTCGACCAACGTGTGTCGTCCGAGGGCTTTTTCCTCCTCGACCTCCTGCGACGCCTGCCAGAAGAACAGGTACGGACTGATCGTGGTCCCCAGGATGGCCACGACCGTGGCCCAGGCGCTCCGGCTGGAGGGCAGCCCAGGGATGAAGGTCGCCCGGAAAACGTCACCCCACTGCGGGTGGATGTGGATTCCAGTGATCACGTAAGCGAACAACGCAAGCGTTAGCCATTTCAGCACCCGCGCTATGGTCGCATACCGCAAGCGGACTGTGGCCCATGCGATCCCGCCCCCGAAGAGTACCACCCACACATGCGAGTTCACCCGGGTCAGCAGCTCGGCCGCGTCCGCCATCCCCGAGAGGTCAGCGCCGATGTTGATGGTGTTGGCGATAAGCAGCGCGGCCGCGCCCGGAGCGAGCATGCGGCGCCGAAATTTTCGGCGGAGCGCGCCCATCAGGCCCCGTCCGGTCACCATCCCGATGCGGGCGCACATGCTCTGCACGGCAGCCATGAGCGGCCAGGTGATGAGCGCTGTCCACAGGAGGCCCGTCCCGAACTGGGCACCGGCGACCGAATAGGTCGCGATGCCCGATGGGTCATCGTCCGCCGCACCAGTGATGAGGCCCGGGCCCAACGCCCCCCAGACTCGGCGGGGAATGCCCGCTACGCGATGGGTGAGCCCGACGTGTGACGCCTTCGGCTGCTGGTTCACCAGATTCACCCCCTGGTCACGGGTGTGGATACAAAGACCAACACCCCCGCAGGTCAATTGGCGGGGCCGCCATCGGGCTCAACGCTGGACCCTCTTGCTCTCAACCCGACTTTTTGCTAGTTCGCAGTTGTCGAACCAGCTTGAGAGCGAGTAGCCGGAACCCACGGGAGAGAAGACGTGAACGCGACAGCCCCGCGGCAGGCGAGGTTGTCGGCGAGGCAAGTGGTTCAGTGTATCGCCGGCTTCGCCGCCCTGCTCACCGGCTGCAACAAGAAGCCGGCACCCGCTCCGCCGCCCCCTGAGGTAACCGTCCTGACGGTCCAGCGGCAGACCATCGCCGGCCAGTACGAGTGGGTGGCCCAGGCGGCTGCCTCGAAGAGCGTGGAGGTCCGGGCCCAAGTGTCGGGGGTGATCGTCGAGCGCCCCTATGTGGAAGGCACGGATGTGCCGAAGGGCAAACTGCTGTTCCGGATCGACCCACGCACCTACCTGGCCAACTACGAAAGCGCCAAGGCTCGGCTGGCAGAGGCCGAGGCGCAGTTCTCCAACGCCGAACGCACGCTGAACCGGCTCAAGCCCCTGCTCCAGCAGCACGGTGTGGCCCAGCAGGACGTCGATAACGCCCAGGCGGCCTACGACCAGGGGCACGCGGCAGTGCTCGACGCCAAGGCGGAGGTCGACGCAGCCAAGAAGAACTACGACGACACCTTCGTCCGGGCCGAGGTCAATGGGCGGGCCGGCCGTGCCTTGATGGAGGTTGGCGCGCTCACATCCGGTCCGGCCGAGCAGCTCACGACGGTCGACCAGGTGGATCCGATCTACGTCTACTTCAACCCCTCGGACCAGGACGTGCTGCAATGGCGGCGGGACGTCGCCTCGAAGCGCCTGGTGCTGCCGGGGGGGATGCTCGACGTCCAGGCGACGCTGGCGGACGGGAGTGTGTTCGGGCAGACCGGCAAGCTGAACTTCATCGCGCTCACGCTCGAGCCGGCGACCGGGGCACTCCAGCTCCGCGCTGAATTCCCCAACCCGCAGCACACCCTGCTGCCGGGCCAATTTGTCCGGGTGCGGCTGCTGGGGCTCAAGCGCAACGACGCCATCCTGGTGCCCCAGCGGGCGGTGCAGCAGGGCCTCACCGGCCCGTTCGTCTACCTGCTCGGCGACAGCAACGCGGTCAGCGCGCGCACCGTCTCCGCCACCGCCTGGCAGGGGACCCAGTGGATCATCGATGACGGCCTCAAGCCCGGCGACCGGGTCATCGTGGACGGCACCCAGAAGATCGCGCCAGGGCGCCCCGTGCGGCCGGTGGCGTACCATCCTGAGCGCGACAGCACTCTCGCCCTCCAGAGCGACAGCGTGGTCCTCGCCGCCCCCTCGGCGGCGCCGCCGATCCAGCCGATACCAGCCCCGAAGCGCCGGCCATGAGCGAGCCGCCCGCGATCCGCTACCTGTTCGTCCGCCGGCCCATCTTCGCCGGCGTCATGTCGATCGTCATTGTGCTGCTCGGCGGGTTCGCGCTCTTCACGCTCCCGATCAACCGCTATCCCCTGATCACCCCGCCGTCGGTGCAGGTGTCGGCGACCTATCCCGGCGCCACCGCGGAAGACGTCGCCACCGCCGTCGCGGCGCCCATCGAGCAGCAGCTCTCCGGCCTCGACGGCCTGCTGTATTTCAAGTCGTCCAACTCCAGCGACGGGACGATGAACCTGCAGGTGTACTTCGACCTCTCCCGCGACCTCGACCTCGCGGCGGTGGACGTGCAGAACCAGGTGAACCTGGCCCAGCCGCAGCTGCCGCAGGAGGTGGTCCGGCAGGGGATCACCATCACCAAGGCCCAGACCGACATCCTCGCCGTCATCGGCCTCGGCTCCAAGGACCCCCGCTACGACGCCGTCTACCTCAACAACTATGCGCGCATCTACATCATCGACGAGCTGAAGCGCATCCCCGGCGTGGGGGACGCCCAGGGGATCGGCAACCTCCAGTTCTCGATGCTGATCAGTCTCGATCCCGACCGCCTGGCCCAGCTCGGCCTCACGGTGTCGGACGTCCAGGCGGCGGTGCTCGAGCAGAACACCACCAACCCCGCCGGCCGCATCGGCCGCGAGCCCGCGCCGCCCGGCAATCAGCTCACCGTTCCGGTCACGACCCTCGGCCGGCTCACCGATCCCAAGGAGTTCGGCGACATCATCGTCCGCGCCGCCCGCGACGGCTCGCTGGTCCGGGTGCGGGACCTCGGGCGGGTCACCCTTGGCTCCCAGAGCTACGACCTGGTCGGCCGGGTGAACGGCGTCCCCACGGCCGCCATTCGGCTGTATCTCCGGCCCGGCGCCAACGCGCTCCAGGTGAAGCAAGCGGTCGTGGCCCGCATGAACGAGCTGGCCCGGAGCTTCCCGGCCGGCGTGTCCTGGTTCATTCCGTTCGACACCACGCCGTTCATCACCGCGTCGATTGACGAGGTGGTGAAGACCCTGTTCGAGGCAATGGTCCTGGTGACGCTGGTGGTCTTCGTCTTTCTGCAGAGCTGGCGCACGACCCTCATCCCGGTGCTGGCCGTGCCGGTGGCGATCATCGGGACCTTCTTCGGACTGCAACTACTCGGATTCCAGATCAACCTGCTCACCCTGTTCGCGCTGGTGCTCGCGATCGGCATCGTGGTGGACGACGCCATCGTGGTGATCGAGAACGTCGAGCGGATCATGG
>UEXR01000512.1_pt1 | contig 13233 bp, 10 predicted proteins | sample 4301101 | NCBI WGS metagenome assembly UEXR01 (sample SAMEA4773180, study PRJEB27434) | metagenome | biome: 2259; feature: agricultural soil; material: soil | place: USA | collected 2014-09 | depth 0.25 m
TTCCCGCAGCGCGGTGACGAAGTCGCTGTCTGCCACTGCGAGCTGCGCCATCTCACCTGCCAGTGCATCCGGCCGGCCGAGTCGTTGGCGGCCCAGGGTGTAGGCCTCGCGAGCACCGCCGCGATCCTGTCGACTCAGGGCCGCGGCTCCCCACTCTCGGTAGGGGCTCTCATCTCCGGGCGCGATTCTGGCCCACCTCTCGGCGGTCGCGCGCATGCTGTCCGGCTCTTCGGCGGCGGCCCAGGCCCGGAGGGCTACACCATAGATGGCCGGGTTGGAAGGATTGGCGGCGAGCGCGGCGCGGACCTGCGGCAGGATTTGCGGTGTCCGACTGATGGGGAGGAGAGCTCGCTCCAGGCCGAGCAAGGCGGCCACGTCGCCAGGCTTGGCAGCGAGAATCCCCCGGTATGCGTCAGCCGCTGCGGGGTAATTGCCTCGGCGCTCCAGCTCGAACGCGCGACTCATGACGTCTTGTTGCGCGTGCCCTGCGCCACACAGCACGGATGAGGCGAGCATCGATCCCCAGAGCGACCGGAGCGAGATGCGGTGCACGGCGCTCACCTCGGAGCCGGCTCGGAAAGTCGCCGGAAATAATCGACCACCAGGCGGCGTTCCTCCGGGGAAAGCTGCTGCAGCTCCTCCCAGGTGGGCACGCGCAGGCGATCCCCCTCTTGCAACTTGGCGCGCAACGCGGGCGGCAGGTGCACGCTGTCGTCGGTCGCCGTGACGCTCTGCCGTTCCTTCCGCTCGTCTTCCTCTCGGCCTTGGAGGGTGCGACCGGCATCCAGCATCCGGCGGAACAGCCGCTCCTGGCGCTCGACCACCGAGCGCTCGAGTCGTGCCGCCTCGAGCCTCCGGGCCAGGTCCTTGGCCTCACCGGCCATCTCACCTGCGCCGGGCATATTGCCCTGGCCCTTGAGCTTCTCCAGCTCCTCCGCCAGGGCGCGCTGCTGCGCACCCAGACGCATCAATTGCTCCCGAATCGCCGCACTTCCCGCCATGGGAAGCAGCCCCGCCGCCTGCTGACCCAATCCGCCCTGCTGCTGGGCCAGTTGCGCCATCCGCTCCAAGGCTTCGGCCAGCCCTGACCCGGTCTCGGCGCTGGCCACGTCTCCTCGGGCGCGGAGCAATTGATAGGCTGCCGCGTTAAGCGCATCGACCGCGCTCCCGGCTTGCTCGGCTGCCTCTCTGGGATTTGGCGTAGCGGAGGAGATGGCCTCGCGGGCGCGCTGCATCTGGGTCTGTGCTGCCCCAAGGGCAGAGCCGATCTGCGGGGATACCAGCGCATTCTTGCCGGACGACTTGCGCACCTGCTCGAGAATCCGTTGCAGGCCTTCCTCGATCGCTCCCTGCTCTCCTCGCAGCGCGGCGTCGGGTTCGCCTCCATTCTGCAGCGCGTCCTGCACCGCAAGCTGGCGCTCTGCCAGGCGACTGGTTTCCGCCAGTGCCTGATCGATCGCCTGCACCACCTCTTGCTTCCACTCCTGCTGCATGCCGCTGCGTTCCTTCTGGAGCTGATCTCCCAGCGGGTCGAGCGACTGCGCCGCCTGCTCGCCGTGTTGCCGAGCCTGCTGTCGTTGGCCTCGCTGGGCGGACTTCGACGCCTGCTGCATCTGCTGCGCGGCTTTGCCTGCCTGAGCTGCGGCAGCCTCGAGCCGCTGCTGGCGGGTTTTCCCGTCTACCTGGTCGGCGACTCGGTTGACGGCAGCGGCGAGCGAATCGGCCCGCTGGGCCATCTGACCTTCCAGGGTAGCTGCGTGCGCGGTGTCAGCCGATCCCACCTGGTCGTTCCACTGCCGCTGCTCCTGGGCCAGCTCTTTGGATTCCTGACTCAGGTTGGCGAGATCCCCCTCGAGCGCGGCTCGCCGGAACAGCTCGCGGCTCCGCTCGAGGGCTTCGCGCAACTGCTGCTGCACTTCGGCAAGCCGTTCCAGGGCCTCCTTGGCACGCTCGGCATCGAGATCCTTGAGCGCCTGTTGCAGCGCGGACAGCCGTTCGCGCAGCTCGGGAGACAGGGCCCGCTCCAGTTGCTCCCGGATCTCCGTCAGCTCGCGTTGCCAGGCGGAGTCCGTCAGCCCGGCGGCTTCGGCGCTGCGCTGCAGTGCCTCCAGGGATTTCTTGAGCTCCTCCGCCTGACGGATCAGCTCCTGCTGTGAGTGCGCCACGGCTTCCGCACGCTTGGACTCTTCAAAGGAAAGAGATTCCCCGCTTTTCTCTGCCGCACCATTCGTAGTCCGGGGCTGTTCTCCGGCCAGGTCCTCGGTCTGCCGCTCGATCCGTTTGCTCGCGGCTGCGACCGAGTCGAGCCGGCTCGCGACGGCATCGGTAGCGACGCGCTGGGCGGCTCGCACCTCGCTCATGGTGGGAAGCCGGAGCACGAACTCGCGCGAGCGGGCCGATTGATGCCAGGGTGTATTGTCGGTGGCCTCAGCGAAGTAGCGGACGGTATCGCCTGGCAGCAGAGAGCGGCGGTTGAGATCGAGGGTGAAGCTCAGGATGGCACGATCCGGCCGTTCGGGCGGCAAGGAGAGGTTCTCCCGTCGCAGCGAATCGACCAGACCCAACCGGCTGACTCGGCGACTGAGGAGAGCGACGCTGGTCAGACCGTGATCGTCCCGAACATCCACCACGAGCGGGACCTGAAGACTGAGCGGTGCGATAGTGTCGGCACCGGGAACCGGTATCTCGACGGAAGGTGCGCTGTCGGCCACGACGCGGATGGGCAAGCGCACGGTATCGCCTGCGAGCGGGGCGCCGGTCGCGGTGATCAGCGCGAGCCGGTATTCACCAGATCCGGAGGGCACCAAGTTGCCGGAGAACCGCCCGCCCTGCACCGTAAGCGACTCGGCGCGGTTCCCAATCAACCAGGCCGCGCGAGTAAGCGGGGCCGTGGCTTCGCCTTTCGTGGCAAGACGGGTCCCAGCGGGGACGATGAGAGTGTCGCCGCCGGTCGGCACCGGTTCCGACTCCATGCCGAGATATGCCGGATAGTGAGCCACGACGGACACCGAGCCGAGGAATACCGGCAGGCGGACGTGCACCATTACGGTATCGGAGCCTCGGCTGCCGCTGCTCACCCGGGCGAAAAGATCGGTCTGCAGCGCACCACTGGAAACGCTCGCTCGCCCCAGTGAGTCGAGTCGGATCCCGCGCGGGCGCCACGACTCACCCGGTGCCCGCAGCCAGAGCGTGGCACTGCGCCGCCCCAACGCCTCGATATGGAGCTCGACCGAATCCCCGCGATCGACTACCTCGCGCGTCGCCTGAATCCGCACCGGCGCGATGGTAGCCTCCCAGGCCTTTCGCGGATGCCAGAGAGCGGCCGCTGGCCCCCGGATGGGGCCCGCGGATCCGAACGCGGCGAGCCCCAGAACAAGGAGTACGCCTCCAGCGAGAGTCAGGACCCGCACCGGCTGCGCGATCGGCTGCACCGCTTCCGGCCCGCGTCGTCCCAGATCTTCGGCCTGGGCACGGTCGGCCAGGTCGAGTAGCGAAACGCTGGTGCCGGGGGCCGCCGAGTCGAACAACGCTGTGAGCGCGCCCCGTCGCCAGGCACCAAGCTCTTCCAGCCGGAGCGCCACTCGGCGGGCTGATAACGCCGAGCGCGCCATCCAGGCCAGGATGGCGATGGCAAGGAGCGCGCTGACAGCTATCCCCCAGGCGATCAGAACCCAGTAGGGCGCATGTAGCCAGCCCAGTCGGACCAGCCAGGCAGCGCTCCCCAGCAGCAGGGCGCACGCCCCGACGCCAAGGGCGACCCACGCCACGCCCGCGCGCGTCTGCAGCGGGCTCGCGAGGCGCTGGAGCGCCGAGCGGGTGGCGATCGCGGTCATCCGCCGTAGCCCACGGCGTAGGCGAACAGATTCACGCCCATGCGCAGCGCCGCCTCGTGTTTGGCCGGGGGATCATGGTGGACCTCGTAGTCCTCCCACCCGTCCCCCAGATCACATTGATAGTCGTAGTACACTACCAGGCGCCCGTCGAGGAAGATCCCGAAGCCCTGGGCCGGCTTGCCGTCGTGCAGGTGGATCTTGGGCACTCCCTTGGGGAAGTCGTAAATCAAGTGATAAATCGGATGGTTGAGCGGGACTTCGACCAGCTCATGATCGGGAAAGAGACGCTTGATCTCGCGGCGAAAGGAGGCGTCCATGCCGTAGTTATCGCTCGCGTGCAGGAAGCCTCCCTGCTCCAGCCAGCGCCGCAAGGTTACCAGATCCTGGTCGCTGAAATGGACATTGCCATGCCCGGTCATGTGGAGGTAGGGCACCGACCACAAATTGTTGTCCGAGAGCGAGACGACCACTTCGGTGTCGGCAACGGCCAGGTGGGTACGCTCCCGGATGGCGTGCAACAGGTTGGGAAGGCTGGACGGATTGGCGTACCAATCGCCGCCGCCATCATAGTGCAACCGTCCGATGGTCATGACCGGAGCGGGGCGAGGTGGGATTGGAGCTGAAACGCCGGTGATCCCGAGCGCGAGCAGCACAGCGGCACGAGCGATCACGGTAACCCCATTACCAGTCGATAGGCATCGTTGCGGGAGAGTCCGAGCGTCTCCGTCAGACGGCGAGCCACCTCCCGCCGGCTGAGTCCCTCCGCCAGCAGTCCGGTGGCTTGCTCGACGGCGTCCTCGGTTCGATCCGGGCCCGTGGCAGGGGTTCCGGTGCCGGCCACCACGATGGTCACCTCGCCCCGCGCGGGATTCTCCGAATAATAATCCGCTAATTCTGCCAGAGTGCCGGCTTGCAGCTCCTCGTGGATCTTGGTGAGCTCCCGAGCCACCACGGCGCGACGATCCGGGCCGGCGGCCTCTGCCAAATCCTGCAGCAGTTGCACCAGGCGGACCGGCGCCTCGAAGAGGACGGTAGTCCATTCCTCCTCGCCGACCCGAGCGAGCAGCCGGGCCCGCTCGGCACCCTTTCTGGGGAGGAACCCCAGGAACAGGTACCGATCAGCCGGAATTCCCGAGGCGGAAAGAGCGGTCGCCACCGCGGATGCGCCAGGAATCGGTACCACGGACAAGCCCGCGGCGCGTACCGCGGCAACGAGGTCGGTTCCCGGATCGCTCACAGCCGGCGTGCCGGCGTCGCTGACCAGGGCAACGTCTCGTCCTTCTCTCAGGACCTCGAGGATAGTTTCGGTTCGCCGGTCATCGGAGTGGGCGTGAAAGCTGAGCGTGGTGGGGCTGGCGCCCAGGTGGCTGAGGAGGCCCCGGGTGCGGCGGGTATCTTCGGCGGCCACCACCGGCACGGCTCGCAGCACTTCCGCTGCCCGGGCTGAGAGGTCGGCCAGGTTCCCGAGCGGGGTGGCAACCACGTAGAGGGTGCCGGGCAAGAGAGTGAGGAGTAAGAAGTAAGAAGTAAGAAGTGAGAAGTGAGAAGTGAGAAGTGAGAAGTAGGTCCTATCAAACAGTAAGGAGTAAGGAGGACACTGTCACTCCTTACTCCTTACTTCTTACTTCTTGCTGCAGTCAGGCCAGGTGCTGCTTGATCTTTCCTTCCAGCGTGGCCTTGGGAACTGCGCCCACGACCGTGTCCACGTGTCGCCCGTTCTTGAAGAACAGAATGCTCGGGATGGAGCGAACATTGAACCGCATGGCCGTCCGCTGATTGCTATCGACATCCACCTTGGCCACTTTGGCGCGACCGGCATACTCGCCGGCGAGCTGCTCCAGCACCGGAGCCACGATTTGGCACGGTCCGCACCACACGGCCCAGAAGTCCACCAGCACCAGGCCATCCGCCTGCTCGATCTCGCTGGCGAAGGATGCGTCCGTGACGTGGACGGCGGGAATATTCGTCGCGGCCATGATGTTATTCTCCTCTGATTGTTCCCTGTTCTACCATTCATTTGGAGGGACGGCGTGCCCGATCGCCCCCGTATCGCTCATGTTGGCATCGCCGTACCAGACCTCGCTGCGGCGCTCGCCTTCTACCGTGAGGTGTTGGGCGTGGATCCCCACGCGCCGGAATCAGCCGACGGGGCGACGATCGCATCGCTGCCCTTCGGCGACACCCTGGTAGAGCTCCTCGAACCGCTCCACCCCGACAGCCCCATCGGCAAGTTTCTGGCTCGCCGCGGACCGGGAATTCACCACATTTGCTATCGGGTTCCCGACCTCGACGCCGCCCTGGATGCATGCAGGGCCGCGGGATACCGACTGGTAGACGATGTGCCCAGAATTGGTGCCGGCGGGCGCCGGATTGCCTTCGTTCACCCCAAGGCGACCGAAGGAATCCTCATCGAGCTGACCGACTAAGATAACAGAGCAGGGTTCCCCAGGTTCCCGATCTCAACGCTTGGCCGTCGAGTCGGACGGCGCCGTGGTGTCGGCTTGAGCCCCGGGCTCGCAGGGACGGGCCGGGTTGCCTGCCGCGGTCAGATCGACCTGGTTCACAATCCAGGCTCCGTCGGCGCTCTTGATAGCGACAAAGGGAACGACCCAGGTACAGAGTTGGCGCCGCAGCTCCACTTGGATGTCATGGCGGTTTTCAGTACTCTCCGGGACATCGGAGACGATCCGGGCGGTCTCGTGCCGTAGATAGCGCTGCATGACCACCACGCGGCGCTCGTAGTCACTCGGCATGTGGGTCGCTGCGGCGGGGCCCCTAGCGGTGCCCCACAGAGCGGCCATTCGATCGACATTGCTGTCGGCGACGGCCTGGAGGAAGCTCTCGACCGCCGCTGCGGCGGTGTTCGAGGGATGCACGGCAGAGCTACCGGCGCCACCGCCGCCGCCGCACGCCGTCAGAAGCAGCGCTGCGGCAAACCACGCTCGCTGGTTCACGAAGTGTCTCACATGTCGAGTGGTAGCGAGCGAAGTTAACCGGGTCACCATTCCCGAGCAATGAGCTCCATGCGACTCTACGTCAACATCGATCACGTGGCCACGCTGCGGCAGGCTCGCCGGACCGACGAACCCGATCCGCTCGCGGCGGCGCAACGGTGCGTGGCGGCGGGGGCCGATGGTATCACCGTCCATCTGCGCGAGGACCGCCGCCATATCCAGGATCCGGACGTCGAACGGCTCAGGCCTGCCGTCCCCGTGCTCAATCTGGAGCTCGCCACCAGCCCCGATATCCTCGAGCTCGCCTGCCGACTCCGACCCTATCAGGCCACTATCGTCCCCGAACGACGGGAGGAGATCACCACCGAAGGAGGGCTGGATCTGCGTCGCCCCGGAGAGCGGCTGCGTTACACCTTGCGCCGTCTGGATGAGGCGGGAATCCGGGTGAGCCTGTTCATCGATCCCGACCCGGCCGCGCTCGACGCAGCCAAGGATCTGGGCGTGCCAGCGATCGAGCTGCATACCGGACGCTACGCCCACAGTTGGCGCAAGAGCGATGCCGCCCTCGAGGAGCTCCGCCGGGCCGCTCGGCATGCTGCCGACATGGGGCTCGCAGTGCACGCCGGTCACGGCCTCACCTACCTCAATGTTGAGCCGGTTGCTCGCATACCAGAGATCGAGGAGCTCAATATCGGTCACAGCATCATGAGCCGCGCCATCCTGGTCGGCATGCAGTCCGCGGTCGCCGACATGCTCGCGCTGGTAAAAGGCCCGCGACGGTAAGGTCTTGCCGCGGACGCGGCCTTCTGTCGATTATCCAATCCTCATGACCAATCCCCTAGCCGCCGCTGACTTCTTCGTACTGGAAGCTGGCGACGCACTCGACCGGCTCGACGCACTGGTCACCGGTGACGAGGCGCCGCCCGCGGCCGACTTCCTGCGCCATGCACGCGTGCTCCGAGGCTCGGCGCTGATGGCGCACCAGCAGCCCATCGCGCGCTGCGCTGCAACCCTGGAGAATCTGGCGCGCTCGCTGCGCGACGGTCGCCGAAGTTGGGATACCGCGGTCCGGGAGCAGGTACGCCAGTCCCTTGCGGAGTTCCGACAGCTGATTGGCCGGGTTCGCGATTGGGAAGAACCAGACACCGCTCGCGCCGGTCGGCTCGCCAACGCCCTCGAATCGCTGGTCGGTGGCGGGGGATGGCAGGAGACGGGTCGCACCAGCGGAGGAGAGCTCAACCCTGGTGTCCGGGCGTTCGTGGCGCGGGAGGGCGCGCTGGTGGCGAGCGCACTCGACCGAGCTGCTCGTTCGTTGCAGGCGTCGCCCGGTGACCGGGAGCCACTCTACACCGTGATTCGCCGGATGCAGTCCTTGCGGGGGCTGGCTGAGCTGAGCGAACTGGCGCCGCTCCCGGAGATCCTCGACGGCATCGAGTCGGCCATTGGAGATCTCACCCGGCTCTACGCCCCACCTCCCGGAGTGGACGAAGTGATGGGTGCGGCGGCCGCGGCGCTGACCCGCATCGCCCGGGATATCGCCGGGACCGGCCGCCCCGACCCGGAGGCCGAAGAGGCCCGACATTTCACCGATCTTCTGCTTCGCGCGTTCGCGGTGGAGCGAGACGTCGTTCCCATCGAGTCGCTCTATCCTGAGGGTGAGCCTCATCCAGTCACTCCACCCCTCGCCCAACCGCAGTTTGGGTCGCCCGCTCCACCGGGGCCCTTGGAGCTGGTGAGCCAGGGAGAGCACCTTGCTCAAATCGCCGATCAGATCAGCCAAGCGCGCTCGGCGACGGAACGAGACCTGCGGCTCTACCACTTGGTAGGAGCGCTCCGGTCCGCCGCCGGGCCCGGTAGCGATCCCGTGGCGAGCGCGCTCAGCGTATTCGGCCGTTCAACCCGCGAAGCACTGGCTGCGGGGGTCGCCGCTCGCTCGACCTCAGGGCTGGCAAGATGCCTGCGCGATGCGGGTGACCTCCTGCGTTCCATTGCCGATACTGATGACCGAATGCTGGTGTCCCGCCGGATGCTGGACGTGGCGTACCGTCTGGACCAGCTGCGTGCTACCCCGGCGCCGCCAGTCGCCGTCCCGGCGGTGGAAGCCGACCTCGAAGCGGTCCCCATCGAGTCGCTGGCGTATGACCCGGCAGAATCGGCCATGGTTGAAGAGGGGATCGTCCCCATTGAGAGCCTCGCGCCGGATGAGCCCGCGGTAGTTCCGATCGAGCAGCTCGCGCCCGACGCACCGATCCCGCAAGGCGGATTGGAGGCGAGCTTCAGCACCCTGGCTCGCCTGGCGAGGAAGCACAGAGCCCCGGCACCATCGCTGGATGGCCTGCTTGCGCGCTCGAGTCCAGCCACGACGGCTCGACCTTCCGAAGAAGCGGTGGCTATCGAATCCCTCTGTTATAGAGGAAGGGCGGCGCTGGAGCGGGCTGCGTCGGTGAGGGATGATCTCAACAGCAAGCTCGCTCATCGGGCGGATCTCGAAAGCATCCGTCCGCTGATCCAGGAGCTCCTCGACCTGGTTCCGCTCGCGCTAGTCGAGTCCTGAGGTGGGGGGCGCCGGGTGGACGATGCAGCGGGTCCTGGCCGGCCTGATCGGTATCGCCCTCGCTCTCGGACTACTGCTGTGGGCTTTGCGAGGGGTCCAGCTGGATGAGGTAGTTCATAATATCGGGGCGGCGAAACCCGTTCCGCTCGTCGTCGGCATCCTGATCGCTACCGCCACCTATCCCCTTCGGCTTCCACGCTGGCGCCTGCTGCTCCGGGATGAGCGCGGTGGGGCGCTACCCGTCGCCCCCCTGTGGCACGCGATCGCCCTTGGGTTCATGGCGAACAGCACCTTGCCCTTCCGTGCCGGTGAGCTGGTGCGGACCTATGCGGTCACCCGGCTGGCGGGCATCCGGTTTACGGCCGCGCTCTCCTCCATCGCGGTTGAGCGCATCTTCGATGGGCTCGCCGTCGTCGCCCTGCTCGCCTTCGCGCTGCTCAGATCCGATCTGCCCCCGGATGTCTCCGTAGGGGGCGTATCACTGGCGCACGCGGCACAGATCTCCGGCGTCATGGCTCTGGCTGCGCTCCTCGCTGCAACGCTGGTAGTCCTGTTCCCGCTCGCGGCCGAGGGAGTCGTACGCCGAATACTGCCGGCGGGGAGGATCACCGATGCAATCGTCCGCGCAATTGAAGGTGTCCGCCAGGGGATGAGCTCGCTCCGTTCTCCGGCACTGGTCGTGGGGGTGGTGGTCTGGTCACTGGTTCTCTGGGCGGTAAACGCGCTGGCGATCTATGTCTGCTTTGACGCGTTCGGAATTCCGGTCGGCTACATTGGCGCACTCCTGCTACAGGGGATTCTCATCTTCGGCATCTCAGTGCAGGTCACCCCCGGCTTCGTGGGACAGTTCGAGGCAGCGATCGTCGCGGCCCTCGCGCTCTATGGGGTGCCTAACGGGCTGGCCTCAACCTTCGCGATCGTCTTCCACGGGACGACCCTCATTCCGATCCTGCTGTTCGGAGCCTGGTCCCTGTTCCGAACTCCGGTCGCCCTCCGCGATCTGAGACAGCCGCAGACGTGAGCGGCAGCGCCATCACCCTTCATCCGCACGCCAAAATCAATCTCCTCCTACGCGTGCTGGCGCGAGAGGCTGATGGGTATCACGCGCTCGAGACCCTCTTTTGTCTGGTGAGCCTGACCGATTCGCTGACGGTTGAGCGGCGCGAGGGAACGGGCGTGAGTATCGAGGTGACCGGGCTCGATGTGGGAGCAGCGGAGGAAAACCTGGCCCTCCGAGCGGCTCACGCGGTGCTGGAGGCAACCGGACAGCGGTTTGCGGTCCACCTGACGCTGGAGAAGCGCATCCCAGTCCGGGCGGGACTGGGAGGTGGATCGAGCGATGCCGCCAGCGCGCTGCAGGCAGTCAACCAACTCGCGAATAACGCGATCCCCCGGCACGAGCTGTTTCAGTTCGCTGCGCGCCTCGGAAGCGACGTGCCATTCTTTCTGAGTGGAGCGCCACTCGCACTCGCCTGGGGCCACGGCCAACGGATGCTGCGGTTGCCGCCGCTGCCGGCGGCCCCAGCACTATTGCTGGTTCCGCGAACCGGCATCGGCACGGCCGAGGCTTACGGCTGGGTCGACAGCGGCAGACAGGAGTCTGGCTGGCGAGGGGCTCTGGCGCTCGATCTGGTTGCACTTTCTCGCTGGGGAGATGTCGGGAGAATGGCCGGCAACGACTTCGAGTCCCCGGTGTTCGCCCGACGCCCGGAGATTCGAGCGGCGTTCGAGGCCCTGGTGGGAACCAGACCCCTGGTCTGCAGGATGAGCGGTTCGGGCTCTGCCCTCTTCGCCATCTACCGCTCGGCGCGGGACCGCGAGGACGCCGGGATGATGCTGGGGCAGAAGCATGGAGTCCTGTACCCGGTCGAGACGCTGACCGGACCCCCGCCTATTTGACTTGCACGATCTTCGCGACCGAAGGAACGCCGTTCCCGTCCACGATGAACAACAGGTAATGCCCCTGCGGCGCGCGCGGTCGAGTACTCGGCGCGGTGACCGTCAGGCCAGTTGCGTCGGCAGTGAACGTCAGCTTCAGGTAGCGCTGGTTCATGTCGAACGCGTGGGTGGCTGAGCCCAGTCGGATCAGGCTCACTCGAGTGATGGTGGATGCGTTGGGGGTTCCGATCCTGTAGCTGTTCCCATAGGCCAGCCGTGAGGGGCTGCTGCTGATGGTCGGCCGCGGGCCCTTGAAGAGATACGGCGGGGAGAAGATCTCGGCGTTGCGTTCGTTCGGCGCCCCGGCTCCATCGCCACTCCCGGAGAGGAGCACCCGCGCATCGGGAAGCAGGATCGCCGTGGTATGATAGCCCCGATTCACGGTATTGCTCGCAAGCGTCGTCCAGGCTCCGCTCGTAGGACTCCAGATCTCCGCCGGATGCACCGCGGTGGACAGATCGTTAAAGGCGGTGCCACTCAGCCCCCCGACCACGAGGACTTCGCCAGTCGGTAAGATCACCGCATTGTGGTGCCGGCGAGGAAACGCCATGGCGCCAGTCCACTTCCAGGCAGGTGAAGTCTGAAGCAGGTCGATGATCTCGGCACTGTTGGTGGTGTGACCGCCGCCGGCATAGAGAATCTTTCCCTCGTCGTACATCACTGCGGCCCCGTACTGGCGAGTGCCGTAGAGCCGATTGGGGCCGCTGGTCCAGGCGCCGGTGCCGGTGATTTTCAGCCAGCGCGACCGCTGATTCTCTCCGGCGTAGAAGAGCTTTCCGTTGGGCGCAAGAAACATCCGAGGATAGTACGGCAGTGAGAGAGACGCGGTGGTGAGCTGTCGAATCGCTCCGCTCGGGCTCCAGATCTCGGGAATAGTGACCGTGGTCCCGCTTTCATCCCCTCCCGCGATGATGACCACCTCACCATTGCCCGTCGTGGTATTGGATGGGTACCAACGGCCGCGCTGCATCGCGGTGGTCTGCGACCAGCTCTTGCTGCCAGGAGTGAAGATCGACATGTCGGGCAGCCCATGGTCGTCGCTGATGTGCCCGCCCGCCACCACGACGCGGCCATCGGTAGTGAGCGCATGGCCGGCGCAAAACAGCAGCGCCGGGCTCGGAACCGAATCAAACTTCTGAGTGACTGGGTCCCAGACCGTCGGCACACCGTAATGACCCCAGGAGAGCACTCGTCCAGTGGACAAGAGCATCAGGTGCACGGCCACGTTCGGCCAGGTGAATGGGGCGGTCCATGAGCCGGAGGACTCGGGTCCTCCCATCGCTAGAAACGACGGCGCCGGTGTCGAAGGCGTGCAGGGGACGCCACCGTTGGCTCGGACCGCGATCGTAGTGCCATTGAGGAGGAGCTCGACCGATCCCTTGTTGCGGGTTTCGATCAACCGCTCGCTGTACGCCGGATCCTGACCCGGCGCTGCGCCGAGCAGAGCCTCGCCCTCCTCATCGGTGCCGGCGACCCGATAGGTAACACTGACCGCCACGGAGTAGGCGTTGGTGATGAGGAACTGGTTGCCACACACGTAGGACAGCCGGATCGGCGCATCATGGGATTCATCAGTTTCCACCGGAGGCGCCTGCTTGGGGCCGGAACCGTCGCCCGAGTTCTCCCCGCAGCCGGCAAGAAACAACCCCAGTCCCCCAATCACACTCAAAAGGGAGAAATGGAGACCGCGTTCGACAGCCAGGGAGTGGGGACGAGGCATAGACGACTCCGGGGGTCAGTTGGGCCGAACGATCCTCCCTGGCGAAGTCACGCCGTCGCCGGGGCGGAGGAATAGCACGTGGTCACCAGGGGCGTCGAAGTCTCGTTATGCCAAGCAAACAAGACGGCAACCACTAGCACCAAGGCGCGGGCGCTCCAGGGTAGGATGCCCGCGTGATCAACGTATGGGTTCGAGGAAACCGTCCAATGAGGGACGCAAGTCCAATACCTCATC
>UEXR01000755.1_pt1 | contig 13218 bp, 10 predicted proteins | sample 4301101 | NCBI WGS metagenome assembly UEXR01 (sample SAMEA4773180, study PRJEB27434) | metagenome | biome: 2259; feature: agricultural soil; material: soil | place: USA | collected 2014-09 | depth 0.25 m
GTCGACGCTTTGCTCGCCGCGCGGTATGCCCATTTGCGGCTCGAGCAAGAGAGGGCTGGCAAAGACCGATCGGACTTGTGGGTGGCGGGTGACAACCGCTGTGACGGCATCGGTGGTCCCGGCGAGAACCAGGTGCAATCCCGGCTGAAGCAGCACCGGGTCGCGAAGACTACGGAGGATGTCGGCGGCAGCAGCGGCGTCGCGTTCGCTCAAGATCTCGAGGTTGTTGAGATGGAGTACGATGCCACGGGCGCCAGCGGCAGCGACCAGCTCGAGCAACTCGCGAACCAGGCGAGGCCCATCGAGCAGGAGCGCGCCGGCAGGAGTCGCCATGGCGACGCCGCGCGAAACGCCGACGCCGATCCCAGCTGCCGAGACATTCAGCCCTCCCGTCGCCAGCCTGGCCACCCTCACGAGCTGCTGAGCTGCCTGCATCGCCGCTTGTTCCGCCGTATGCGGCCGCGCCGTCACAATCGCATCGTAGATACCGCCCAGCAGACGGCCGAGCAGCAACTCGCTGGTGTCTTCTGGGAAGAACGACACCAGGCTGTCGGTGGCCCAGAAGCTGGCTGCAACAGCAGCCGCCTTGGCACTCTGAACCAGGGTCGTCTTGCCTACCCCGGGGCGCCCGCCCACGACCTGCCGCGAAGAGCCACCGCTGCCGATGGTGTTAACGAGGACTTCGAGTTCCGCTTGGCGCCCGACGAACAGGCTCAGCGGATGGTGCTCCGTCTCCCCGCCGAGGGTTTCCTGGAAGTAGGGTGACTGTCGTAAGTTGTAGAGATTCCAAAGGTTAGGGAGTGTGGTGCCGGCAGGGTCGGAGGAGTATTTGCGGCTTGTCGCGGCGGCAGATATACCAGATGAATCAGCCATGCAGCTAATATAGCATTTAAGGTCGCTTTCTTAAATGTGCGGCCCCTTTGAGGACGCCTGGGTGGGAACTGGCGCCATTTGCTTCGCCTCTGCGATTGGAGATCAGGCCCGGCTTCGCGCCAACTGACGATGCATCACGGTGGCAGAGCCCGGACACGCATCCCTGAACTCGACCGAGGCCCTGACCTCCGCCGGCACCTCGTCGCGCGCAACCCGCTGGAATCCGAGGGCACGGAAGTAGCGTTCGGCCGTCGTGGTGAGGAGATAGATATCGACGACGCCATCCGCGGCTGAGTCGGCGAGAATTTTCTCGACCAGTGCAGTACCCACCCCTCTATTCCGAGCTTCCGCGACGACAACCACAGAACGCAGCAGGCCGGCAGCACCGTAGCGCTCAAGGCCCGCCGCGCCAGCCACTCGACCGTCTTGCTCGGCGACGACGAAGCGGCTGAGGTCTCTGGGTAAACCGGCGGTCGGGAGACCGGCCTCGACCAGCAGGGTACTGATGCGGTGGAGATCCCCCGGCCGAGCGGCCCGCAGTGCCACGTCTACCGCCCCCTGGTCGTGAGAGCCGGTACTAGCGAAGACGGTTTCCTGGCACCGACCAACGCGCCCATGGCTCGGCCACCGATCTGCCGAGCGAGCACCTCGTCGTCGAAGCCGACCCCCTGCAGGAGCGCTCTCGTATCGTCGAGTCGATAGACCCGGATCGGTTTGATGCTCACCTCTTCGAAGCCCACCGTCTTCAGCAGCTGCATGAATTCGGCTTCGCTCAGGGCACCCGCCACACAGCTTACCCACAATTTCTGGCTGTGTCGCACAGGAGCGGGGAGTTCGCTGCGGACGATCACGTCAGTCACAGCCAACCGGCCACCCGGTTTCAAGACCCGAAACGCTTCTCGCAGCGCGCGCGGCTTGTCGGTCGAGAGATTGACCACACAGTTGGAAACGATGACATCCACCGACGCGTCGGGCAGAGGAATCGCCTCGATTTCGCCAGAGAGGAGCTCGACGTTCTCGGCGCCGGCGCGCCGCACGTTTTCGCCCGCAAGGGTGACCATCTCGGGGGTCATATCGAGCCCGTAGACTTTGCCCGCGGGCCCAACCCGCCGAGCCGAGAGAAGGACATCGAGGCCGCCGCCGGAGCCGAGATCGAGCACTATCTCCCCTGGCTTTAGATCGACCACCGCAGTGGGATTCCCGCAGCCCGACGATGACAGCACCGCCTCCCGAGGCAGGCACGCGGTGTCACTCGAGCTATAGAGGGCTGCAGCGGGGTGGCAGGCACCCGATCTGACCATCTCAGCCGTGCAGCAAGGTTCGGCGCCCAGCCGGGCGGCAACCGCGGCGTACCTCTTCCTAACGGCGGCACGGAGAGTCTCAGAAGACTTCACCAGAACTCCTCCTTGTTTGATCAACATTGGTTGATGAATTGGACATGAGCCAAACCTCAGTCGCAGCAACCGCGACACTTGGACGAGGGTGTGTGAGGCTCCAGCGTCGCCAGGGCTGATCCCAGCCGATCCAGTGCGTCGTGCTGCAGCTGGTAGTAGACCCAGCGTCCGTCCCGCCGGTCAGTCAGCAGGCCGGCGTCCTTTAAGACCCTGAGATGAAAAGAGAGTCGCGATTGGGCGGCGTCGGCGGCCTCAGTCAGGTCACAAACGCACCGCTCTCCGTGCCGGAGCAACTGCACGATCCGCAGCCGAGTCGGGTCGGAGAGCGCATGAAAGAGACGAGCGGTCTCCTGTCGGGTGGTCAGGGAATTGGCGGTACCCATGCAACTAATTTACATCAACAAAACTTGATTAGTCAAGACATGCTTCACCCCCAGAGGACCGAAGGAGTTGGGCTGGTGTCGCGCACCGTTGTTGGGTCATCGACGTGAGGTACGTCGCAGCAACGACCGGAAGTGCGCGATTAGGGTGCCGGCACCAGATCCCAATTAATCATCGCCCCGAATCACCCGCGTCTTAACGAATCGGCGTCTCTGCGTCTTGGAGTACGTTCGCCGCCCGCTGGGCGTTGAAAGGGTCGATCCGGACCGTTTCGATCTCCGACCGGTGAAACGGTATGGCGACGCCGTCGGTTCCGAGGGGTGTGGTTCGGCGGCCCTCAGCAGACCCGCTGGGGGCCGCGTACCTCCGACGGTTGACGGGCCTGGAACCCTTCTTCTTGGAGAAGCAACATCAGCGCAGATAAGGCGGTTGCAGAGTACGAGGAGTCGCGCGAGCTGACCGAGGGCTTTCGTGGCGGTCTGGCCGAACGGGGCATCGAGCTGGAAACGGAAGTAGGTCGGAGTGCGATGTCGGTGGTCTATCGGGCCGCCGACCGGCGTCACGGTCGCGCCGTGGCGGTCAAGTTTCTTCATCCGAGCTCGAGAACCAGATGCGACGCGGACCGCTTCCAACGCGAGATTCAGCTCGCCGCGAGGTTGCAGCATCCTCACATCCTGCCGGTCTACGGGTCCGGTGCCATCGACCGGACGTTGTTCTACGTCATGCCGTACGTCGAGGGAGAGTCGCTCCGCAGCCGCCTGAACCGGCTCGGCCGCCTGCCCCTCGATGAAGCACTGCACATCGCCCGCGAAATCAGCGACGCACTCGGCTATGCGCATGGCCGAGGCGTTGTGCACCGCGACATCAAGCCGGAGAACATCCTGCTCGAGGCAGGCCACGCCGTGCTCGCCGACTTCGGCATCGCGACGGTGCTTGGCACGTCGGGGTCGGCACCCAGCAGTTGCAGCTCGCCTTCCGACCCGCGAATGACCGGAACAGGGCTGGTGGTTGGAACCCCGGCGTACATGAGCCCGGAACAGGCCAGCGGCGATGCGAGAGTCGACGGCCGAAGCGACCTCTACTCGCTGGCGTGCGTGCTGTACGAGGCACTCACGGGCGTCTTGCCGTTCGCGGGGAATACTGCGCAGGCGACGATCGCGCGCCGCTTCCAGGGCCCGCCGACCCCGATCCGTGCACAGCGACCCGATGTTCCCGCCGGCGTAGGGGAAGCCATCGAGCGAGGACTCGCCATCGACCCCGCCGATCGCTTTACCAGCGTAGCCGAATTCACCGCGGCGCTCGCGGCAGCCAAGCAGACCGACCAGTATGCCGTCGGGAGAGTGCGGCGTGGTGGCGTGGCCGTCGCTGTAGCATCGCTCGCACTCGTCCTGGTCGCGCTGCTCGCCGCCCAGATGCCGCGGCACCACCGAAGCCGATTTAACCCGAGTCGCGTCGCCGTCGCCGCTCTCAGCAATGAGACTGGCGACAGCACTCTCACTACACTGGGGGATATGGTCGCCTCCTGGATCACGGACCGGTTGGGAAACGCTGCCGGCCTATCGGTCGCCACCTCGGCCATCGTGGTGCCTGCCCACTATGACCAGCACTTGGCACGGCCCGACATAGACGATCCGCAGCGGCTGAAGCGATTGGCGGCGGAAACGCATGCAGGAACACTGGTGTCCGGGTCGTATTACCGGGGCTCCGGCGGGGCGATCGAGTTCCATGTGGAGATCACGGATGCAAACAGCGGCAGGCTGCTGCGTGCCATCGGGCCGATCACCAGCACCGATCCCGAAAAGACGGCATCCGAGCTGAGCCGCACGGTAGCGGCCGCGGTCGATACGCTGGTCAGCCGTCCGGGGCATTCGTCAGCGAGGGGTGGCTAATCGCTCCGGGCCATTCCCTCGACGTTGACGTCGGCCCAATCCAGCTCTTCCTCAACCCGATGGAACGCATCGTCTCCGATCACGCCGCTGGCGCGGAGCTCGGATAAGCGGCGTCGCTGGGCCGTTTGCGCACGACGCTGTGCGATCAGGTACGCGCTTTCGTCGTTGCCGGATCCGCCGGGCCCCCGCTCCGCCCGTTGCAGCCGATCCTGGTACTTCAGCCTCAGCAGCTCGACCATCTCCTCGCGAGTGCCGGCCCCATCGACCGCATCGAGAGCCGCGCGGGTCGTCTCGGCTCGCGCAAGGCGAACCTCGCGTTCCACCGATCCATCATCCTCGAGCCCTAGCACTCGGATAAGAGGGCTCAACGTTGCCCCCTGGACGACCAGCGTGCCCAGAACCACGGCGAAAGCCGAAAACAGGATGAGGTCACGGTAGGGGAACTCGACTCGCTCATGCAGTCCATCGGGAAGTGCCAACGCCGCGGCAAGCGTCACGATGCCTCGCATGCCGCACCAGGAGATCGCCGTCGCAGCGGCGAGCGAGACATACCGACCAGGTCGCTTGAAGCGTCCGTCCAGACGCTGCCGGATCCAGTTGCCGATCCCCGCGTATCCCATGACCCAGATGATTCGTACCAGGATCACCGCCGCAGTGACCGCCGCCCCGGTTCGCACGTACACGATCAGCTCGGCGCGGCTCAGCCGCTCCAGGATCGGCTTGAGCTGAAGCCCGATGAGAATGAACGCGAGGACGTTCAGTACGAAGACCACGACTTCCCAGACTGCGTACGAGGGAAGCCGGAGGCGCGCCGGGATGAGATCCGGTGCGGTGCGGGCAACCATGATCGCGAACACGACCACCGTGATGATGCCGGAGAGATGCAGTCGCTCGGCGATCATCCAGACCGCAAAGGTCGAGAGGAACTGGGCGATCACAGCCGTTGCGACGTCTTGAATGCGAGGGAGCGTGGCCATCGCGATCCGTGACAGGATCCCCCCCAGAACGATGCTTCCGATGCACACGACCAGAAGCAACGGCAGGGCGCTCCAGCCGGAAAACGCTCCGGTCACCGCGGCGGCCACGGCGAGCCGGTAGATCAACAGCGCACTGGCGTCATTGAAGAGGCTTTCGCCCTCGAGAATGACCAGAACATGGTGGGGCAGCTTGAGCTGCCGCAGGACCGCGGTCGCGGCAGCGGCGTCAGGCGGAGCGACGATCGCTCCGAGGGCGATCGCGGCGGCCCAGGGCATTGCGGGCACCAACCGATGCACCACCAGAGCTACCGCGGCCACCGTGAGCCCCACAGCGGCGAGGGCGAGACCGGTAACTACCCGCCAGTTTTCCTTCAGGTCGCGAGGGGAAGAATCGTACGCGGCATCGAGGAGCACCGGCGCGACAAAGAGCGCCAGCGCAAGCTCGGGATCGAGCGTCACACTGGGTGTACCCGGAAGCAGCGCGAGCGCGGCACCGGCCAGCGCGAGCAGGGCGGGATACGGGAGGCGCGTACGCCGGGCCACGGCCGCGAGAAGCGCCCCCACGAACAACAGGAAGATGACCAGCTCGAAAACGGCCATGTGGCCCGCTCAGTGATGCGAGAGCCGTACTGCAATCGCCCAGGGATCCCGCGCCAGGAAATGGTCGCGCGCCTCGCTCACCTCATAGCCGGCTACGCGAAGATTTTGAGCGGCGGCCGCAGCCGTGGCTCCGTCCGGAAGCTCGAGTTCCCAGAAGAGAAGCTTTGCGTCATCGTCGGTTGCGATCGGGCTGTCGGCCGCCCAGGTGTTGAGCCCAACGTGGTGGTGGTAGCCTCCGGCAGCGACAAACAGCATGCGCGGCATGCTCCACATCGTCTTGGCGAAGCCGAGCCCAGCGTGATAGAAAGCCTCCGCCGCGGGAAGATCGCCGACGTAGAAATGCATGTGGCCGATGGTCGTCCCAGCCGGCACCCCCTGCCACGGCGTCGACCCGGCGGCAGCGAGCAATCCCTCCGCGTCCAAGGGCTCGCTCGGCGCCAGGATTTCCCCGTTCTGAAAAGGCCACTCTTCGCGCGCGTGGTCGCGGTACACCTCGATTGAAATCCCGTCTGGGTCTACCAGGTACAGGGCCTCGCTCACGCGGTGCTCCGCGGCTCCGATTCTGACCCCCAACCTGCTGGCGTGTCTAAGAAAGCGCCCCAGATCCGGCCGGCTGGGAAGCAGCGTGGCAAAGTGGTAGATGCCCAGAAGGCCGCGGTAAGGAACCGGCCGCACGCCCGGTTTCTCCCGCAGCTCTAGCAGTACGCGATCGCTATTGGGGGCACCCAGCGAGGCCCGCCGACCATCCACGGCGGCGTCCTGGGCCAGACGCTTGAAGCCAATGACCCGCTCATAGAAGCCGAGCGAGCGCTCGAGATCGGCAATTTGGAGTACTACGCGGCCAACGCGGGTGCTGGGCGGGAGTTGGAAGGTTGGCTGGTCCACCGTCGTAGTCAGCTGCCGGATAGTGTTTTGAAGAAGATGGTGGTGTCGCAGGGGCGCCCATCGGGGAACAACGCATAGCCCGGCACGACTCCAACCCGCGTCCAACCAAGACGCTGGTACAGGCGTTCCGCATCGCTACCGGTCACCGTGTCGAGCACGAGCAAGGTACGACCGGCTCCCTGGGCGGCCACTTCGGCGGCGCGCATGAGAGCGGCGCCGACGCCCTGCCTCCGGGCCGAACGACGAACCAGCATCTTCGCTACATCGGCACGGTGGGGTTGGTTTTCGGGCAGCGACAAGACGAGCTGCACTGTCCCTACGATCTCGCCGCACTCTGGGTCCTGGGCGGCAATGAGTATGCGGTTGCCCGTGGCCACATCGTCGACGACACAATGCCAGAAAGCGTCAGCTCTCTCACGCGTGAGCGGTGCCATGAAGCTGACTGAAGCGCCGCCCTCGACGCAGTCGAGCAGCACTGCGGAGAGCTCCGCTATTCGCTCCAGGCCCTCTTTGGCCGTGAGGGAGCGGATGGTAGTGGGGACATCCGACGTCAAGGCGGGCACGGCGTCTCTCGCTCCTGCAGTGTCAGCGCCAAGGTACTTAAAGGTACGCCCTCGAAGCCCGGTCAGGCGAGAGCGGCCGCCGGCCTGAAAGGGCGACGCAAGCGCCGTGGACATTGACCGCCGCGCAATGGAATGTAGGCTTGGCCTTATCGCCGTCCGTCAGACTCGTTCGCCACGGGGCCGGCAGCCGCGGCCGTTGCGGTCGGCACATGAGCGAGAAGACCAACGATCGCGACTTCGCGCTAATCGTCACACTGGTGGGCCTTTGTGGTGTGATGTTGGGCCTGGCTTGTCTGCTTTTCTTCGGCGACGCACCGCTGATCTCGGCCTATCACGGGAGATCGCGGATTAGCGGCCTTAACACGCTGATCGCTCACCATCGACTGACCCACACAGCAGCGACGCTGGACGACTACCTGATTGATGGAAGGCTTGTCTTCTCGAGACTCCTAGTCGTTTGGGTTGCGGGACATGCGATCATCCTTATTGGCCTGATGCATCGCCAAGTAGCCAGAGGCCTGAGGACCTTCTTTTCAGCAGAGGGCCCCGCGTTAAACCTCGCGGTTTTCCGCATTGTCGTCTTTTACACGATTTGGAGGTTCATTGGCATCTCTGAGGTAGTTTGGTTCAGCCAGGTGCCTCCCGAGCTGCGGGTTGCCCCGGCGGGCGTCGGCTGGCTCATGGGCTATCTGCCGATCAATCCGCTGTGCACACGCGTCGCGGCGGTGTTGTTTTTCGGGTTCTCTTTTACCGCGATGATAGGGTTCTGTACCGGGACCTCGGCCACAGTAACAACACTTCTCGGTTTGTACGTCCTCGGCCTGCCACAGTTTTTCGGGAAGGTCAATCACTATCACCATCTCCTCTGGTTCTCCGCGTTACTGGCGGCCAGCCGCTGCGGCGACTCACTGTCCTGCGACGCCCTGATTTCCGCGTGGCGGAAATCGGCCCGCGGTGTTGTCGACCCACCTGCTAGATCATCGGTCTACGCGCTTCCTTTGCGGTACGTCTGGCTTCTCATGGGTTTGATCTACTTCTTCGCGGGAGCCTGGAAACTCTGGGCAGGCGGCGTTGATTGGGTCCTGAGTGACAACCTGAAATACATCATGTACCACAAGTGGACGCAGATGGGTGGGTGGACCCCGTTCTTTCGGGTCGATCGTTACCCGGTGCTGTATCGATCGGCGGCCTTGGCCACGATTGGCTTCGAGATTTCCTTCGTGTTCCTGCTGTTGTCCAGCAGGCTTCGGCTCCTCGCTGTGTTCGGGGGGCTCCTGTTTCACCGTCTCACCGAAGTCTTCATGCGTATTTCCTTTGGGGCCCTGGTGAGCTGCTACGTAGCCTTCTTTGACTGGAACGCCATTCTCCTTCGCATTGGCCGCTGGCTCTTCAAAGACGAGATGCAATTGGTTTACAACGCCGGGTCGGTCCGTGTGCGTCGGTTGATCGGGTTAGTGCAGGCCTTCGACATTCTTGGTCGAGTAACGTACCTGCCGGAGGCAGACGGAAAACCCATGTCTCCTGGCAACCAAGGAGCTGCGTTACTTGCCACTGCGGACGCTGCAGGCTTGACTGGGATGACGAGAAACAGGGTTTGGAGCGGGGTTTCGTCCCTCCGGGCGTTGGCTTGGCGCGTGCCCGCCTGCTGGCTGGTCCTTCCGTTCTTGTACGTCCTGCCAGTGCAGCGGCTCGAACATCGCCTAAACCGTTTTTGGGCGGGTTCTCGCCAATCAACGCCGATCAGCGGCAGTTGGTCCTCTGATTGCATCGTTCCACAAGTCAGCCTTCGCGCGGTAATGATAACGGGCACCTTGCTGCTCGCTGGCGAGACAATCGCCGGTCTCAGCCGGGCGGTCTCTGCCTGGCCACTGGCGTGCTACCCAACGTTCGCCGTCGTGAGACGAAAACCACAAGCGGCATTTTCAGAACTCTCGATGCGTACTGCCGCAGGCGACACCATCCTCTTGAGCCGGTCGACAATCGGTGTGGATTTGGAGTCGACCAGGTTGCTCGGCCTAACGGGACAGGTCCTTACTGCGCAGACTGAACCGCAGCGTCGAGCTCTGGGACGCGCGCTTTGGAGACTCTGGGCGCAGCGCAATCCACGCCTCAGACAAGCGGGCTGGATTATTGTGCATCGACTGACACTCTCGACCGTTCCTGAAGAATGGCACGCCAATCCCAAGCGCCGGGAGCTATTGTTCGAGGCACCCTTGTAGGCTTACAACTCAAAAGCACCGCGGCCCTCACCAGGGGCCGCAAGGGGAGTTGGAGGCCTAGTGCCTTCCGACTCGCGAACAAACTAAGGGGGTACCAACGGTCGTTGGCCCCCCTTGGCTCATCAGCCTCGTTGGGTACGGCAGGACTCACTTCAACGGACGGCAACTGTAACTCAATCTCAGGCCAGAGTACGCATCAACCCGAGGACGGCCCCCCCTTACTGCACCGTATTCATCATATCGAAGATCGGCAGGTACATCGCCACCACCATACCGCCGACGATCACACCCAGCACCACGATCATCATCGGCTCCATGAGCGAGAGCAGGGCGCCCACCGCCACGTCCACTTCTTCATCGTAGAAGTCCGCGATCTTGGTGAGCATCTCGTCCAGACCACCGGTCTGCTCACCCACCGCGATCATCGAGATTACCATCGGCGGGAACACCTTCGACTTTTCCAGCGGCGCCGCGATAGTTTCGCCACCGGCGATGGATTGCCGGGAGGCCATGACCGCATCGTGGATAACCATGTTGCCGGCGGTCTTGGCGGTGATCTCGAGGCCCTCGAGGATCGAGACACCCGACGAGATCAGGGTGCCCAACGTACGGGTGAAGCGAGACACAGCCGACTTCCGGAGCAGGTCGCCCAGGACCGGCGACTTGAGCAGCGCCGAGTCAATGACCTTCCGTCCGCTCAGGGTCCCGTAGTACCGCCGGATCGCGAAGATCACGGCGCCGATGCCGAGCAGGATGGCCCACCAATAGGAGATCAGCGCGTCGGACAGCATGATCACGATACGGGTGGGGAGTGGCAGGTCCAGGTTCACCGACGCGAACATGCTCTGGAACACCGGAATCACGAACACCAGCAGGATCGCGATCGCGATCGCCGCCACGGACATGATCACGCCAGGGTACACGAGCGCGCCTTTCACCTTCCGCATCAGGGCATCGCTCTTCTCCAGGAAGGTCGCGAGCCGGAGCAGAATCGTATCGAGAATACCGCCCGCCTCGCCGGCGGCGACCATGTTCACGTAAAGGTCGGTGAAGGCGCGCGGGTGCTTGCTGAAAGCGTCGGCCAGCGTGTTGCCCGATTCCACGTCGTAAACCACCGCGCGGGTGATCTCGGCCAGCGCCTTGTTCTCGGTCTGCTGCGCCAGGATCGTCAACGACTGCACCAGTGGTAAGCCGGCGTTGATCATCGTCGCGAACTGGCGGGTGAAGATCACGACGTCACGGGTCTTGATCCGCTGCGCCCCCGGCAGGCCGATCTTGATCTGCTTGGGCGCCTCGCGGACGCTCACCAGGATCAGCCGGTTCTTCCGGAGATAACTGGAGACCTCGGCCTGGCTCGGGACGTCGAGCTGGCCCTTCTGGATCTGCCCGTTGGCCGCGTTACGCGCGGTGTATTCGAACATCGGCATGGATGGATCCCTCTTCCGCTATCGACGGGTGGCGCCGGCTGCGCGCAGCGGCTTGTCGCCGTTGTTGGAGATTTCCTGATCCTCCATGGGCTTCTGGCCGATCATCCGGAGGAACTCGTTCGGGTCGCCCGAGACCCGGAGGCACTCGTCTTCCGTCACTTCGCGCGCTACGTAGAGCTGGTAGAGCGCGTCGTTCATGGTCTGCATGCCGTACTTCTTACCGGCTTGCATCGCGGAATAGATCTGGTGGATCTTCTCGTCGCGGATCAGAGCGCGGACCGCCGGGGTTGCCACCATGATCTCGGCGGCCATCACCCGGCCGCGCCCCTTGGCCTTGGGCAGGAGCGTCTGGGTGATCACACCCTCGAGCACGAAGGCGAGCTGCGCCCGAACCTGCGACTGCTGATTGTGCGGAAAGACGTCGATGATGCGGTTGATGGACTCGGCGGCGGAGTTGGTATGCAACGTCGCGAGCGCCAGGTGGCCGGTCTCCGCGATGGTCAGCGCGGCAGCAATGGTCTCGAGATCGCGCATCTCACCGACCAGGATCACGTCCGGGTCTTCACGCAGGCTGTACTTGAGTGCGGTCGCGAAGTTCTTGGTGTCGGTCCCGACCTCGCGCTGATTGACGATGCAGCCCTGGTGGCGGTGAATGAACTCGATCGGGTCTTCCACCGTGATGATGTGACCCTTCCGCTCCTTATTGATCTTGTCGATGACGGCGGCGAGGGTGGTGGACTTACCGGAGCCCGTCGGACCGGTGACCAGAATGAGCCCGCGGGGCCGCTCGGCGAGCTTGGCCACGACCGGGGGCAGTCCCAGCTCCTGGAACGTTCGCACATTGAAGGGAATCATGCGGATTACCATGGCCACGCAGCCCCGCTGCTTGAAAACATTGCCACGGAACCGGGCCAGGTTCTGAATCCCGAAGCTAAAGTCAAGCTCGTCTTCGGTTTCGAACCTCTTCTTCTGATTCTCGGTAAGCACCGAATACGCCAGTTGGAGCGTGTCCTTGGCGGTGAGAATTTCGGGAGCGGAACTGTCGGTCATATCGCCGTCAATCCGCAACTTAGGCCGCTCGCCGGCGGTGATGTGGAGGTCCGAAGCCTCCTTCTCGATCATTTCCTCGAGCAGCGCTCTCAGATTGACGGTCATCCAGCAGTCTCCTTGACGACTTCTTCGAGAGTGGTGACGCCCCGTTCCATCTTCTTGATGCCGTCCATGCGGAGGGTGAGCATTCCCTCTTCAACCGCTTGCTCCCGGAGTTCTGCAACCGACGCGCCGCGCAAGATCATGCGCCGCACCTCCGGAGAGAGGGCCATGACCTCGTAAAGGCCCTGGCGACCCTTGTATCCGGTATGGCTGCAGACGTCGCAGCCTTTGCCCTTCATGAAGTTGATCTTCCGAGCCGAGTCAAGTTCCATGCCCAGGGAGCGCAGCTCCTCATCCTTGTAGGTATGCGGACCTTTGCACTCCCCGCAGATCCGGCGGACCAGCCGCTGCGCCACGACCAGGTTTACCGCGCTTGCCACGTTGAAGGCCTCGACACCCATGTCGATCATACGGGTGATGGTGCTGGGCGCGTCGTTGGTGTGGAGGGTCGAGAGTACCAGGTGGCCGGTGAGCGCGGCCTTGATCGCAATGCCGCCGGTCTCGAGATCCCGGATCTCACCGATCATGATGATGTTGGGGTCCTGCCGGAGGAACGCCTTGAGCGCCGCAGCGAAGGTGAGTCCGATCTCACTGCGTACGAGGACCTGATTGATCCCCATGAGATTGTACTCGACCGGATCCTCCGCGGTCATGATGTTCGTGTCGATTGTATTGATGCGCTGGAGACAGGAGTACAGGGTGGTGGTCTTACCGGAGCCGGTGGGCCCCGTCACCAGCACCATACCGTAGGGATTCAGAATCGCCCGCATGAGATCCTGCTCCGCCTTGGGCTCGAACCCGAACTTGGTCAGGTCGAGCGTCAGGTTCCCCTTGTCGAGGATTCGGAGCACGATCTTC
>UEXR01000468.1_pt1 | contig 13178 bp, 10 predicted proteins | sample 4301101 | NCBI WGS metagenome assembly UEXR01 (sample SAMEA4773180, study PRJEB27434) | metagenome | biome: 2259; feature: agricultural soil; material: soil | place: USA | collected 2014-09 | depth 0.25 m
GTCGTAGACCTGACTCAATTGCCCCGTCGGCTCGAGATCTTCCCCGAGCTCAAGACGGCGATCACCAGCGCTAACGTCACCGCGGCCGAGCTCAACGCCGCGGCCGATCGCCACAACCTGCGGCTTCCGCCCGATCCATCGAGCGCACGATGGGCCACCCTGGGCGGCATGGTCTCCACCAACGCGGCGGGAGCCCGGTCTGTGCGCTACGGCAGCGTGCGGCGCTGGGTGGAGGCGATTCAGCTGCTCACCGCCGATGCGGAGGTCGTCGAGCTCAGGCGGCTCAAGCCGGCTACGAGCTCCCAGGCCGTGGAGCGATTCGAGCGCGAGGTCCATCCGGCAATCGAACAGTCCAGCGATCTCATCGCGCGCCACTTCCCTCATACCCGCAAGAACTCCTCGGGCTACGCGCTCGACGCGTTTCTGGCTTCAGGAGACCCTTTGGACCTGGTGCTGGGAGCGGAAGGCACGCTGGGTTTCGTCACCCAGATCGAATGGCGGCTGGATCCGATTCCGCCCTGCCGCGCCGGACTTCGGGTCGGGCTCCGGTCCCTGGATGACCTGGTCGCTGCGGTGGCGATGCTGCTGGCGCAGGAGCCGTCGGCGGTGGAGCTGCTGGACCGCTCCTTCCTGGACCTCGTCCGCGGAGTAGATCTCGAGTCCGGCTTGGGAAGCGCCGAAGCGATCCTATTGGTCGAGTTCGAGCGCTCGGACGCCGAGGCTCTGCAGCGGGCGGTCGAAGTCGCGGGGGAAGCGGTCGGCCCCTGGGCCACTCGGGTCGATACCGCCCTCTCGGCGAGCGCGGCGGAGCGCCTCTGGGCCTTGCGTCATGCCGCGAGCCCCATTCTAGCCCGGCTGCCGGAAGAGCGCCGGTCACTCCAGGTCATCGAGGATGCCTGCCTGCCGCCGGAGCGGATGGGCGACTACATCCGCTCAGTGCGACGCATTGCCGCCGCTCACGCTCTGCCCGTGGTCATCTTCGGCCATGCGGGCGACGGACACGTCCATGTGAACCTACTTCCCGACGTGACTCGATCGGGATGGGAGAGTGCGGTGCGGGCGTTGCTCGACGAGGTGACCGAGGCCGTTCTCCGCTTGAGCGGGACTTTGTCCGGCGAACACGGCGACGGCCGGCTCCGTGCGGGGCTGCTGCAGCGGGCCTACGGCCCGGAGATCGTCGGCCTCTTCGCTCGGATCAAGCGTGCCTTCGACCCGCTCGACATCATGAATCCCGGGGTGATCCTGCCGAACGGCGAAGCCCCGATCAGCCGACTCAAGGTAGGCCATGGGGCCGCGGCGATCCCCTCGGATATCGCTTCGGAGCTCCGGCGAATTGAGCGAGAAGGCGGGTATGGCAGGTCTAGAATGGAGCTGGTGTGAGGAGGTCTTTAGTCGTTGGTCGTTGGTCCCTGCTCGCAGAGCTTGGGGACCCAGACCGAGGCCTGAGGATTCGAGACCAAAGACCAACGACTAACGACTAAGGACCGACGCCCCCGATGGAAATCATCCGCGAGCCCCGCGTCACCCTGATCGCCCGACCCCAGTTCCTCGAGCCCACCCACCTGCCGGTGCACTGGCAGGGCGAGGCGAGCGACGGAGAGCGGATCGCCGAGTTCGCCGGCCGGCTGTGCTACATGAGCCAACACAACCCCGCCGGCCGAACTACGGCAGAGTATTTGCAGAACATCCTGCGCCAAGGTCACGGGTCGGTCTTCGAGCACAGCACCTATGTCGTGCTGATCGAGGGCATCTCGCGGTCCTGCAGTCATGAACTGGTCCGGCATCGGGCCGGATGGGGGTATTCCCAGCTCTCGCAGCGCTACGTGGACGAGTCGCACGCGGCCTTCGTGATGCCGCCGGCGGTCCAGGGCGATCCGAGGCTCGAGGCAGAGTGGACCGGGCAGGTGCAGGCAGCCCAGGCTGCCTACGTGGCCTCAGTCGAGCGGCTCATGGCGCGCTATGCCGACACGGCCGACAAGGTGCATCGGCGGAAGGTGGCGCGAGAAGCAGCTCGCAGCGTGCTCCCCAACGCGACGGAGGTGAAGATCGTCGCGAGCGCCAATGTCCGCGCCTGGCGCACCATGCTGGAGCTCCGGCTCGGCGAGGGAGCCGAGGCGGAGATTCGACGGATGGCGGTCGCCTGCCTCCGCGTGCTGCAGCAGGAGGCGCCGGCGCTCTTCGCGGATTTCGAGATCTATCGGATGGAAGATGGTTCCGAGGCAGGGAGAGTCGGGTTTCATAAGGTGTGAGGGTGAGTCTCGGTCGTTGTCGAGTGTCTTTGGTCTCTGGTCTTTGGTCCTGAAGCCCGAGCCTCCGCTCACGCAGACCAAAGACCAACGACCAAAGACCGGAGACTTTGAAAAAAACTATTGTGCAGTCGAACTCTTTTTCTTACTTTAGTTTCGTCGAAGCACCCAACTCGTCTCGGCTCGTCTCTCGCGGACGGCCTTTTTTGTAGAGGGCGCCTTTGGCAGTTCGGATCGGACTGGCCTTCAATCTCAAACCCGCGGCGCCGGCTACTCCAGCCGGGGCGATTCTCGACTCTCCTTCTTCTCCCGACGAGCCTCCCAGTCGGGCTCTCCGCACCGACCTCACGCAACCTGATCTCTACGCTGAATGGGATGAGCCCGCCACGATCGATGCGGTGGAGCGGGCGCTCAGCGCCGTCGGGCAGGTCTACCGCCTCGAGGCCAACCAGAGCTTCCCCGCGCGACTCGCTCTGATCCGCCCCGATTTCGTCTTCAACATCGCGGAGGGTCTCTATGGGCCCAACCGCGAGGGACACGTCCCGGCGATCTGCGAGTTCCTCGGCATCCCCTGTCACGCGTCCGACCCGCTGACGTTGGGGCTCGCGCTCGATAAGCGGCGGGCGAAGGAAGTCCTCAGCTATCATGGCGTGCCGACCGCGCCGTTCGTGCTCGCTCACAGCCCCGCCGACGCTCGCCGCGTGAAGCTGCCTTTTCCGCTCTTCGCCAAGCCCGTGTTCGAGGGCTCGGGCAAGGGCGTGAGCGTCCGCAGCCTGTGTAAGAACCGCTCGCAGCTGGTGCGCCAGGTCTCCCACCTGCTCGCTACCTACGCCGAGCCGGTTCTGATCGAGACCTATCTGCCCGGACCCGAGTTCACCGTCGCCGTGCTCGGCAACGGCGACGAGGCGCGCTGTCTGCCCATCGTCGGCATGGACTTTGATACACTGCCCCGAGGCGCTCCGCCGATCTACGGCTACGAGGCGAAGTGGCTTTGGGACTCGCCCCGCCATCCGTTGGAGATCTTCGATTGCCCGGCCCGGATTCCCGAAGCAATGGCCGAGGACATTCGCGCCGCTGCGCTGGCGGCCTACCACGCCCTGGAATGCCGTGATTGGTGTCGGGTCGATATCCGTTGCGACGCCGCCAATCGCCCGATGGTCGTCGAATTGAATCCGCTGCCGGGCATTTTGCCCGACCCGCGCGACAATTCGTGCTTCCCCAAGGCCGCTCGGGCCGCCGGGATGAGCTACGACGACCTCATCCGCACCGTCGCCGATATCGCCTGGCGCCGGATCAGCGGCCGTTCACTCCTGGCGGAGGTGGCCTGATGAAAGTCGCGATCATCTACGACGCTGGCAGCGAAGACTGGAGCCCGCAGGACGTGGCCGCGGTGGTGGGCAACGTTCACGAGATCCGGGATGCGCTCCGGCATCGTCGTCATGAGGTCGACCTGCTGCCGGTCCGCCTCGGCGACTTCCGCTGGCTTTCTCGGGCCCGGCGCGCCGACTTGGTCTTCAACCTGTGTGAGGGCATCAACGGGCACGCCAAGTACGAAGAAATGGTCGTGGGGACACTCGAGCTGGCGGGGGTGCCTTTCACCGGCTGCCGCGCCTGGCCCACCACCATCTGTCATCGCAAGCACGTCGCCAACACGCTCCTCGCGGCGGCAGGGCTGCCGGTTCCGGCATTTACCCTGGCACAGGGCAACAAACTCCCCTCCGAATTCCCACTGCCGGCGATCGTCAAACCGGCGGCCGAAGACGCCAGCGTCGGCATCGACAACGGCGCCGTCTGCACCTCGAAGCGCGCGCTGAAGAAGCGGGTTGCGCAGATGCTGGAGCAGTTCGAAGAGGTGCTGGTCCAGGAGTACGTGGCTGGACGGGAGTTCAACGTGGGATTCGTGGGCAAGCGGATGCTGCCGCTCGCCGAAATCCGTTTCGACGACATGCCCGATGGCACCTGGCCCATCGTCAGCTACGCCGCCAAATGGATCCCCGGCAGCCCCGAGGACGAGGGGACCCACCCCCTCTGTCCCGCCGAAGTCGAACCCGAGTTGGGCAAGCGGATCACCCAGGTGGCCCGCGACGCCTGGGAACAGATGTCCGGCGGCGAAGGCTACGGCCGGGTGGATCTCCGGGTCACCGAAGAAGGGCAGCCCTATGTCCTGGAGGTGAACCCCTGCCCCGACCTCTCCAGCAACGCGGGCCTTGCCCGCATGGGCCGGGCCTTCGGCTGGAGCTACGACGAGCTGGTCATGCAGGTGGTCGACGAGGCCCTCATGCGGTCCCAGAGCCACAGCGCCGCCGCCGCCCTGGTCAGTGGGGTGTCGGCCGCGTGAGCGGCACGCTCATCGCGCCTGTTCTCCGCAACCTCACGGCGCGCGATCGAGTCCGCATCGAGGAGATCACCCGCGCTGTCGGCGTCTTTCGCGAGGACGAGATTTCAGTCGCCCTCGAGGTTTTTGACGGTGCGGCCGCCGACTCCCCCGACTACATCGCGCTCGGTGCCGAGCTGGAGGGCGACCTCTGCGGGTGGATCTGTTGGGGCCCCACGCCCTGCACCATCGGGACCTTCGATCTCTACTGGATGGCGGTTGATCCTGCGCTGCAGGGCTCGGGTGTCGGCACGGCGCTCCTGCAGGCGATGGAGCAGCGGCTGGCCGGAGTCGCGCGGCTCATCGTGGTGGAGACCGCCGGCCGGGCCGACTATGAGAGGACCCGAGCCTTCTACGAAGCGCGGGGCTACGGGGCGGTGTCCCGGATCCCGGATTTTTACGCCCCCGGTGATGATCAGGTAGTGTATGTGAAGGTGATGGGGTCGCGAGTCGCGGGTCACGAGTCCCAGGCAGCGACTGCCGGACTTTCAGACCCGCGACTCGCGACCCGCGACCATCTGTAAACCAACAGGGCGGTTACCTCATGGAGACTTGGCAGGAAGTTCTCAGGAAAAATTCGATTGCCTCACTCGAGGCGCTCTCGGCCAAGTTCGGTGCGGAAAACTTTCCCGAGCTCGACCGGCTACGGCAGGCCGCGGAGAACTTCGAGTTTCGCATCTCGCCGGCCATGGTGGATCTGATCAAGTCACCCAACGACCCGATCTGGCGGCAATACGTTCCCAGCGTCGAGGAGCTCGAGGTGGTGGACGGGATCGTGGACTCGCTCAACGAGGACGGGGATAGCCCGGTCCCGAATATCACCCACCGCTACCCCGACCGGGCGCTCTTTCTGGTATCTCCGGTATGCGCCACCTATTGCCGCTTCTGCACCCGCCGGCGCAAGGTCGGCGACCCCGAGAAGATTCCCATGTCGCAGTTCGAGTCGGCCTTCCAATATCTCGAGCAGCATACCGAGATTCGCGACGTCATCATGTCGGGAGGTGACCCTCTGCTGCTGAACGATCGCCGGCTGGACGCGATTCTCACCCGGCTCCGGTCTATCCCCCACATTCAGATTGTTCGGATCGGGAGCCGAATCCCCTGTCATCTGCCTGAGCGGATCACGCCGGAGCTCTGCGCCACGCTCCGCAAGTTTCACCCGCTTTTCATCAATACCCACTTCAACCATCCCGACGAGCTCACTCCTGCCGCGGTCAAGGCGCTCGGCATGCTAGCGGATGCCGGTATTCCGCTGGGCTGCCAGACGGTGCTGCTCAAAGGCGTGAACGACACTCCGGCCGTGATGATGGAGTTGATGCACCGGCTGCTCATGGCCCGGGTGCGGCCGTACTACATCTATATGGCGGATCAGGTCGCCGGCGCTGAGCACTTCCGCACCTCGGTCCAGACCGGAATCAAGATCATGCAGGCGCTCAGAGGCTGGACCAGCGGGCTGGCCGTTCCCTATTTCGTGATCGATGCCCCTGGCGGCGGGGGCAAGATCCCGATCCTGCCGGAGTACGTCGAGAGCATGACGGACGAGGAGGTCGTGCTGAGAAACTTCCGGGGTGAGCGGTATGTCTACCGGCAGCCGCGGGAGGAGGCAGAAGTCATCGAGCTCAAAGCTCCCAAGCGCCTGGCCAAGCGTCGGCCCCGGCGGCAGATGGCCTAGCCGGTCTCTACGACGGTCGTTTCCCGACGCAGCAACGCGCCCGAGGGACCTACTTACCCGGATTCGATCCCGCGGAGTAGGTCCCTCGCTTCGCTCGGGATGACGACTCTCCTTTGTCCGCGCTGCTTACTCCTTACTCCTCACTTCTCACTTCTCTCAACGTCTCACCCGTCACCTTTCACCTGTCACCTTTCACCTCTCACCGCCACGACCTGACTCTGATTGACTTTCCAGCTCGGAAGCCCACTCGCCCAGGAGAAGGGGTCGATCTGGACGTTCTGCAATCTACGGTTGACCGCCGCTGCATTGGTCGGGGCATAGAGAAAAATGGCCGGCGCGTCGGCGTTAAGCGTATCCATCGCCTCCCGCCAACGGGCGCGCGCGGTCCCCATCGAGGGTTCCCGGGCGGCGGACGCCAGCAGGGAATCGAACCGCGGGTTGGAGTAGTGACCGAAGTTCAACACCCCCCACCCTGATCGAGACCACTGATCCGCCAGTCCGCGAGGGCTGGGCTCATCCAGGTACGCGCCGATGTAGGCATCGAACTTTCCCTTCGCCAGTCGCTCCTGAAAGATGGGGAAGTCGACTGCGGTCACCGTCGCATTTACGCCTATGCCACGCCACGCCTGCTGAATCGCGAGGGCGAGCTTCCTTCGGGCCGGACTGGTCGAGGGCACCAGAATATCCAGCCGGCCCAGGGGACGCTTGACCTCCGCTCTCGCAATCGCGCGCTTGGCCGTGAGGGGATCGTGGGGCACGACCTGAATGGCATCATCCCAAATCCATAAGAGCCGGGACATCGGTCCGGGCGGAACCTTGGTATCCGGCCCAAAGAAGGCCCGCGCCAGACTGCCCCGATCCACGGCCTCCGTAAGGGCGCGCCGGATCTCGCGATCGCCTAGGATAGGATGGGGATGCCCCTCCGCATCTGCCACGCGAAAGCCGAGGAAGCCGTAGGCGGCGGTGGGATAGGTGACCAGTCGAATGGCGCTGTCTTGGGCCACCCGCTTCACTCGGTCGGGTCCACCCACCGTTTCCATCAGGTCCACTTCGTGAGCCAGCAACAGATCCAGCGCCGCGTCGGGATCGGAAGTGAAGCGCCACACTAACCGCCGGATGTCGGGAACTGTGGCGCGGCTCGTGTCGGCGTCCAGCTCTAGGAACTGGCCCCGCGACCATCTCCGAAGGCGGTACGGTCCACTGCCTACCAGGTGCTTTAGCGCGGTGTCTGACCGCCATTGGGCGGCGGCGAAGGATTCCCAGACGTGCTTGGGCAGCACTCGGACATAGTAGGTCGCGTCGTACAGCTGCTCAGGCGAGGTCTTGGCGAAGTGCAGCAGGACCGTAGCGGAGTCCTCTGCCTTCGCCGTCAGCTGGCCGGCAAGGTAAGGCCGGGCGAGCGCATCAATCGTGGAATCGGCGTAGGCCCCAAAGGAAAAGACCACGTCTTCCGCGGTGACGGGCCTGCCATCGTGCCAGCGGGCGCCTGGGCGAAGGTGGAACCGCCAGGTGAGCGAGTCGATCCGCTCCCAATGATCGGCCAACCGGGGGACGTACGCGCTGGAGTCGATGGGCGTGGCCCCGGGCCGGAGGTCCGCCAATCGCTCGAACATGAGGTCGCTCACGTCTCGACCGACGGCATCGGCGATGAGCGGCGGAATCAGGGTCGCCGGTTCGCCGGCGGCAGCGACCACCACGGTGGAGCAGTTGACGCAGGTCGGCTTGGGTTCGCCACATCCCAGGGCAGCAGTCAGGAGCAAGCCCAAGAGTCCCAACGTAGAACGGGTCATCCCAACCTCGTTGAGAAAGGCGATGCAGATCGTCAGGCGGCGTCGGCGACCGGATCTCGCAGCGCGCGCAGGAAGGCGGCATACACGTCTGATCGCCACCAGGAATGGGTCTCCTGCATTCGGCTCAGGGCTTCCGCCTGGGATAACGCGTTGCGGTAGCTCCGAGTGGTCGTGAGCGCATCATAGACATCCACGATGCAGATGATCTGCGCGGCCAGCGGAATCTCGTCACCCCGAAGCCGGTCGGGATAGCCGGTCCCGTCGTACCTCTCGTGATGCCAGCGAATGATCGGCTTGATGTCCCAGGGGAACTCGACAGTGGCGAGCAGCTCGATTCCCCAGATCGGATGCGACTTGATGATCTCGAATTCGTCCGACGTCAACGCGCCTGGCTTGTTCAGAATCTCGTGGGGGACACGGACCTTGCCGAGGTCGTGAAGGTAGGCGCCAATCCGAATGGTGGTTCGCTGGCCTTCATCCAGACCGAGCTCCTGCGCCACGGCAACGGCGTAGCCCGCCACTCGCTCACAATGACCGTAGGTATAGCTATCGGCGGACTCGATCGACTGGCCCCACTCCCGAACCACCGCGAAGTAGGTCTCCTCCAGTCGGTGCACCTTCGAGGCGACGTCCACCAGGTCGACCCGGGCATCGAGCCGGGTGAAGAGCCGGTGCGCCGCACTCAGCAAGTTCAACGCCTCCTGGTTCCGGCCCATCACCTGGTACAGCCGGGCGAGCTCCCGGGAGGCCTCAGCCTCGCTCAGGACCGAGCCGGTCGCGACCGCCTGATCGATGGCAGCTCGGAATCGCGATTCAGCGAGCGCATGGCGTCCGGTTTCTCGATACACCAGGCCCAGGACCTTGTAGGCGTCGGCCTTGTCCAGCCGCGCCCCGTACCGGTCGAAGATGCACAGCGCGGCCTCGGCGTTGGCCCTGGCTTCTTCATATCGCTGGCGGGCGAGATAGACTTCGGAGTGGTTCAGCAGACCGAGGCCTTCGAGGTGGACGTCGCCGACCTCGCGTGCAATTTGCAGGCTCCGTCGGAAATACTCGTCGGCGTCCTCCCAGAGCTCCCGGTCGGCGCTGACCATGCCGAGATTATGGTAGGCGATAGCTCGGCCTTTCTCATCTCCTGAGTTCTCGAAAGCTTCAAGCGAGCAATGGTAGTGAGCCAAAGCTTCCGTGTGATCGCCCTGGAGGTTGGCCAGAATCCCCAGATTTTGCTCGATTCGGCCCCGTAGCGCCGAATTCTCGCCCCCCAGGCGCAAGGCCTCCAAATAGCGTACTCTCGCCTCGTCGATAGCTCCGCTTTCGAAGGCGAATGCCGCGAGCACGTTCAGGGCTTCGCCCGCAAGAACCTTGTCCCCGATCTCACAGGCGATCCGATAGCTTCGTTCCGACAGCTCGCGCGCGGTCTGAGGCTCATTGCGATGGTGGTGGAGCACCGAAAGCCGGCGGAGCGCCTCGGCGCTAATGTGGCGTTCCCCGGCCTCGTCCGCCTGGGCAATCGCGGCGAGGTAGCAGTTTCGCGCTTCAGGCACCGAGCCCGACTGCTCCAGCGTCTTGGCCTCGTCCAGCAAAACAGCCGCGCGGTGGGTTCCGCTGGGAGCGGCCCACCGCGCGTCAGGAACCGAAGCAGGATCGAGGCTCACCCGCTACCAGGCGACGGCATACCGGGAGAAATGGCGGATCGACCCGGTGACTGTCCGGTTAAGGCGTAGATCGATCGAGGGCAGCAACTCCAGGATCCGCATCTGCTCATCGGTGTACACCACTTTCTTCAGCACCGAAAGCAGGAACGAGCAGTTGTTGTAGCTCAGGGTCAAGGCAGCCGACTTCTCGAAGCGAAGTCCCTCGGGGCTGAAGCGCACTGAGTTGGTCGAGCCGGGGACCTGTTCGGCCCGGATAGTGACCTGGCTCTTGAGCGCGTCGGGTGGGATCACCAGCCGATGGGTGCCGACCACAACGACTCCACCGTTCGGGCCCACGGTCTGGGTGGTGACCGCGTAGGGCTGGGTGGAGCAGGAGAGCAGGTGGAGGTTCCTGAGCAGATCCACGACCAGCGGCTCCGGTGCCTCTGCCACCGGACCCGTCGGACTATTCTCCGAGCTGCAACCTATGGCCGCGGCGAGCGCGACGCCCATCATCAGTGCGGTCAATCTCCGAGTCCAGCTGGACATACGACGCTCCCCGTTGAGGTTCTCGACGTGCGACGATACCGCGGCTGCTAGGCCGCCGGCCGGGCCCGGGCGGTTTCCCGGGCATCGGTCGGTACGCGGAACACTGAGCCTTCGAGGGGTTTGGGGAGCAAAGAGCATGCCCTTGAGGCTTACCGACTGTCATACAATTAAACGTGCATAAAAAGTCCTTCGAACTATGCGCTATTTGCCATGAGACTTCCTCTCATCGCGTTAGATACCATGGTGTACAACTATCGTACATCATGTTGGCATCCGGGCGATCGGCCAGGCCGCTCCGAGTCGGGGATTTCCGGGCGAATCGCCTGGTGGAGGGGTCAGGCGGACCGGCGATGGCGGCGCAAGATCATCCCGTAGATGCCCAGGTTGAGGGCCAGCACGATCGCGCCCAGAGTGATCTGGATCCCTCGGGTGAGCCCCGTGGGGTACAGCACCGGCAGGAGATAGTGCTCGACGAAGCCTCCGCCATATCCCGCCTGTCCGCCTCGCCGGCGAAGCCAGTTCTCCAACGGCGTGAGGGGACAGATCCACCCTTGGAACTCGATCAGCGCCCCCCAGACCGCCGCCGGAAGGTGCAACAGCATGACCCAGCGCCAGCGAAGCACCAGAAATCCGCCGGTGACCACGAACAGCACGAAGAGGAGATGCAGGCCGACAACAAGGTCGGCGAGGACGCGGTAGGACAGAGAAGCAGTGAGCAGTCAGCAGTGAGCAGTGAGAAGTGAGAAGTGAGAAGTAAGGAGTGAGGAGTAAGGAGTGAGGAGTGAGAGGGAGCTGTTAGCTGTCAGCCGTTAGCCCCTTCTCGCCTTTTACTTCTCACTCCTCACTGCACTCAAGCCACCGCATGCTCCTTCTGGTTCTCAGCCGCGACCCGTGCGGCCACCTCCGGCGGCGCCTCGGCGTACCCACGGAACGTCTGCCGGTGGGTGCCCCGGCCGTGAGTGATGGAATGCAGCGTGGTGGAGTACTTATAGAGTTCCGCCTCGGGCACGATCGCCCTCACTTTGGTGAGCCGGCCGTCCGGCTCGGTCCCGAGGATCTGACCGCGGCGGGCGCTGAGATCACCCATGACATCGCCCAGCACGTCGTCCGGGGCCCAAGTCTCCACGTCCATCAGCGGCTCGAGCAACACCGGCCGGGCCTTCGGAGCGACGTTTCGGAACGCCAGGATGCCAGCCATCTTGAACGACATTTCATTGGAATCCACATCGTGATACGAGCCGTCGTAGCATTCGGCGCGGAAGTCCACCAGCGGGTAGCCGGCAACCACCCCCCGCTCGGCTGCCTCCTGGATGCCGCGGTCGACCGCCGGGATGTACTTGTTGGGGATGACACCGCCCACAATGCTGTCCACGAACTCGTAGCCGGTCCCTCGGGGCAGTGGTGAAAGCCGGACCCAGCAGTCACCATATTGGCCCCGGCCGCCGGACTGCTTCTTGTGCTTGCCCTGACCCTCGGCCTTGCCCTTGAGGGTTTCCCGGTAGGCCACTCGAGGCCGGGTCAGCTCCGCGTGAACCCCGAACTTCCGCTCCAGCCGATTGAGAATCGTGTCGAAGTGGCGCTCCCCCATCCCATGGATCAGGGTCTGGCTCAGTTCGGAGCTGTACTCGAAGTGGAAGGTGGGATCTTCCTCGTGCAGCTTGTGGAGGCCGGCCGCGAGCTTGTCTTCTTCTCCTCGCTGCTTCACCACGACGGCGGAGGACGCCACCGGCGTGGGTAACGGCAACGGGGGCAGGCGAACCGGCTGATCCCGCTGACAGAACGTATCGCCCGTGTGGGTGTCGCGCAGCTTGGCTACTGATCCGATATCACCGGCAGACAGGCGCTCGACTTCGATCCGCTCTTTCCCCTGCTGAATAGATAGGTGGTTCAGCTTCTCGGCCACCTCGTGCTCTGCATTCCAGACTTCGTCGCCATTGCGCAGCTCACCGGCATACAGGCGGAATAGGGTCACGTCACCCACATGGGATTCGGAGAGCGTCTTGAACACGCGGCCCACCACAGGGGCCGCCACCGGCGGTTTGAGCTCGGCCGGCGAGGGGAAGAGCTCTACCATCTTCTTCAACAGCGTCCGCATGCCGTAGGTGAGGTCGGCGCTGCCACAGAACAAGGGCACGATCTGACCGGCCAGCATGGCGTTCTTGACGGCGCCGATGAACTCCGACCGGGGGATTTCCTCGCCCGCGAGGTAGCGCTCGATCAACGAGTCGTCGGTGGAGGCCACCGCCTCGGTCAACTGTTCGGAATATTCCTTGAACCGCGGCTCATACTCCGGGGGAATCGCTACGACATCGTACTCACCGGTCTTAGTCCCCTTCTTGTAAAAGTGACAGTGGCCGGAGAAGAGATTGATGATGCCATGAAAGTCGTGCCCGTCGCCAATCGGGATCTCGACCGGAACAACCTTGGGCGTGAGGTGGGCCTTCACGTCGGCGAAGACCCGTTCGAACTCCGCGTGCTCCTTGTCCATGAGCGAGACAAACAGGACCCGGGGCAGATGCAGCTGATCACAGACTTCCCAGACCTTTTCGGTGCCGACCTCGACCCCGCTGGTGCCGCTCAGCACCACGACGGCGGCGTCTGCCGCATGCAGCCCGGTCACGACCTCGCCGAAGTAGTCCAGATATCCGGGGGTATCAATGAGGTTCAGCTTGGTGTCGAGCCACTCGGCATAGCCCAGCCCGAGGCTGATGGAGTGCTTGCGTTCGATTTCGTCGGGAGAGTAGTCCGTGAGCGTGGTGCCGTCTTTGATCGAGCCGTGGCGTCGAGTGGACCCGGAAACGAAGGCGAGCGAGTCGACCAGCGATGTCTTACCACAGGCTCCGTGGCCGACAAATGCCACGTTGCGGATGGCATTGGAGCCATAGACCTTCATGGCCTCCACCTCCTTGCATGAGT
>UEXR01000556.1_pt1 | contig 13155 bp, 14 predicted proteins | sample 4301101 | NCBI WGS metagenome assembly UEXR01 (sample SAMEA4773180, study PRJEB27434) | metagenome | biome: 2259; feature: agricultural soil; material: soil | place: USA | collected 2014-09 | depth 0.25 m
TGGTGGAACTGGTAGACGCGCTGCGTTCAGGGCGCAGTGGGCGCAAGCCCGTGCGGGTTCGAGTCCCGCCTTCGGCATGACAGAGCCCCATTCGGTCGCAGCCGAATGGGGCTCTGTTGTCTCGGGTCGCGAGTCAAGGGTCTCGGGTTAGTGCTGGCGGAGAGCTGGGACGCAAAGACCCGCGACCCTAGACCCAAGACTCTCAAACTGCGGCGAGTGACAGCCCTAATATCTCGCCATCCCCGGTTCGATCCTCTCCGCCCAGGCATCAATCCCACCCGCAAGGCTGCGGACCTTGCCGAATCCTGCGCCTTTGAGAATTTCCAGCGCCTTCATGGAGCGGGCGCCATGGTGGCAGTGGGTGACGATCTCCGCGTGCCCATCCAGCTCGCCCAGGCGGTCGGGCAGCTGACCCAGCGGAATGAGACGCGCGTCCTCGATGTGAGCGATCTCCCACTCGTGGGGCTCACGAACGTCGATCAAGACGAGCTCGTCGCCCTTTTCCTCCCGTTCCCGGTTCAACTCCTCCGCCGTGATCTCCAACCCCGCATAGTCGGGCTCGGCCCCAATACCGCAAAACGCCTCGTAGTCGATCAGCTCATGGATCGTCGGGTTCTGGCCGCAGATGGGGCAGTCCGGATCCTTGCGCAGCTTGAGCTCGCGGAACCGCAGCCTCAGGGCGTCGAACAGAACCAGCCGTCCGATGAGGAGATCCCCCGCGCCGATGATCCACTTGATGGTTTCCAGCGCCTGAATGCTCCCGATGATACCCGGCAATACCCCCAGCACTCCACCTTCGGCGCAGCTCGGCACCAGTCCCGGCGGTGGCGGCTCCGAATAGAGGCAGCGGTAGCACGGTCCTTCCTTGGCGTAGAACAGCGATGCCTGTCCTTCGAACCGGAAGATGCTGCCATACACGTTGGGCTTACCCAGCAGCACGCAGGCGTCGTTCACCAGATAGCGGGTCGGGAAGTTGTCGGTCCCATCCACGACGATGTCGTACTCCCGGATGATGTCCAGGGCGTTCTCCGAGGTCAGCCGCGCCTCGTGAGTCTCTACCTTGACGTTGGGATTGAGATCGGTGAGGCGACTCTTGGCCGACTCCAGCTTGGGAGTGCCCAAGGTGGCCGTCCCGTGGACGATCTGGCGCTGCAGGTTGGTGAGATCCACCACATCGAAGTCGACGATCCCGATGGTGCCGACACCTGCCGCGGCAAGATAGAGTGATAGAGGTGATCCGAGCCCTCCGGCACCGATGGTGAGCACCCGCGCCGCCTTGAGCTTGCGCTGCCCTTCCACACCTACCTCGGGGAGCAACAGATGGCGGGAGTAGCGGAGCACTTCCGCGTGGGACAGCTTGGGCAACGGGGTCTCAACAGCCGGACTGCCACCCGCGATGCTGGGCACGATCGTCAGCACGTCGCCTTCGTGCACCTGAGTCTGGGTGGACTGGAGCTGCCGGATATCGGTGTCATTGAGATACAGGTTGACGAAATTGCGCAGGCGGCCGTCTTCCTGTACCAGATGGCGCTTGAGCCCGGCGTGGGTCTGGAGCAAGCCATCGAGCACCTCGCCAACGGTGCTGCCGGGCAGCTCGACGGCGTCGCTTCCGCCGGTGAAGCTCCGCAGGGGAGTGGGAATTGAGACGGTCACCGACATGTCATACCTCGCTGAGTACTTCGAGTGACTCCGAATACATAAGCCGCCCCTCATCCTCGAGCACCCAGCTGGCGAGGTCAGCGGCCCGGCCACGATCAACCCGTACGATCACATAACTGTACCAGGGCCAGGCGTGCTCGGCATCGAACGCCGAGGGTGCGGCCGGATGATCGGGGTGAGAATGGTAGTATCCCACGACCTCCAAGCCCTCCGCCCGAAACTCGGCCTCGACCCGTCGTAAATCGTCGGGGGCGATGAGATAGCGATGGGGATCATCGCTGCGCCGGTTGAGCGCGGGGATGACACTCACCACTTCCTTGGCGCTGGCACCATCGACCCGTCCGCCCAGTACACCACAGCATTCCGCGGGATAGGCTCGTTCCCCCTGTCGCCGGATCTCCTCGACGATGCTGCCGGGCAGCTTGAGCGTCATGGTTCGACCCACCGATGGGGCTCGCTCAAGTACCTGGAACCGGTATCGCACCCGATCACCACCACGTTCGCATCCGGCTGGCCTCGAAGGATGTCCAGAGCGGCGGCCAGTGCCGCACCAGCCGACCAGCCGACCAGGTAGCCCGACTCGCGGGCGAGCCGGCGAGCGGTGCGGTCGGCCGTCTCGGTTGGAATTTCGGCCACCACATCCGGCACCGCTGGATTGTACAGCGCCGGAGGATTCTCGGTGGTCGCCAGATGCTTCAGCCCCTCGAGTCCGTGGAAGGGCGAATCCGGCTGCACTCCGACCAGGGTGATCTCCGGGTTGCGCTCCTTCAAGTACCCGCCAGTACCCATCATGGTTCCCGTAGTTCCCATGGCCGCGACGAAGTGGGTCAATTTGCCTCCGGTCTGGGTCCAGATCTCCGGACCGGTGGTTTCGCGATGCGCCTGCGGGTTCGCCGGATTGGAATACTGGTCGGCGTAGAAGTAATGGTCCGGATCGGTCGCGGCGAGCTCCTGGGCGCGTCGTGCAGCTCCCTCGGTCCCCTCCATCCGGTCGGTCTGGATCACTTCCGCACCGTAGATCTCCAGCAGGGCCCGCCGCTCCGGACTGGCATTCCCCGGGAGACAGATCGTCACGCCGATTCCGGCAGCCGCGCCCAGCATGGCATAGGCGATCCCGGTGTTGCCGCTGGACGCATCGAGCAACCGCTTTCCGGGGAGCTCACCCCGCCGCAAGGCGTCACGCAGGATGGCCCGCGCCGTCCGGTCTTTGACGCTCCCACCTGGATTGAGCCATTCGCCCTTGAGCCAGAGCCGTCCCCGCCGGCTCTCTGCCAGGTCCAGGAGGAAAAGCGGCGTGTTGCCGACCGCCTCCCAGAGAGCCGGCTCGCGTACCGTTGAAAGCTGCCGAACTGCCGTCATGTCCTCCCCCTAACGAAAAAACCCGACCGGTCGGGTCGGGTCGTGAGCGGGGATTACCGCCGCTAACTCGCCGAGGAAATGCCGACCAGCTCCTGCACGTGGAGCTCCTCTTTCATCAGGTCGGCCAGGGAGATGCTCGCCAACAGGTCGTTCACCCGTTGCTGCAGAGCATGCCACACCGGCCGGATGCTACACCCTGCGTCGGGGCTACATCGCTCGGCGTCAACCGGATGGGTCTCGCAGTTGATTTCAAAGGTCTGGTGCTCCGATGCGGTCATCACGTCTCGCACCGAGATCATTGAAGGTTCTTTGGCTAGGTAATACCCGCCTTTGGCACCACGCACGCTCTCCACCAGCCCGGCCCGCCGAAGTCGCAGCAGGATCTGCTCGACGTAGTCAGCAGGAAGCCGCTCGCTATCCGCCAGCTCGCGGGCCGCGACCGGACCGGACCCGGTGCGCCCCCGCTTGGCGAGGTGGAGAGAGATGATCAGGCTGTACTCGGTCCAGGTGGTGACCCGCATGACGGAGAAATATCTATCGCTTCTCGGCCGACGTCCAGCGGGCTACTTCCTCGGGGGTCATGTTTCCGTAGGGGCGAATTCTGGCATCCCGAAAGTTGCCGCCCAGCACATCGCCCAGGTATTGCGACCAGGAGAGCAGCGTTCCATAGCACACCGGGTCTTCCGCGTCGGGCTCAGCCAGCTCAGCCGAGACTCGCTTGAGCAGCTCTTCCATGACCCAGGTCGGCACCTTGGAGCGGGCCGATGGGAAGATGAAGCCGAACAGCACCAGATGGGCGAGCAACACCCGCCAGTGGGGGCCGAATCGCTGGAGCAGGCGATTCCAGTCCAGCTTGTCGCCGTAGGAGAGGAGAATATGGGCGATGTCGGCACCGTCGAAACGCTCCCGTTCCATAACGAACGACTTGGACCAGATGGTCTCCTCTGCCGGAGCGATCCGGACCTCGAGGCCCAGCACCTCGCGAACCCGGGAATGGGCGAACCAGTCGTCATCTACTCGGGCAATTGCATTGCCGGAATTGAAAATGACGTCAACGAAGGCTTCCTTCGACCGGATCTTTGCCAGCCAATGGGTATAGACGAGGTCGGCTTCGTATCCGGCCTGGGATGACGCTTCCAGCAAACGCTGCACGTCACTCGGCCGGACGAAGATGTCGAGGTCCTTGGTGGAACGGTCGATGCCTGACTGGTGGATGAAAGCGAAGGTGCCGCCGACCAGGAAAGGGACCCCCGCGCGGGTGAGCACTTCCATAGCCTCTCGATAGAAGGCACGGGATGGGGTCTCCACCATCGAGTGTGTCGGCGAGAACGCCATCCAGGGCTCCTCGAGACGGAGTGTCATCATAGCCAGCCCGGTCCGGGCCGGTTGTGCCCCGGATCACCGCTGGCCCTTCCGAGCCTGGGTTGATTGTGGACATGCCTAGGACACCTGGTACCGTTCGTGTCGCCGCGGTGGCGGATATCCACCTCGGGCGGATGGCGCAGACGCCTCCTCTCCCTGCCCTTCTTGGACTGGTTGCCGAGCGGGCGGACGTGCTCGCGCTGTGCGGCGATCTCACCGATCGGGGGGAGCCGGATGAGGCCCGGCAGCTTGCCCGCATACTCGCCAGCGCGGCGGTGCCCATCGTGGCGGTGCTGGGCAATCACGACTACGAGGCCGGCAAGGTCCCCGAGGTCAAGAGCATTCTCTGTGAGGCGGGGGTGCATGTCCTGGACGGCGAGGCATTCGAGATTCACGGCATCGGTTTCGCCGGGGTGAAAGGGTTTTGCGGCGGATTCGGCCGCCGCGCGTTGGGCCCTTGGGGCGAGCCGGTCATCAAGAGCTTCGTGAATGAGGCGTTACAGGAGGCGCTGAAACTGGAGACCGCGTTGGGCCAGCTACGCAGTGATCGGCGGATAGTACTGCTGCACTACTCTCCCATTGCCGGTACCGTCGAAGGGGAGCCGCTGGAGATCTACCCCTATCTCGGTTCGAGCCGGTTGGAGGAACCGCTCACACGCTATCAGGTGGATGCGGTGTTTCACGGCCACGCGCACCATGGGGCGGCGGTGGGACGCACCATGGGCGATGCTCCGGTATACAACGTGTCGCTGTCGCTGCTGCAGCGGGCAAATCCCGATGGCCCCCCGTTCCGGGTGCTGGAGCTGAAGGTGGAGGGTGACGGCTCGCGTCCGACAAAGCCCGAGGCGGTTCCACTTCGTCGCGCGAGCGACCATCCAGCGGCCTGAGCCGCCAGCGGCCGGCCATCAACCTCCTGCAGGAATTCCCTTCCCACCCGGCACGCCGGGCTCGGTCATAGCTCGCAAATCGAGCACCTCCTCCAGCTCGGCGCCGTCGAGCAGCCCCTTCTTCATCACCAGCTCCTTCACCGTGAGACCGGTCGCAAGCGCTTCCTTGGCCAGCTTGGCAGCCTCGGCGTATCCAATCTTGGGTGCCAGCGCGGTGACCAGCGCGGGGCTTCGTTCCAACCAATAGGCACACTGGGCCTGGTCGGCCTGGATGCCTTGCACGCAGCGCTCGGCGAACACCCGGCTGGCATTCCCCACGATGATCAGCCCGAAGATGATGTTGTGAGCAATCACCGGCATCATCACGTTGAGCTCGAGCTGACCGGCTTCCGATGCCAGCGCCACTGTGGTGTCGAGCCCGAGCGCCTGGAAACAGACCTGGTTCACCATCTCGGCGATGGAAGGATTCACTTTGCCGGGCATGATGCTGGAGCCCGGCTGCACGGGGGGAAGTACGATTTCGGCCAGGCCGGTCCGCGGCCCGGAGGCGAGCAGCCGGATGTCGTTTGCGATCCGGTTGAGATCGAGCACGTAGGCGCGGAATGCTCCGCTGAGCGATGCGATATCGCCCATGGACTGCATCAACTGAACGCGGTCACTGCCCACCCGAAGCTGGAGCCCGCTCACTTGCTGCAAGTACTTGATCATCAACTCGGGGTACTCGGCCTCGGCATTGATGCCGGTACCGACCGCGGTCCCGCCGATGTTCATGTCTCGCAGCCAATCCGCCGCTTGGGTCAGCTTTGCCCGGTGGCGCTCGACGGTATGTCCGTAGGCGGTGAACTCCTGGCCGAGACGGATGGGCGTGGCGTCCTGTAAGTGGGTCCGGCCGGATTTCACCACCCCATCGAACTCCCGGCCCTTGGCCAGGAGAGCCAACGAGAGCGCATCCAGGCCGGTCAGAAAGGGCGCGAGGCTGGCCAGGGTGGCGAGACGTATGGCGGTGGGGATCACGTCGTTGGTGCTCTGGGCCATGTTCACGTGATCGTTCGGATGCACCGGCTGGTAGGTGCCGCGTTTACCTCCGAGCAGCTCGTTGGCTCGGTTGGCGAGCACCTCGTTACAGTTCATGTTGTGGCTGGTTCCTGCTCCCGCCTGGTACACATCCACGATGAACTGATCCCGATGTTGCCCGGCCAGTACTTCGTCTGCCGCTTGCACGATCGCATCGGCCAGCCGCGGCTCCAGCCGGCCGGTCTCCTTGTGGGTGAGCGCGGCCGAGCGTTTGATCCAAATCACAGCATCCACGAAGGCAGGGAGAGGGCGCAGTCCTGAGATGGGAAAGTTCTCAGCGGCTCGCAGCGTCTGGATGCCGTATAGCGCCGACGCAGGCACCGGCTTCTCCCCGAGAGGATCGCGTTCGATGCGTGAGCTGGTCATGATTCACTCTCGGTTGAAGTTGCTGGCGTGGGCCCCTTCGTTGGAATCGTAGCGCGGGACTCTCGGCCCGTCCACCCGGAGACACATGAGCCATGAGCGACTACTTCAGGGAGATCAGGGAAGCGACGCTTTTCAACCCGGGGAAGGCGGCCAAGGCTGATCTGTTCTCCGGGCGGCAGCTCTTCATCGGCCTGAACTGCTTCGAGCCGGGCCAGACTCAGCGGGCACACGTCCATGCAGGGGCCGACAAGTTCTATCTCCTGGTGTCCGGGCGGGCCCGGATGACCGTGGGGGAAGAGACCCGGGAGGTGACAGCCGGCACTGTGGTTTGGGCCCCTGCTGATGTGCCCCACGGAGTCGCGGAGGCGTTAGAGCGCACCGTGATGCTGGTCGGGATTGCTCCACCGCCTCGCTAGCTTGCGGAGGGCGGGCCAGCCATAGATGTGGGCCGCGAGAACGATCCCCAAGAGCACGCCCACTCCGTTGGTGTAAAACCTCCAGACCAGCAGCAGCCAGCCGTCCGCCTCGCCGTAATCACCCGCAGCCCCACCGAGAAAACCGAGCTCCACCGCACCGGCACCCGACGGAGTGGGTAACAGGAGCTGACTGTAAAGCAGGGTGAAGGAGCCGAAGGCCAGCAGCCCCAGACTCGGGATATTGGGCTGAGTGAGCGCCAGCACCGGAAGAATGGCGACTCGGGTGGCCAGGTTGAGGAAGCTCAGCGGAATGCTGGCGACGAGTGGCCAGCGGGGCATTCGGCGCCAATAGACCAGCGCCCGGCGGATCGGCCGCCGGATTTGCCGAGCAGCCGGCGAGGTGATTCGGCGAGCATAGCGCCATGCGGCCAGACTTAGCACCGCCACCAATGCTATCCACGGCCAGGCGCGCTCGGCGGCCGCGGTGAGGCGGGGCCCGGCCGCCGTCCACCACTCGGGCGCGTAAGCCCACGCAAGCCATCCGGCGGCCACGATCACCACCGGCCATGAGGCCAAAGCCTCGAGGCTAAGCGCCACAAAGGCGGCCGTGGCTGGGACCCGGGTCCGCAACAGGCCGGCAAGCCGGGCTGGCTCCCCACCGATCCGCAGCGGTGTGAGGGCGCATGCTGCATCACCGAAGGCATTCAGTATGAATGAATCCCACAACGAAATCCGGTGCCCTAGCCCTTGGATGATCCATTGAATACGCCACGACCGCGCCAGGAAATCGAGCGCGATCAGGGCGATGCAGAGAAGATGGGCTTCAAGAAGAGACATCCGTTGGTGATCGCTAATGCGGCAGACAGGGATGCGATTCGGTTGGGCTGAGAACGCCATAGGTCGTCGTCCGGCGGAGGCTCAGCCAGCGATCCAGACTGCGCACCAGCGAATCCGCGGTCGCCGGATGACTCAGATCCTGGGGATGCAGCGCGAGCCGCATGAGTTCCACGCGGCGTTGCAGTCGCCAACGGCCGGCCGCGACCGCCACCGAAGCGACCGCGCGTGCCCGGCTCCGTGAGCTCCAGCGAACCACAGGTGAGGCAAGGCGCCGGCCCGAGGGAAAGACTCGCACCGCACGCTGATCTTCGGTGAATCGAAGCCCCGAGTCGCGCACCGCTCGATCACAGCCCTCGCGGGCCAGCCAGGCGGGCGGCACGAACCCGATCGGCTGCAGCCCCAGATCACGCAGGACCCTGAGTCCGCGCTCGATTCGCTCTTTCGCCCCGGCCTCGTCCAGCGTCAAAAACTCACCTTCGGCGGCGGTGCGGCCCAGCGCCCGGAAGGCATCGCCCAGCCCACGCGGAAGTCCCACTTCATCGTGACGCTCGCCATGGAGCACGATCTCCGCGCCTTCGGCTGCGCGGTCGAGAAGCCAACGGACGAACTCGGGATGCCGGTATAGCGGCCAGCATCCATGCCAATTGGGCACTACCAGAAGTGCAGGAATGACCCCGCGGTCGGCACAGATGCCCCAGAGCCGCGCTATCTCCGGCGCGTGCCCCGGCGTGACGTCATGGATAGAGACGACCAGGCTCACAGGCCGAGAATCGAGCGGTAGACATCGAAGAGGTGGCTGAGAACTCGATCCCATCCATGGTGGCTCTCAACATAGGATCGGCCCCGTTTACCCAACACCCGGAGATCCTGCGCCAGGAGCCGATCCGCCGCTTCGACGAGCGCCTCCCGCTGCCCCGATGCAAACACGGCCCCCGCTCCGGAGCGCCCCACCGTCTCCGCAACTCCACCACGATTGGCCGAGAGGATGGGAGTGCCGCAGGCAAGCGCCTCGAGCGCCGAGAGCCCGCAGGTTTCGATCGAGCAGGGCGCCACATAGAGGTCCACCGCCGCCAGCAGATCGGCGAGTCGCTCGCGATCCCGCTCGAAGGGGAGCCAGCGGTGACGATTGCTGCCAGGCAATGCCTGTAAGCGTCGCCGCGCGGGACCGTCACCCACGATGACCAGCTGGAGTCCCGTGCACCGTTCCACGTCGGGCCAGGCCGCCAGCAGCAGGTCCAGTTCCTTCTCCGCCGCAAGTCGGCCGACGAAGATCGCCAGCGGCCCGTCGGGCAGGCCGAACTCCTTCCGGGTTTCCCAGGCCGATGCCCGGCGCCCAGGGTGAAAGCGATCCAGGTCGACACCGAGGGAGACTCGGGTCACCCGCTCGACGCCGGCGCGTTCCAACTCGCCGGCGACAAAGGCGGACGGCGCCAGTGTCGCCCGGACCATTCGACTGAGCCGTCGCACGTAGCTCCAGGCGAACTCGCTGGCGGCCCGACGAACCGGCCCGACCGCCGCCGGCCAGGGAGCGATGACCCGGGGGAAGTTGCTGTGGTAGAACCACACGGTAGGGAGGTCAATCCTGCGGGTCGCCAGATGAACCAACCATGGCGCGCTCCAGGCGCTCCCCACCTCGATCAGATCGGGTCGCTCGTGCGCGACGATGCGGCTGGTGGAGCGGGTCGCGAGCATGAAGCGGTACGGCTTCTGGCTCGGCACCGATGGGCCATGCAGTCGATAACAACGGACTCCCGCCGCCTCCTGGATGGAGTCCCTGGCGCCGGGGACAACCAGCACCTGCCGCAGCGTCGGATGACGTTGGACGTAGCGCGCCTTCTGGAGGAGGTAGGTGCGGACGCCGCCGGTGGTCTCGCCGTAAAATTCCGAGATGTCGAGGACGCTGAGCCGAGCGTCGGGGCGGAGACGTGGAGGAAGCTCGATACGACTGATGTCGATCCGGGCGCGGAGGCCGATTAGCGCTCCAGGCTCATGATCGAGTACGGTTCCCGCCTGGTGCTCAGTCAGAACAATCACCCAGGGGGTACAGCGTGCCGCAGTTGGGGCAGGGATTCTTACAGCCCCACGCCCGGCTGGGCACCTCGAAGCCGCAGCGATTGCAGGTCGGGCGGGTCCGTTTGGCGGGTGCCGAGCTGACAGGCGGCGCCTTCTCCCAGCCGGGCTCTTCGCTAGTCAAGGCGATACGCCCCGGTCAGGAAAGGGTTGGTGAGCCGTTCCACCCCGATGGTGGTCTCGGGCCCATGGCCGCTGCGCACGATCGTCGAATCCGGCAGCGAGAGGAACTGGGTCTGAATGGTCGACATCAGCGTGGCGTAGGATCCACCGGGCAGATCGGTTCGGCCGATCGACCCGTTGAACAGCACATCGCCTCCGAAGATCATGCCGTTCCCTACAAAGCTGACGCTGCCGGGCGAATGACCCGGTGTGAACCGCACCTCGAACTGGAACCCGCCCACGTTGAGCCTCGTGCCAGGAACCAACTCCGCGTCCGGTGGAGGGGCCGGCTCGATCTCCCGGCCCAACCAGGCCCCAAACTGCGGGAGCGCGTCATAGATCGGCCGATCGAGGGGATGCAGGTGGATGGGGGCACCGGTGGCGCGGCGGACCGCGCCCACGCCGGTGATGTGATCCACGTGGGCGTGGGTCAGCCAGATGGCACGGAGGGTCCAGGCCCGGGTGTCGAGCTCGGCGAGAAACATCGAGGCTTCTTCGCCAGGGTCGATGATCACCGCTTCATGAGTGCGACGATCGGCCACCAGGTAACAGTTCTCGACAAGCTGCCCGTTCGGCAGCGTAACCACCTCGAGCTCAGACACCGACCTGGGCCTTGGCATCGAGACGGTTGCGCCGTTCGGCGAGGTATTTCTCCACCGCTATAGCCGCGGTAGTCGCGTCGCCCACCGCGGTGGTGATCTGGCGGGTGAGCTGCACTCGCACGTCACCGGCGGCGAAAAGGCCCGGAATCGAAGTCATCATCCGGTCGTCGGTCACCATGTAGCCGCTGGCATCGTGGGCGAAATGCTGCCGTACCAGGCCGGTGTTGGGCCGGAATCCGATGAAGATGAAGCAGCCGGTCACCGCGAGCGACGAGGGTTCCCCCGTCACCGTGTCCTCCAGCTCCAGCGAGGCGAGCCCCGCCGGCCCACCCACCAGCTCCCGGACCCGCTTGTTCCAGAGCACCTCGATCTTGGGGTTGGCGAAGAGCCGCTCCTGGAGAATCTTGGAAGCGCGGAACTGGTCCCGGCGGTGAATCACATACACCTTGGCTGCGTATCGGGTCAGGTACTCCGCCTCTTCGACTGCGGCATCGCCGCCTCCAACGACGGCGATAGTCTCACCTTTGAAGAAGGCGCCGTCACACACCGCGCAGTAAGAGACGCCGCGCCCGGCGTACTCGAGCTCGCCGGGAACGTCCAGCTTGGTGGGAGTGCCTCCGGCAGTGAGGATCACGGCCGGCGCCTCGTACTGATGCTCATCGGCAGTGATCACCTCGAAGATCCCATCGCTACGTCGCACCACCGACTCTACCGTTTCGCGGCGAATGTCCGCCCCGAACTTGAGCGCGTGCTGCTCCATTTTCTCAGCCAGCTCCCGCCCCAGCACATGCTCGAACCCGGGATAGTCATCGATCCATTCGGTATTGAGCAGCTCCCCACCGGGAAGGCCGCGTTCGAGCACGACGGCCCTGAGCATGCCTCGTCCGGCGTAAAGCGCGGCACAGAGACCAGCTGGTCCTGCCCCGACGATGATGAGATCGAATTCCTGCACCCGGGTCATCTACTTCCCCTGTAAGATTGCGTCAAATATAGAACACACTGGGGTTCCGGCGGGTTCGTTGTTAGTCGCTGGTCTCTAGTCTTTGGTCTCTGGTCTTTAATCTAGAGCTCCGCACTATCTAACGACTTCCAGGCCCGAGGCGTAACAGACTGGCCGCCCCGTGGCAGGAAGACACGGTCCCGACCAGGATATCCACCGATTGATGAGCCGCTCCCGCTGCGGCTACTTGGGCATCGCCTCCGAGGACCTCACTTACATCGAACATTCCCACCCCGAACACCCGATGCCGGCAGACCAGGAGAATGGGACCCACGGTCGGATAGGCAGCATTGAGCCGGCTGACCATCCGGTGTAGGGCCTCGGACATCTCCCAGGTGCGGGGAGCCCGCGTGATCGGACAGATCGCTGGCTCGATGCAGTGGGTGGGACAGAGCCAGTCGGCATGGGAGACGTAGCGGGTTCCGTCGGGAGCCAGGACATCATACGGAGTTCCCGGCCCGATTGGCACCGGCCGAGGCTCGATCAACCGACCGGGCCATCGTGAGGCGGCCCGGCGGACCAGCCATTGGTACATGAGGTGCGGCATGAGTGGGGAAGGCACGATCGCGTCCGGGGTCTGCTCCGACAGGGCAGCTTCGGAGAGGTAGCGATCAAAGAAGGCGTTCCAGTCCTCGGTCACCAGCTCTCTATCCGAGGCCGGCCCAACTTCCCGAGCAAAGCGACAGCGCGGGTCGCGATCCACAACGAGCAGCCGCCGGTAAGCTGCCTTGCCCCGGTCGCACGCGCGGGCCAGCTGGCCGGCGTAGAAGGTGCCGTAACACCCTCCGCCCACGATCACGACATCGCGTAGCTCAACTCTATCGAAGGAGGCGTCCACCATCGACGACCAAGACCTCTCCGGTGACGAAATCTCCACCCTCCAGAAGGTAGAGGAGCGCGGCCACGACGTCGTCCGGATGGCCCAGGCGTCCCAAAGGCGCAGCGCGAGCCAGACGCTCCCGTTCCTCCGCATCATAGTCTTCGGGGACCAGGACCGCGCCCGGAGCGATGGCATTGACGGTGACCTCGGGCGCGAGCGCGCGGGCCAGCACCCGGGTCAACATGACGACGCCGGCCTTACTCACCGAGTGGGCGGCGAATCCAGGCCACGGCTCCAAACCTGCCAAGTCAGCGATGTTCACGACCTTCCCGCCGGCGCGCCGCAACGCTCCGGCCGCACCCTGGGTACAGAAGAAGACGGAGCGGAGGTTGAGATTCAGGATGTCGTCCCACTGTTGCGGCGTGGTCTGCTCGAAGCGGAGGCGGTGCATCACCGCGGCTGAGTTGACCAGCACGTCCAGTTGTCCGAACTCGGCTGTCACCTGGGGAGCGAGGCCGAGAGCAACGGCAGGGTCGCGGAG
>UEXR01000378.1_pt1 | contig 13075 bp, 10 predicted proteins | sample 4301101 | NCBI WGS metagenome assembly UEXR01 (sample SAMEA4773180, study PRJEB27434) | metagenome | biome: 2259; feature: agricultural soil; material: soil | place: USA | collected 2014-09 | depth 0.25 m
AGGACCAACAGAGTGCCAAGAACCAGTCGCTTGGCGAAAGTCACCGGGTCCGCACCCCCCGCTCGGTGCCTTTGAATCGATAGCCGAATCCCCGAACCGTTTCGATCAGTTTGCCCGCGTCGCCCAGTTTGGTGCGGAGGCGTTGCACGTGCATGTCCACCGTTCGCGTCTGAATGTCGGGCTGCGCTTCCCAGACGGTTTCCAGCAGCTGCGGCCGGGTCTGCACCCGCCCCCGGCGCTCAACCAGGGTGAGGAGAAGCTTGTACTCGGTCGCAGTGAGGTTGAGCTCCTGGCCCCCCACGCTGGCGCGATGAGCCGAGCGATCGATCGAGATCGGTCCGGCGGCGAGCGTCGAGCCCGCCATTACCGGCGGCGATGCCAGCCGGCGAAGCAGTGCGCGAACTCGGAGCGACAGCTCCTGGGGGGAGAACGGCTTGGTGAGATAGTCGTCCGCGCCGAGGGTAAGCCCTCGAATCCGATCGGTCTCTTCCCGCCTGGCGGTCAGCAGAATGACGCCGACGTCTCGCGTCTCGTCCCGCTTGCGCAGTTCGGACAGCACATCGTACCCCGAGACTCCCGGCAGCATGAGATCCAGAATGACGATATCGGGGCGTTCCTCCCGCGCCGCTTTCATCGCGTCGGGGCCGGTGTTCGCGGTCGATACTCGGAACCCCGCCTTGGCCAGATGGTAGGCCACGAGTGCTGTAATGTCCGGCTCGTCGTCGACCACGAGGATTCGATGGGTCATTATGGCCTCTTCGAACGGGTCAGCGGCCTGTCACGGGCCGGTTCCTCCACTCGGGCACGGGTGTGTGAACGGCTGCGATCCGCGGCCCGATCGCGCTCTTCGCGCATGAGCGGATCGTCATGGACCAGCGCGTCCAGGATCGCCGAGAGCAGGCGCCCCTGCACGCCCAGGTCGCGGCGCAGCCGATACAGCACGAATTGGGCGATGGGAGTGTCCCGCACCAGGTCGACCCGGCGAAGCACCTGCAGATGGCGCGAGACCGTGGGTTGCGGCAGATCCAGCAGGGCCTGCAAGTCGGACACGAACAGTGGGGCCGCCGCCAGGCAGTTGAGGATGCGAAGCCGAGTCGGCTCCGCCACCGTCAGGAGCAGCTCAGCCACCGAGGGAGAAGCAGTGGTCGTCGTCATATTCGGCTCAACGAATATACCGCCAGGCGAATATGCGCAAGGGTGTATATTGGGTGCCGATGCTCTCCCTGCTCCTCGCTCTCGGTGTCGCTACCGCCCAGGTCCAGGACAGCGCCCACGTCGTACTCGTCGCCACGACCGACGTGCACGGGCACGCCACCGCTTGGGACTATCTCAAGAATCAGCCCTTTCCCGGTGGACTCGCCCGCGTCGCGGTCGTGGTCGACTCCCTCCGACGCCGCTATCCCGGTCAGGTCGTCACTCTCGACGCCGGCGACCTGCTGCAGGGTGACCCCTTCGCCACCTACTATGCCAGAGTCGCTCCCCAGGATCCCCATCCAGTGATCGAGGCGATGAATCTCGCCGGTTACGACGTCGCCACGCCGGGAAATCACGATTTCGATTGGGGGGTTCCCGTCTTTCGGCGAGCGCAGGCCGAAGCAGCCTTCCCCTACGTCAGCGCCAACATCTTCACCCTTCCCGGCGACACTTTGCTCTTCGCTCCCTTTCGGGTGCTGCAACGCCAGGGTGTCAGGGTGGGGGTGACCGGGTTCACCACGCCGGGGGTGATGCTGTGGGATCAGCAGCAGCTCAAGGGTCAGGTTCGCGTGGGGCGAATCGACTCCGCCGCGAAAGGGGCCATGGAGGCGCTGCGCCGCAACGCCGATCTCTCGGTGGTGGTGATCCACAGCGGACTCGAAGGCTCCTCGTCGTACGACACCACCGGCGTCGGCGGAGAGAATGTCGCGGCCGACTTGGCGGCTCTCCCTACCAAGCCCGATGTCGTGATCGTAGGACATTCACATCGCGAGATCCGCGACACGGTGATCGATGGGGTGCACTTTGTTCAGCCTCGCCCGTTCGGGGGCAGTGTGTCGGTGGTGCACGTGAGCCTCTCGCGCGACGGCCGAGGCCGGTGGCGCCCCGTTCGGATTCACGCTGACCTGGTGAGGACCCAGGACCTGGCGCCCTCGCCCTTGCTCACCCAGCGGCTTGCCCCGGAGCACGACGCAGTCCGCGAGTGGGTCAGTGCGCCGCTCGCGACGGTGACAGCGCCGATGCCCGCGACGGCTGCCCGGGCGGAACCCACCCCGATCGCCGATCTGGTACTTGATGTCGAGCGACGCCACACCGGTGCGGAGCTCGCGTCAGCGGCCGTGTTCGACACCAAGGCGGGGTTCGAGGCCGATACCATCCGGCGCGCCGACGTGCTCGCGTTGTATCCCTACGCCAATACCCTCCGGGCCATTCGGATCAGCGGAGCCCAGCTCAAGGCGTACCTCGAGCGGAGCTCGCGGTACTACCAGCTCGATCCCGTGGGGCGGGTGAGCCTGAACGACTCGGTGATCGGATACAACTACGACATCGTGGCCGGTGCGCGTTACGATATCGACCTTCGCCGCCCGGTGGGTGAGCGGATCAGAAACCTCGCCGTGCGGGGCCGACCGGTGCAGCCGACCGATAGTTTCACCCTGGCGATCAACAGCTACCGTCAGAGCGGCTCCGGCGGATACGACATGTTGCGCGGTGCGCCGGTGGTCTACGACAAAGGCGAGTTGATCAACGAGCTGCTGGAGCAGGACATCAGAGCCCGGGGGCGGGTCGACCCGGCGACGATTCCCCGAAGCGAGTGGCGGATCGTGCCGAACGTGGCTGCGGCCGGAGCGCGCGATCTCTTCGGGGTGGCGCCGAGTCCGGAGGAGCCCGGCGCGCAAGACACGGTGGTGCTCCGGGTGATGTCTACCGCCGATCTCCATGGCGACCTGTTGCCCGGCGCGGCCGCGCTGGGCGATCGCATGGACAGCCTGGCCGCGGCATGCAACTGTCCGACGCTCCGATTCGATGTGGGCGATGCCATGCAGGGGGCCGTCCTGAGCGATGCCACCCAGGGCCGAGCGGCGGTACCGGTGTTGAATCACCTGGGCTACGCCGCCGCCGCGCTGGGCGAACACGATTTCGATTGGTCGATAGACACCTTGCGCCGCAGGATGAGCGATTCGCGCTATCCCTGGCTGGCCGCCAACGTGTTCGATTCCGCGAGTGGCCGCCGGCCCGACTGGGCGATTCCCTATCGGGTGCTCGAGGCCGGAGGGATGAAGGTTGCCGTCATCGGCTACGTGACGGTGGAAGCCAAGTCCACCTTTCCAACCGAGCGAACCCGCGGACTTCGCTTCGGCGAGGGCGAGCTGGCGCTACACGACGTGCTCGGCGAAGTGCGCGCGCTGCAACCCGGACTCACCATTCTCCTGGCGCACGCCGGCGCGACCTGTGATTCCATGGTGTGCACCGGTGAGGTCATCCGCCTCGCCGAGCAGCTCGGCCGCCACAGCGTGGACCTCATTCTGGCGGGACATACCCATCGCATCCTCGATACCCGCGTGGCCGGCATACCGATCGTGGAATCGTCGGGACCCTCGAGTATGGGGGTGATCGACGTCGTGAAAACTCCCGCTGGTGGCCGGGAGCTGCGCACTCGAGTGGACCAGGTCGATCCCGAGGTCGGCCGCGGGAATGCCGCGCTCGCCGCGGCGCTGAACGTGTATGCCCGCCGGGCCGACACCCTGGATGGCCGCGCACTGGCACAACTCAAACGGCCCTTGCTTCGGAGCGGCGTGCAATTTCCTCTCGGCGGACTGCTGGCCGAGGCCCGGCGCAATGTTTTTCGGGCCGATGTCGGTCTGATTCCGAACAGCGCCATCCGCGCCGATCTTACCGCCGGTTCGGTGACCTACGCCAAGCTCTCCCAGGTGGAGCCCTGGCGGCGCAGCCTGGTGCGACTCACCCTTAACGGCACCGATCTTCGGGCGCTGCTGGAGAAAGCGCTCGAAGCACCCGAAGGACCTACCGCGCATGTGGCCGGCGTGGTGGTGCGCTACGACCCGAAGGCCGCGGCAGGGCGACGGGTAAAGAACGTCATCCTCCAGGGCAACCGTAAGCTTCGCGACCAGGACGCCTACACCCTGGCCACCGATGATTCCACGGCAGCCGGAGTGGTCGGTGGATTCGCCATGCTTCAGGGCCGCCCCATGCTGCGGAGCGGCATCCTCGACGTGGAGGCGACTGCTGCGTTCCTTCGTCGGCTGCCGCAGCCGGTGGAAGTCTCCACCGCCGGCGGCTTTCTCCCGACCAGGCGCAGCGCCGAGTGATCCGGGTTTTCGTGAATGCCACGCCGGTCGATGTCGAGCCTGGCGCCGACGTGCGTGATGCTCTCCGAGCCTGCGATCCGGCGCTCGAAGCCAGTGTCATTTCCGGAGCGGCATACGTCACCGACGCGCGAGGCATCGAGCTTCCCCTGGATGTACGGCTGGCCGCCGGAGCGATTCTGCGGGTGGTAGTGAGCGCACGAAAGCGCTCGGAGAGTGATCATGGTGACGCGTGAGCTGCTGACCCGCCTGCCCAAAGCCGAGCTGCACATCCATCTCGACAGCTGTCTCCGCCCCGAGACCATGCTGGAGCTGGCCCGCCAGGCTCGCGTCGACCTGCCGAGCGGGGATCCGGAGACCCTGCGCCGCCACATGGTCGTCTCCGACGCCCGCAATCTGGAGGACTACCTCCATCGCTTCGAGCTCACCATTCCGCTGCTGCAGACGCCGGAGGCGATCGAGCGCGTGTCGTACGAGGCGGTCGAGGACGCGGCCAAGGACGGGATCCGCTACATGGAGGTGAGATACTGTCCCTGGCTCAGCCGCAAGCGGGGCCTGACCATGGAGGCCGCGCTCGAGGCGGAGCTCCGCGGGCTCACCCGAGGCGAGCGAGACTTCGGCGTCATCACCCGGGTCATCAACTGCTCGCTGCGACACTACGACCCCGCGGTGTCGCTGGAGATTGCCAAGCTTTCGGTGGCCTATCGCGACCGCGGCGTGGTGGCGTTCGATCTCGCCGGCGGCGAAGCCGGCCGTCCGGCGGGCATCCACGGGAGCGCGTTTGACGCCGCAGCGGAGGGACTGCTCGGCATCACGGTGCATGCAGGGGAGGCGGCCGGCGCCGAGTCGATCGCGGCTGCGGTGCATCGCTGTCACGCCAATCGGATAGGCCACGGCACCCGGCTCTACGAGAATCCCCATCTGCGCGACTATATTCGCGACCGGCGGATCCTGATCGAGACCAACATCACCAGCAACGTCCAGACTCGGGCGGTGGCAAAAGCGTCCGAGCACCCGGTGCGCGCCTACTTCGACGCCGGCCTGCTGGTCACGCTCTGCACCGATGGCTGGCTGATGACCGGCGTCTCGCTGAGTGATGAGTACTGGCTGGCGCATACCCAGCTGCGCTTTACCCGGGAAGAGATCGACGAGCTGATTTTGAATGCCTTCGCCGGCGGGTTCCTTCCCTGGCCGGAGCGGGTCGAGCTGCTGGCGCGTGTGAAAGAGGAACTGGCGAATCTCTAGGGTCGTCACCCCTTAACCAACGCCCGTTACAGAGAGGCCCCGGATGACGATGCGCCGTCAGACGCTCGCCGCTTTCGCGCTGGTGGCCATCGCCCTCTTCGGCGCGTGGACCGCGCCCGCCCTTGCCTGGCGGGGCCTTTCTTCTCTGACGGCCCAGTCCGGGGCGCAACCGCAACAGCAGGATACCGCCGCACCTGTGCCGACTCCACCGCCGGTAGCCGCCGCGCCTCAGCCGCCCCAGCCGGCTGCGCCCGTCACCCTCCTCGATCGGCTCACCGGCCTCCTCGGCCTCGCCTTCATCGTCGGCCTCGGGGTGTTGTTGTCTCGGAACCGCCGAGCCATTCGCTGGCGCGTCGTGGCCTGGGGACTTGGCCTCCAGGTGCTCTTCGCGATTTTCGTTTTGCGGATTCCCGCCGGCCAGGCCCTCTTCCGTTGGCTGGGGGCGCTGGTGACCGCGATTCTCAGTTACTCCTACGTCGGCTCCCAGTTCGTGTTTGGCGAGTTGGGTAAGCCCAACTCCAGCCTGGGCGTCATCTTCGCGTTTCAGATTCTGCCTGCCATCATCTTCGTCTCCGCGCTGTTCGCCATCCTCTACTACATCGGCGTCATGCAACTGGTCGTGCGCGGGTTCGCGGTAGTGATGCAGCGGATTCTGGGTGCCAGCGGGGCCGAGAGCCTCAACGTGGCGGCTTCGATCTTCATGGGGCAGACCGAGGCGCCTCTCACCATCCGGCCGTTCCTGCCTCGGATGACGATGTCCGAGCTGATGACGGTGATGACCTCGGGCATGGCCCACATCTCCGGCTCGATCATGGTCGCATACATCGCGTTCGGGATCGAGGCGCGGCACCTGCTTACCGCCGTGATCATGACCGCGCCGGGAACCGTCATGATGGCCAAGCTGTTCGAGCCCGAGACCGAAAAGCCGGAGACCTACGGCAACGTCCAGCTGGACATTCCCAAGACCGACGTGAATCTCCTCGACGCGGCCGCGCGGGGAACCAGCGAAGGTCTTCACCTCATGCTGAATGTGATCGCGATGCTGGTCTCCTTCGTCGCCCTCGTCGCCCTGGTGAACGGCGGCTTCGAAGCGGTGCATCGCTGGGCGGCATGGTTTCCAGCCAATCTGCAGACCGTGTTCGGTTGGGTCTTCCGCCCCCTCGCATGGATCATGGGCGTGCCGTGGCACGACAGCGGAACCATCGGCAGCCTGCTCGGAACCCGAATGGTGTTGAACGAGTTCATTGCCTACGCCCAGTTGGGTCCGCTCAAGCCGGCGCTGGATCCGCGCTCCTTTACCATCGCGTCTTTTGCCCTGGCCGGCTTCGCCAACTTCAGCTCGGTGGGCATTCAGCTCGGCGGCATCGGGGCGCTGGCGCCGGGACGCAAGGGCGACCTGGCGCGCCTGGGCCTTCGCGCCATGCTCGCCGGCACGTTGGCAAACTTTCTTTCCGCCACGATCGCGGGGATTCTGCTGTGACGACTCAAGTGGCGCCGGAAATAGCGGGTGCAGTCGAGGAGGCGGCCGAGGCGCTGCGCCGGCATCTCGCGGGGCGGGAGCCGAACATCGCCATCGTGCTCGGATCCGGGCTCGGCGCCTTCGCTGAGCGGCTCAGCGATCCCCTCCGGATCCGCTATGCCGCGATCCCGCACTTCCATCCTTCGACGGTGATTGGTCATGCTGGCGAGCTGGTCGTGGGGGAGTTGAAAGGGAGGACTGTCTTGGTGCAGAGCGGCCGATTCCACATGTACGAGGGCCACTCCGCTCAGGACGCCGCGATCGCGGTTCGCGCCTTCGCTGAGCTCGGGGTGAAGACCCTGATCCTCACTAATGCCGCCGGCGGCATCAGGCGAACCTTTGCGACCGGCACGGTCATGCTCATCGCCGACCACATCAACCTCACCTTCCGCAATCCGCTCATTGGACCGGTGCTCCAGGACGAGGAGCGCTTCCCCGACATGTCCGACCCCTACGACTCGCAGTTGCGGGCCCTGGCCCGTGAGGCGGCTCTGCGGGAGCGGGTGCCATTGGCGGAAGGGGTCTATGTCCAGCTTCTGGGTCCGAGCTATGAGACCCCGGCCGAGATTCGGATGCTGGAACGCCTCGGCGCCGATGCTGTGGGAATGTCCACGGTGGTCGAAGTGATTGCCGCCCGCGCGCGGGGCATGCGCTGCCTGGGTTTTTCGGCCGTGACCAACGCGGCCTGTGGGATTCTCCCGGTAAAGCTCAATCACCTCGAGGTGATGGAAGTGGCTGCTCGAGTGTCCGGCGAGCTCACGAAGTTGATCGAGGGCGTGGTAGCGGAGCTGTGACGTTGTGATTCAAGGGGCCGTTGCCGCCGCCCAGGCCAGGCGCCGAGGCGATGGCTCGCTGCACGAAATCGAGCGCGTCCTCAAGCGCCACATCCAGTGGACGGCCCAACGCGAGCCCTGCGGTGACCGCTGCCGAAAGTGTGCAACCGGTGCCGTGGGTCGAGTTGGTCGCGATGCGCGGACGGGTGAAGTGCCTGACGCCGGATGAGGTCACCAGCACATCGGTGATCTCGTCACCCTCGAGGTGGCCGCCTTTTACCAGGGCCGCTCCCGCGCCCATGCTGAGCAGCGTGGCTCCTGCTCGCTCCATGCTGGCCACGTCGTGCACCGCCAGCCCCGTGAGAATGGCGGCCTCGTGCAGATTGGGAGTGACCAGCAGCGAGAGTGGCAGCAGGGTCTCGCGCAGGACGTCTTCGGCCTCAGTAGTGAGCAGCCGATCGCCCGAGGTGGCCACCATGACCGGGTCCACCACCAGTGGGCGCCAGCCGTTCTCGCGAATCGCCTTGGCGACCAGCCGAACCAGATTCGCGGTGGCGAGCATCCCGGTCTTGAGCCCGGCCGGCGGAAGATCTTCCGCCAGCGCGCTCAGCTGCGCCGCCACCATGGACTCGCTCACCGGCTCGGCGGCGCGTACTCCGCGGGTGTTCTGCGCGGTCAGTGCCACGATGACCGAGGTGCCGAACAGTCCGAACTGGTGGAAAGTCTTCAGGTCCGCCTGGATGCCGGCGCCGCCGCCGGAATCGGAGCCGGCGATGGTAAGCGCGATCTTCATCGGGTGAGCACGATCATGGGCAGCTCCCTGCAGACGCTGGTTCGCGATCTCCACCGCCGCAGAGGGCGGGAGCGCCGAGGACTGGCGCTGGCTGAAGGTGTGCGCCTGGTCGAGGAAGCGGTGGATGCGGGGATCCGCCTGCGCGGCGCCCTGGTTTCCCCAGCGCTGGAAGGTACTCCTCGTGGGAGAGCGCTCAAGAGCGTGCTGGCCGAACGGGGTGTGACCCTGGAGCAGGTGAGCGAGCCGGAGCTGGAGAAGCTGGCCGATACCGAGCACCCGCAGGGCGTGCTGGCGGTGATCGAGCCGCGTCCCTGGCGCATCGCGGATATTCAGCTCGTCAGGGGTGGGGGCGCCGTGGTGATCGTCCTGGATGGAGTGCAGGATCCGGGCAACGTCGGCACCATCCTGCGAACGGCGCACGGACTCGGCGCCGCGGGGGTGGTGGCTCTGCCGGGTACCGCCGAGCTGGGCAACAGCAAGGTGATCAGGGGCAGTATGGGCGCGCTGTTTCGGCTACCGTCGGTGCACACCCCAGTGCCGGAGTTTCTCGCCTGGGCCAAACAATCCGGAGTAGAGCTCTGGACTACGGCGACCGACGGTGAGCCGCTGGACCAAATCGTCGCCCGGCGAGATCATCCGCCGATCGGGCTGGTTCTGGGCAACGAGGGCGCTGGCGTCAGTTCGGCGCTCGCGTCCGTGGCACACAGACGGGTAGCTATTCCCCTGGCTTCCGGAGTAGAGTCACTCAACGTGGCGGTCGCCGCCGGCATTCTCCTGTACGAGGTTTCGCGTGGCCGCTGATGCGCCGCTTCCATCGACGATCGTCGTCACCTTCGCCGCCATCTTCGGCCTGGTCCTCGGCAGCTTTCTCAACGTCTGCATCCTTCGATGGGGTGCGGAGCCGAAGGAGTCGGTGGTCCGCCCTCGCTCTCGCTGCCCCACCTGCGCCCGGTCGCTGCCGTGGTATGAGAATATCCCGGTGTTCTCCTGGCTGATGCTCCGGGGGCGCTGCCGCGGCTGCAAAGCCCCGATCTCGGTACAGTATCCTCTCATCGAGGCCGCCACCGCGCTCATCTGGGGATACATGGCGTGGCGTCATGGGATCGGCCTGGAGATGTTCCGCGGCGCCATCTTCCTCACCATCCTGCTGGGCATCGCCATCACCGACGCCCGTGCCTACATCATCCCCGACGAGTTCAGTCTCGGCGGCCTGGTCATTGGCCTCCTCTTCGCGCTGGCCCAGGGATGGTCGGCACTCTGGGCGGCGCTGCTCGGGGCCGCGATCGGATTTGCCTTTCTTTGGATTGTGGCGGCGGTGGGTGCCCGAATCTTCAAGCAGGACGCCATGGGCGGTGGCGACATCAAGATGATGGCGATGATCGGGGCATTTGTGGGTTGGCAGGGCATGCTGCTGGCCCTATTCCTGGGAGCGTTCCTCGGCAGTGCCGTCTATGTGCCGCTCACCCTCGCCGGCCGAAAGCAGCTCGTGCCGTTCGGCATTTTCCTCTCGCTGGGCGGATTGGTCACCTATCTGGTAGGTCACCACTTCATCCGGTGGTATACCGCCTACCTGACCGGCGCATGAAGGCGGGGCTGATTGCCGCCGCGCTCTGCGGCGTGGTGCTGCTCGGCGCCTGCCGGGGCGAGGCGCAGAACGCATCGGGCGAGGCGGCGCTCGCTCGCCTGGTGGATAGTCTGCGTGGGCCGGTGGAGCGGGCGACCGGCCTCAAGTTCATCAAGCCTCCTCGTTCTGCGATGCGCACCCGTGACCAGGTGCGACAGTACCTGATCCGGAAACTGGACCAGGAGCTCCCCCCGGCCCGGCTGCGCGGGCTGGAGCAGGCGTATCGGCTGTTCGGCCTGCTGCCCGACACCCTCCAGCTTCGCTCGCTGCTGGTGGATCTGTATACCGAACAGGTGGCCGGCTACTACGATCCGGACTCTGCGACGCTGTTCGGCGTGGTGGGCGCCGACCGCAGTCAGGTTCGGTTGGTGCTGGCGCATGAGCTGGTCCACGCGCTGCAGGGACAGCACATGGCGCTCGACTCGATCCTGCGAGATATCACCAACAACGATCGGCTCACCGCGGCGCAGGCAGTGCTCGAGGGTCAGGCGACGTTGGCCTCGATCGAGGTGCTGGCCCCGGGACAGGACATCACCCGGAACCCGCAGTTCTGGGAGCTGTACCGGGACCAGGTGCGAGAGCAGCAGTCGAGCATGCCGGTGTTCGCCCGTGCGCCACTCATCATTCGCGAAGCGCTCATCTTCCCCTACCTGCAGGGCGCGGAGTTTATGCACTGGTGGGAGAGCTCTCCACTGGCGGACACAGTGCCGTTCGGACCGCGCATGCCGGCGTCCACTGAGCAGATCCTCCATCCCGAGCGGTACCAGCGGGGCGACATGCCGGTCACGCTCGCGTTCGGCTCGGACAGCGGCGTGGGCTACGAGGATGTGCTGGGCGAGAGCGAGATTCGGGTGCTGATCGCGGTGCTGGCCGGGTCGGACGAGGTCCAGACGGTGGTGCCGCTCGGGTGGGGCGGCGACCGGTATCGGGTGTACGACTCGGGCAGTGACCATCCGGCGCTGGTCTGGTATGTGGTGTGGGACGACGCGCCCTCGCGGGACCGGTTCCTCAAAGGCTCGGGTGCGGCGTTGCGCAAGACCGGGCGCGCGGGCTACCGCGCGTCGTTCGATACGGTAAGCGTGGGTGCACGCGTGGCCACGCGCTACGTTCTGGCGCCGAGTAGTTGGGATCGGTGGGGGAGGTTGCCAGAGGTGAGTGTGAAATAGGCGGGAGCGCCGAGAACGGCCCAGTGCGGCGGGAAGGGCAGGGATCGATGCGTAGCGCGGACTCGCGCCGTGGGCAACGCTCCCTTCGCGCACTGCAGTGCTCGCCCGATTGACTGGCTTGCTACAACGTTCTGGTGGCGTGGCGCGCACTGATGTGCGCTACGGGAGCATTGCCCCCAGCGCTCGCCCGCAACCTCCCGGATCGTCGTGGCGCGAGGCAGTGGGGGAGGCCCCGCAGGGCGCATCAGTACGCGCCATCGCATACCGATCCGCGCGAAGCGAATGCAGCGCGGACTGCAGCGCCCGGAGGGGCCTCCCTCACTGCCGAAGCGCTTTCGCCCGGAAGACCTGCGTGTCGCGCCTTCGCGCCGCTCGCGCTCCGCGTCATCTCGACAACACGTACAACACCAACCCCACCAACCCACCCACCAGCGTCCCGTTGATCCGCACGAACTGCAGGTCGCGACCGATCTGGAGCTCGATCCGCCGTGAGGTCTCGTCCGGGTCCCAACTGCTCACCGTATTGGCGATCAGCTGACCCACCTCGTTGCGATGCTGGTCGATGACTCGCAGCACCGCCTCGATCACCCACCCGTCCACCTTCTCGAGTAGCGCCTGGTCCTCGAGAGCCGCCTCGGCAAGGGCGTTGAGCCAGCGCTCGAACCCGCCGGGCGCGCCGTCGCTGGCCACCTGCGCTCTCCGCTCCAGCGCCCGCTTCAGTTCCCCCCAGAGTGAGGCGCTGAGCCGCTTGCTGGTGGGGTTGTCGAAAATCTGCTGCTTGATCGCCTCCGCCCGTGCGATCGCCTCGGGCGACTCTTGCAGCTCGACGATCCATTCGTTCAGCAAGGTGTCGAACTGCTGGCGCAACGGGTGGGCCGGGTTGCCCCCGACTTCGACCAGCGTCCGCTCGATCGCGCCCATTACCTTCTCGTGCACCCGGTCATCCACGAAGTCCGGCACCCACCAGGGACTCTCCTCTCGGATCCGGCGGCGTATTAAGTCCTGATTCTGTAGGACCAGCCCGGAGAGCCCCCGCACCACCTGGTCCAGCAAGCGTTGATGCCGGTCGTTCACGGTGAGGAGACTCAGTCCCTTGGCCAATGCCGACGCGATGGGCGTCCGCCGGAGCGGCTCGACCACGCTGCGATCGAGCAAGGCATGCACGTCCTCGTCCCGCACCACCTCACTCGCCCCCCGCAGCACTCCGATTGCGTGCAACGCCACCGCTCGACTGTGCTGTGGTTCCTTCAACCACTCGGCTGCCCGCCGGCTCAACTGCGCGGCAAACAGCTTGGCACCCAGGACCTCGCGGGAGAGAAAGTTGTTCTGGACGAAGTTGCCGAGGCTGCGTCCGATCCGATCCTTGCGGCTGGGAATGATGGCGGTGTGCGGAATGGGGATGCCCAGCGGATGGCGGAAAAGAGCGGTGATCGCGAACCAGTCGGCCACGCCGCCCACCATCGCCGCCTCGGCGGTCGCCCTCACGTAGCCCAGCCAGGGATAGCGGGCTTCATACAACCGGGTGACCACGAAGAGGATGCTGACGAAGACCAGCAGGCCGGTGGCCCGCCGCTTCATCTGCTCCAGCCGCTCTCGCTTGGTCTCGGCGTCGGCGACCTGGGGAAGAGGTGGCGTGACGGTGGTCATGGGGGGAAGT
>UEXR01000137.1_pt1 | contig 13045 bp, 8 predicted proteins | sample 4301101 | NCBI WGS metagenome assembly UEXR01 (sample SAMEA4773180, study PRJEB27434) | metagenome | biome: 2259; feature: agricultural soil; material: soil | place: USA | collected 2014-09 | depth 0.25 m
GGCGCATAGGGCAGCGGCACGTCATGCGCAGCCACCCGCCGAATCGGCGCGTCGAGCCACTCGAATGCCATCTCGTTGATCCGCGCCGCGATCTCACCCGCGATGCCCCCGGTTACGGTGTCCTCGTGGACCAGCAAGACCCGGTTGGTCTTGCGAACGCTGGCCATGATGGCTTCGTCGTCAAGCGGCAGAAGGGTGCGCAGATCGAGCACTTCGACCGAGAGCCCATCTTCCCGCTCCAGCTGATCCGCCGCCTCCAGCGCCTTCCACACCGTCGCGGCGTAGGTGACGATCGACAGATCCTTCCCTTCACGCGCCTGCCGAGCCTTTCCAATAGGTACGACGTGATCACTCTGGGGCAGCTCTTCCTTGATCCGGCGATACAGATATTTGTGCTCGAAGAAGAGCACGCAATCGTCGTCTCGGATGGCCGCCTTGAGCAGGCCCTTGGCGTCGCTCGCCGTCGCCGGGTACACGATCTTTAGGCCAGGCGTATGGAAGAAGGCCGCTTCCGGATTCTGCGAGTGGAATGGCCCACCACGCACGTAGCCGCCGCTGGGCCCGCGGACCACCATGGGACAGGGCAGGAAGGCGCGGTACCGTGCGGTAGCCACGTAATTGGTGAGGATACTGTAGGCGCAAGAGATGAAGTCGATGAACTGCATCTCGCACACCGGCCGCAGGCCCATGTGGGCTGCGCCAGCCGCGGCACCCACGAACCCGGTTTCCGAAATGGGCGTGTCGATGACCCGTAACTCACCGAATCGCGCCTGGAGCCCTTCGGTCACCTTGAATGCGCCGCCATAGGCGCCGATGTCTTCGCCCATGCAGAAGACGTTTTCGTCCCGCTCCATCTCCTCGAACAGCGCCTGCCGAAGACCCTCCAGATAGGTAACCTCAGCCATCGTGGGTGCCCCATGACGCCGGCCGCTCATGCTGCTCTACCGCGCTGTGAATGCCCTCGCGATACCAGAGTACCGGCATCGCGGAGGGATCGGCATAGACCCCGACCAGGCAGTCTCCCGGCCCCGGTGGCGGAGCGGCCTCCGCTACGTCGGTGGCCTGATCGATCTCGCCGCTGACCCGGGCATCCACGGCATCGAGCTCGCTTTGACTGACCTCGGCTTCGGTGGTGAGCCATCGAACGTAGCGGTCGAGCGGATCGTTCTCCTTGGCCCAACGATCGATTTCACCCGCCGGCACGTACGACTGATTGTCGTGCTCAGCGTGCCCCTTCCGCCGATAGGTCATCAGCTCGATCAGGGCGACGCCTTCACCTCGTCGGGCGCGCTCCACGGCGTCTCTGGTGACCTGGTACGCTGCGAGTACGTCATTGCCATCCGCTCGCACGCCCGCGATCCCGTAACCTGCCGCCTTATCGGCCAGCCGCTCGGCGGCGCACTGTTTCGACGTGGGGGTGGAATAGGCGTACGCGTTGTTCTCGACGATGACCACGAGGGGACACCGCTGTACCGCGGCGAAATTGATGCCTTCGTGAAAGGCGCCGGTCGAAGTCGCCCCGTCGCCTACATAGACCAGGCCCACGCGGGGCTCGCGCCGCAGCTTGAAGGAGAGCGTGACGCCCGCCATGACCGGAACCATGTCACCTAAGTGGGAGATCTGACCGATGAAGTTCCGATCCTGCACGTCGCCGAAGTGGATGTTGAGCTCGCGGCCCCGGGTGGGCGAGTCGCCTTTGGCCATGTACTGCCGCAGCACTTCCAGTGGCGTTGCGCCCTTGACCAGCATGGAGCCCAAGTTACGGATCAACGGCGAGAGAACATCCTCCCGGCGCAGCGCATAGGCTGACCCCACCGCGCAGGCTTCCTGCCCCAACGAGCGAAACAGGCCGCCCACCACCTTGGTCTGGCGGTACAGATTGACCAGCCGCTCCTCGAGTGAGCGGGTGAGCCGCATCCAGTAATAGAGTTCGAGGAGTTGATCTCGCGACAACCCGGCCCGGGCCGCCGGATCGGTGGCAGGTACGCTGGAAACAGCCATGCAAGTCCCGGTGTGAGGAAACGTGTGTCGGCGTGGAAAATCCACGACCCAATGATGAGAGTCAAGCTAGGCTCGACTGGAACCGTGGTGCCTTTCGGTGCATGGATTTCTGTTCGAATGCATAAGCAAAACCGATGAGCTTCGGCTCGCTCCAGGGCCGCCCGAAAAACGACAGGTTCACCGGCAGCCCCCAGGCATATCCCATGGGAACACTCACACTGGGATACCCCGCCACAGCCGCCGGGGTCGAGCTCGAGCCGGTGAAGTGATCACCGTTCACCAGGTCAGTGGGCCAGGCAGGGTTACCGGTGGGAGCGACCAACGCGTCGAGCCGGTGTTGGGTCATGACCGCATCGATCCCCAAGGTGCGCGAAAGTCGGCGGCAAGTACCCAGCGCCTTAAGGTACGCCGGAGACGTGAGCGGCCCCTTGGCTTGAGCCCGTACGAACAGCTCCTGCCCGAAGTATGGCATCTCGCGCGCACGCTCTTTCTCGTTGAAGGCAATGGCGTCGGCGAGAGTGCGGATCGGTGCCGTCGGGCCAAGGGTTGCCAGGTAGGCGTTGAGATCGTGCTTGAGCTCGAACAGCAACACGTCCAACTCGATGTCGTCGTAGCTGCCGGCATGAGGGATGTTCGCCGGATCAATGATCACCGCGCCCGCCTGCCGCAGCACGTCCAGCGCAGCCCCGGCCAGGTGATCGGTGACATCGCTGTAGCCGAAGAACTTCTCCCGGGCCACGCCGATACGAGCGCCCTTGAGCGCGTCGGGTTTGAGAAAAATGGTGTAATCCGCATGGGCCTTCCCGACCGACGCGGCGGTGGTTCGGTCCCGGGGATCGGCACCGGTCAAGGCTGAGAGGACCGCGGCCGCATCGGCGACGGTGCGGCAGAGTGGGCCTGCGGTGTCCTGAGTATGGGAGATGGGGATGATGCCTGCCCGACTCACGAGGCCGACGGTTGGCTTGATGCCCACGATGCCGGTGGCGGAGGCTGGGCACACGATCGAGCCATCGGTCTCCGTCCCGATCGCCACGGCGCAGAAGTTGGCCGACACGGCGGCCGCTGACCCCGAGCTCGAACCGCAGGGGTTTCGATCCAGCACGTAGGGGTTCTTGCACTGCCCGCCGCGCGCGCTCCAGCCGCTCGAGGAACGGTTCGAGCGGATGTTGGCCCATTCGCTCATGTTCGCCTTCCCCAACAGCACGGCGCCGGCAGCCCGCAACCGCTCGGCGACGAAGGAATCCCGTGGTGGGATCGAGCCCTCCAGCGCGAGCGAGCCGGCTGTCGTCGCCATCCGATCGGCGGTATCGATGTTGTCCTTGAGTAACACGGGAACACCATGCAGTGGACCTCGCGGCCCACGCGCGCGGCGCTCGCGGTCTAACTCATCTGCCACCTTCACGGCGTCTGGATTGGTCTCGATCACCGATCGAAGAACGGGTCCAGTCCGATCCATCGCGTCGATGCGCGCGAGATATTGCTCGACGATGTGGCGAGAGGTCCATCGGCCGGTTGCCATCCCATCGCGAAGCTGCGCGACGGTCACCTCCTCCAGCTCGAATGGCGGAGGTGGAGCGTGCACCGGGGACCCAGCCGGCGGCCGCTGGCTGCCCATCGGCCTGTTCGGCAGCCTGACCCCACCCGCAGCCGCCGCACCGAGCACGGCAGCGTGGCCCAGGAAAGCTCTGCGGTCCAGCGTTTCGCGAGGCATACGTGGCTCCTCCGCGGTTCCTTTGCGCATGCGATGATATACACGACGGGGGCGCCCTGGGACGCCCCCGCGTGACGACAGGGCACTCGAGCGGGACTAGGCCTTGACCGCCACCGGCCGCCGAGCGGTCGCCTCCTGGGGCTGCGTCTCAATCCGCATCCCATAGAACGAGCGATAAACGAAGGTGAGTGCGATGGCGAGGAACACCGCGGCCAGGGCATGGCTCACCCCAGAGCCCTGCTCGTTGGTGAGCGACACCGCGAGCTCCACCGCCAGCAGCCCGAACAAAGTGGTGAACTTGATGATCGGATTGAGTGCGACGGACGAAGTGTCCTTGAAGGGATCGCCGACAGTGTCGCCAACGACCGTAGCCGCGTGCAGCTCGGTGCCCTTCGCCTTGAGCTCGGTCTCCACGATCTTCTTGGCGTTATCCCAGGCGCCGCCGGCATTGGCCATGAAGATCGCCTGATACAGGCCGAAGAGTGCGATCGAGATCAGGTAGCCGATGAAGTAGTACGGTTCGACAAACGCAAAGGCGAGCGTGGCGAAGAAGACCACAAGGAAGATGTTGAACATCCCCTTCTGGGCGTACTGGGTGCAGATCTCGACCACCTTCTTACTGTCGGTCACCGAAGCCTTGGTGGTCCCCTCGAGCTTGATGTTGGCCTTGATGAACTCCACTGCCCGGTACGCCCCGGTGGTTACAGCCTGAGTCGAGGCGCCGGTGAACCAGAAAATCACGGCTCCGCCGGTGATCAGGCCCAGCAAGAACGGTGGGTGCAGGATCGAAAGGTTGGACAGCAACTCGGGCTGGAGCCCGTGGGTCAGGGCGACGATGATCGAAAAGATCATCGTAGTGGCCCCCACGACCGCGGTGCCGATCAACACCGGCTTGGCGGTGGCCTTGAAGGTGTTCCCCGCCCCATCGTTCTCTTCGAGGTGCGTCTTGGCCGCCTCGAACTGTGGTGCGAAGCCGAAGTCCCGCTGTACCTCGGAGGAGATCCCCGGCAGCTGCTCGATGGTCGAGAGCTCGTAGATAGACTGGGCATTGTCGGTGACTGGTCCGTAGGAGTCCACTGCGATCGTGACCGGTCCCATGCCCAAGAAGCCAAACGCCACCAGGCCGAAGGCGAACACCGCCGGGGCGATCATCAGGCCGGCGAGCCCAGTGGTGCTGACGCCATAGGCGATGCTCATGAGCACCATGATGGCGAGGCCGAGCCAGAAGGCGCTGAAGTTCCCGGCCACGAAGCCCGAGAGGATGTTGAGCGAGGCTCCGCCCTCGCGAGAGCTGATGACGATCTCACGCACGTGGCGCGACTCCACCGAGGTGAAGACCTTGACCAGCTCCGGGATGATGGCGCCCGCCAGCGTGCCGCAGGTGATCACTGTCGAGAGCTTCCACCAGAGCGTGGGATCGCCGCCGAGATCCGGAATCAGCAGGTAGGACACCACGTACGTCAGCGCGACGGAAATCACCGACGTGAGCCATACCAGTGTGGTGAGCGGAGCTTCGTAGTTCATCTTGGGCGCGTCGACGTACTTGGCCCGCGCGACCGCCTCGTTGATGAAATACGACACCGACGAGGCAATCACCATCATGATGCGCATGGCAAAGATCCAGACCAGGAGCTGCACCTGAATCGCGGGATCTTTCACGGCCAGCAGGATAAAGGAGATGAGCGCCACACCGGTGACGCCATAGGTCTCGAAGCCATCCGCCGAGGGGCCGACCGAGTCGCCGGCGTTATCGCCGGTGCAGTCAGCAATGACCCCGGGATTCCGCGCGTCATCCTCCTTGATGCGGAACACGATCTTCATCAGGTCGGCGCCGATGTCGGCGATCTTGGTGAAGATGCCGCCGGCCACACGGAGCGCGGCTGCTCCCAGCGATTCACCGATGGCGAAGCCGATGAAGCAGGGACCGGCATACTCACCCGGGATGAACAGCAGGATGCAGAGCATGATCAGCAGCTCGACGCTGATCAGCAGCATCCCGATGCTCATGCCAGCCTTCAGCGGGATCTGGTAGCAGGGATAGGGCTTGCCGCGAAGACTGGCGAAGGCGGCTCGCGAGTTGGCGAAGGTGTTGACCCGAATACCAAACCAGGCGACGGAGTAGCTGCCAGCCATGCCGATCAGGCTGAAGAATAGAATGATGGCCACGCGGCTCAGCGGGAATCCGTGCACTTCGGCCCCAGTGGCGGGATCTACGGTGGTGGCCAGTTTGCCGAAGTAGACCGCAACCGCGACGCCGATGAACACCCAGAGGATCAGCAGGAACTTGCCCTGGGTTTGGAGGTAGGTCTTGCAGGTCTCGTAGATCAGCTCGGAGACCTCACGCATCGAACGATGCACTTCGAGGTTCTTGAGCTGGGTGTAGATCACCAGACCAAAGGCCAGCCCCAGGGCGCAGACCACCAGGCCGAGCAGCAGGAGCGTCCGGCCGTTGATGCCGCCGAGGAAGGTGGCTTGCCCGAGATCGGGAAGCACGAGCGCTGCCTCACCGCCACCAGCATGGCGCGCCGGGGCCGGCTCCTGACCCAGCAGCGCCGACACCGGAAGGGCGCAGAGCGCGAGGGTCGCGAGAAGCGAGAAGATCGAAGGAACGGCACGGCGGAAGGCCGAGCGCGAGAGGATCATCGGGGATAGCCTCCAGGAGTATCGGTCATGCCAAACAGGATTCAGTACGCGCCAATCGGACGATGGCTTGGTTCCGCCAGCGTATGCACAATGGTGAGGAAACGCTTGGCCAGCTTGTCCGCCTCACTCTCCCCCACCTGGTTGGTCTCCACCGTGATCAGGGTGTAGTGGCCGCCTTCCGGCTGGGCGGTCACGGTCACCTGGCCAATCGCCCCGGAGAACCTTCGAAGGCGGGGGCGCTCCTCGACCGGGGTCAGCCGGCTGCCGAAAAAATCCGTCGCGCGAGCCAGCACGGCGTCGGAGGGCAGGTGGGTGCGGTGGAAGTATTTCATGAGAGCGGTGGTCAAGGGTTCGGAAGTCTTTGGTCGTTGGTCTTTGGTCTTGAACCATGCAGCTCCGCCCGCGCGGCGGCCTGGTCCCCAGGACCAACGACTAACGACCAGCGACCAAAGACTCTCAATCTTCTTGGTAATACTCAATCCCCAGATGCGTGATCTGCTCCTCACCCATCAGATAGCGGAGCGTGTTCTTGAGCTTGGTCTGCTGGATGAAGAGGTCATGCTCGGGATACAAACCCGGAGCCACCTGGGGACTCTTGAAGTAGAACGAGAGCCACTCCTGGATCCCGCTCAGGTTGGCCCGCTGAGCCAGGTCGAAGAAAAGCGCCAGATCCAGCACCAGCGGCGCGGCAAGAATGGAGTCGCGACAGAGGAAATCGACCTTGATCTGCATCGGATAGCCGAGCCACCCGAAAATGTCGATGTTGTCCCACCCCTCCTTGTTGTCGCCCCGGGGCGGATAGTAGTTGATCCGCACCTTGTGATACATGTCCCCGTACAGCTCGGGGTAGAGCTGCGGCTGCAGGATGTACTCCAGCACGCCTAGTTTCGATTCTTCCTTGGTCTTGAAGCTCTCCGGGTCGTCCAACACCTCGCCGTCGCGGTTGCCCAGGATGTTGGTCGAATACCAGCCGGCAACTCCCAGCATGCGCGCCTTGAACATCGGTGAGAGCACGGTCTTGACCATCGTCTGACCGGTCTTGAAGTCCTTGCCCCCGATAGGGACGCCTTTGGCTTTGGCCAACGCCTCCATGGCCGGGAAGTCACAGGTGAGATTGGGTGCGCCGTTGGCGAAGGGAACTCCCTCCATGATGGCCGCATAGGCGTAGAGCATCGAAGGAGCGATGGATGGGTCGTTGCCGTCCATCGCCTTCTCGAAGGCCTCGAGCGTCCAGTGGGCCGGGCCCGGACTGATGAAGACCTCGGTCGAGGCACACCAGATCATGACCAGTCGATCGCAGCGGTTCTTGGCCTTGAAATCCCGGATGTCCTTCCGGAGCGCCTCGGCCAGCTCTCGCTTGTTGCTTCCGGGCTTGACGTTGTCCCCATGGAGCCGCTTGACATAGTTCTGATCGAAGACCGCCGGCATGGGGACGATCGGCTTGAGGAAATCGGCGATCGGATCGAGGTGATCATGCCGGTCGAGCACTCCGGCCTGGAGTGCCGCCGTGAAAGCATCATCCGGTACCGGGTCCCAGGCTCCGAAGACCAGATCGGGCAATGCCGCCAGGGGTACAAAATCTCGAATGAGGGGGGCCCGCTTGTCGGTCCGCTTGCCCAGACGGATGGTCCCCATCTGGGTGAGTGAGCCGATCGGCTTGGCGGTACCGCAGCGGATATTCTCCACGCCGGCCATGAACGTCGTCGCCACCGCCCCAAGTCCGACGCAGAGCACTCCAAGCTTTCCCTGAGCCGGCGCAATCCGCCGGGCCGTCTGCTGAGCCACTGCTAACGTCCTTTCGCGAAAGTATCGAGCGCAGCTGGCTCCACTTCCGGACTGCGCGCCTCGCCGCCGACCCCGTCGGCATGGCGATAGACGTACACAAACCGTTGCACCACGGTCACCACCGAGGCCACCGCGAGCAGCGCAACCAGCACCTCGAGCACGATGGCTCCCGGCCCGGCGCCGACCAGAAGAGAGAACACTCCCAGCAGCAGAATCCGCTCGGCCCGCTGCGCGATGCCGACTCTGCAATCCAGTCCCAGGCCTTCGGCCCGAGCTCGGGCATAGGAGACCAACAGGGAGCTGAGAATCGCTACCATGCAGGCGATGATCGCCGGCACTCTGTGGACAACATCCGGCGCCGTGAGAAGGAACACGCCGATGCCGATGAAGGTGGCCCCGTCGCCCACCCGATCGAGCGTGGAGTCGTAGAAGGCCCCGAACTTGCTCACCATGGCACCGGCCCGGGCCACCTGACCGTCCAGCGTGTCCGCCACTCCGCTCAGCAGGAGGAGCAGCCCGCCCAGCCGGATATGGCCCAAGGCGTACGCGAGCGCGGAGACCAGCACCAGGCCGGTCCCAATGGTGGTAATGGTATTTGGCCGCACGCCGGCTCGGATCAGCCGCTCAACCAACGGATTCACCGTGGCGTAGAACGGCTTCTCCAGCGCTCCCAACAGCTTCACGCTTGTGTTTGTCCTCTGCAGGCCCGGGACGAATTCAGGACCGGTCACCCACCCCTTTGCCGCGCGAAAGGATAACCGGCAGAACCGCTTAGGGCAACCAAACTGCGGTGAAAAGCAAGAAGTAAGAAGTAAGAAATCAGGCGGGAGCGGCGGGAACGGCGCGTGGCTTCGCCGGCACGGCCCACACCCCGCCGTTCGCGCCTGCGAAGCTCCCGCCGCGCGTCAGCGCTCCCGCCGTCTCCCTTCTCACTCTGGATACAGCAGGTAGGGCCGGCGCCGCTCCCGAAACCGCTCCAGCTCTGGCCCCCAGCTTCGCACGATCGAGGCAGGGTCGGCACCCTTCTCCAGAGCCAGTCGCAGTACGGGGCCTCCGGCCAAGCGGTCGAAATGCGCCTGGAGCCAGGCGAATTGACCCGGTTGGAGCGCACGAACGGCCGACAGGAGATGCACCGCCGTGGCGGTCGGGTCATAGGCCGAGCGGTCGGTGACCTCGAGCCGGATGCCGGCCACGAGCGTGTCCGCAAACTTTCCGTCTCCCGGCCGCCTTGGAGTGAATGCAACCCCATGGAAGCGCACGCCCGGGAGCCCCGCCGAGCGCACCCGCGCGAGCACCGCGGTGGTGTCCAGCCATGGAGCTCCTATCTGCTCAAACGCCGCGTCAGACCCCCGCCCGACGCTCAGGTTGGTACCCTCGAACAGGCACAGGCCGGGATAATGGAACAGACTCTGCATCGATCGCAGATTGGGGCTGGGCGCAACGAAGATCAGACCCGTCTCATCCCACGCCGCGCTGCGCCGCCAGCCCGCGACCGGCACCACTCGCACCCTGGTACTGAGGCCGAGATCGGCCTTGGCCAGGAGACTCAACTCTCCCAGGGACATCCCATGGCGCATCGGGATCGCGAGCCGCCCCACCGGAGAGCTGTAGGCGGGATCCAGCACGTTGCCCTGCACCAGTCCACCGATCGGGTCGGGCCGGTCCAGCAGCACTACGCCGATCCCATGCCGGGAAGCAGCCTGCATGACTTCGATGGTCGTGAACAGGTAGGTGTAGTACCGCGCACCGGCGTCCTGCAGATCGACCAGCATGACGTCGATGCCGACGAGCATGCTGTCAGTGGGGGCGGAAGTCCGACCGTAAAGGCTATAGATTGGAAGTCCAGTGGCGGAATCGACCGACGACGCGACAGCGGCGCCGGGATCGGCCGCCCCGCGGAATCCATGCTCCGGGCTGAATAGCGCCACGAGCTGGATCCCAGCCGCCCGTAATCGCACCACGTCGCTGACCCCGTTCGCATCTACGCCGGCCTGGTTGGTGACCAGTCCAACCCGCCGGCCTCTGACCAAGTGCGCGCTGTCAGCCAGCAGAATCTCGATCCCCGGACGTACCCCCACCGGGGCGGCGGCAGAGGCCCGAGAACTCGGCGGACCGCATCCGAGCGACCACCCCCACGCCCAGAGTCCCAACAACACGAGAGATCTGTGCATCCCAGGCACCTCGCGCTCGTAATGGTACTGCTGTGGGCTTGCGGGCCCTCGCCTGCTGCTCCAGTCCATCCGGTGCCATTCCCCTCCGCGGAGAGCGTCTCCGGCGCGGTCAACATCGACCAGCTGGTGGGTTCGCTCTCGGTGCGCGACAAGATCGCCCAGCTCGTGGTCCCCTGGATTCCGGGCAACTATGCCGCTTACGACGACGAGGGATTTGCCCGAGCCGAAGCGTGGGTGGACTCGCTCCACGTCGGCGGTCTGATCGTTTCCGTCGGCTCACCGCTGGACATTGCCGCCAAGCTGAATCGACTGCAGCAGCGCTCCCGCTTTCCGTTGCTGATCGCATCCGATTTCGAGGGCGGCACCAGCCTTCGCTTTTCCGGAGGAACGCCGCTGCCTCCCAATATGGGCGTGGGCGCCACCGGCAGCGACACCGCCGCATACGAAGTCGGCCGGATCACTGCGCTCGAGGGTCGCGCCGTGGGCGTCCACCTGGCTTTTGCACCCGTGGCCGACGTGAATAACAACCCCGCCAACCCGATCATCAATACGCGGTCCTTCGGCGAGGATCCCCGGCAGGTCGCCGGAATGGTGGCGGCAGAGGTGCGCGGGCTGCAGGAGAACGGGATGCTGGCCACGGCGAAGCACTTTCCCGGTCACGGCGATACCGGGACTGATTCACACCTGGCCCTTCCGGTCATCACCTCCGATTGGGCTCGACTCGACAGCGTGGAGCTGGTTCCCTTCCGGGCCGCCATTTCCGCCGGGGTCAAAGTGGTGATGTCCGCCCATATTGCGCTCCCCGGGATCGATCGGGGACAGGTCCGCCCTGGCACGGTAGCTCCCAATATTCTCACCGGCATCCTGCGCGACTCGCTCGGCTTTCGCGGCCTGGTGGTCACCGACGCGCTCAACATGGCAGGCGTCGCCTCGGCCTATGGTGCCCGCGCAGCCGTCCTCGCCTTTCAGGCCGGCGCCGATCTGCTGCTTCAACCCGCCGATCCGGTCGCGACCATTAACGCCATGGCTGCCGCGGTCGACCGGGGCGAGATCTCGACCGAACGGCTCGATCGCTCGCTCCGCAGGGTGCTCGAGACCAAGCGCGCCCTCGGCCTTTTCACCCGTCGTACCGTGTCGCTCGACAGTGTGCCGGCAGTGGTGGGCAGCTCGACCTTCGAGGCGGAAGCGCTTGACCTTGCCGGCCGGTCGATCGTGCTGGTGAAGGATGTCGGCGGAACGATTTACGGGCTCAAGAGCGAGCGTCCGCCGCTGGCAGTAGTGTGCTACGCCGAAGAGGACAACCGCAGCGCAGGCGGCGCGCTTGCTGCTGGACTGCGGGCCAATGGATTTCCGGTCACGGCCTTTCGGCTTTGGCCCTCGAGCGGTACCGCGAGCTATGACTCCGCCCTCTACGCTCTCAATCGAAGCCGAGTCGCGGTCTTCGTCACCGCCGACCGGCCCACGGCGTGGCGGGGTACACTCGGGCTGCCCGAGACCTTGATGAACGTCATCGCGGCGAGCACCAAAGTCCGGCCGACGATCCTGGTGTCCCTTGGCAATCCCTATCTGATCTCGCGCTTGTCCGAAGTCGGCTCATACATCATCGGCTGGCGCTCCAATCCAATCATCGAGCAAGCCGTCGCTCGTGCATTGGCCGGCGTGGCCCCGATCACCGGACATCTGCCGATCTCGATTCCACCCACCTATCCCCGCGGCTGGGGACTGCAACGCCGGCTGCCCTGACATGCTCCCCTCCCCCCTCCACCGGGAATCCTGATGCGCCTCTATCTCTCGGATTGGGTCATTATCGCGCTGTACTTCCTGGCCTCGGCGGGGGTCGCGCTCGCCTATACCCGGCGGGCAAGCGAATCGCTGGACGAGTATTTCGTCTCCGGCCGGGCGTTGCCCTGGTGGTTGGCCGGTACGTCGATGGTGGCCACGACTTTTTCGGCGGATACGCCGTTGGTGGTTGCGGGCCTGGTCGCGCGCTATGGAGTGGCCGGGAACTGGTTGTGGTGGAACGGTGCCATCTCGGGCATCCTCACGGTGTTCTTCTTCGCCCGCCTCTGGCGACGTGCGGGCGTTCTCACCGACCTGGAGTTCGCCGAACTCCGATACGGCGGTAAGCCCGCTGCAGCGCTTCGCGGGTTCCGGGCGCTGTATCTGGCCCTGCCAATCAATCTCATCATCATGGGATGGGTCACTCGCGCAATGGTGACCGTGCTCCAGATCTCGCTCAATATCGACCCCTGGAAGGCGGCCATTCTCTTGTTCGCCATCACCGCCGGTTACACCATCTTCTCCGGGCTCTGGGGCGTGGTGGTGACGGACACGTTCCAGTTCGTAGTCAAGATGGGTGGAGTGATCGCGTTGGCGGTGCTTGCGGTCAAGTCAGTGGGCGGACTCGATGAGCTCACCCGCCAGAGCATTGCCCATTTCGGTTCCCGAGAGGCCGCGTTCGGGGTTCTGCCCCCGATCGATAAGGCGTGGCTGCCGCTTTCCACGCTTGTGGTCTTCCTCTCGGTTCAGTGGTGGGCCGCATGGTATCCCGGAGCGGAACCCGGAGGAGGCGGTTATGTGGCTCAACGGATTCTGGCTGCCAAGGATGAGCGCCACGGACTGCTCGCAACCCTCTGGTTCAACATCGCCCATTACGCCTTGCGGCCCTGGCCCTGGATTCTGGTTGGATTCGTGGCACTGCTCCGCTATCCCCACCTCGCCAATCCGGAGGAGG
>UEXR01000670.1_pt1 | contig 13039 bp, 10 predicted proteins | sample 4301101 | NCBI WGS metagenome assembly UEXR01 (sample SAMEA4773180, study PRJEB27434) | metagenome | biome: 2259; feature: agricultural soil; material: soil | place: USA | collected 2014-09 | depth 0.25 m
CCCGCGCATTCATCATCAGCCCGGAAGCGCTCGGTCCCCTCGGTTTGACGGCGGAGCTGGCAGCCGATCGGTTGAGCAGCGCCTATCTCATTGCGGCGTCGGGCCGAACCATCCGCGATCTGGCCTCGCTCGAGGATCGGGCCCGCAAAGCGGGGAAACGAATCGCCACGCTCACCCTCGAAACCGACATCCGGTTCGCAAGCGCCGAGTCGCGCGCTGCCTTTGCGGAGGAGCTGACCGATGCCCTCGCGCGGCTCACGGCCAAGTATCACAATGACCGGGCGCCTGGTGGACGCCGCTTTCGTGTGCTTGCGGCCATCCATCCCACGGCCAGCGACGGAGGATCCCATGCCAAAGACAGTGAATGAAGCCGCTCAGCCCACCCGCGCGTTCCAGATGTCTCTCGATATCAACGCCTCCCCGGAAGACGTATGGCGGGCACTGACCGAAGCGGGAGAGCTGGTGCGCTGGTTTCCCATGGATGCGCGGGTGACGCCGGGAGTCGGTGGCTCGATGGCATGGTCCTGGGGCGAAGGCTGGGATTGGGAGACGCGGATCGATGCGTGGGAGCCTGGAAAGCTTCTCCGCCTGGTGCAGGAGGACGCGCGACCCTACGACACCGAAGGTCGCCCGTTACCGCCCGGCCAGGCGGAGCCGGCGCGAATCGCCATGGAGTTCACCCTGGAGACGCACCAAGGGAAGACCCGGCTCAGGCTGGTGCATTCCGGGTTCGGCCATGGAGCAGCCTGGGACAACGAGCTGGAAGGGATCACCGAAGGATGGCAGGCGGAGCTCAGAAGCCTGCGGCATTATCTCGAACACCACCGCGGCCGCAATCGCTACTTCGCACGGGCCTGGCTCACCACTGCGACGCCGCGGGACGTCGCCTGGGCTCGGCTGCTCGGCCCGGGCGGCTACCAGGTGAGCCCCACCGAGCCGGTAGAGGGGCAGCCGTACGAGGTGACCACGCCGGGAGGCCGGCGATTCACCGGAACCGTCGAGCTGTATCTCCCCCGACAGACGCTCGCCGGCACCGTGCGGGAACTGGACGACGGGTGGTTCCGCGTGTTGACCTGGAGAGACGGCAAGGGTGACACTGGTGTATGGGCTTGGGTCGCGACCTACACCGGTGACGATCCCCGCGTACGGGAGTTTCGAGATCAGGGCCAGCAGGCACTGGAGCGACTGTTTCCGCGCTGACTCACCGTTTTCCGGAGGACATGCTACGGGCGGCATTTCGGATTCGGACTGTCCGCACGAGCTCGTCCATGTGCTGGAGCACCTTCCGGCGAAGATCCTGAGGAATGCGCGGGTGCTCCTCGAGGTACCGCAGGACGACACTCAAGGCGGAATCGCTGGTCTGGCCCCGGAGAAACGCGGCGAGCCAGGTCTCCAGGAAGAAGATGCGGCGGCGGGCCTGGATGAAGGGAAGAGAATCGAGCGCGGGCGCCAGATAGGGGAAGGTGAGCGCCTGGTGCTCGAGGGCATTGAACGGGCCCAGGCTTCCCGTCGCCCAATCCTCGTTGAGCGCCGAGTCGGCGAAGTAGCGGGTGAAGTACACTCGCTTGGTCTCAGCGCTGGGCTGGCCGGCCCCCGCGATGAATCGAAGCCGGCGGCCGTCGGCCGTGGTGTCTCGCTTCGCCTGCTGGGCGAGCCGGGCGCTCGCCTGCGGCGCATTCAGCTCGAGCAGCCGGGTGACGATGTCCCAGCGGGTTGGATCGCGGAGAGGCTCGCCCGCGACCGAGTCGGCCGATAGAAGAGCGGTGAGCTTGGCGATACCATCAGTCGATGCGGCGAGCCCGATGAACCCATCCACGTAAGCCTTCCGAACGCCGTACGACTCCGCCGGGTTACCTGCGCCCTCCCAGAGTACCCGCTCCACCTCCGGCTGGATCTCCTCTCGCTCGTCGGAGCGAAGGTAGGCGGCCACGGCGCGCCCGAGCCGTGTGAGCACCACGGGCACGAGCTGCTCATCGGTCTCGCGCGGCAGCTCGCGGAGTGCCAGTCTCACGAACCGCTCCGGCTCCATGCGATATCCGCGTACCTGATCCCAAAACGAGCCCCAGAGCATCGCCCGGAGGAAGGGATCGTCCACCCGACCGAGCGCACCCCCCTCGAGCGCACGCGCACTGGTGGAGTCGAGGAGCAGGAGGAAGTACCCGTAGTCGCGGGCGTTGGCGAAGACGAACTCAGGTGCCGGTCGGCCACGCGCCGCGGTCACCTCGGTGACGTGCCCGCGAAGCTCCACCGGGATGCGCACTGGCGAGTGGTCGCGGTAGGCGAGGAGCACCTCGGTACGCTCGGTCCAGGTTGGGGCTTTGCCGCCTAGAGCAAGGCCCGGCACCGCCGGGCGCTGCTTCAGCTTGAGCTGGGCGATCCGTCCGTGGCGCACAGTCAGCCGCTGCTCCACTACCGGCATGCCCGCGCGCAGCATGAACTCCTGTCCGAAGCCGTCCAGCGAGCGGCCTCCAGCCTGCCCGATAGAGCGGAGCAGGTCGCGCCAGGTGGCATTGGCATAGGCGTACCGGTGGAGAAAGCGACGAACGCCGTCCTGGAACGCGTTGTCGCCCACCAGATACTCCAGCTGCTTCAGCACCGACGGCGCCTTGTTGTAGACGATGGCGCCATAGTTGCTCTTTGCCTGATTGAGATTGCCGAGCTCCTGCCACAGCGGCCGAGTGCCCGCGGTCTGGTCCACGGCATAGGCCGACGGCTTGTTGCCGAGGTAGAAGGTCTTCCACGCGTCGGCGGAGGGGTCGATGGCGGCGAGCGCCTTGGCCGCCATGAACGTGGCGAAGCCCTCCTTGAGCCAGAGGTCGTCGAACCAGCGCATGGTGACGAGGTCGCCGAACCACTGGTGCGCTACCTCATGGAGGATGGTGGTAAAGCGCCCCAGCCGTTGAGGCAGCGTGGGGCGCTCCCGGAAGATGAACCGATCCTCGCTGTAGAAGACCGCGCCTGGGTGCTCCATCCCGCCGAAGGGGAAGGCCGGCGCGAGAACGAAGTCGAACTTCTGGAAGGGAAAGGCTCGCCCGAAGTAGCGCTCCATCCAGTCGAGTGCCTCGCCGTTGAGCGCGAGTAAGGTGTCGAGATCGGCCTCGGAGGCGCGGGAGCGGCGGACGTAAGCGGTGATCGTGCGGCCGTCCCGTTTCGCGCTGGCGCGGTGCCAGGGTCCGGCAGCAAAGGCGATGAGATAGGTGCTGATCGGCTTGGTCTCATCGAATCGGGTGGTGACCCGATCGGAGGTCGTATCCGAGGAGCCCACGGCGCCGTTTGCGACGACGGACCAGGCTTTGGGCGCGGTCAGCGCGAGGCGAACGCGGGCCTTCAAATCGGGTTGATCGAAGCAGGGAAAGAGCTGGTTGGCGTCCGACGGCACGAGCAGGGTGTAGAGGTAATCCCTCCCATCGGTCGGATCGTGGGCCCGGATGATGCTCGCCCCGCTGGGTGCGATGTCGGCCACGAAGTCGAAGGAGAGCACGTTGTCTCCCACGACCAACAAACGAGCCGGGACAACGATATGACCGTTCTTCGGGGAAGCGCCTGGGATCGCATGTCCGTTCGCTGCGGCTCGAGTGAGCCGCCGACCGCGGAAATCGACGATAACCTCGGAGCCGCCCGACCGATGAAAGCTGAGGTTCACTCGGCCCACCGCGCTGTCCACGCCAGTGATGTCGAGCGTCAGGTCGTAGTGGACGCCGCTGATGGTAGCGGCGCGATGCCGGGCTAGCGCCTGGGAGATGCCGGGCGAAAGGAAAGCGGCGTTGGAGTCCCGCGGGGTGGTCTGAGCAACCACGGCGGTGGGAAGCAATGTCGTGAGGAGGAGCACTGCTATGGATGACCTGTGCGTCCTCTGCGTCCTCTGCGTCCTCTCAGCGCGGGTGTTGCGGACGTGAGCCCCCGGTATAGCTTGAGGCGGACGGACCCACACCTCCCACCTGGACCTGACTATGACGACACAGCTACGGCTCCTAGCGATTGCGGCCTGTTGCCTCGCCGCCACCGGCGCAGCACCGAACCCCTCGTCGCCGGTTTCCGACGCCCTCCGTTCCATTGCCCAGCGCAGCTCAAAAAACCTCATCGCGGCAGCGGAGGAGATGCCGGCCGACAAGTACGGTTTCAAGCCCACTCCGGCGCAGATGAGCTTCGGGAAAGTCATTGTCCATCTCTCGGGTGGGAATGATTTCCTCTGCTCCGCGATCGCCGGTGGCGAGAAGCCCAAGCGCTCCGAGCTGAGCGAGACGGCGCCCAAGGACAAGCTCGTTGCGCGGCTCAGGGAAACCTTCCAGTACTGCGAGTCGACACTCGCCAAGATGAACGACTCCGATCTCGGCGGGCAGGTATCGTTCTTCGGTGAGGACAAGGTTTCCCGCGCTGAGGCGATGTTCGCAGCCGCCGAAGACTGGGCCGACCACTACAGCCAGCTGGCCATCTACCTCCGGTTGAACGGGCTGCTGCCACCGACCGCGAAGCGGGCACAGTCGTAGGTTGAAAGCTCTGGCTCCTGGGTACTGCGTGGGGTACATTCGGGCGTGAGCCGCGACTCCGATCCCACGCAGTCGGTCCGTTCCGCTATCGTCCCCAGCGCGCGTGCCTTGATCCTGTGCGTCGAACGGGATCCGCACATTCGTGAGCTGGAGGCGTACTTCCTCGAACAGGCTGGGTTCGTCGTCCACTTCCTCGAGGATGGGGCTCAGGCGCTGGAGCTGGCGCGCAGCCTCAAGCCCGCCATCGTTATCACCGAAATCCTGGTCCCGGGACTGGATGGGCTGGCCCTCTGCCACCAGCTTAAGGCGACCTCGGAGACGAGGCACATTCCCGTCGTCATGTTCAGTATCCTGGCGGCGGAGACCCGGGCCCGTGAGGCGGGAGCGGAGGCATTCCTTAGAAAACCGCTCGCCGAACACCGCCTGGTGCAAGTGGTTCGAGAGCTCCTCGCGGGTTCGACGCCTTCGGCGGCATCGGACTCGGCATGACCTCAGTCCGGCAGATTCCCCCTCCCGACACAACAAGTAGCGGCCTTGCCCGGATCACCACTGGTAACAGCGGTGCGGACGCCATCCTGGGAGGCGGCTTTCCTGCAAACTCGATCAACATCATCATGGGCGCGCCAGGCACGGGCAAGACCCTGTTCGCCCAGCAGCTCGCGTTGCATAATGCCGACCCCGATCGTCCGGTCCTCTACCTCACCACGCTGTCCGAGCCCTTGGCCAAAGTCGTGACGTATCTCCAGCAACTCTCCTTTTACGACGAGAGCAAAATCGGCACGGCGGTTCGATATGAGGCTACCGGTAACGCGCTGATCGAGCATGGGGTCACGGCGCTCATGTCACGCGTCAGGCAGGCGATCAAAGATCTCTCCCCGCACATCATCATTATCGACTCCTTCAAGGCGATACACGACCTCTCTACCTCGGTTGCGGACATGAGGCGGTTCGTCGCCGATCTGGCTGGTCTGCTGACCGCCTATGAAACCACCACGTTTCTGGTGGGGGAGTACGTTGAGGAGGATGTCGCCCGCTACCCTGAATTCGCGGTGGCCGACGCGATTATCGAGTTCGCCCGGCGCAAACGCAGCACCAGCGATGAGCGCTACGTGCGGGTGTCCAAGCTGCGGGGATCCTCCTATCGAGAGGGCTTGCACGGCTTCCGGATCACCCCTGGTGGCGTCGAGTTCTACCCCCGATTGGTATCACCGGAGTTCCCCCGGGACTACCTCCTCGCGTCCGATCGCGTTTCCACCGGCGTCCCCGGCTTGGACGCGATGCTTGGCGGTGGCCTCTGGCGCGGCACCTGTACCCTGGTCGCAGGGCCCACCGGCTCGGGCAAGACTACCACCTCTCTCCAGTTCGCCCTCGAGGGGGTTAAGCAGGGCGAGCCGACTCTGTACCTCAACTTCCAGGAGAACGCGACTCAACTTGGCCGGCTCGTCCACTCGCTCAGCGGGGGTCTCGACCCTCGGGCGGCCGAGCTGTGGCACGCGATCTATCTCTCTCCAGTCGAGCTCCAGATCGACAGTCTGATCGGCCGGTCGTTCGACCTGATCCGCGAGGCGGGGATTCGCCGGGTCATCGTCGACGGTGTAGGTGACCTCCTGCTCGCAGCCGGAGACGCCCAACGGGTGCATGACTACCTGTACGCCTTCACGCAGCACATGGCACGAAATGGAGTCTCCTCCCTTCTCACCTTCGAGACCGGTATGGGGCAGCCCTACCGAGGCGGCAATCTGACGGACCAGCTCCACTTCAGCGCGCTCACCGATTGCATCCTCCTGCTCGACCTCGAAGCCACCGACCGCCTTCGCCGGACCGCGTGCGTACTGAAGGCCCGGAACAGCAGCCATGACCTGGCCATCAGAGAGATGGAGATCACCGCCGCTGGGCTTCGGATCCTGTAGCTTCATAAAGTTATGTCTCTACCCCTCCTGGATCGCGATCCCGCCGAGCTGCTACGGGCTCTGACGCAGATCAGCCACGCGGTGAGCAACGCGGCGTCGCTGGAGCCGATCATGCAGCTGGTGGCCGACCAGGCAGCGGGGCTGCTCGGCTCGGACCGCTCGGTCCTCCTGTTGACCGACGACGCCGGGGGCCTCCGCATTCGAGCGCGGCACGGGGAGGAATCTTCGGGCCCTAAATCATTCTCCGGTCCGCTGGACGAGGGCCTGATCGCCCGACTGGCCCCTGCCTTGGGCGAGCGGTCGGCTGAGAAGGTGCTGGCAGTGCCCCTCGTGGTCCAGGGCAGGGTGACCGGCCTCCTGGCGACGGTGCTCGAGCCCGGCAGCGAGCTCGCTGGTCCGGCTGAAGTGGTTCTCACTGCCCTGGCGGACCAGATGGCCGCGCCCTTGGAGATTGCCAGGATGGCAGAGGAGGTGCGACAAGCGCAGCTCCTGATCGAGAATGCCAGGCTACACCAGGCGGAACGCGAGGCGAGGCAGGCAGCCGAGGGTCGGCGGGATGTACTCCAGGCGGTTCTGGAATACATCCCGGAGGGCATCACGATCGCTGACGCCCCGGATGCCAGAATCCGACTGGTGAGCCGTTTTGGGCTGGATCTATTGCACCGGCCGTGGGAGGAGATCCAGGGTCTCTCTGCCGAGCAGCAAGCATCCCTGTTACCAATGTTCCGACCGGAAGCAGAGTCGCCCTCACCGGCGGATGAGCTTCCTCTGACTCGCGCCATTCGAAACGGCACCGTGGTGCGCCAGGAGGAATGGGTGCTCTGCCGCGCCGACGGCTCCCGGGTACCGTTGCTGTGCGATGCCGGACCCATCCGCGATAAGGAGGGGACGATTACCGGCGGCATCATGGCCTGGCGTGAGATCAGCACCCACAAGCGGATGCAAGAGCAACTGGCCCAGGCGCAGCGGCTCCAGGCCGTGGGGAAATTGACCGGCGGCGTCGCGCACGAGGTCAACAACATGATGACGGTGGTCATCGGCTTTGGCCGGTTCGTGCTCCAGGAGCTGGCGCCGAAACACCCCCTTCGGGGCGACGTGGAGCAGATGCTCCGGGCGGCCTCACGCGCTGCCGGCATCACGCAGCAGCTGCTCGCATTCAGCCGACAGCAGGTGCTTCGCCCTTCCGTCATCGCGGTAGAGCCGCTGATAGAGAACCTCGCGCCATTGTTACGGCAGCTCCTGGGCGCCGACAAGAGCCTCGAGCTTCGACCTTCGCCAGAGCGTCTATACGTGTTCGCCGACCCCGGCCAGCTCGAGCAGGTTCTGGTGAATCTTGTCGCCAATGCCCGGGACGCGATGGGCCCGGGAGGGCGAGTCACCATCGAAACCAGCGAGCGGGTCTTGGACGAGACCTACGCCCGCAACCACCCGGAGGTGATGATCGCTAGCGGCAGGTATGCCGCGCTCATGGTCACCGATACCGGCATCGGAATGAGCCAGAGCACCCTCGCTCGCGTCTTCGAGCCGTTCTACACCACTAAGGCGGTTGGCGAGGGCACCGGGCTCGGCCTCGCTACGGTGTACGGGATCGTCAAGCAGTCCGGTGGGTACATCTGGCTGTATAGCGAGGTTGGGCTCGGGACCACGGTCAAGGTGTACCTGCCCTTGACCGACTCGGAAGAGCGGACGCCGGTCGAGCGCGAGCCGCGGCCGAGGCACAGCGGTCAGGAGACCATCCTCGTAGTGGAGGACGAGCCGATGGTCCGGCAGCTGGCCCGGAGAAGCCTGGAAGAGCTCGGTTACGGCGTGCTCGAGGCTGACTCGGCTACTGCTGCTCTGGCCTTGATCGAACGGGCCATCCCAGCCGTAGACCTGGTCCTGACGGATGTCATCATGCCGGGCCTGAGCGCAAGGGTGATGGGCGAGGTGGTGCATCGGTCGAACCCCTCGCTGCCGGTCCTGTACATGTCGGGCTACCCCGGAGAAGATGTGGTGCGTCGGGGCCTGCTCAGCCCCGACGCACCATTCCTGCAGAAACCATTTTCGCTGGAAGATCTCAGCCTGCGCGTGCGCAGCCTGCTCGATCGGGCCTGTGAAGCCCGCAGCTAGCAGTTGCTATCTGGGCGTCGCCACGAACGTGAGAATCTCCCCGGTCGCCGCGTCGCGCACTCGGCCGGTGATCTGTCCGGCATCGTTGATGTCCTGACCCGATTGTAGCACGTCGGGCGCGATATCGACCAGGTCGTTGAGATCCTGCAGCACTCCGCCCTGCCAGATGAAGGCGTGCGGCCCATTGACGCCACCGAACGAGATCCCGACTACCTGTCCTCGCGAGTTGATGGCGAAGGCTTCGCTGAAGGCGTCGCCGTCGAGCGCCCCAATGTCCACCGCTTCGTCACTGTGCTTGTTCCAGTAGAACGCGTGGGCGATGAAGTCGCCCTCCGGGTCGCCCGGCCCGGGTGGATTGGAAAAACCTACGACGTCGCCCCGTTCATTGATGTCCATCGGCGTGTGCCAGGTCGTGCCCCCCAGGTTGGGAATCTCGCTGGGCGCGCCATGATCCCAGAGGACTGCGTGGAGGGCGCTGAAGCGTCCTACTGCCTGATCGCATCTGCCGGAAATGCCGACCACCTGGCCACTTTCATTGATGGCTGTGGCCGCCGAGGCCGAATCGCCCGGGAGCGGAGGAAGTTCCTGCGTCGCGCCTTTCTTGGGCTCCCACACCACCGCGTGGAACTGGAGCTGCTGAACCCCGACGCACGTCGGATCGTGCACCTCCGTCTCGGCCCAGCCGACGATCTGGCCCTTGCTGTTGACTTCGGTGGCGAAGCCGTGGGTGCCACCCAGCGTGGGCAGCTCGTGCATCGTGCCATTCTCCCACCAGAACCCGCGGCAGATGAGGTTGGTGGTCGTCGGGATGAATCCTCCAGCCTCGCAGCTCCAGTCCTCGTCCAACGGGTCCACCTCGTCGGTGAGGGAGATGCCGACTACGATCCCGGTGTTGTTGATCCCCGGCCAGGCTACGGTGCTGCCAGGCCCGCCCAGTGTGCCGAGGTTGGTGATGGCGCCGTCTTTCCAGAGGGCGGCATGACGGGTGCCGTCCGCCAGGTTGGAGAAGCCGGCCACGAGGCCCTGGTTGTTGATGGCGGTGCCTCGGTTGGTCGTGCCGCCAAGGGAGGAGCTGTACTTGACCACGGTGTATGAGGTGGGACCGATGCTCGTGGCCTCGGGGCCGAGGGATGGCGTCGTCTCCGAATCGTTGCCGCAGCCCCAGGCGGCAGCGATGAGGAAGGCAGCGGCGGCTGACGCGAGGTGTCGCATGGGAGTCTCCGATGTTGAGAACGGCTACACCCTAGCGTGCCGGCCGCGTCATCTGCTGGCCGCATTCGGACCTGGAATCGTTCTGCAACGGAGCTGGCCGGATTCGGACCTCGAATCCGCTGCCGCTTAGATTTCAGACCGTGACCTCCCTCATGAAGTGGATCGATGCCAAGGCGGCTAGGATCGCCCTGCGGAGTCTGACTGCGGCGCTCCTGGTGAGCTGCGCGCCGGCGATCAACCTGCTCAATCCCACGAGCCCTCGCTTCGTGGGCGAGTACGCCACGCCCGTCCCTCAGGGGGCCGCCGCGACACCAACGCTTCGGATCGTGACCTTCAACATCAAGCTGGCCCGCCGGATCGACCGGGCCATCGAGGTACTCCAGAGCGACAGCCTGCGTGGCGCCGACATCATCGCGCTGGAGGAGATGGATAATACCGGCGCGGACCGCATTGCTCGAGCGCTCCGGCTCAACTACGTGTACTACCCGGCATCGATTCACCCGACCGATCACAAGTACTTCGGACCCGCGATTCTCTCTCGCTGGCCGGTCGAGCAAAGCTGGAAGCTGCTGCTGCCGCACGAGGCCCGGTTCCGGCACCAGCGACGAACGGCGACGGGTGCCATCGTGCGAGTGGGTGAGCAGCGAGTCCGGGTATATGCCGTGCACCTGGAGACACCGGTCCGAATCTCGGACGGCGGGCGAGAGGACCAGGTGCAGGCGATCTTGACCGATGCCTCAGGTTTCGATGGCCCGGTGGTGATCGCGGGGGACTTCAACAGCTACGGCATCGGCCCCTATCTGGTACGGCGGGGTTTTCAGTGGCTCACCTCCAGGGTGGGCTCCAGCATCTCCATCTTCTCCTGGGATCACATCTTCGTTCGTGACCTGTCGCCAGCCAGGCCGGCCAGCGCCGGCGTGGTGCGGGAGGTACGCGGCGCAAGCGATCATCACCCGGTGTGGGCCGTAGCCACACCAAAGCCCCAGGGTCTGGCCAGTCTATCTGCTGCGAGGTAAGTCAGTGGTGGAGTGACTCTCGCGGAGGGGAGCCGCCGCCATGGGTGGGAAGCGCTCGACTGCACGGCCGTCGCCGGCATGGGAAGAAGGGTGGAGGAGGCTTCGGGCCGCGCGGTTCGCCGTGGCGCTGCTGCTCGGGCTGATCCTGGTACTGATCCTCCTCTTCGTCAATCTCGCCAGCTCCGAGCGCAAGGTCGCCCACCCGATCCCCCACCAATACGCCACGGGAGATTCCCAGTTCGTCCGCACCATGGGGACCCTGCTGGGCCCGGCGTTCCTGCCGGGGAATCGGGTCACCTCCCTCCTCAACGGAGACCAGGTCTTCCCCGCGATGCTGCAGGCGATCCGCTCGGCCAAACGGAGCATCACTTTCGAGAACTACATCTTCTGGTCCTCTAAGGTGGGGAGAGAGTTCGCGAGCGCGCTCTCGGAGCGGGCCCGCGCCGGGGTGCCCACCCACCTGTTGCTCGACTGGGTGGGTTCGGAAAAGATCGACCAGAAGTTTCTGCAACAGATGCGTGCGGCCGGCGTCGAGCTGGTGGAGTACCGTCCGCTCCACTGGTACAACCTCGATCGGCTCAACCACCGAGACCATCGCAGGGTTCTCGTGATCGACGGCCGCATCGGATTCACCGGCGGCGTGGGAATCGCGGACAAGTGGCTGGGCCACGCACAGGACAAGGACCATTGGCGCGACTCGCACTTTCGGGTCGAGGGCCCCGTCGTGGCGCAACTGCAGGCTGCCTTCATGGACGATTGGTTCCAGACCAAAGGGGTGATCCTCGATGGACCGGACTACTTCCCCGACCTGGACCCGGTCGGGTCGTCGTGGGCACAGGCCTTCCGGAGCTCACCCTCGGGTGGGAGTGAGAGCGTCCGGCTGATGTACCTCCTGGCGATCGCATCGGCGACACGGAGCATTCGGATCGCGAATTCCTATTTCGTCCCTGACCGGATCGCCGTGGACATGCTGGCGCAGGCCCGCCGCCGTGGGGTGGAGGTGGAGATCATCGTCCCTGGCCCTATCCTCGACGCCCAGGTCGTCCGCCGGGCGTCTCGGCGAATGTGGGGACCGTTGCTCGAGGCTGGAGTTCGGATCTACGAGTACCAACCCACGATGTATCACACCAAGGTGATGGTGGTGGACGATCTCTGGGTTTCGGTCGGGTCAACCAACTTCGACGAGCGCTCCTTCCGGCTCAACCAGGAGGTCAACATCAACGTGCTGGATCCGAAGTTTGCGGCCGAGGAGGCGCGGGTCTTCGCGGATGACCGGGAACATTCGAAGCGGATTACGCTGGAGGAGTGGCGCCACCGGCCGGCGTGGGAGCGACTGGAGGAGTTCGTGGCGGGGCGGATCAGGGGGCAGCTCTAACAGCAGTGAGCAGTGAGAAGTAAGCAGTGAGAAGTAAGGAGTGAGAAGTAAGGAGTGAGAAGTGAGGAGTGAGGAGTGACGAGGCAGATCACTTTTGGCTGCTCACTTCTTACTTCTTACTTCTCACTGCTTACTTCTCACCGCAGTTCACTGCAGTTCAAACGTCCCGTACGCCGGCTTTCCCGCGCGGCGGTAGCTGTTGATCACTACCCCTGAGCTCGACCGCTTGGTGTCCACCAGGGTCAGAGCCGTGGGTTCGGCGCCCGTTGCAAACAGGCGCTTTCCGCTCCCGAGCACCACCGGGAAGGTCCACAGGTGGTACTCGTCTACCAGGTCGTTCGCGAGCAGCGTCTGCGCCAGGTCGCCGCTTCCGTGGACCTGAATCTCTCTCTCGTGGCGCCGCTTTAGCTCCGCGACCTGCTTCGGAATGTCTCCCGTGATCACGGTCGAGTTGTGCCAGTCGGCCTTCTCGATGGTCCTCGAGGCGACGTACTTGGGCAGCCGATTCAGGGCCGAGGCAATCGGGTCATTTTGATCCGGAAACCGGGGCCAGTGCGCGGCGAAGATGTCGTAGGTCCTGCGGCCCAGCAGGAAAGCGTCTGCGCGGGCGAAATTGTTGACCACGATCTGCCGCCCCATGTCGTCGGCGAAGAAGGGAACTATCCAGCCACCGTGCCGGAAGTTGCCGCTTCGATCTTCGTTTGGCCCGCCTGGCGCCTGCATCACGCCATCTAATGAGAGGAAGGTGGTCAGGGTCAGCTTGCCGGTCGTCGTCATGAGGTCAACTCCTCGCTAGGGCGGCAGTTAGGCCGCGCCGTCGTCGCCGGTCTGGTCAGGATGGAGCCGGCTCTACAGGAGCGTCGAATGACGGCGGGGGAAATCGACAGTCGAGAGGACGCAGCGGGGCGGGAGCGGCGGGAGCGGCGGGAG
>UEXR01000151.1_pt1 | contig 13000 bp, 10 predicted proteins | sample 4301101 | NCBI WGS metagenome assembly UEXR01 (sample SAMEA4773180, study PRJEB27434) | metagenome | biome: 2259; feature: agricultural soil; material: soil | place: USA | collected 2014-09 | depth 0.25 m
TGGGGATGAGGGTACCGGCGGAAGACATACGCCAGCACATTGTCCCGCTCGTCCCAAGGGAAATCGAGATCGATGTCGGGCGGATCCTTCCGCTCGGGGTTGAGGAATCGCTCGAAGAGGAGCCCGGCACCGAGCGGCTCGACGTGAGTGATGCCGAGACAGTAGCTCACGATGGAGTTGGCGACGGAGCCACGGCCGCAGTGGGTAGGTCCGTGCGCGACGATATCGCGCACCACCAGGAAGTAGTCGGCAAACCCCTTCATCCCGATGATCCCGAGCTCGTGCTCCAGCCGCTCCCGGGTCACCGGCGCGATGGTACCGTATCGCTGCTCGGCTCCTTGATAGGCCAAGGCGCGGAGTTGCTGGAAGGCATCAGTGACATCGGCGAATCGCGGCGCGACCACCCGGCCGGACGGAATCCGATACTCGCAGCGCTCGGCGATCTCGACGGCGGCGCGAATGGCTTCCGGACAGTCGGGGAACTGGCGAGCGAGATCGGCCTCGGGGCGAAGCCATCCCTCCCGGCGCCCTACCTCCCTGGCCCTAAAGGACTTCCTCGCGCCCGGGTCGCGCTGAAGCGCTCCCAAGGGGCGCTCGGTCGCGGAAAAGTCGGAAAGGGCGGAAAGGACGGTATTGAGATGGATTGCGCGAAGGAGACGGTGGCGATTCCAGTCCTCCGGATGAGCCATCACGACGGCATTAGTGACCGCCGAAGGAAGCCCCAGGCGGCGCGCTGCTGCCAGCACCGCATGACGCTCCTTGCCCGGGCGCAGCTCGGCGTAGAGGTCCAGTGGTCCGCTGCTTTGAGCGATCCGTTCGAGGAACGCGGTGTCGCAGGAGAGGAGGATCAGGCCGTCGCGGTCGCGGGCGAGCTGGTCAGTAAGACGGTAGGGCGCCTGCCAGTGAATTGATGTAATCGCCCGACACAGCGCCGCCCACCCCCGCTCGTTGGTGGCGAGCGCGACAGTCTCCTCATTGTCAGTGACCAGATGAGCCCCGAGTATGGGGCGAACCCCTGCGGCGTCACAGGCGCGCTGAAACTCAATCGCTCCACAGACCCCGTTGGTGTCGGTGCAGGCCAGCGTCTTGAACCCGCGATCGGCCGCCGCCCGGGCCAAGGTCTCGGCGCTGGAAACGCCGATCCCGAAGGAGAAATGGGAGTGAAGATGGAGGTGAACCACGGGTAGCCTATTCGGGTTTTGTTCGGTACTCTCCCGCCAATCTACCCCCCGGGGCTTGGCCGTCAAGCCAATCCTGACGCTTTGCGGAATGCCTTGAATGGTGGGTCCCCGGAGACTGTTCTCGGCACCTCATGCTGCTGTCTAACTAACAGCCTTGGTTGAACTTCCGGTGTTTCACCGCGGTGGGACTCTGGGCCGCCACGATCCTTGCCACGGATCACCCCCCATGATCGAACATCTTGTCGCCCGTTTCGAGGCCGCCCGCTTAGGTCTGCACCAGCGCAACCTCCGCCAGCGGGAAGAGGCAGCCATCGCCCGACTGGGAGAGAAGACCCTTACCGGCGGCGTACGCAGTGGCCGTCTAGCCTCATTGGCGGCCGAGGCGACCGCGGTGCGGGGCCGGTTGCAAGCCATGATGGCGGGGCAGGGCACGTCGGCATCGGCCGCGTCTCGCCAAAGGATCGAGACCCTCGAACAGAAGCTCTACCAGATCCATCTGACGGCGGGACGTCTGGCGCTCGCGCTGCCCCCCACCGGTGCTGAGGACGAAGTGCACACGATCCGCGCCGAGCTTGCAAACGCCGAAAACGAACGGGATCGCCTGCGTGGCGAAGGACATCGCCTCGCTCAGGAAACCTGGACTCAGGTCCGCTCGTGGATCACGCCGCGAACCCCTGCGCTCACTGCAATGCTGCTGGGATGGTGGATCGCACGGGGTCTTGCGGTGTCCCACACCGGAGCGATCCTCAGCGCATTCGGTCTCAGCGCCACCCGACGCGGCGCCCACCTGGTGAGCGCGACGACCGACACCTTCCTCGTGCAGTACGGACTGCCGCTGGCGGTGGCCGCGCTGTCCGCCTACCTCGCTCAGCGACTCGCCGAACGAGTGCGCGCCGCGGTCGAGACTGTTCGAGAGCGCTCCAATCAGGCGACCCGCGTGGCGGGTGAGGCACGGTTGGCGGCTGCGGCTGAGGCCCGGGATACCCGCGAGGCGCGGGCGCGACCCGCAGCGAGGAAGTCGCGCTAGCCATCCTTGGAATGTTTGCCCGCGTTTCACCCAAGTTCACCGGTTCACGCTTCTAGCACGGGCCCACATCGGCTTCAACTTGAGAATTCTGCGGTAGACCGGACAGCTGGGCGCGTGCGCGCCGGGGAGATAGCCGATGCTCATCAGGAACTCTCCCACGATCTCGCCGCCGGTAAATCGGAAGGTCTGCTTGAAGAGTTTGATCCAGTCCTCCTTGGCGCGAGGGTGATGGGCGTCGAGCCATCCGGCGAACGAACCGTGAGTCTTCCGCAGCTCGAGAAGCTTCCGCGCGTTGGCGATAGTAGCCTCCACCTTGAGCCGATTGCGAATGATGCCGGGATCCCGGAGCAGGCGGCGGCGGTCGCGGGCGCCATACGCGGCGACTCGCTCCGGATCGAAGTCGTCATATGCCTGCCGGAACGCGTCTCGCTTCTTGAGTATGGTGAGCCAGGACAGACCCGCTTGGTTGATCTCCAGCACCAGCCGCTCGAACAACGCCGCGTCGTCCTTTAGTGGGAAGCCGTACTCCCGCTCATGGTAGGGGCCGTGCCATTCGTGCCCGGGGGCGAAATCACAGTAGGTAGTCGCCATGGTTGTATCTTCGCCTTTGTTACGGTCCGGTGGTAGCTTTTCGACCCGATAGCTCGCTTCAGTCACTCTCCAGTTGCCGACTCGGGAGCAGCGCCATGCGAAACTATCTCACCGAATTCATCGGGACCTTCTTCCTGGTTCTCACTGTGGGACTCACCGTACTGGACGGCACACCGCTCGCTCCCCTGGCCATCGGCTCGTCCCTCATGATCATGGTCTACATGGGCGGGCACGTCTCCGGGGGGCACTACAATCCGGCGGTATCGCTCGCGGTGCTGCTGCGGGGAAAGATGGCGTCAGTGACGGAATTCGTAGGTTATGTGGTGAGCCAGCTCGCCGGCGCCTTGGTGGCAGCGCTGGTCGTGTACCTGATAACGGGAAAGGGGTTCGCTCCAGCCCCGGCGCCGAGCGCCACTGCCACGAGCGCGTTGCTGATCGAGCTCCTCTACACCTTCGCCCTAGCGCTCGTGGTGCTCAACTCGGCCGCGTCGGCCAAGACGCACGGCAATTCGTTCTACGGGCTTGCGATCGGCTTTACCATCGTGGTGGCGGCGTTTGCCGGCGGGCCGATTTCGGGTGGCGCTTTCAATCCGGCGGTCGGCACCGGTGCCATCATCATCAACGCGGCCGTGGCCGGTGGCACCATGGCCAATCTCTGGCTCTACATCGTCGGGCCGCTCGCCGGTGGTGCACTCGCTGCCTGGGTCTTCGGCATGCAGGAGCGAGAGCCGATCCAGCTGCACGCTGAACCGGCCCGGAAGCCGGAGAGTCGTCCGGCATAACCGCAGTGAGAAGTGAGAACTGAGAAGTGGAAGTGAGAAGTAAGAAGTGAGAAGCAGTACGTTGTTTCGTCATCTTGCTGCTCGCGTCGTGTGGCTTTTTGTCACTCCACCTTCAGCCGATACCCCACCCCCGGCTCCGTGATGAGGAGCCGGGGTCGAGCCGGATCGGCCTCCAGCTTCTGGCGAAGCTGGGCCATGTAGACCCTCACGTAATGGGATTGGTCCGCATAGTTGGTGCCCCACACTTCCTTCAGCAACTGGCGGTGGGTAATCACCTTGCCGGCGTGGCGCACGAGCAAGGCAAGCAACTTGTACTCCGTGGGGGTGAGGTGAATCTCCTCGTTCCCGCGCCGCACCACCCGTGCGGCCAGGTCTACCAGCAGCTCACCTGATTGAAAGAGAGGCTCCGGTGCGGCCCCGGGTGGCAACGCGGCGTGCCGCAGGGCGACTCGGATCCTCGCCAGCAGCTCCTCCACCCCGAACGGCTTGGTGAGATAATCATCGGCGCCGCGATCCAGCGCCGCGACCTTGTCCTGCTCTCGACCTCGGGCCGAGAGGACGATGATCGGCGTACTGGTCCATTCACGAAGCGCGCTGGTCACTTCCAGTCCGTCCCGATCGGGCAGACCGAGATCGAGCAAGATCACATCCGGCTTGCGGCCAGCCGCCTGGGCTATGCCCTCCTTGGCCGTGGCGGCCTCAACCAAGCGATAGTCAGGCAGGGCCAGCGCAGCACGAAGAAAGCGCCGCATCTGCGGCTCGTCCTCGATCAGGAGGATGACTGGGGCTGGTCGGTCCACGGAGTTCCGATCTCGACCGGCTGCGCTGAGGAGCCGGCCTCCTCGGTGTCGATGGTCGGCGCGGTTCCGGTGATGGGAATGGTGAACCGAAAGATGGCACCACCACCGGCTCGGGTTTCCGCCCAGATTCGCCCGCCATGGGCGGTCACAATTCCGCGGCAGATGGTGAGTCCGAGACCCACGCCGGCAGCGGGGGTGCCGCCTACTCGATAGAACTTCTCGAATATTCGGTCTTCCTCACCGGGCGGGAATCCCGGGCCACGATCGGCGACCCAGGCAACGACTTCGCTCTCCCTGGCCTCCGCTCCGATCTCCACCGGCGTTCCCGGCGGGGTGTACTTGGCAGCGTTCTCCAACAGATTGACGAAAACCTGCTCCAGCAGGATCTCGTCTACTGCCACCAGTGGCAGGTCGGGCGGCAGACGGGTGGTGACCGCGTGTTGCCGCAACTGGTCTTCAGTGCGCAGCAGGGCGACCCCGACGACATCGGAGAGGAGCTGCCACTCCTTGTGCACCTGCAACGCCCCGCTCTCGAGCCGGATCATGTCGAGCAGGTTGGCCACCAGGCGCCCCATCCGCTGAGACTCCTGCAGGATGGTGGTGGCGAGATCGCGCCGGGTGGCTGCACCGACTTGCTCGGGGTTTTGCAGCAGCGTGCTCGCGGCCCCCTCGATAGAGGCGAGCGGTGTGCGCATATCGTGAGACAGCGAGCTGAGCAGCGCCGTGCGAAGCCGCTCCGCCTCGAACTCCACTGACGTCTTTCGACTCTGTTCTTCCAGGGCGAGTCGCTCCAGCGCCACGGCAGTCTGTCCCGAGAGAGCTTCCACCAGCCGGCGACGTGCGGGATCGCGGAAGAGTGCCGGATCGGCCGCCCTGATGCCCAGCACGCCGACCACCCGACCGGAGGCACTGAGCGGCACGTAAAGCGCATTGGCCCCTGGGAGGGTCTTGGTGCCCTGCCCGGCCACCTGGCCGTGATCGTAGGTCCACTGAGCTACGGCTCGTTCCCGTTCGTCGAACGGGTATGAGACCGGTGAGGCTGAATCGATTCGCCCTTCGCTTCCCGGAAGAAGGACAGCCGCCTCCACCGCAAACGTGTCCCGCACGTGACGAACGGCCGCCGCGACGACCGCACCTCGCTCCTGTGCGCTGGCCAGGTCCCGGCTCAACGCATACAGAGCCGCCGTGCGCTGCTCTCGCTCCCGTGCCGCCTCCGCCTGGCTGCGAATGCGTCCGGTCAAGCCTCCCAACACCAGAGCGACGAGAAGCATGACGCAGAAAGTGAGCAGATAACGGACGTCCGAGACCGAGAAGGTATAGAAGGGATGAACAAAAAAGAAATCGAATGAGGCGATGCCAACGAGTGCGGCGGCCACTGATGGACCCCGACTGTAGCGGGCGGCGGCGACCACGACGGCCAGCAGGTAGAGCATCGCGGCATCGATGGTCGCGACGGTGCCGCCGATCTGCCGCAGTACCATGCCGACCATGGTCGGAACCAGGACGATGGCAATCGCTCCGGCGTACTCCCACCAGGTCACCGGAGGGCTTGGCGGAGCACTGCGCGCTTGCTCGGATTCCTCCTCTCCCGTGATCGCCAGCACCTCGATTGCGCCACTCTGCCGCACCAGCGTGCCCAGCAATGAACCCCGAAAGAATTCACGCCAGGGTGCTGCACGGGGCTTACCGACGACGATCCTGGTGATGTTGTGGGAGCGAGCGTATGCCAGGATCTCGTCCGCCGCGCTCTGACCGCTCAGAGTGACGGTCCGGCCGCCGAGCTGCTCAGCGAGCTCAAGCGCGCGAAGGATGTCCTCCCGCTCCGTGGGGCTGAGCCGCTGGTCTCGAGGAGTCTCGACGTGCACGGCGATCCAATCGGCGTGGACCCGCGCAGCCATCCCGCGAGTGGCTCGGACCAGACGGACGGCCGTGGGACTGGGTCCGACACAGACGAGCAGCCGCTCCGCCGCGGCCCAGGTCTCCTGGATGCCTCGCTCAGCCATGTAGCCGCGCATCTGCGCGTCCACCCGCTCGGCCGTGCGCCGCAGCGCGAGCTCACGCAGGGCGATGAGGTTCCCCTTGCGGAAGAAGCGCTCGATCGCGCGAGTGGCCTGCTCGGGGACGTACACCTTGCCCTCGCGCAGCCGCTGCTGGAGCACATCGGGCGTCACGTCCACCAGTTCGACCTCATCGGCCAGCTCGAGCACCGAATCGGGAATCGTCTCCCGCACCAGGACTCCGGTGATCTGGGCCACGACGTCGTTCAGGCTTTCGATGTGCTGGACGTTGAGCGTGGTGTAGACATTGATCCCGGCGGCGAGCAACTCCTCCACGTCCTGCCAGCGCTTGGCGTGGCGTGATCCGGGCGCATTGGTATGGGCCAGCTCATCCACCAGAAGCAGCGCCGGATGCCGGCGCAGCGCAGTGTCGAGGTCGAACTCCTCGAGGCGGGTCCCGCGATACTCGATGGTACAACGGTGGATGGTCTCCAGGCCCTCGAGCAGCCGCGCGGTTTCCTGGCGACCATGGGTCTCCGCAATGCCGACCACGACGTCGAGACCCTCAGCACGCTTGGCCTGGGCCGCCTCCAACATGCTGAAGGTCTTCCCAACGCCGGGCGAAGCGCCGAGGAAGACCTTCAGCTGGCCGCGCCGCTCTCGGGCCTCCTCTTCGTGCAGGCGTCGGAGCAGCGCATCCGGGTCGGGCCGAGTGGGGTTCACGGTCGGAGGCGCATGATCACCTTGAAGATACGCCGGGGCTCCGACTCATGCTGTCGAGCGCCAGGTTGAGTAGCAGCACGTTTACCCGCGGCTCACCCAGGAATCCAAACTGCCGGCCTTCGGTGTGTTGCGAAAGGACGGCTTCCACGGCCTCGGGCTCGAGACCGCGAGCCCGTGCGACCCGGGCTACCTGCAGCTCCGCGTTGGCTGAAGAGATGTGAGGATCGAGCCCCGAGCCTGAGGCCGTCACCATATCGGATGGAATCTTCCCCCGCTCCGCTCCATCCTCCCGAACCACCTGCTCGATGGCGCCGGCCACCAGCGTATCAGCCAGCTTGCGATCAGTCGGTCCTTTGTTGGTGCCCCCTGAGGCTGTGCCGTCGTATCCCTGTCCAGCCGCTGACGGGCGGGGGTGGAAGTATTCCGGCCGAGTAAACTGCTGACCGATCAGCGCGCTCCCGACAGCTCGGGAATCGAGCGTGACCACCGAACCATTAGCCTGGTCAGGGAAGAACATCTGAGCCAGGCCGGTGACGATGCCGGGATAGATCAGGCCGGTGATGATACAGAGGACGAGCGTCAGTACGATTGCCGGGCGAAGCTGGGTGCGCATGAGCAGTTACACCAATCCGGTGGCATTGAGGACGAGGTCGATCAGCTTGATCCCGACGAACGGGACGATCAGCCCACCTAGACCGTAGACCAGGAGATTGCGCCGCAGGATCGTGCCGGCGGGCGCGGGCCGGTAGGTGACTCCCCGGAGCGCCAACGGGATCAAGGCGATGATGATCAGCGCATTGAAAATCACGCTGCTCAGGATGGCCGAACGGGGAGATGCCAGCCGCATCACATTGAGCATACCGAGGGCCGGGTAGGTGCTGGCGAACATGGCCGGGATGATGGCGAAGTACTTGGCCACGTCGTTCGCGATCGAAAACGTGGTCAGCGACCCTCGGGTCATTAGAAGCTGCTTGCCGATCTCGACGATCTCGATGAGCTTGGTTGGGTTGGAGTCGAGATCTACCATGTTGCCGGCCTCCCGCGCCGCCTGGGTGCCGGTGTTCATTGCGACCCCGACGTCTGCCTGGGCCAGCGCGGGCGCATCGTTGGTGCCATCGCCGGTCATGGCCACCAGACGCCCACCCGCCTGCTCTTTCCGGATCAGCTCCAGCTTATCCTCGGGTCTGGCCTCCGCCAGGAAATCGTCCACACCGGCTTCGGCCGCGATTGCGGCGGCGGTGAGGGGATTGTCTCCGGTGATCATGACGGTTCGAATGCCCATGGTGCGAAGCCGGTCGAACCGCTCCCTCATGCCTCCCTTCACGATGTCTTTGAGGTGAACCGCGCCGAGTACGCGGGTGCGTCCGTTCTGACGCTCCGCCACGACAAGAGGAGTGCCCCCTTGCCGTGCGATGGATTCTACGACCGCATCGGTCTCGGCCGGCACCCCACCGCCGAATTCCCCAACCCAGCGGCCAATCGTGTCGGCAGCACCCTTGCGGAGCTGGAGATCGCCAAGATTGACGCCGCTCATCCGGGTGGCGGCCGAGAAGGGTACGAAGGTCATCGTGGGATGACCATCCGTGTCACTGGCCGAGCGGCCGCGGATTCCGAACCTCTCTTTGGCGAGCACGACGATGCTCCTGCCCTCGGGTGTCTCATCCGGCAGCGAGGCAAGCTGGGCGCGGTCGGCCAGATCTTCCACCCGCACGCCACCGATGGGCAGGAACTCGACGGCGTGCCGGTTGCCCAGCGTGATCGTGCCGGTCTTGTCGAGCAGGAGAGTGTTGACGTCCCCGGCAGCTTCAACCGCCCGTCCGCTCATCGCGATCACGTTTTGCTGAATCAGACGATCCATGCCCGCGATGCCGATGGCGGAGAGCAGGCCCCCGATCGTGGTTGGGATGAGGCAGACCAGGAGCGCGACGAGGACCGGTACCGGGACCGCGCCGCCGCTGTAAATCGCGAACGGCTGTAGCGTCACCACCGCCAGGAGAAAGACTATGGTAAGGCCCGACAGCAGAATGGTGAGCGCGATCTCGTTGGGGGTCTTAAGTCGAACCGCCCCCTCGACCAATGCGATCATCCGGTCGATGAAGGTCTCGCCCGGATTGGCGGTGATGCGGATGACCAGCCAGTCGGAGAGCAGCCGAGTGCCGCCGGTCACGGCCGAACGGTCTCCACCCGATTCACGGATGACAGGGGCGGACTCGCCGGTAATGGCGGATTCGTCTACGGAGGCGACGCCTTCAACGACCTCACCGTCCGCGGGGATCAAGTCTCCCGCCTTTACCAGCACGTAATCGCCGACGCGCAGCTCGGTCGCAAAGACCGAGAGAAAGTCGAGGTGATCTCCCGCACGCTTGAGCCGCTTGGCTCGGGTCTGCAGCCGAGTTCCTCGGAGCGCATCGGCCTGGGCCTTGCCGCGTCCTTCAGCCATGGCCTCGGCGAAGTTGGCGAACAGGACCGTGAACCAGAGCCAAACCACGAGCTGGAGGGTAAATCCTATCCCATCTCGTCGGCCCACCAGATCGCCGATGAGCACCAGGGTGGTGAGCGCACTCCCGACCAGAACCACGAACATGACCGGGTTCCGCAGCATGTGGCGGGGGTGGAGCTTGTAGACCGCTTCCCACAGCGCCCGGCGGACGATCGGGGGATGGAACAGCGGGTGCTTTACTGCGGCCATGGGTTTGGCTCCGGTGCTGAATTCACCACGAAGGCACAAAGGGCACGAAGGTCTCCGTTGCACCGACCTGACTCCGTGAACGCCTTTTCACCACGGAGGCACAGAGGGCGCAGAGTGCACAGAGAACTGCTTGTGGTTAACTGCACACCTAGCGGATTCCAGTGCTTAGCCTTCACTCCATGTCTCCTAGTCCCTACCTCTTAGTCCTTACTCCTTAGTCCTACTCCTCACTCCTTACTGCTTACTTCTCACTTCTCACTTCTCACTCTCAGAACAGCCTCCCGCTCTGCATCAGCAGGTGCTCCACAATCGGCCCGAGTGAGAGAGCCGGGAAGAAGGTCAGCGCGCCGACGATGACGATCACGCCCACCAGCAGCACCACGAACAGCGGAGTCGTGACCGGAAAGCTTCCGACCGTTTGCGGCGCGATCTTCCGCTCTGAGAGGAATCCAGCGAGCGCCACCATCGGTACCATCATCGCGAACCGTCCAATTAGAGTCGACAGTCCCAGGAGCGTGTTGTAGTAGTAAGTCGAGCCGGTGAGGCCGGCGAAGGCACTCCCGTTGTTCCCGGTAGTGGAGCTGAAGGCGTACAGGATTTCACTCAGGCCGTGTGGCCCGGCGTTGTTGAGCCCCTTGAGGCCCGGCGCGGTCACCGAAGACAAGGCGGTCAGGACGAGAATGGTCGCCGGAAAGATCAGGACGTAGAGCATGGCCATCTGAACCTCCCGCGCCTGGATTCGCTTGCCCAGGTACTCCGGCGTTCGTCCCACCATCAGCCCGGCGATGAACACGGTGAGAATCACCATCACCAGCATCCCGTAGAGGCCCGCGCCGACACCACCGAAGACGACCTCCCCCAGCTGGATATTGACCAGCGGAACGAGGCCACCGAGTGGGGTGAAGGAGTCGTGCATGGCGTTGACCGCGCCGCAGGATGCGTCCGTGGTGACCGTGGCGTAGAGCGCGCTGTTGACGATCCCGAACCGGACTTCCTTCCCTTCCATGTTGCCGCCAGGATTCGTCAAGGTGGTGGCAACGTCGACGCCTCGCTCCGCGTGGATCGGATTGCCTCGCGCCTCCGACCAGTAGGCGGTGGTGACTCCCACGAAGAAGAGGATGAACATGGCCGACCACACGGCCCAACCATGGCGCTGGTTGCCAGTCATCCGCCCGAGCAGCCACGTCAGCCCTGAAGGGATCAGGAAGATCGCGAACATGGACCAGAAGTTGGTCCAGGGAGTGGGATTCTCGAACGGATGCGCGGCGTTGGCATTGAAAAACCCACCACCGTTGGTGCCCAGCTGCTTGATGGCTTCCTGACTGGCGACCGGCCCCATCGCTATGGTCTGCCTGGCCCCTTCCACGGTGGCGAAGTGGAGATACGGCCGGAAATTCTGGATCGCGCCCTGTTGCACCAGGATGAGGGCCAGGATCACGCTGAAAGGGAGCAGCACGTACAACGTCCCGCGCACCAGATCGGCCCAGAAATTCCCCAGGCGTCCAGCCGAGCGACGAACGATCCCCCGTACCAGTGCCACGGCCAGCGCCATTCCCACGGCCGCAGAAGCAAAGTTGTGGAACGCCAGCTGGGTCATCTGGGAGAAGTACGACATCGTCGTTTCCCCCGGGTACGACTGCCAGTCGGTGTTGCTGGTAAAGGAGGCGGCGGTTTCGAATGCTTGCCGGTCGACCACGCCGGGCAGCTTCTGGGGATTGAGAGGCAACTGATGCTGCAGCCGCAACACCAAATAGGTCAGGAGCATTGAGGCCGCGCTGAAGAGCAGGGTTGCCCCGGCGTAGCGGGTCCAGTGCTGCTCCTCGGCAGGATTCACCCTAGCCCAGCGAAAGAGTCGGCGCTCGACCGGTCCGAGCCAGCGTACTCGGCCGTCATACACCGCGACCAGATAGAGGCCGAGCGGTTTGGTAGCCAGGAGGACGGCCAGCACGAAGACCGCGATCTGAAACCACCCGTTCGCGGTCATTTAGAATCGTTCCGGCCACAGCAGAGTGTACACGAGATACGCTAGAATGACGATCGCGATCAACCCACCGACGAGAGAGTCGGCCCTCATCCCTTCAGCTCCGGCTCTGATCTCCGGCCCAGCCGCTCGCAGGCACGCACGTAGCCGAGCATCGCACCGAAGAAACCGATCGTAGCCAACACGTAGAACAGATCCGCCATGCGCTCCCCGGGGCTTGTCCTGGACAGAACCTTAGGGCACGCTGCATCAGGGATGTGTATGGGGCGGCCTCGACAGTATCAGGAAAGCGTAAGGATTAGAGCTGTGGTGTTATTGTTGGGTTCTCTGCGGCCTCTGTTACTCTGGGGTGAGACCAAGAGGAGCCGAATGCGTGCAGTGATCTACACCGGAGCCGGCGGAACCGAGGCCATCGCATTTGGCGAGGTGCCCAAACCCGAGGTGCGGCCGGAGCACATCCGGGTCCGGGTGCACGCAGCCGGCCTCAATCGTGTCGACCTGATCCAGCGGCGGGGACATTATGCGGCGCCTCCGGGATGGCCCGCGAACATCCCCGGCGTGGAATACGCTGGTGAAGTGGAGGCGGTGCGGGAAGTCACCCGATGGAAGGTGGGCGATCGGGTGATGGGGTTGGTCGGCGGCGGAGCCATGGCGGAGTTCGTGACCGTGCACCAGGACGAAGCGTTGCCGATTCCACCGGGGCTCTCCTATGCCGAAGCCGCCGCCATTCCGGAGGTATTCCTCACGGCGTACGACGCGCTGGTAACCCGCGGGCGACTCGCGGCCGGCGAGCGGGTGCTGATCCACGCGGTTGGCAGCGGCGTGGGTACTGCCACGGCGCAGATCGCCAAGCATCTCGGCGCGGTGGTGCTGGGCACTTCCCGCAGCGCCGACAAGCTCGCCCGAGCTCTGGTCTACGGGTTGGACCGCGGCATCGACACCAGTCGCGGTTCGTTCCGCGACGAGGTAGGAGATCCCGTCAACCTGGTGATCGATTCCTTGGGTGGCCCCGCGCTGGCTGATAACCTTGCGGTGTTGGCGCCCAGGGGTCGCCTGGTGCTGCTCGGGCTGTTAGCTGGAGGCCGCACGACGGTAGAATTGGGTCCGGTCCTTCACAAGCGGCTCGAGATCATCGGGACGGTGATGCGAAGCCGGGGTCTGGAGGAGCGAATTCCCCTCGTCCGGGAGTTCACCGAGCGGATCCTGCCTCTCTTCGATCAACGGATCGA
>UEXR01000172.1_pt1 | contig 12885 bp, 15 predicted proteins | sample 4301101 | NCBI WGS metagenome assembly UEXR01 (sample SAMEA4773180, study PRJEB27434) | metagenome | biome: 2259; feature: agricultural soil; material: soil | place: USA | collected 2014-09 | depth 0.25 m
TTCGTCCAGAAGCCGCTGGATCAGCTTGCGATTGACCTCCGAATCCCAGTCGTGGGCCCCGATGACCCGTTTGATCAGCACTCCGTGACGGTCGAGGAGAAAGCTTTCCGGCACTCCCGTGGTCTCATAGAGCTCCTGAATCCTGCCGCCGCGATCCTGCAGAATATCAAAGCTGACGTGCAGGTTGCTCGCGAATGCCAGCACGTCCTCCGGAGCGCCCTCATCGATGCTGACGGCCGCGATCTTGAAGCCCTGGGACCCGACCGACTGGAACAGTTTCTCCATCGAGGGCATCTCCACCTTGCAGGGGAGGCACCAGGTCGCCCAGATGTTGACCAGAGTGACCTGGCCACGGTAGCGGTTGCGCAGGGAGACTGAGTCTCCGGTTCTGAGGTCGATCGCCCGGAACTCGGGCGCGGGCTTCCCGACCTCTACTCGAGTCGCATCCCCGCCGAACCAGACCATCGCGGCAGCCCCGGCCAACAGTCCTCCGACAATCACGGCGACGAACGTCCACTGTTTGGACATGGGGACTCAGGCGAGCACGACGCAGCGGCGATGCAGCTCCCGCACCGCATGGGCAGGGTCGTCGCCACCGAAGACAGCCGTGCCGGCGACGAAGGTATCTGCCCCGGCGTTCCAGGCTTCGGCGATGGTGTCCGTTGTGATGCCACCGTCGACCTCGAGTATCGCGCGGGAACCGTGGCGATCCAACAGGGCCCGCACCCTGCGGATCTTATCGGTGGCCTGCGGCAGGTAGGCTTGCCCTCCGAAGCCGGGATTCACCGACATGACCAGCACCAGATCCAAATCCTCGAGCGCCTCCTCGATAAGGGCGATAGGGCTCGCCGGATTGAGAGCCAGGCCGGCGAGCATGCCCAGCTCCCTTGCGGCCGCGAGGTGGCGCTGCACATGGATGGTGGCTTCAGGGTGGAAGGTGAATACACTCGCGCCTGCCTCTGCGAATTCGGCGAGGTATCGCTCGGGGTACTCTACCATGAGGTGAACATCAAGCGGATGATTGGTGATCTCCCGAAGTGCCCGGATCATCGGGGTGCCGAAGGTGAGATTAGGCACGAAATGGCCGTCCATCACGTCGACGTGTATCCACTCGGCGCCGCCGGCAATTGCCCGCTCCACCTGTTCCCGAAGTCGTCCCAGGTCCGCGCTCAGGATGCTGGGAGAAATCCGAACACTCACTGGCTGCCTCCAGGTCCACCGCTGACCACCAGGTCGACGGTCGTGCCTCTCGGTCGACCGTTTCCCGGCGCCGGCCGGGTAGCCAACACGACTCCCGCCTCCTGCGGCCCCTTGACCGTGTCCACGGTGCCGCGTTGCATGCCCGCCGTTCGCAAAATCCTCTCAGCGGACGGAAGCGAGAACCCGATCAGGTCGGGCACGGTGACCGGCGCTGGACCAGCACTCAGGACCAATTGCACGACGCTGTTTGGCGGAAGCACCATTCCGGGCGGCGGATCCTGCCAGATCACCGTCCCTCGTACCGCGGTGGGGCTGGGATGATCGGATTCGATTCGAGCACGAAATCCACCCGCCGTTAGCTTCTGCCGCGCCTTGGCCTCGCCGAGCTCGAGCACCCGAGGCACCGGATGGTTCGAACTGAACACCGATCCTGGGGACACCCAAAAGGATGAAATCCCGAACCCGATTACGAAGGTCAGGGCCACCAGGCCCAGGTCGCGCAGAAATCGTCGGCCGGGCGAGGCAGTGAGCCACCCCAGCGATGCCGCGAACGGCGCAGAACCGGAGCTGGTGTGCCGGCGGAACCTCATGGGTAGCGCCGCAGGCGCGCGGCATACGCGCCGTCCATCGCATCGCGCTGAGGCAGAATCATCAGGTCTCCCTTGGCCGTGAGCAGCGTCGCCGGAAATGTATCGCTTGGCTCCCGCTGGAAGTCGGGGTGACGCTCGAGAAACCGCTCCACCTGCCGCTCATTCTCCTCCGGCTCCAGCGAACAGGTCGAGTACAGCAGCAGCCCATCCTGGCCCACCGCCTCTGCCGCTCCGTCCAGCAGACGTTCCTGCAGGCCGGCCAACTCGGCAAGCGCTGCGGGAGTCACTCGCCAGCGCGCATCGGGATGCCGGGCAAAGCTCCCAGTCCCGAGACAGGGAGCATCGAGCAGCACTGCATCGGCGGAGCGGACGGGCGGATGCCGGGCATCGGCGACGACGACATACTCCCGGCCACTTCCCGCGCGGGCAAGGTTTTCGCGTAGCCGACGGGCCCGCGCTCGATTCACGTCACCAGCGACTACCAAGGCCGCATCTCTCCCCAGGCTGATGGTCTTGCCCCCTGGCGCCGCGCTGGCGTCGTATACTGCGCTACCCGGCGGCAAGTCCGCGAACCACGCCAGCAACGCCTGCCCAGGGTCCTGCACGATGAAGGCGCCCTGGTCGAACCCTGGTAGAGCCTGTGGTCGCGCTCGATCGGTAACCAGACCGGCGCCGAAAGGGGCGGGCTCGGCGGCGATCCCGGCGGCGCGCCACTGTCGTTCCAACTCCCCCAGTGGGACGCGGGCCGGCTGCAACACCAGCCGCGGGCGGCGGTTGTTCCACTGGAGCAGCAGCTCGGTCTCCGCGGCTCCATACCGCTCCAACCAGCGTTCCACCAACCAGAGAGGATGCGAGTAGGCTTCTGCCAGTTGCGCGGCGGACCCGTTGGGCGTCTCCGCTGGAGACGTGGCCGTGCGGCTCAGCCTCCGGAGAACCGCGTTGACCAGCCCGCTGGCCTTTTCACCCACCGTCTCTTTAGCCAGAGCGACACTGGTATCGACGGCGGCGTGAACGGGAACTCGGTCGAGTGCCGTGAGCTGAAAAGCTCCCAGCCGCAGAACGTCGAGCAACTCCGGGGCGAGGCGATTCAGACCGCGCGAGACCAGCGGCGTCAGCCGGGAATCGAGCACGGTTTGCCGTCGAAGCACTCCGGCAGCCATCTCGTGAGCGAGCCGGCGGTCGGCCTCGCCCAACCGCTCCAAGGCCGGCCCTAATGCGAGGTCAAAGGGGCGCCCCTCCCGCACCTCGCGCAACACTCTCAGCGCTGCCCGTCGGGCAGGCAGGCCGGCCGTTATTCCAGCATCCCCCGCACCGGGCTGGAAGGCACGGCGACTTCCCGGCGCGGCATTCGGCCGGCGAGAAACGCCAGGCGTCCGGCTTCCACGGCGTGACGCATCGCGAGCGCCATGGTGACGGGATCCCGGGCTTCGGCCAGCGCGGTGTTCATGAGAATCCCATCCACGCCCTGCTCCATGGTGACGCAGGCGTCCGAGGCGGTGCCGACACCGGCGTCCACGATCACTGGCACCTCGAGCCGCCGCTTGATCGTGCGGATGCTGTACGGATTGAGCAGGCCCAGTCCACTTCCGATGGGTGACGCCAGGGGCATGACCGCGGCGCAGCCCGCCTCCTCCAGCCGGAGCGCCGTGATCAGGTCGTCGTTGGTGTAGGCCAGCACTTTGAATCCGTCCCGCACCAGCTCCCGCGCGGCGGCGAGCAGCCCTTCGGTATCGGGAAGCAGGGTCTCCTTGTCTCCGATAACCTCGAGCTTGACGAAATCATTGAAGCCGGCCTCGCGTGCGAGTCGGGCGTAGCGCACCGCGTCTTCGGCGGTGTAGCAGCCCGCGGTATTGGCGAGCAGGAAGTACTGGTCGGGATTCAGATGGAAAAGGACACCTTCTTCCTTGCTGCGATCCAGATCCACCCGCCGCACCGCAACGGTCACGATCTCGGCACCCGACGCTTCGATCGCGCGAACCATGTCGGAGTTGCTGCGGTATTTGCCGGTGCCGAGCATGAGGCGGGAACGAAAGCTTCGCCCGGCGATGGTGAGCGGGGCGTCCAGGGCCGATTCGGTACTTAGGGCGATAGTCATGCCTGAAACATAAGGGGAGTGAGAAGTGAGAAGTAAGCAGTGAGAAGGGAGCAGCAAGGAGTGAGGAGTAAGAAGTGAAGAGTAAGGAGTGACAAGCTGTTACCCTGAGCCAAGTGAGTTGGCGAAGTCTCTTCACTCCTTACTCCTCACTTCCTACTCCCCACTGCTCACTGCTCTCCGTCTCATCCTCCCCCTACGAAGTGCACCAACTCGACGCGATCGCCTTGCGCCAGCGTGGTCTCCCCCAACTTCGGGCGCCGAACGATCTCCCGGTTGAGCTCCACCACGACCGTCCGAGGATCGAGCGTGAGATGGCCCAGGAGATCGAGCAGGGTGGCCGGGCTGGGAATACGGCGAGTCTCGCCGTTGACCAGAATCTCGATTTCGGCGGCGGTCATGATGTTCTCACCCATGGCTCCAGCAGCGCCAGTGCCGCGGCAGCCGAATCAGGTGCGCGCCAGAGGGCCCCGATGGAAGCGGCTCCATAGGCGCCCGCCTCAGCCACCTCGACGGCTCGACCGGCATCGATGCCGCCGATGGCGATGACTGGCAGTCCCAGTCGGGCCGTTTGACGCACCAGGTCCAGACCCGCGCCGGGGCGGCCGGGGTGAGAGCCGCTCTGGTACACGCTTCCGACCATCAGGAAATCCGCCCCCTCCTCTACGGCTTGGGTCGCTTCCTCCGGGGTGTGAACCGACCGGCCGATCCAACCTGCCCGAAACACCAGTCGGGCGTCTCCTGGCGAAAGATCGCCGCTCGCGAGCTGGACACCCTGGGCGCCGGCGGCCGCGGCAATATCGGGACGCGCATTCACAAACACGGCGGCTTCCGGCGGTCGCGCGAGAGCCACGAGCCGCAGTGCAACCTGGGCTAGTCGAGCACCGTTCGCCGAACGGTCGCGAGCGTGCAACGCAACCGCCGAACCCGCTGCGGCGATCCCGGCGGCCCGGATGGCGAAATCCGGGGCATCGAGCACGGTGGCATCAGTCACGGCGTGAAGCCTTGGCAGCGGCCTCATGCGAGTTGCTGCCCGGCGGAGATTCCACGGCCTCGCACCCAGGCCTCGGCTGGCATCCGGTTACGGCCGGCCGGCTGGACCTCGCGCAACGCGAGTGCGCCGTCGCCACAGGCGATCACCAGCTGCCGGTCGGCGGAGAGCACAGTCCCGGGTGTGCCCTCACCGGTTGTCAGGGTGGGCCCGAACAGTTTGATCGCCGAGGCATCCAGCGTGGCCCACGCACCCGGAGTGGGATCGAAGGCGCGCACCTGGCGCGCTAAACTCTCGGCTCCGCGCGTCCAGTCCAGGCGGGCGGCCTCTCGATCGATCTTGGGAGCGTACGTGGCAAGCCCGGGATCCTGCGGCTGGGGCCGAGCCAGTCCGGCGGAGATGAGCGACAGCGCCTCGATCAGCGCGCTGGCTCCGAGCTCGGCCAAGCGGGAGGTCAAGAACCCGGCCGTCTCGTCCGCCCGGATCGGGGTCGCGGCCCGGTGGAGAACTGGGCCGCTGTCCAGTCCCTCGTCCATCTGCATGATGCTGACGCCGGTCTCGGTTTCACCCGACAGTATGGCGTGCTGGATCGGTGCGGCACCACGGTACCGAGGGAGGAGCGAGGCGTGAACGTTGTACATCCCCCGGGGAGGGACGGTGAGGACCTCCCGTTTGAGGATGTGGCCATACGCCACGACGACGGCAAGATCGGGTTCGAGCCGCCGAAGGCTCGCAAGGAACAGGTCGCCCACGGGTCGGACCGGCTGGAGAACCGGCAGTCCGGCTGCCTGAGCAACCTCCTTAACGGGAGGCGCAACCAGGGTAGACCGGGATCGACCCTGGGGTTTGTCGGGTTGGGTCACGACGCCGGCGACCTGGAAACGTTCCCGTAGCAGTGCTCGAAGCGATGCGACCGCGAACTCCGGCGTTCCGAAAAAAACGATACGCATCACTCCGACCGGGCAGTCGCCGCTTGCACCTCTTTGGTGTAGCCTGTGTCGTTCTTATGCTCCCGTCGATACTTGGCGAGCAGCATCTGACGCTTGATCAGGCTGAGATGGTCGAGGAAGAGGATCCCGTCGAGGTGATCGATCTCATGCTGGATGGCCCGGGCCTCGAGCCCGGTGGCGTCAAGGCGAAAGCGGGTGCCCTCGCGGTCGAGCGCCTCGATGACCACCCGTTCCGGCCGCGTCACGTCTCCATAAATCTCCGGGATGGAGAGGCAGCCCTCCTCAGCGGTAGCACTTCCTTCGGTCTCGACGATCACGGGATTGATCATCGCGAATCGTTCACCGTCCGCATCTACCACCGCGATCCGCCGGCTTACACCCACCTGGTTGGCCGCCAGCCCTACGCCCTTGGCGGCGTCCATGGTCTCGAACATGTCATCGATCAGTCGACGCACCTCGTCGTCCACGCTGGTCACCTCGCTACTGTGCTGGCGCAGCACCGGCGAGCCCAGGAGGTGAAGCGGGAGGAGGCTCATGCCGCGGGCACCGCCGGAGCAGAGGCGCCGCCGATGCGGACGATCCGGGAGCGCTCGATGATGACCGTAGCCGACCCCGACTCCACCGTGACCCGCACCTCCTTGACTCCGTCGGTCTCCACTTCCTTGATCTCTTTGACCCGCCCGATGAGGCCGCCGCTGGTCATCACTTCATCTCCCTTCTTCAGGTTCTCCAGCAGCGCCGCATGCTTCTTCCGCGCCTGACCGGAGGGCCGGAGGATCAGGAAGTAGAAGACCGCCCCGATGGCGAGCATCTGGAGCAGCAGGATGGTGAGACCACCGCCGGAGCCAGTTGGGGTTTGGAGCATGGTGGGCCTTGTAATTTGGTCGCAGGTTGAAAGGCTTGGTCGTTAGTCTCTGGTCTATGGTCCGCCGGGAGGAGGCTCGGGATGCTGGACCGAAGACCAACGACCAACGACTGCCCGTCACTCCAGCGATCCCTCCCGGTGCCTCCTCAACCACTCCCGGCTCCACTCCTCGAACGTGCCGTCCAGGATGTGGAGCCGAGCCTGCTCCCCCAGGCGCACGAGAAAACGCACATTGTGGATCGATACCAGCCGCAATCCCAGGATGTCCTCGACCACGAAGAGGTGCCGCAGGTACCCTCGGGAAACGGTGGTGCAGGTCTCGCAATCGCACTCGGGATCCAACGGTTCTCGAGAGCCTTTGAGCGGTGCCCCCCTGACGTTGATCCGCCCCGTAGGCAGCCAGGCTGTGCCATGGCGCCCGTTCCGAGTGGCGGCCACGCAGTCGAAGAGATCCACTCCGCGCGCGATGCCTTCGAGCAGGTCGGCTGGAAATCCGACACCCATAAGATAACGAGGAAGATTGGGCGGGAGCCGGGGCTGGAGCAGATCGAGTACGGCTCGCATTACCTCTTTGGGCTCGCCCACCGAGAGCCCGCCGATGGCAACGCCGGTCCATGGGCCTCGCTGCAGGGTGCCCTCGAGCGAGCGGAGGCGCAAGTCGGGGTGGATGCCGCCTTGGATGATGGGCCACATGGTTTGCTCGGTAGGGCGGTAGCGCGGTAGGGCGGTAGCTGATCCCGCAGCGGAGTCTACCGCCTTACCGCCATACCGCCTTACCGCCTCCTCATGCGCTATGCGGCAACGATCCAGCCACCGGAGGGTCCGCTCCATGCCCTCCAGCGCCAGCTCGTAGGACGCCTGGCCGGGCACCACGTGATCGAAGGCCATCGCCACGTCAGCTCCGAGGCTCCACTGGATCTCCATGACCTGTTCGGGTGTGAGCGTGCGATAGCTGCCATCGACATGACTCTGGAATTCGACCCCTTCCTCGGAAACCTTGCGCAGTCCCTCCAGCGAGAACACCTGGAACCCGCCCGAGTCGGTCAGCATGGGGCCCTGCCAGCCGGTGAACTGATCCAGGCCGCCCATCGTTCGGACGACCTCTTCGCCGGGACGAAGGTGGAGATGGTAGGTGTTGCCCAGGATGATTTGCGCCGAGGTCCGGCGCACGTCGGCTGCGCTCAAGCCGCGCACCACGCCATAGGTGCCGACCGGCATGAATGCGGGGGTGTGGACCTCGCCGTGGGGAAGGCAAAGGGTGCCGGCACGGGCGGCACCGATGGTCCGCTCGATCCGGAACTGGAACATCAGCCCGGCCCGATCGTCACCGTGCAGCTGCCTCCAAGATCCGATCGATTTGCCTGCGGTGAACCAGATCGTGCCCGGCCATGAGCCGCAGCATGAGCCCGACGCTCTGATCTCCGCGCTCGGTGTGAATGCCGACCCGTTCGAGTTGCCCAGGGGCCAGCCTTCGCGCCAGCGCGAGATTTCCCTCCCGCACGCCGGCAAGCTGGTGCAGCGCCGTCGCGAGCGGAACTTGGCTATAGCGAAGCGCGCTCACCCACTGGTCCTGGTCGTACCCCTGGAGAGCGGGTCGCTCGCTCGCGAGGACGATCCGGATCCTGTGCCCCATGACCAGCTCCGCATCAGCCAGGTGCTGGACGACCTCGATCACCGACCATTTTCCGGGCAGCTCCTGCCGGCGAAGAGTCGAATCGTCGACCTGGCTCAACCGGGTGCGCAGCCAGGGCACCAACTCCTCCATCGCCGCGAGGGGATCGCGGCTTCCCAGCAGATCGAGCAAGGCGCGCACATAGCCGGATGCGGAGGCTGCCGCAGTGCCTGCCGGATTGGAAAACGTCATACTGGACTCCCGCTCACCAGATGAGCATCGCGTCACCGTAGGAATAGAAGCGATAGCGGTTGGTGACCGCGTGGTGGTATGCCGCCATGATCAGCTCGTGTCCCGCGAACGCGCTCACCAACATGAGCAGGGTAGAGCGAGGGAGATGGAAGTTAGTGAGCAGCCGGTCCACCACCCGAAACTGATAACCCGGTCTGATCATGAGCGAGGTCTCGCCGACGCCGGCGCGGATCTGTCCCTCCCTGTCGGCGGCACTCTCGAGCGCGCGCACGACCGTCGTGCCCACTGCCCAGATCCGGCCTCCCTGCTCCCGCACCATTTCCACCAAGGCGGCCAGCCGGGGGGTGATCTCATACCGTTCGGGATGCATCCGATGCTCCGATGGATCGTCGGTCTCGACCGGTTTGAAGGTGCCGGGTCCAACCTCCAGGTCCAGTCCGCTGATCACGACGCCTTTAGCGGACAAGGCATCGAGCAATTCTGCGGTGAAGTGCAGGCCGGCGGTAGGAGCGGCCACGCTCCCCTCCCGCCGGGCATAGACGGTCTGATATCGGAGCGTGTCGGTTTCGGTCGGCTGTCGGGTGATGTAGGGTGGCAGTGGGATCTGGCCGAAGCGAGTGATGGCCTCGGTTGCTGTCGCACCGACGAATCGCACCCGACGATTACCGTCCTCCAGGACTTCGACCGTTTCTACCCAGACCTCCGGCCCAATCGTAATGCGCTTGCCCGGTTGGAGCGCGCTCCCCGGCTTCCCCAGCGCCACCCAGCTCTCATCCGGCTCGGGGTAAATCAGCAACACTTCGGCCGGTGCTCCTGAGGGACGCGTGCCCACCAGTCGAGCGTGCCGCACCTTGGTGGTGTTGAGCACCAGGAGATCGCCGGGAGGGATCAGCGAAGACAGTTGGGAGAAAAGCGAATCGACCAGGACGGAGCCCGCTGCGTTGTCGCTGGACACTGCATGCTGGCGAAACACGCCGCTCGTCCTCCGCTGCGGGCCGCCCTCAGCTCGCTGACTTGAACGGCGTTCGGGTCGGCCCGGGATGCGTCGGTCTGAGCGAATCACGAGCAGGAGTCGACTGGAGGCCCGTTCCGGCAGCGGCTCCTGGGCGATGAGCTCCGGCGGAAGGTCGTAATCGAAATCAGCGGTGCGGCGAGGGATTTCAGCCGTCAAAGATCGTGGTCTGCCCTGGGGGCGGCGTCAGGCCGAAACGGCGGTAGGCCAGTGCGGTGGCGCAGCGTCCTCGAGGGGTGCGTTCGAGAAATCCCTGCTGGATGAGATACGGCTCATAGACATCCTGCAGCGTCCCGGCGTCCTCGCCCACGGCGACCGCCACCGTGCCCAGCCCCACGGGGCCGCCGCCGAACTTTTCGATGATCGTGGTGAGAATTCTGGCGTCCATGTCGTCCAGGCCGAACTCGTCCACGCTAAGCCGTGCCAGCGCGGCATCCGCCACTTCGACGGTGATGGTGCCGTTGGCCTTGACCTGGGCGTAGTCGCGCACCCGTCGCAGCAGCCGATTTGCCACCCGGGGAGTGCCCCGACTCCGGCGGGCAATCTCCCGGGCACCGGCCTCCTCCATTGGCACCTGGAGGATGGAGGCAGATCGGGTAACGATCTGGAGCAACTCTTCGGGCGGATAGAAGCCCAGTCGCTCCACGATTCCGAAGCGAGCCCGCATGGGCGGCGTCAGCAGGCCAAAGCGGGTCGTGGCACCAATCAGGGTGAACCGCTCCAGATTCATCGGGATGGTCTGCGCATGGGGGCCTTCAGCGATCCGGACGTCTACCCGATAGTCTTCCATGGCCGGATAGAGAAATTCCTCCAGCGACGGCTTCAGTCGGTGGATTTCGTCGATGAACAGCATGTCCCCCGCCCCGAGCGACGTGAGCATGCCGACGAGATCGCCCGGCTTTTCCAGAATAGGCCCGGAAGTGGTGCGGAGCTGTACTCCCATCTCTCTGGCCATCAGGATGGCCAGCGTCGTCTTGCCAAGTCCGGGCGGCCCGAAGAACAACGTGTGGTCCAGGGTCTCACGCCGTTGCCGGGCCGCATCGATGGCGATCTGGAGCGATGCCTTGACCTGTACCTGACCCACGAACTCGTCCAGGCGCGAGGGCCGCAGCGCCGCATCAGCGCTGGTTTCTTCCGGCAACGCTTCGGGTGTGGTGACCTGCAGTTTGGGCATGCGTGGAAAGTAGCCGTGAGCAGTGAGTAGTGAGAAGTAAGCAGTAGGGGAGTTAGGAGTGAGAAGTGGGGAGTCAGGAGGTGAAGAGTGAACGGTGAAGAGTGAATGCTGGCTGGCGCTCGGGATGACGGCTGCTTCCCTTCTTACACCTCACTCCTTACCGCTCACTGCGGTCTTCTCACTGCTTTTCTTGCAGCCTCGCGGTCCATCGGACGGGTCGCTCGCCTGGTTGGATAAAGTGGCGGGCACCGCAGTGGCTACAGCGGTCGGTCAGCTGGATCGCGCGCGCCGGAACCAGCTTGCGGTTGGTCGTTCCGCAGCGGGTACAGTTCCATTCGGCGGTGACCGCTGCAACGGGCATGGAGGGTTACTTCCCCGCTCGAGCCGCGGCGAGCTGCTGAAGCGCGCGACGGATGAGGTGCGAGGTGTCCTGAGAGTCGCCGGACGCGAGCGCGGCACGGACCGCGTCCTCCGCGGGGCCCGCGCCGTACCCCAGCCCGATGAGTGCGGTGACGGCCTCGCCGGCGCCGCTGGCAGGCGCGGCCGGAGGTTCGAGCCCCACGTCGCCGAATCGGTCCTGTAGCTCGAGGACCAGACGTTCGGCCTTCTTCCTTCCAATACCGCCAACCGAGCTCAGCGCGGCGAGATCGCGAGAACGAATACTGCGCACGGTGCGTTCTGCCCCGAGCGCCGACAGCAGCGCGAGCGCCAGCTTGGGACCGAAACCGCTGGCGCCAAGCAGGCGTTGGAACACCGTTCGCTCAGCCAGCCGATCGAATCCAAAGAGCGACCAGCCATCTTCCTTCACCACGAGCTCGGTATGAAGGCTGACCCTGGCCCCTTTGCCGGGAAGCCGCTCGGCTACACCCAGCGGAACCGTCAGGGCATAGCCTACTCCGCCATCAGTTTGTACCACGATGGTGTCACCCTCGCGCTCAACCAGGACGCCGGCGACCGAAGCGATCATCGTGCGCCGGTGACCTGGCGGAAGAAGACTGCCTGCCGAGTTGCAATCATCAGATGGGTCAGTGCCACAGCCACTCCGTCTGCCGCGTCGCCCGGCGTCGGGGGACCCTTGAGACGAAGCAGTTGAGCGACCATGTAGGCGACTTGTGGCTTCAGGGCGGCGCCCTTTCCCACGATCGTCTTTTTGACCAGCGCGGGTGAATATTCGGCGATGCTGACTCCGGCCTCCTCAGCTGCCAGAAGGATCACTCCGCGGGCATGGCTCAGGACGACCGTGGTCCGAACGTTCTTGGCGTAGAACGCACTCTCCACCGCAACGGCCTGGGGGGCGTGGCGCTCGATGAGTGCCGCGGTACCGTCGTGGATCACCCGCAAACGAGTGGGAAGAGGATCCCGCGGAGTGGTGGTGAGGGTGCCGCACTCGATCAGGCTGAGGTGGGATCCCGAGCCCCCGTCCACCACGCCGTACCCCAGGACCGTGGTGCCCGGGTCAATGCCAAGCACCCTCACTGCCCGTCTCTCAGGCTTGGGCCTCGACCAGCTGAGCCGCGTCGATATCGAAGTTGGAGAAAACCTTGGAGACGTCGTCCAGCTCCTCCAGGGTCTCTACCAGCCGGAGGATCCGTTCGGCATCAGCGCCTTCCACCTTCACCGTGCTCTTGGGCACCATCGCGAGCTCGGCCGAGTCGATCGCAAAGCCACGCGACTTGAGCGCGTCCTGGACCGCGTGGTACATGGCAGGTGTCGTCGTGATCACGTACTGATCGCCCTCCCGGGCAAAGTCTTCGGCTCCTGCATCCAGGGTGGCTTCGAGGGTGGAGTCCTCGTCGTGTCCGGTGGCGTCGAGATAAATCTGCCCCTTCCGGTCAAACATCCAGGCGACGGAGTTGGTTGCCCCCAGGTTGCCACCGTTGCGACTGAAAGCGTGGCGAATCTCGGCCACGGTGCGGTTGGCGTTGTCGGTCGTCACTTCAATGAAAATGGCCGCACCGCCGGGTCCGTAACCCTCGTAGGTGAGCTCCTCGTAGACACTGCCTTCCAGCTCGCCGGTACCCTTCTTGATGGCACGATCGATGTTGTCGTTAGGCATGTTCACCGCCTTCGCCGCGTCGATCGCGGTGCGAAGGCGGTGAACATGCCTAACGACAACATCGATCGTGCCATCAAGAAGGGTACCGGCG
>UEXR01000186.1_pt1 | contig 12787 bp, 8 predicted proteins | sample 4301101 | NCBI WGS metagenome assembly UEXR01 (sample SAMEA4773180, study PRJEB27434) | metagenome | biome: 2259; feature: agricultural soil; material: soil | place: USA | collected 2014-09 | depth 0.25 m
CAGCCGATGCAATGGGCGAGACGTTCGATCAGCTGGACGAGCTTCTCGTCGCCCTGGGTGAGAGCTCGGGACAGTAACAAAGACGTCGATCCCGCGGTCGGTCGTCCGATAGTCCCGGCTCACACTGGCCGGGGCTATCGGGCGGAGTCGCGAACCTTCGATCGACGGGTCCCACGCTCACGGCGCAGCGTTCCGCGCCGGTCGCGTCCTGAGGTGCGTCCAGGCCCAGCCGAGCAGGGTGATGGCCAGGAAGGGATAGGCGCCGAATGGCAGCGGGGCCGATAGCGCCGTGAGGCGCGCCCCGAGGAACATCCGCGCTGCTGTGATCGCGAACAGCACGGCCGCAATGGCGCCCGTCGCTCTGACGAGCACCGGGAACTCCCGCGCCGCGCTGATGAGGCCGAGGGCTGCGGCCCACAAGCCTGCACCCGCAGCGAACAAGGGCGCGCTCGCCGCGAGGTCCATCGCGGAGCCCGAGACGATCAGCGTCTCGCCCGCCAGAAAGACCAGGAAGCCTGCCGCCAGCTGCTCCCTGCCGTTCCGGAGGTGGTGCACCGCGAGCAGCGCACTCGCCATGACGAGCGCCGTCCCGTCGGCGCCCCAGGCGAGGCCGCGGATCTGCGCGGACGGCGCGAAGGTACCGGCCATGCCGAGCAGTGCACCGATCACCAGTCCCGCCGCTGTGACAAATCGCAGGCGCTCGTCGCTCATCGCGGCTGGCGGGAGACCACCTCCGAGTCCAAGTGACTTTGTGACTTTGTCACCCGATGGCCTTCGGAAACCCTTGTAAGTCGCTGTCTTGCGGAGTTATCCCTGGTGCGCTCCAGGAGGCCAACGAAGGGCCTGGATTGCCTGTTAATCAGGAGTCCTAAAGACGAGTAGGAGCCCCCCAGGGCCGTCGGACCGTAAGCCTCCCCCACTACCCCCGACTCTCCTGTCCCAAAAAGCGGCCCAAGGGTCGGAGCCGCCTGCCTGAGACCATTCGGAAGGCAGGAGAGGCTCCGGGCCGCGCAGGGCCCTTGCGCGGCTGTAGACGACTCCCTAGATTCTAGTGTCGTTAACCCCGGGGGTTATCGTTTTCTGCAGCGGGATTGGCTGAGTGGAAATCACTTTTCGCACCAAGAAGCTGCAGAAACAATGCAACGAGACCAAGGAGATGGAGAGAACCTGGGGCCGAGAGCAGGCCCGTAAGTTACGCCAGCGCCTTGACGACCTAAACGCAGCCCTAAACCTGGGTCAGATGAGAAGCCTTCCCGGTCGATGTCATGAGTTAGCTGGGGATCGCGCAGGCCAACTCTCACTGGACTTGGTCCACCCTGATCGTTTGGTCTTTGAGCCCGCAAATAACCCGATACCACTCAAGCCGGACGGCGGACTGGACTGGGACGCTGTCACGGCTGTTCGCGTGTTGGAAGTAGTGGATACACATGATTGAACATGTTCAGAGCACCTATGTGCCCTCAGAGGTCTCGCCACCCGGTGAGACGCTGCGTGAACTCCTCGAGGACCGCGGCGTCAGCCAGGCGGAGCTTGCTGTGCGCATGGGGCGGCCAAAGAAGACAATTAGTGAGATCATTAACGGAAAGGCGGCTATTACCCCAGAAACAGCGCTTGAGTTGGAGCTTGTCCTAGGCGTTCCGGCGAGTTTCTGGGGCGCTCGCGAAGCGCATTATCGTGAGTACTTAGCCCGAAAAGAGCAGGAACGGCAGCTGGCTCGGGCGGTGAGCTGGTGTGAACGCTTTCCGGTTCGGGAGATGAGCAAGTACGGGTGGCTTGCACCGTATCGCACTAAAGAAGAGTGTGTCCGTGCGCTCTTGGAGTTTTTCGGAGTTGCGTCAGCTGAACAGTGGGACGAGGTGTTTGCCCTGAAAGCTGTGGCTTTTCGGCGCTCAAAGGCATTTGAGGCAGATCAGTTCGCCTTAGCAGCATGGCTACGTGCCGGAGTTGTGCACGCGCAGCGAGTCGACACACAGCCATTTAGCCGTGAATTGTTCCTAGAGACGCTCAAGAGAGCCCGGGGCCTGACGAGGCAGCACCCCAGCCAGTTCGAGCGCACACTGGTTGAAAGTTGCGCGTTGGCAGGCGTAGCCGTCGTTTTCGTCCCCGAGCTACCGCGATCCCGCGCCAGTGGTGTAACAAGATGGCTAAGCGCGACTAAGGCAATAATTCAGCTGAGCCTTCGGTATAGAACCGACGACCATTTATGGTTCACGTTCTTCCACGAAGCTGCTCATCTTCTACTTCACGGAAAGCGTCTGGTCTTCATTGAGCTGAACGGAGCCCAAGGTTCTCCAGAAGAGGCAGAAGCCGACCGGTGGGCAGCTGATTTCCTGATACCTCCCGATGATTTTCGAAAGCTTCGTATGTGGAGCGTGTACAGCAAGAGCGCGATTGAAGCATTTTCCGAGCAGATCGGGGTAGCTCCGGGAATAGTCGTCGGCCGCCTTCAACACGAAGGCTTGCTCCCTCACACACACTGTAACGATCTAAAGCTTCGACTTGAATGGGCGGTCACAACCCCGTCTGACTGACACGGCTGGATCGGCCCCGGTTGGTTGGTCCTCAGAGCCCGAATGGAGCTAGACGATGATACGATTCACCGTGAAGTTCGACGACTCTGGTATGCGACGCCTTGAGTGCAACTTGCGCTCATTAGAGCAGACGCGCTCCGTTTCTTTCGCTGAACTCTTCACAACTGAGTTTATGCGTGCCCATACTCGAGTCCGCTCATTCGACGAACTGTTGAGTGTGGGCGGATTTGAGGCCTCTTCAGCGGAGGACTTCCGAGCGATTCCAGACGCCGAGTGGGAAGTTCTCATCCGCGCTCGGACTTCTTTCGGCTCATGGGCTGAGATGCAGCAGGCGGCCGCACAAGAGTACACACGTCGACGCCTCGGGCTCTGAAGGGATATGTTCGTTGCCGAGGCGAAAGTGGAGCAGTCAGGTGAGGCAAGTCTTGAGGCGATCCGCGTTGCTGGCCACCCACCGCGTGTGACCCGTACGGTAAAGTTGAATGGACTACGCTACGCAAGCCTCTCGCATCTCGGCTCAGCTCGGGCATCACCCTGTTGTCGGTCGGCACATAGACACATCGTTGCCTTCACCTAGACCGGCTTCCCGGCCCTCAAATGTCCGGATCTGTCCGGAGAAACTGCAGCAAAAACGGTAGCAGTTGCGGCTGGCTCTGGTCTGTCAGTGCCCTCGGGTTTAGCCTACAGGTACCCCGCTCCGGCACGTCTCTCTGACCGAGCCCCTGGAAAGCCTCAAGGCCGCCCTGACCGACCGCTACACGCTCGAGCGCGAGCTCGGCCGTGGTGGCATGGCTACGGTCTATCTCGCGCACGACCTCAGGCACGACCGATCGGTAGCGCTGAAGGTGCTCCACCCCGACCTTACCGCCACGCTCGGTCCCGATCGCTTCCAGCGCGAGATCCGCTATGCAGCCCGGCTGCAGCACCCGCACATCCTCACCGTGCTCGACTCGGGCGAGTCGGGTGGACAGCTCTGGTTCACCATGCCGTACGTCGAGGGCGAGAGCCTACGCGAGCGACTGACGCGCGACCGGCAGCTCCCACTCGAGGACGCCCTCCGGATCGGGCGCGAAGCGGCACAGGCCCTCCAGTACGCCCACGAGCACGACGTCCTCCACCGCGACATCAAGCCCGAGAACCTGCTCCTGACCCGTGACGGCAACACGCTCGTCGCGGACTTCGGGGTGGCGCGCGCGCTCGCGAGCGAGGAGGCGCTGACCCAGACCGGGCTCACCGTGGGCACCCCCGCGTACATGAGCCCGGAGCAGGCGGCAGGTGAGCGCCAGCTCGATGCCCGAAGCGACATCTACTCACTGGGATGCGTGCTGTACGAAATGCTTTGCGGTGAGCCGCCGTTCACGGGCCCTACCGCGCAGGCCATCATGGCGAAGCGATTCAGCACTTCGCCTACGCCCGTTCGCGTGACGCGGCCGGAGGTGCCGGCCGACGTGGACGACGTCGTGCAGCGCGCGCTGGCCCGCACGCCGGCGGACCGGTTCGCTTCGGCGGGTGAGATGGCCCAGTCGCTTCGGCCCAGCGTCGCGACGCCGGCCGCCACCCGTGTCCTCGAGCGGGCCCCAGCGCGGCACCAGGAAGGGTCCCACCGCACCCGCTGGCTCGTGGCAGGCGGCGTCGCGGCCCTGACGCTCGTGGCCATGGTGGCGCTCATGCGAAACCATGAGCAGCCGGCGGCCCTCGACCGGAGCGTCATTGCCGTCGCTCCATTCCGGGTCACCGGTGCGGATTCCTCACTCGGCTACCTGCGGGAGGGAATGGTAGACCTCCTGTCGACCAAGCTGAGCGGCACGGCGGCCCTGCGGCCGGCAGACCCGCGAACCCTCCTGGCCGCATGGGGTCGGGCCGCTCGTGGTGGCGGTGAGCTGTCCGAGGACGATGCCGTCCAGGTGGCGGCATTGCTCGGCGCGGGACGGATGGTGGAAGGGGAAGTCGTCGGCAGTCGCGGCAGGGTCTCCCTGAGCGCCCGCATCGTGGACGTGCCGAGCGGGTCGGTGCGTGCCCGCGCGACGGCGGAGGGTTCGCCGGACAGCCTGACGCAGCTCGTAGACCGACTGGCGGCGACCCTTCTCGCGCTCGGGTCGGGAGAGGGGGAGCAACGGCTCGCTGGGCTCACCAGCACGTCACTGCCGGCGCTGCGCGCCTACCTCGACGGAGAGGCGCTGCTGAGGCGAGGCACGTTCGGTGAAGCGTCCAAGAAGTTCTTCGAAGCTTTCCAGATCGATTCCACCTTCGCGCTCGCGGGCGTGGGCGCGGCGCGAGCCGGCGGGTGGCAGACGAGTGGAAGAAGATACGCACCAGTGGAGGCTGCCTGGCGCTACCGCGATCGCTTGTCGGCCCGAGACCTGGCCAGCCTCACCGTCATCTTGGGCCCCAGGTACCCCGCACCTCGGGGGGCGCGCGACGCAGTGGAAACCGCGGAGCGCCTGGTGGAGCTGGCTCCGGATAGCCCGGACGCGTGGTACAACCTCGCCGACGGCCTCTTTCACTTTGGCGCCCTGGCCAGCGTACCCGAGGCACTTCCGCGTGCAGTCGCAGCCTTTGCTCGCTCGCTGACGCTCGACTCGAGCTACGCCCCGACCATTCAGCACTTGACCGAGGTCGCCGCGCTCCTCGATGACACGGCCGGCGTGCTTCGCGGGCGAGCCCTCCTCCGGCAAATAGACTCCGTGTCGTCCTTCACGATTGCGCGGCTGTGGCATCCCGCCGCATGGCTGGGTGATACTGCAGAAGTCCGGCGGTTGCTCGCGAGTGACAGCGCCCTCGGCCCCTTGCCGACAAATCTGCTCGTCTACGCCCTGGATGGGGCCGTGCCTCTCGACACCGGCGGCGTGGAGGACTTATACCGACGCGCGTACGCTCAGGCGGCGACCGCGGAGGAACGGAAGCTCACTGCCTTACTCTGGAGTCGCTACGAGCTGGCCTTTGGGCGGCCCGGCAAATCGCCTCCCCTCTCAAGGGTTTGGCCGGACATTGGCGGGCAGAGTCTCGCCGTACTAGACGGGCTGTTTGCCGATGGTGATTCCGGGCAAGCCGCCGAGGGGGCACGAAGCCTGGAGCGGCAACTTGGATCACGATTCGCTGCCGCAGATCGCGACGCGCCATTGGCGCGCTACGCGGTGGGACAGTACAACCTGAAGGTCGGTGACCTGAGCCCGGTGCGGCTGGCTATCGCCGACCTTCGCGGGGCAAAGCCCCACCCCGACAGCCTGTGGCAGGCCGACGAGCCTCGCGCCTTTGCGCTACTGCTCGAAGCTCAACTCGATGCGCGCGAAGGCTCACCTGAAGCCCGGATGCGCCTGCGGCAGCTCGACTCCGTTCTGGCGAACCCGCGGGTGCCTTTCAACTTTTTCGACTTCGGCAGACCCCCACTCTTCACCTATGGCAACCTGGTCGCCGCGCGACTCCACGAGGACGCCGGCGATACGGCGGCTGCGCTGGCCGCTGTCCGCCGGCGGGTCATCGGCCTCGCCTCCTATCCTCACTACGTACGCTATCGCCGGGAAGAGGGCCGCCTCGCAGCGTCACTGGGTGACACGGCGGGCGCAATCCGTGCCTACCGTCATTATCTCGCGCTTCGGAGTGCCCCCGAGCCCCGGCTCCGGGCTCAGGCTGACACGGTCAAAATCAGGCTGGCCGCACTCCTTCGTGCCGCCGGACGGCGCTGAGACCGTACGCAGCTGGGCCTCTCCTGATCCAAAGTCAAACCCCGGCTGCCCCAATGGTGCCATCGCGCCATCGGCCGGCGTCTCGGTGCGGAGTAGAGTGCGCGGCAAATCGTTAAGGTACAGTTTAGGTACAATCGGGAGTTGTGCGGTGGGCTAAGTGCAATGGCCAGAGAGGGAATCGAACCCCCGACACGCGGATTTTCAGTTCTTTAAAGCGAGAAATACGGGACTACACCGGACTGTCCAGGTGTTGTCGTTGCGGCACTTACACCACAGTGTGTTGTCCCCAGTAGTCTGCAGTTGTCTGGTGTTCGGACACAGGTTTGGTCACAGGTCCCCCCCTCAATTCCAGAAGGCCCCGGCCGTGGAAAGGCCGGGTTGCGAGGGCGCGAGCTTGTGCCGCTGGAAAATGCGGGTGGGAGTCCCTCGTTCCCAAAATAAAAATTCTGGCGTGAGGGAAATGTCGTCGCCACGTGGCCTGTGGCTGCCAGACGGGAGGCACGCCCGCGTCAGCCGAACCTACGCCGACGGGGGGAGCAAGAAGTGCCCGATCGACACGCCGGGCCGCTTAAGGCGAACGTGGTCGAAGTCGAGAAGGCGTTGTGAAAGGCGGTATGCGGAGCGGCCCGCCTGTTTGCCAGGCGGGCCTCCAGACCGGCGAAGTTCTGTATTGGCGAGATCTCGCGACCTACCGGGGGGTCGCGCCCGATTCCGACAGCGTGCCTTCCCACTCCACCACATACTCGACCGGCGAGATGAACCGGCCACGGTAGGTGCCGCTCCCAGTCTTGCCCTGGTACTTCCCCGTCGCTTTCACGACGGTCCAGGTTCCCTCGAAGCTGATACGGACGCCCTTCTCCGCCGAGACGACTGTCGTCACCTTTCCGGTGGATCGCAAGCTCGACGTGTCGGCCGCCTTGGCGAGGCTGGAATACCCTTCGGCGGTCCCGGTGCCGCGGGTTAGATCCTCGGTCTGGATCATCCTGAACTGCGCACCATCCATGTAGTCGGTTTCGCCGGTGCTGTGGTTCACCCCTCTCGCCTGCCCGATGCTCAGGGTGTGTCCCTCGACATCGCCGATTTCGGCACCGAACTGGCGAGCGTAGCTCGCGCTGTACGTGCCTGCGATCTTGATTGCCCCCGCCGGTGCCTGGGCCATGGGCGCTTCCGTGATCAGGGCGAGCGAAAGGGCGACCAGGGTTGCGGATGCGTTGCGTCTACACATGGGGGTACCCTCCAATGCAGGGAGAAGCGAGTCGGCGCGGTTGCTGCGCCCGGTGTGAGGGTGTACTGTAAGACGCTGGCTCACATGCACATCACACGATCGTCACACGGCGGCACAAGGTGCGGCTTCGGACGTTCGGGAGTCCGATGGTGGAGGGACCCGAGGGACAGCTAGGCGGCGCGGCGGCCCAGCGCAGATGTCTGGCCCTCCTGGCGCTCCTGGCCGCGGCCGGCACCCGCGGAGTGAGCCGCGATAAGCTCGTGACCCTGCTCTGGCCCGAGGGTGAAGGGGGAAAGGCCTCCCACCGCCTCACGCAACTGCTCTATCTCCTCAGACGTGACCTGCAATCGGATGACCTGTTCCTCGGGTCGACCGACCTCCGGCTCAACCCCACCGCTCTTGAAACCGACATCAGCGACTTCACCGAGGCCCTCGGCCGTGGCGATCTCGAGGCGGCCGTCTCACTCTACACCGGCCCGTTTCTCGACGGTTTCTACCTCACGGTCGGACCCGTAGCCGCCGCCTCGGAATTCGAGCGCTGGGCCGAGGAGGAACGGGCCAGCCTAGCCGAGCGCTTCCGGAGCGCGCTCGAAGCCCTTGCCGGCGCGGCTCAGCGCGAGGGCGCCCTGGGCAAGTCGGTGGAGTACTGGCGGCGCCTCGTCGCGTTGGATCCGCTGAGCACGCGGGTCGCGCTCGGGTTCATGGAGGCGCTGAGGGCGGCCGGAGATCGTGCCGAGGCGCTGCAGTTCGCGCGGATTCACACCGAGCTCCTCCGGGACGAACTCGATGCCGGGCCCAACCCTGCCGTCGTCGCCCTCGCGGACAAGTTGCGGATCGCGGGCCTGGCGCATGAGCCGTCGCCGGCGCGGAGCGCGCCGGAGGTGTCGGACGATTCCGCCACGACGGTGATGCCGCCACCGGTGTTGAGTTTCGCCAGTGGGTACGCCGTTGATCGCGAGATCGGGCGGGGTGGGATGGCGACTGTGTACCTGGCTCGCGACCTCAAGCACCAGCGGGCGGTCGCGCTCAAAGTGCTCCGGCCCGAGGTGGCGGCGGAGCTGGGCGTCGCACGGTTTTCCCGCGAGATCAGAATCGTCGCGCAGCTCCAGCATCCCCACATCGTGCCGGTGCTGGATTCGGGTGGCGCCGGGGCGGAGCTCTGGTACGCGATGCCCTTCGTGGAAGGCGAGTCGCTGCGTGACCGGCTCCTCCGGGAGCGGCAGCTCGAACTCGCCGAAGCGCTCGAGATCGCCGTGGAGGTGGCCGACGCCCTCGACTATGCCCATCGCCACGGCGTGGTGCATCGCGACATCAAACCCGAGAACATTCTGCTCGCCGACGGTCATGCGCTCGTTGCCGATTTCGGCATCGCCCGCGCGGCCGCCACGGCGGACGGCCTGGCGCTCACGCAGACGGGCGTCGGGATCGGCACGCCCGCCTACATGAGCCCGGAGCAGTTTGCCGGGGAGCCGGTGGACGCTCGGACCGACGTGTACGCGCTTGGGTGCGTCTGTTACGAGATGCTGGCCGGAGAGCCCCCGTTCACGGGGTCGTCGGCACACGCGATTCTGGCACGTGCCCTGACCGAGCTTCCTTCCCCGCTCCATCTGGTGCGCGATGGGGTGCCCGCCGGAGTCGAAGGGGCGATCGCCAAGGCGATGGCACGCGCGCCGGCTGATCGCTTTGCCGGTGCCGCCCGATTCGCCGCCGCTCTCAAGGCGGGTCCGGCGCCGGGCGAGCCTACCAGAGGGCGCAAGCGGTCCATTCCGCGACAGTGGGCACTCGTGGCGCTCGCGATCCTGCTGGCGGCTGTCGGGGCGTCGCTGTACCGCCGGGCCAGCCACCCGGCGCTGCACTCCCACCGCGTGATGGTGACGGCCTTCGCCAATCGGACCGGCGATCCGTTTCTCGATCCCATCGGCATCATGGCCGCCGACTGGGTCAACGAGGGACTGATGAAGACCAATCTCGTGGAAGTGGTGGACGTCGGCGCGATGTACGTCCAGGGCCGGGCGGACTCGGGGCCGCCGAGCGAGCCCCGCGCCCTCGCCGAACGCAACAGTGCCGGGCTGGTCGTCAGCGGGAGCTACTATCGGTCGGCCGATAGCATCGTGTTCCAGAGCACCCTGACGGACGTCGAGAGCGGACGTGTCTTGAGGGCCTTCGAGCCGGTGGTCGGATCGAGCCAGGAGCCGTTGGCGATCGTCGAGACCCTGCGGCAGCGGATCATGGCCGGCCTCGCCACGCTCATCGATCCCCGCTTTACGAATTTCATCACCGCCGACGCCTCACCCCCGACGTTCGCCGCCTACCAGCAGTTCGTCGCGGGCCAGGATGCCTTCTGGCATGGCGACTTCAAGGAAGCGAGCTCGAGATTCGCGTGGGCTGCGGAGCTGGATTCGAGCTTCCTGTCGGCTCCCGTCTGGCTCACCACGGCACGGATATCCGTGTTCGATTGTGCCTCGGCCGATTCGATCGGTCTGGCACTCGCCCCGAGACGCGAGCGCCTTGGGCGAATCGATGGTCTTCTCCTCGATCGGGACCTGGCGTGGTGTCACGAGAACTGGGACCGGGTTCTGAGCCTGGCCAAGCAGAGCGCCGAGGCCCGCCCAAAAGCGACCAAGGATCGGTTCCTGGTCGGGTTCTATGCCGCCTTCGACAACCGATCCCACGAAGCCGCGACCGCCCTCAGCCGGTTGAACCCAAAGCAGGACCTCGGGTGGATGCCGGACAGCGCCAAGATGTTCTACTGGGCTTATCTGACGGGTGCCCTTCACTCCCTGGGAGACTACCCGCAGGAACTCGCCGCCGCTGTGCAGCTGAAGCACGAGTTCCCCGGCCATCTGGCGGCAGTGTATTACGAGGCTCGCGCGCTCGCGGGAGCCGGTCGGTCGGCGGAGGCCCTCGCGCGCCTAGACGAGGTCGGGCATCTCGAGCCCGAGCCAGCCTTATACACCGGCCTGTTCTCACCGGATTTTGGGCCCGCCGCCCTGTCCCCCGGTTGGGTCGACTATCAGATCGCGCTGGAACTCCTGGCTCACGGGCAGCCATCGTCAGCCGCGAAGGCGGCGGCGGAGCGGGCCGTCGCCTGGTATCGTCTCCGCCCAGCGGAGGAGGCGTCCTCGCTCCAGGCGCGCATCGTGATGGGTCGATCACTCGAGCTGCTCGGGAAGTACGAGCAAGCAGAGTCGGTCATCTCGGGCATTACGGGCGAGGGCCCGGCGGGAGTAACGAGGCTGGGCATGCTCGGCGTGCTCGCGGCACGAAGGGGTGACCTGCGCCGCGCTCAGTCCAGCGACAGCGCACTTGCCGCGCTGGCGCCTCGGTACCTCAAGAGCGCACCGATGTTCTGGCGCGCTCAAGTGGCTGCCGTGCTGGGCGATCGCGACCGCGCCGTCACGCTCCTCCGCGAGGCCTTGACCCGCGGGCGGATCCCTGCCGGTTCCCTCCTGCACCACAACCTCTCCTTCACCAGCTTACGGGGTTACGGACCATTTGAGGACTTGGTGCGACCCCGCGATGTGGCTCACTGATCTCCTAGGGCTGTTCTCGACCAAGTCTCTCTTACTGAGTGATTTGCCGCACCTAGGCAGCGAAACGAATGAGGTGTAGACACGTCGCGGGGACACGACGAAGCACACCGCGGCCAACCTGCGGAAGCGCTTGACCAGAATCGCTTCATAGCCTTCCGCCGTCGACTACAAGCGCGTTCGGCGGTAGGTCGAACATTGGGAGCGTGTCCGCCCAACGACCGGCTACTCACAGTCTGAATGACCCGAAAAAATCTACCTCCCCCCGGTACACAGGGGACTGCGAGAGGTGTCACTATAAAGGGAAAGTTGTAGCGCGGAGTGGTCGGGTGTAGTCCCGATTAGTCCACAGTTACAGGACAATTACGGTACAGTGGGACCCCCCTTCGCGCAGAAAGGCCCCGGCCGTGGAATAGGCCGGGTCGCGACGGCGCGAGCCTGTGCCGCCGGAAAATGCGAGTAGGAGTCACCCGTTCCCAAAATAAAAATTCTGATGTGAGGGAAATGTCGTCGTCCTGCTTGTGGCTGGTCGGACGCGCTGCTTCGTGCGAGGAGCGCGGCCGTGACGGGGGCGGGCCGGTGTACGGAATTCATCCCTAAACCAAGCTACCGCACCTCTCCCGACAGCCGCTGAATAGCGGCTCGTGCTTCTGCCACATAGGATTGGAGTTCAGGGTCGGCGTGAAGCCATACGTCGGCCACAGTGTGGAACGACCTGAGTGCCTGCTCTCGGTCATTCAGCCGCTCAGCCACCCGGCCGCGCTCGAGCAGCCAGAACACCTCCACCGGCCGGGGCGGGCTGTCCGTCCAACTCGGATCCTGGTGGAGCACGATGGCGGCCTCGCGATCCTGTCCCGCGGCGCTCAACAATTCCGCCTTGGTGAGGCGCGGCGACAGACAGAGGGTTCCGGAGCACAAGGACTCCGGGAGCTGCGTGAACTGACGTAGAGCTTCGGCGGTATCGCGACGTGCCAGGGCGAGATACCCGCCAGCGGCGGCGGCCCAGTAGCGCTTCAGTCCTTGTTGGATTCGGTGCGACCCTGGTTGAGGCGGCGAATCGTGCCACCGCATGAACTGGCGCAAGGACACCGTGTCGCCTGTGGCCGCCCACCAGGGTAGGGCGAAGGAGGCCTGAGGATCGGACCGTTTATTGAGCCAGCGCGCGAACACTACGCGCGCGGTGTCCCTCGGGATCACCTTGAGCAGCGCTAACAAGGCATAAAGCGAAGCCGGCCCCTGGGTCCCAACTTCACGATAGGCCTCGCGCAGACGGCCTCTGTAGGCAACGATCCCTATTGCATACCGCCGGAAGTCAGGCTCACTATAGCGTGACCCGCGGCGGTCGGTCGCAAACCTGCGGAAAATCGTCGCGGACGTTTCCTCAGGATCCGGAAACCGCCAGAACGTGCCCATCATTTGGCCGAGCGGCTCACCGGGAAGGGTGTCCAGCAGGTGCTGCAGTGCTGCTCCCCGATCAGGGACCGTGTCCAGCATTCTGGCGACCGCCCTAATAGCCACCGCATGGATGTCGCTCGGATCCAGCGCCAAGTAGGCTCGCACATACCGTCGCGCGGCATCGGGCCCGTTCAGACTCAGAGCGAGATCGACGTTGTGAATGTACGCCGGCGCAAACGCGGAATCGAGCGCGATTGAGCGATTGAAGGCCTCAAGGACCTGAGGCCCTGTCACTCCGAACGGATCACCCATGTGGTGACGCACTTCCCCAAGGGCATACCACGCCTCAGGATCGTTCGGGTAGCGGCGGGTGGCCTCCGCGGTTGTGCTGAACAGCCGCTCGACCAGCGCGTAGTAGAGGCT
>UEXR01000724.1_pt1 | contig 12696 bp, 12 predicted proteins | sample 4301101 | NCBI WGS metagenome assembly UEXR01 (sample SAMEA4773180, study PRJEB27434) | metagenome | biome: 2259; feature: agricultural soil; material: soil | place: USA | collected 2014-09 | depth 0.25 m
AGCCGGCCAAGCTGAGTAACGGCGTGACCATTCAGGTACCGGAATTCATTGGGGAGGGCGAGCGCGTACGGGTAAATCCTCGCGAGGGGGTGTACCTCGAGCGAGCCAAATAGAATCCTCCGCTACGCGGTTCTGGCCGAAGGCTCACTGCTCCTGATAGCGGTGGCCGTCGGCCGACTGGTTGGGGTACACCCTTTCGCTCGCTTCGAGTTGACGGCGGCCGCCCTGGTTTTGGGCGTGGTAGCGACGACTCCGCTTCTGCTCGGCCTCCGCTGGTCGCTTCACTCCCAATGGCCGCCGATCGCGCGGCTGGTGGACTTCGTAAAAGAGCAATTGCGGCCCCTCTTCCTGGGCTGCACTGTGAGCCAGCTCGCCATGCTCGCGCTGCTCGCCGGGCTTGCCGAGGAGGCCCTGTTCCGCGGAGTCGTCCAGCTCGGCATGAGCCGGTGGCTAACGCCCGCCGGCGGACTCATCGCGGCCAGTCTGCTCTTTGGATTGGTCCACTTTCTCACGTTGTGGTACGCCCTGCTCGCCACCTTGGTGGGATTCTATCTGGGCAGCCTGCTCTTCCTCACCGGGAACCTGCTGGTGCCGATCGTGGTGCACGCTCTATACGATTTCATCGCCTTGATCATTCTGATTCGACTCGGACCTCACCGCGCCGAGGCCTGATTCGACGGCCTGGGCTACATTGAGGCATGGACGCTATCGAAGCCATCCAGCGACGGACCTCGATCCGGCAGTTCCGCCGCGAGCCTGTTGCTCGAGATCTGATCGAACGGCTGCTCGAGTGCGCCGTGCGGGCCCCCAACCACAAGCTCACCGAGCCCTGGCGATTCGCCGTCCTCCTGGGGGAGTCCCGCGCTCAGTTCGCGGAGATCCGAGCGAACCACCGGCTCAAGCGCTTTGCCGACCCGCAGTCCACCGAGGCACTTGCGGGAGCGGCAAAGGTCCGTCGCGAGGTGCTGGAGACGCCGGTGTTCATCGTGGTTATGTGCGCCGTGAGCCAGGACGAGATCACTCGCGAGGAGGACTACGCGGCAACCATGATGTCCATCGCCAACCTCATGACCGCAGCCGAATCGTTGGGGCTGGGCACCTATCTGAAGACCGGCGGCGTAATGCGCCAGCCGCAGTTGGGCCAGTTGGTGGGTCTGGAAGACGGGTTTCGGATCGTCGGGGTCGTCTCGCTTGGATATCCTGCTGAGGCGGAAACTCCTCGCCGCCGCCGGCCCGCCGCGGAGCTGACCCGGTGGATAGACACTGCAGTGAGAGGTGAGCAGTGAGAGGTGAGCAGTAAGAAGTAAGCAGTGAGAAGTGAGAAGTGGGAAGTGAGGCGTGACCGCGGAGGATGCACGTCATCCCGAGCGCAGCGAGGGACCTACTACCCGCCACAGAGATCGGGCCGAGTAGGTCCCTCGGTCACTATCGCTTCCTGGATGACGACCGCTGAGTTCGGCTGCGGCCCTCCTTACTTCTTACTTCTCACTTCTCACTGCTCACTGCCCCACCAGCCGTCGCAGCACCTGTGCATCCCGGGGGGCATGGCCACCCCGGTCATTGTTGAAGTACACGTACGCCTCGATCCCGGCCCGGCGGAGTCCCCGCACTCGGGCGGCCCACAGGCGTAGCTGGTCCGGCGAAAAGCCGCCGCCGGGACGAGTCCCCGCGTGCATCCGCAGATAGGTGAACGGTGCCGTGGTGACGAGATCGGGTTGCACCCGCCCCCCAACTGGGATGCAGAGTGCCACCCCGCGCTCTCCCAAGAGCTGATAGATCACCGGGGTATACCAGCTCGGATGGCGAAACTCCATCACCCATTTGCGTTCGGGTGTCAGTAGCCGGAGGAATTCGGCCAACCGGTCGGGGTCGAGGAGGAAGGTGGGCGGCAGCTGAAACAGCAGCGGTCCAAGCTTGGGATCCAGCAAGGCGGCGAGCTCCAGGAAGGTGCTGACCGGCTCCTCGGCATCCCGCAGGCGCTTCATGTGGGTGATGAAACGGCTCACCTTAACGGCGAAGTGGAATTCCGGCGGAGTGGACTCCCGCCAGCGGAGGAACATCTCCGCCGACGGAAGCCGATAGAACGGGTTGTTCAGCTCCACGGTATTGAACTGGGACGCGTAGTAGGCCAGCTCCTCCCGCGCTGGAAGGCCTTTGGGGTAGAAGACCCCCTTCCGCCAGTGAGGATAGACGTACCCGGAGGTGCCGACCCAGACCGAGGCCAGGCCCTACCTCGCCATCAGCCTTGGCATGTCCCCCTCCCTCGCTCCAGCGCGAGACCTCTCCGGTCAGGGCGGCTAGATAGATCCCGGGACCTGGATCGCACCGTGGCGCGGATCACGCCGACAGCGCTGACAAAGCCCAACATATCCAGGACCGGCGCCTCTCTGGACGGGCGTGCCGGGACAGGTCATCATTCTCGCGGACCCCTACAGCGAGGCGCCGTGTCACAACCAGCTGCCACCCGTCCGCAACAGCTTTTTCTGTTCGGCCGCAATTTCCTGAAGCACCCGAAGATGCTCGGCTCCCTGATCCCCAGCTCCCGGTATTTGGTGAATCATCTGCTTCGCGAGGTCGATTGGTCCCGGGCCCGGATCGTGGTCGAGTACGGGCCAGGAGTCGGCACATTCACCGGCGAAATCCTGCGCCGGCTACGGCCGGATGGTGCCCTGGTGGCGATTGAAACCAATCACGAATTCGTCCATTTCCTCCGGCGAACTGTCGCGGACCACCGGCTCCACGTCGTTCACGGCTCCGCGGAGGAGGCGGATGCCATCTTGGAAGCGCGAGGGCTGTCCCACGCCGACTACGTGATCTCGGGAATCCCCTACACCACAATGCCTGGCGAGGTCAGGGAGCGGATTCTGCGTACCACCCACTCCTTGCTTCACCCCAGTGGCGCGTTCCTGGTCTATCAGTTCACCCGCGCAGTCCTTCCCTATCTCAGGCAGGTCTTCGGCCTGGTGCACCAGGAGTTCGAGCCGCGCAACATCATGCCGGCTCGGCTCTTCTATTGCCGGCGGCATCCGGAACGCCGGTCCGAGGTCAGGCGGCGCGAGCTGCGGACCTCCCACGCCGCACCCAAGCCAGAACCTCAGGTCTCCAGGCGCTAGGCGTCCTGACCGGCTCGCAAGCACCGGAATGGACGGACCAGATGAGCCGCTATATCGGCGCGCATACGATTGACAAGGGTGGGCTCCACATGGCCGTGCTACGGGCGGGGAATGCCGGCATGAGGGCGCTCCAGGTTTTTACCGCCATACCCAAGTATTACGGCGACAAGTCGGCCATTCGGCCCGAGCGGGTCACCCGCTTTCGCGCGGCCCTGACCGATGCGGGCATTGAGGCGGCCCACGTGGTGGTGCACGCCGCCTATGTGCTCAATACCGCGACGGCGGACGAGGAGAAATGGCAGCGGGCAGCGGCAGGGCTGCGGAAGGAGCTGGAGCGCTCAACGATGCTGGGTGCTGGAGCGGTCTGCTTCCATCCGGGTGCGGCGACCGGCGGCGACCGGCTCACGGCGGTGCAGCGGGTGGCCCGAGCAATCACCTATGCGCTGGAGGGAGTGAAGTCGGATACGCGCGTGTTAGTGGAGAACACCGCCGGTGCCGGCGTGACCATTGGGAAGACCGCGGACGAGATAGGGGCGATCCTGGCTGCCGTGCCCGGCCATCTCCGCAGCCGCACCGGGTACGGATTGGATACCTGCCATCTCTTCGCCTCAGGTCACGACATAACCCGATCCGCCGCCGAGCTCACCCGGACCCTCGACGAATTCGAAGAGGCGGCCGGCGCCCCGCCGTCCTTCTTTCACTTGAACGACAGTGAAGGTGGGCTTGGCTCCAACAAAGACCGGCACGTGCTCATCGGCGACGGTCGCATCGGCAAGGAGCCCTTCCGCTGGCTGATGCAGGACCAGCGGAGTCACGACGTCCCGCTGATCCTGGAGACCCCGCAGCAGAACTACGAACCGGCAGACGACGATCCCACGCCGGACCCGTACGATGTCAAGATGATGGAGCTGCTGCGATCCTTAGCTTGAATTATGCAGTGCCGCGCCGATGCAACAGCTGTGGAGTCGTTCCCGGCCTGGCGCTTGCTAGGGATCCCACCGCGTTCTCAGCCGAACCCCCAAATCGTCGCTGGTTACGTCCGAAAGGACCGACGCATTCAGCCGAATTCGCCGCAGACCGCTGTAGCGCGCGGTCCCTACAGGCCAAGCCGGCCATTCCTGGTAGCCCTCGCCCTTTGCGGGCTGAGCGGCGCGGTCCTGCTCACCCCCGCGAGGGGGCTCGAAACTCCGCCGATCACGACCATCGCCCACGTCACCAAGCCGGTGACTGTCCTTCCTGCCCCCGCGCCGATGGACACCGCCGCGCTGGAGCGGGAAGTGCTCACGCGGTACCAGCACAAGCCGCTGGTGCGCCTGCTTGGACGACACACCCGGCAGCCGGGCATCGCCAACCGGATCGCGCGGGCCATTGTGAAGGAAGCTCAGCGGCTGCACGTCGCCCCGAGTCTGCTGACCGGAATGCTGCTGACGGAGAACCCGCAGCTCGATGCCGATACCGTGAGCAATGCGGGGGCAATCGGCCTTATGCAGGTGATGCACTTCCACGCGGGCGAGTTCGATTGCGACTCGGATGACCTCGCGCAGGTGGAGGCCAATATCTGTCACGGCGCACGAGTGTTCGGCCAGTACCTGCGACGCACGGGGGATGTACGCCGCGCGCTGCTCCGCTACAACGGCTGCGTCGCCAGCACCAACACGCCCAACTGCCACCGCTATCCTGCGAAGGTCCTGCGCGAGGCCCGCCTGGTGCGGCAGCAGATTCTACGCTACCCGCCGTCTCGCCCAGCGGTCGATTCCGCCTGGATAGCGCAGCTCCCCACCATCAAGATCTCGGGCGACTGACCCGCAGCAGTTCTCTGAACGCTCGCTCGAGCTTGTGGCCGAATTCCTCGAGCTGATCCAGCAGTGGCGCCGTGTGTCCCTCACAGTATTTCGTCGGCTCGGTCCCCGGCTTGAACCACTCCCGTTGAGTTACCGGACACCACTCGTTGGCGAGATCGCCGTTGAAGGCGTCCACGGTCCGCTCGATCATTCCCGGAGGCGGACGCCACGCCTCCTCCGACCAATGCTCGCGCCAGCCTGCGCGATAGAAGGCAGCCCACGCCGGTGCAGCCAGCCGACCGCCCGAGGCGTTCGGCGCGATTGGTCGAGGCACGTCGTATCCGAACCACACTGCCGCCACCAGATTCGGGGTATAGCCGACGAACCAGACGTCAGCCCCGTTGTTGGTAGTGCCGGTCTTTCCCGCGACGGCGTCGGTCACCCCCAAGTCGCGAACGATACTGCCGGTCCCCCCGTCTACCACTGAGCGCAGCATCGAGGTGATCTGGAAGGCCTCCGCCTCCCCCAGCACCCGTTCGGCCTTGGCTCGAGGCGCACGCCATAAGACGGTTCCATCGGAGCCCTCGATCCGAGTCACCAATGAAGGCTGGATCCGAAATCCGCCGTTGGCGAACGGGGCGTACGCGGTGACCAGCTCGAGCGGCGTCACCTCCAGGGCGCCCAGCGCAAGGGCAGGGACCGGCGCCATCGCGCTGTGGATCCCTGCGCGGCGGGCGAACGTAGCCACCCGGCGTTCGCCCACCGCCTGACTCAACCGAACGGTCGCGGCGTTGGCGGAGCGCATGAGCGCTCGACGGAGTGTGACCGGGCCGGCGTATTCGCCGCCGAAGTTGACCGGCCTCCAGATCTGGCCGTCGCGTTCCTCGACTTCCACCGGTGAGTCATCCACTAGCGACGCCGGAGTAAACCCGGCGGACAGCGCGGTCGCATAGACGAACGGTTTGAACGCCGAGCCAGGTTGCCGCCGGGCGACCAAGGCCCGGTTGAACCCACGCCGCACGAATCGACGCCCACCGATCAGGACCCGGATAGCGCCATTGCGCGGATCCAGGCCGATCAACGCTCCTTCCAGTGATCCCGCGTCTCCGTATGCCGACCGACTCTGGCGCTCGATGGCCGCGGCCTGACTCCGAACCACGCGCTCGGCCACCTGCTGCGCTCTGGCGTCGAGAGTGGTGCGTACCACCACGTCACCCAGGCCTTGAGCATCGTGCCCCAGCACGGAGTCCACCACCGCGCGAATCGGGTCCAAAGCGTACGAGCGATCCTGTTTGGGGCGCCACTCGGAGGGGGAGAGTCGAAGCGGCTCGTTCTGGGCTCGGGCCGCCTGCTCCCCCGTGATGTAGCCTTCCCGGGCCATGAGCGAGAGCACCAGATTGCGGCGGGCAATCGCTCGTTCCGGATGGCGGCGCGGGGCATAGAAGGACGGCCCCCGCGCCACGCCAGCCAGGGTGGCGGCTTCGGCGAGCGAGAGCCGATTGACGCCCTTGCCGAAGAGGTCGCGGCTGGCTGCTTCGACCCCGAAGGTCCCGTTGCCCAGGTAGATCAGATTGAGGTAGAGCTCGAGAATCTGCTGTTTGGTCCGGGCACGCTCGAGTCGGCGAGCCAGCTCGAGCTCGATCAGCTTGCGGCGGAGGGAGCGCTCCTGGGAGAGCCGCGGGATGAAGGCGTTTTTCACCGCCTGCATCGTGATGGTGCTGAATCCCTCGCGGACGTCGAAATTCGAGAGGTTTCGCGCGGCGGCGCGGACCACGCTGCGCCAGTCGATCCCATGGTGAAAGTAGAAGCGGCGGTCCTCCGTTGCGATGAACGCGGCACGGACCGGTTTGGGAATGCGCTCCAGTGGGAGGTTGATGCGCCGGACATAAGTAAGTCGGCCGAGCGGCACGCCGGCGCGGTCGAGAACCCGGCTGCCTTCGCTGGGTCTGAATGCCTGAATCGCGGCGGTTGAGGGGCAGCCCTGGAAGCCGCAGGTTCTCATCCAGGCCACGGCGCTCATTGCGGTAAACAACGCCAGTGTCAGGATGACTGCCGCCATCCACCGGAGTGGATGACGCCGCACGTCAATCCGCCTGAGCCCGTTAAACCAGCTTCGCATGGACTCCTGCCAGGTATCCAAGAAAACGGCCCCGCGAGGCGGGGCCGTTGCGCTGCCAGGGACGGCGTCAGCGGTCAGCTTGCCTGGGGGGCATCATCAGACGGGAATACCGAGGCCCCGGTTTCGCTCCGGCTCGATCCGGTGGAAGATCCCGAGTGGCCGTTCGCCCCGGTCCGGTGCTTAAAGCGATCCCATTCGTCCGTGGCGCGATGGCGCACCGTATCGGCCGCTTCCTTCACCTTAGTGCGCGCCGTTGCGGCCCGCTCACTGGTGAGGAAGTAGGTCGTCGCAATCCCAGCCGCGACCGCGAAGATGGTCCCCAGGGCTCCGGAGCCCTCTTCCTCTTCTTCTTCCACTTCACCCCAATCGGCGTAGCGATCCTGCGCCTGCTCCAGCACTTCCTCTCCCCTCTTGCGCAGCCGGCTCAGGCTGTCACGCGCAGTCTTGCTAGCCTTACCACGCAGCTCCTGAGCTTCCTCGAGGGCTTCAGCCAGATCGTCGCTCAGCTGTGCCACCCGCTTGCGCACCCGCTTGCGAGCGCGACCACCGATCTCTTGGGCCTCTTCAAAGCCTTCACCGAAGTCTTCGCTCAACTCGCTCAGCCGCTTCTTCAGCCGCTTGCGGGTTTGCACGCCGGGCTCAGGTGCGGCAAGCAGGCCAAGCCCCACACCGAGCGCGGTAGCGAACAAGACGGTGCCAACGGTAGAGGCCGGCCGTCTTCCCCTGCGTCGACTGTCAGGCAGATCGTCGATTCTCCGATTGTAGCTTGTCATCCATCCTCCAATCGCCGCGAAAATGCCGGCGAGATCCCTCCTTGAGCGTTGTCCGGGTCGAGGCCCGGTTCGGGAATACCCCGCTAGACTAACCTATCCCGGCGGAGAAGGAAATATCTTGCATTCCACCACCGCCCGCCGAAAAACGCACCCTCAGACACTGCATCAACTTTAGCCACTCCCAGCCGCTCCCATTTCCCTGGGCCTCGACGCCCGCCACACTCCGGTTCCTTAACTGCATATGCCACGTCGAGTTACCTCTTATTCCTCGGCCGCGATGGACCGCTGAGACAAGCGGCGTCGCAGCCGACCTGGGATGGAGCACGGAATTGGCAGCGGAAAGCTCGGCACGCCCTGCGGGACCCCCCTTCGCACGGTAGTCGCCTTCACCCAGGCTTGCTCTGTAGAGGCAGTAAGCCGAGAACCAACCGAGTGTGTCCCATGTATCTCGTCGAGCTGAGACCCGGGAAAGAGGAACTGTATCGTACGGGGGATGAGCTCGCGGCGGCTATCCGCAACGGCGATGTTGATATTCATTCCCGCATCTACCACCGCGCGACCTCAAAGTGGATCTCCATAACTCTGCACCCGCAGTTCAAGGCCATCGTCACCCCGAAATCTTCCGACCGACACCCGCAGGTGGAGCAGACGAATTGGACGTACTATGGGGAGTCCACCCAAGGTAAGCGCGTGACGGAGCAGCCAGAGCCGCGGCGGGGCCCGATCGGACAAAGGCATCCGTTCCGCCGGCCGCTCGCCCTCAGCATTACCGGGCTGTTGCTGGTGATCGGTGTGCAGCTCGCTTTCTCTGGACCACGGCCACCCTGGGCGATCCAGTCGGGTGCGTCGAGCACGGCCCGGCTGCATCGCGCTGCCGTGGCGGCCAGCCGGCCCCACGAGGCGACCATCTCCCTTGCCGGCTCGTCCAACTCGTGGGATACGGGGGAAGGTCCGCGCGATGCCGCCGAAACGGCGGAAGCCGATGCCCCTGCGCCTCAGCGCGACAGCGTCGCCAAGCTTCCCAGGCCCCCACAGGTCAAGGTGAAGCCCCTGGGCGACGCCATCAATCAGGCGTTGAATGGGCCCAGCGAGAGCCAGACGGTGCGCGGGCTGCTGCGCCGTTACGCCGCGGCCTACGATTCCGCTCGCGCCCGACTCGCGAGCGGCATACGGGTGGCACGGCTGGACCAGCTGCTGGCGGCATCGCGTCTGGGACCCGGTGGCGAAATTACCGAGACCCGTTTCGGTCTCGCCGGCGCGGCGAACTTCATCCGGGTGTACCGGCAGCAGGAGGCGGCCATAGAGAAGAGCTATCAGGACTCGTTTGCGGCCCTCTCCAAGTCCCATGCGTGGTCGCCCCGCGAGACTCGGGACTGGTACGGTCGGACCCCGGCGAAAGAGTCGAGCGCGCTCGTGGCACTCACGTCGTCGCTCCTGACCAGCGTCGACAGCCTGTTCGGGGTGCTCGATGCTCAGGCGGGGGCGTATCGGGTCAGCAAGAACGCGATCGTGTTCGAGGATGGCACGGCAGCGCGGGAGTACTCGGCGCTGCGGCAGCAGATCACGGCGACGGTGGATTCGGCGAGGGCCGCCGGTGGCGCCGAGTCGCCCGGTCCGCTGGGATACTTGCTGCAAGCGATCGGAACTAGTCGGCTGCCTCGCGAGAGCTGACCGGCTCCTGGTGAGCGACCGGCGGGGGCTCACGCAATACCTCCGCCGGTGTAACGCTCATCGCTCGCTCCGCCACCGCGCGCTCGCCTCGCTCGGATAAAGCCCAAAAAGCCTCCACCGGAGACACACCCGCCCGCCGAATCCCGTGATGATCCGTAGCGATCAGGTCCACCAGGCCGGCAGCCACCATCTCCCAGGCCAGCGCATAGGGCCCGCCCCGATTGCCTCCGTAATATCCTGAAAAGCTTCCCGCGTTCACCTGCAGCAGCGCTCCAAGGTCCCGCCACCGGTGCATGAGCTCGAGCGGCTCGGTCCCGGGCAAATATCGATAACGCTCGGGGTGGGCGATCACGATCAGGCGGTCGGCATCAACCGCGGCGCGGACCACATCGACGTGGGTGCCTTGAAGATCGAACCCGAACTCGACTAGTATCGCCCGGGTGCCGCCGAGCCCGATATCGCCTCGACCCACAATCCGTCGCAGGGTACCGGCATCAGGCGCCCAGATTTCCTGGCCCAGGCGAATCTGGGGCAGGTCATCTCGCCCGGCGCAGGCCTCGACCAGACGATCAAAGGCACGACGGTGCAGCTCGAGCTCCCGAGTGATGGCGGCATCACTGCCCATCCGGGGCAGCAGCAGGTGAGGGGTCGTAGCCAACTGCCGTACGCCCTCCTGATGCAGGAGAGCCAGGGCCTCGAGCGACTCGGCGACCGAGTCGGATCCGTCGTCGACGCCGGGGACCAGATGGCTATGGAGGTCGGTGATCGCTGGCGGAGGAAGAGTATCGTCTACCATGGGCTCGAGTCGGGCCTAGGAGAGGGTTCAGAGCGAACCCTAAGGCAACGATTGGGCCATGGCGAGGGGTGGGTTATTTGCCAGGCGAAGTCTCGAGCGATGCCAGACGCACACGAGCCCGGTCGTAGTCAGAGTAGTCCTCCGCCTATTCAGGCGCGTTCCCCCAGCCTCTCGTGGGTCGCATCAGCGCGGCAGTCGGCGGACCAGCTCACGCTGCCATAGCAGAATATGCAGCTGGAGCGACGTCATGCCGGTATCGGCTGCCGGTATGCTTCTGATGTCCATTGGGCTCTCCTCCTCTCGAGAGTGTAAGGCGAGTTGGCCCGGATAGGTTCCAAGGAAGTGAGAAGTGAGAAGTGACGCGTGACAGGTGACAGGTGACGCGCGACAGGTGACAGGTGACAGGTGCGAGACGTCACAGGTGACAGGTGAGAGGGGCATGTGGCACCGACTGTTAGCTGTTAGCTGATAGCTGTTAGCTTCCTTCATGTCCACTGCCCGCCGCACCCATGGGTTTCGTGAGTCGGTCATTCGAGGAATGACCCGTCTCGCGCGCGAGTACGACTCACTCAACCTCGCCCAAGGTTTCCCCAACTTTCCTGCTCCGGACCTGCTGAAGGAAGCGGCCGCGCGGGCGATTGCCGGCGACATCAATCAGTACGCGATCACCTGGGGAGCCCAGCGACTGCGGGAAGCGCTGGCGCGAAAGTACCAGCGCTGGTACGGATTCGCCCCCGATCCGGAACGGGAGATCACGGTCACTTGTGGTGCCACCGAGGCGATGATCGCCACCCTGCTCGCCGTGGTGAACCCGGGCGACGAGGTGGTGGTGTTCGAGCCGTTCTACGAGAACTACGGCCCCGACACCATCCTGGCCGATGCCACTCCGATCTACGTTCCGCTCCAGCCGGGACACGAATTGGATCTGGATCGGCTGGCCGCCGCGTTCTCACCCCGCACCCGGGTGATTGTGGTGAATACGCCCAGCAATCCCGCCGGCAGGGTGCTCAGCCGCCGAGAACTGGAGGCCATCCGCGATCTCTGCGTGGCCCACGATGCCCTCGCGGTGACCGACGAGATCTACGAGCACATCCGGTTCGAGGGTGAGCACATTCCCATCGCCACCCTGCCCGGGATGCGGGAGCGAACCGTCACGATCAGCGGCGCCTCCAAGACCTTTAGCGTGACAGGGTGGAGGGTCGGTTGGATTCTCGCCCCCGCTACACTCACCGATGCGATCCGAAAGGTTCACGACTTCCTTACCGTTGGTGCCCCGGCACCGCTACAGGAAGGCGTGGCGGCAGCACTCGATGGCCTGGACGATGCGTTCTACCAGAACCTGGCCTCGAGCTATCGAGCCCGGCGAGATCTACTCCACGCGGCATTGATCGAGTCGGGGTTCGACTGCACCGCCCCGGAAGGTGCCTACTACATCCTGGCCGACTTCTCCGCCTTGGCTGAAATCACCAGCGGAGCGGGCGAGCCGCCCGACGATACCGCTTTTTCCATCTGGCTCTCCCGTGAAATCGGGGTAACTCCCGTCCCCGGCTCCAGCTTCTTTCGCGATGGGGGCGGGGGCAAGTCGCTGGTGCGATTCGTCTTCTGCAAGACGGAGGAGATCCTGATCGAGGCGGCTCGACGGCTCCGAACCACCCGCGGACTGAAGTCCACCATTGGACGCGAGACACAATTAGACAGAGAGATCGCGATACGCAGCGGTTTGCAGCGATGAGATCCGGGCAGCGTAGTGTGACCTGAATCCTTTCGGAGCTCAGCCTGACAGACGTACCCTGAGGATCCAGTTCTCGCAGCAGGCGTCCTATGGGCAGCACGGGCCTCACCTTCCATCCTGGCAAGTCCCACTATCTCATCGTTCCTTTCCTTCTTGGCGCCTGTGGCGGCGATGTAACCCTCCCCGGAGATCAATGGCCGGCCGACCTTCGGGCGATCTCAGGTGACCGGCAGAGTGGCACTGTCAACAGCCTCCTGCCTGCACCGCTGATTGTCGAAGCAGCCGACGCCGGCGGTCGCCTGGTTCCGGGAGCAGCGATCGTCTTTCGCTTCGACGCCGGGGTATCCGATGGCCAGCTCGACCCCGATACCGCGATCACGGATGCAGATGGCAGAGCGTCGGTCGCGGTGCGGCTCGGCTCCCCGGTCGGCGCTCAAGAGGTCGTAGGGCGTGCCACCCAGGCCACCTCGAACGACGTGACGGTCCGATTCACTCTCAACGCCGCCGAACCGCCTCGGCCTCCGACCCCGCCGCCTGGCGACGGTGGTGGCGGAGGCGGTGGAAATGGCGGAGGCGGCGGCAATGGGGGAGGCGGTAGGAACGACGGGAACGGTGGGACTCGCGGGCATGGCGGGAACGGAGGTGGAGGCCACGCTGATGGTGGAGGCGGTGGACACGGCCATGGTCACGGCCATGACGACGGTGGCAATG
>UEXR01000711.1_pt1 | contig 12449 bp, 14 predicted proteins | sample 4301101 | NCBI WGS metagenome assembly UEXR01 (sample SAMEA4773180, study PRJEB27434) | metagenome | biome: 2259; feature: agricultural soil; material: soil | place: USA | collected 2014-09 | depth 0.25 m
GCCCCGCGCCATGCGCCAGTCCGACCGGCTTTTAATCAGGACCAACACCAGTTCGGCGGGGAAGCGGTCACCGGCAGCACAGATTGCGCTCGCTGGCATCGTGCCGCGCTACCCAGCCCCCCGCTTCGGGCGCTCGAAACAGGTCCCCCCGTCCTTCGGCTTGCATGTAGGCGGGATTCTTCACTTTGAACCAGACAGTCGCGGGGTCCAGCACTTTGCTCCACCACCCCGGCCGAATTTTTCGAGGGGCGCAAGGACTGCGCTCGCTAGTCGGGCGCCGGCGCTTCCAACGGCCAGTACAGTGCGGTATATCTCGCAGTGTGACGCGACCCCTGTGGGAAGGAGCACCAATGGCCAAGACGCCCCCCCACCTCCCGAAGGAACCCGAGACCTCCGATTATCTGGGGCACCGGCTGGACGGAGCGCGCGACCTCTACCTCTTGGCCCTGGCCCTGGGCGACCGGCCGGATGGGTCCCCACTGTTCGGTCGGATGATCCGCGAGGCCCGGATCCATTTCGCGGCGGTGATCGAGGAGGCCCGGATCGCTGGGCTCGACACCAGCGCCATCGCTTCCATGCTCGGTAAGTTGAGCAGCGAGCTGGCCGACAGCATTCGGCCGGAGCTGCGGGCCCGGGTGGAGCAGCTCCTCGCTGAGCGAGCCACCTACCCGCGAGGCGAGCGCCGTGGTGACCGCTGAACCGCATTTGCCGGACCGGAGTCGGCGGAGGAGCTGCCCGTGACGTACGTGATCGCCGAACCCTGCATCGGCGTCAAAGACCGGTCGTGTGTGGATGTGTGTCCGGTAGACTGCATCTACGAGGGGGAAGACCAGCTGTACATCCATCCCGACGAATGCATCGACTGCGGGGCCTGCGTGCCCGAGTGTCCCGTGACCGCAATCTTCCCGGAGGAAGAGGTCCCGCCCAACTGGCAATCGTACACCGCCAAGAACCGCGACGTGTTCAACAGCGACCATCCGCCCACCGCCCCGAAGAGGTAGCGGGCACCTCACCTGCGACACATCAGCCGCTGATCTCACGCCACTCGCGCTCGCAGGGCCGCGAGCTTGATCTTACGCTGTAACCGCTCCGGACCCAGCCTTTGCGGCGGGTTCCGGATGCGGAGCTTGAGCGCGACTGGGCGGTCATGTCGAAGGTCGTGCGCCAGATACACCATGGTCGTCACAGCTCACCTTCATGCGCTCATCTCCGCTGAGATTTTCTCGCCAATCCGCAGAGCCAATGCCGAAATGGTCAATGAGGGATTAACTCCCAAGGCCGACGGAATGATCGACGCGTCCGCGACGTAGAGGCCCTCGTAATGCTTCCCCGGAGCACTCGTGTCGAAGACATGACCGAATTCGTCTACGACGCCACGGGTAGCATCCTTGCCGATTCGACAGCCACCCAGAGGGTGGGTGATGGTGACGGAATCCGCTTCCAGCGCCTCGAATGTCTTGCTCAGGAACGGGTTCCTGAAGATCATGTCGGGCTTGTCAGCGGGTCGAAGTTGCTCCGCAAGTCCGCCCTGTCCATTGAGCGTGGCGATAATAGCATTAAAAATGGGGTCATTGTGGAACTTCTGATTGTCCATCGGTTTGATCCGCAGTGCACTCTCACCCCGCCTGGTTTCGCCCAAAGTGAACTTGCCGTTTGCCTTCGCCCGACCCGACGCCGTGATGCACATCATCTTCATGTTAAGCTCTTCTTCTGATTCGAAGAACTTCTGACGTTCACGGGCGTTCGCAAGAGTTTGAGTGATGATCCGACAGCCGCGGCGGAGGATCGCTCGGAACAGAGCCCACCACACCCAGAAACGCAGCTGGTAGGTGAGCGCCCGAACCAGGGGAACGCCAAAGTTGACGGTCGATGACAGGGCTCTGGGAATCCCCTGGTCTTCCACGATGTGAAACTTTGCTCGATCCTCATCCGACTTGTCGTTGAAATGAGCCACCGAGGTCTGCACCGGGCCACGAGCAAGGTTGACCGGCGCTTTCGCCTCATCGAGGAATGCGAGGAAATCACCGTTGGTGGAAAATCCCTCACCAACACGCGGGCTCAGTCCAGGCAGCGTCTTCTCTGCTTGGCACCGCAACAGTAGTTCGTTCGTACCGAGACAACCCGCAGCGACGATCACGCGTCTGGCCGTGATCGGCGTGCTTTCCTTTCGGGACCGGTCCGCCGTACCGTAATACTCGACGACGTATCCGCCGTTGGCCGATGTCTTGATGAGGTTTACCTCCACCAGGGCACGGATCTCAATGTTCGGAAAGAGCGGCACGGGTACCGGATCTGTGGGTTTGCCATATGCAGCACCCATGAGCTGCTTGTTGAGCGTGTGCCGCGCTCCCGGCAGGCAGCCCAAGGTGCAGCGACCCTGGCGCTCGCAGTAGTTCACGACCTTACGAAACGCCGCGCTGGGCGGATGGTTCGGAGGAATCAGCGGGTCGTACGGAGCCGGCAGAGGCGGAGGCGGCACGGGAGGAGGGTCCGACGGCGTCCGTTCCGCTGTCAGGTCATTGATGGAGGAATCGACCGTGTGGAAGCCATCGGGTCTCATGGTCTTCATTGCGGTTTGAAAGGCCCGAGCTCGGGGCAGCCAATTGGTGCCGTCTCCACCGAGGCGCTTCACGCTACGTGGGGAGTTCGGCGAGATGAACGGATCATCGCTCGCCTGCCAGTGCGGGTCGAGACGGGACGTCTGGGTCGAAATGTTACTGAGGCCCGCGTTCGTGGCACCGGTGACGTTCGGGACATTCTTGTAGGGAATGTTTCCCGCCGAGAGCTCGTTCCAGGCGAGCGGGATCCCGTACCCGATGGCGTGCTTGGCGAGTTCGTAGTACTAGTCGCGCTCCGCTTTGGTCCAGCTTGTGTCCCAAGCGTCATTGAAAATGAACTCCGGCGGGCGAACCGTGATATTGGAATACACCAGCGAGCCCCCTCCGACCCCGCTGGCCCGCAGAACGGAGACCCCGTCGTTCTGATTTCCGAACAGCCCGAGAAACCCCCGCTTGCCCATGCGGGACAGGTCGTAAAGGCCGTCCTCATTGTAGGGTCTCCTCAGGCAGCGGGTGAATAGGTCGATCAAACCCTTGAAGTGCTCGAGCGAGCTCCAGTATTGAACCGGTTGCTTGCGGTCCTTGAGAAATGCAGGGGTTTTGATCTGAGGATCTTGGAGGGTCGGAACGGGGGTAGTCCACCAGGTGCCCCGCTCGAGGATCACGATGCGCTTCAACTCACCGGAAGCCAGCAGCTGCTGGGTCAATTCTTGGACGACCCTCTGCTGGTCCTGCGTGGCCGGCTGCTTCGCTTCGGCATCCGTCGCCAGGAGGCCCCGGAGCTTGTTCTGCGCATCGCGCAACGCCGGCGGATGCAGCTTGTGGGCAATGGTGAGTGCGGTCATGGTTCCGCCGAACCCGGATCCGATGACGACGAGGTCAGCGTCAAAGGTTGATGGCGACATGCTTAGTTCCCCCTACTTCTCGTTACAACGCGAGATCCTCTATCGGGCGGTATACCTCGAAGCCGGGCGACTGGTGCAGGAGCTCGGCTGACCCGTGGAGAGCTCGATCCCGGCTGGACCATGTCTCTCGCACCAGCGCGTTGCCGTTCTCGTCGACATACGTGACTACCAGCCGCTCGGCGCGGAACTCGAGTAGGGCGAAGCCACAGAATCCGATCTTGGTCCCATCCGCTGAGGTCCCGGCCAACCGTTGGTCCGAAAAGACGGCGGCTGCTACCCTCTTTCGCTTCCAGCCGACCTCGATGGGCATCCCGCCATGGCCGATGCATCGGGCACGCACCTTGGTGCCCTTGGGCGCAAAGGGTGCGTAGCCGGCGAAGCGGTGCTCATGACCCCAGAACCACAGTGCGACCCGATCCAAGTAGGGTTGCAGCTGATCGCCTATGGTGGGATAGTCTCGATCGTCGAACGCGCTGAACCACTGATGATGGCTGAGCAGGATGACCGGCCGGCGATCAGCCGGATCGCGGAAGATCACCCGGTCTAGCCAGGAGCGCGTGGCTTCGTCCAATCGAGTCCGGTCACCAAAGATGAACCAGAAGATCTTCTTGAGACCTCGGGTGCAGTGGTAGCCGCTATCGACTGCGACAATCCGCCAATGGTCATTCTCGAGACAGAAATAGCTCGCTTCCTGTTGAAGCCCTGGGAGGGCTACGTCGAAATACCCTTGCCCTCCACTGTACATCTCGTGATTCGCGTTAAGTACGTAGGTCCCTGCCGCATCTGCCCCGGTTCCGGGACGCAGTTTCCCGCGAGGCCAGCAGCCCGGGGCCATGAAGTAGCTACGGTATTCGTCCTCGGTGCCCGAGTAATACACGTCCCCGAGATGTATCGTGACGTCGGGGTCTGCCTTGCGCATCTCGTCCGCGACTTTGTATGCACTCCGGGTGCCGGTTCCCCAATCCGAAGCAAGAGCAACTAGAATGTCGTTTGGCAGGCGGTAGATGCCGGTATGACCGGTGGGGTAGGGCGCCAGGGCTCGGCGACTTTGGAAGATATGCTTCAGGTATTCCTCCGCCCATTTACAGATCGCGTGGCGGAAGAAATTCATTCGATCTCGGATCGTGCGACGCACAGGGGGCGCAGGCGCGAGCTCGGCTGGTGGAGGAACTGGCCGTTGTACCGCCACGTGCTCCTTGGCCGTCCGCCAGAGAGAGCGGGCGGGCCCACGCGGCACGCCTTTCACCTCCTCGATAGTCCTGACACGGCGTCCGCCGGACTCCTGAAGCGGCATCTCGCCTTCCTCCAGGCGTTCCCACAAAAGCCAGCACTTTTCCGGGTTCCAAGAGAATAGGGATTGTCAGGTTAGCTCTGTCTAGGACCCTTTTGCGACAGTGAGGGCCCTGTTTGCGACAGGTCAGTAGCGAAACGCGTACTGGGCCTTGACCAGAAGCTGATTGGAGGCAAACGCCAGCTGGCGCTGGCCTGTGACTGGATCCCGGGTGCGGAGGTTGTGGTCGTAGACGACAAACAAGTCGCCGAGCGGGCGAAAGGTCCACCGCAGGCGCGTGTTGGTGCCGAACAGGTGGGACTCAGTATCGTACTGGAGGAAGCTGGTGAGTTGCAGGTCAGGGGAGAAGTTGAGCCGCAGGCGGGTACCAATGAGATCTTGGGTAAAATCACCTTCCGGCATCCGTCCGACGTCGCGTTCCCCCGTTAGCTCCACAATGAAAAGAGCTGTTGGCCTCCATGCCGCGGTGAGCTCGAACTGATCAAGATGACCATCGTAGAATCGGCCGAACCACCAGGTGCCTTGCCCGCTGAACCGGCGCTTGTCCGCGAGGCCGCCCTCCAGCCTGAACCGAGTGAAGTGCCAGCTCCCCGGGCGGATGGCGACGCCATCGGCGATCTCGAACGGCTCGACCAGCCGCTCGCCCCTGGGATCGATGTTGAACTCGAAGCGGTCGCCGCTCTCGAGCCGCCAGTTGACCGGGGTGATGAAGACCTCATAGCTCTCCCACCGTCCGCTCAGGTCCGTGACCAGCGTCGGGAAGAACTCGTAGAACATCTGCCTCACCCGAACCCGTCCGAACGGCGTCCAGATCGGCCGCGGCGGGCGCGGGTTGAAGCTCATCCCCAAATCGAGTTTCTGCACTCCGGGCCGAGGCACGAATCCCAGAGATGGCTGAAACGCATCGCCCAGCCATTTGTAGGTGAGCGACAGGTCCCAACGGTCGTTGGGGTACGCGATCTTGCCACCCCACGAGTATTTCTTTCCACTGAGCGAATCGCGATCCATCGCCAGGCCCCAGAGACCGAGAAGGAAGTTCTTGTCGCCCTGGAGGCGCGAGGTTTGGTAGGTGAGATCCGGACCTACCACCCAGGCGTGTCCGAATCCCTCCGGATCGCCCACGGTCGCGATCATCCCGACGCTCGACTCCCAGAGCACGTTCTGCTTGAGCCGGACCACCCCGAGCGTGTTGGCTGAATGGAGGCTGTCCACATCGCCGGTGCGCACCAGGAGTGCCCCGAAGTTCGTCCCACCAATGCGGCCGTTGACCTTTCCACCAACCCGGAGCGGCACTTCAGTGCCGCGCAGGAGCCCAATGCGGCGGCTGAAGAACGGCAGCAGGTCGGAGTCTTCCCCCGAGCTCGTTCCCAGGCCGAGGCCGAACTCGAAGATGTCGGCGCCCTCGAGAAAGAAGCTGCGCTTCTCGGGGAAGAAGAGGGGAAACCGAGTAAGGTTGACACGCCTCGAATCCACCTCGGTTTCGGCGAAATCGGTGTTGACGGTGAGTGAGCCGAGCGTGTTCGGGCCCAGCCGCTGGGTGGCGTCGAAGCCTGCATGACTGCGGTTTCGGAGGGATGCACCCGCGCTGTCCCTAGCGCCGCCTCCGGTGACTGACGGACGCACGCTCAGCCCCAAGCCAAGCTCGAGGCGCGGCAAGCCGGTCAAACGTCCAGCCCGGCTGGTCTGGGTTACCTGATAATCGGGTTCCGGGCTTGCCCACCGATCGGTCTCCTGCAACCGCTGAATCCGCCGTTCTACGTTGAACCCCCACTGGGTGAGCCCGGGACGAAAGAGAAGGCTTTTGAGTGGAATGGCGATCTCGACGGACCACCCGGTGGCCGTGCGTGCGGCCGCAGCTTCCCAGATGGCGTCCCAGTTGGCGTTCTCCCCCTTCCCCTGCTCGACGATCAGGGCGTCGTAGCGGGCGCCGTTGGGGTTCACGGCAAACACGTATCCTGACCGACCGTCGCGGTAGGTGTCGAGGACGATCTTGATGTGGTCCTCATCATCGAGCACCGCGTCCCGCTCGCGGGCGAAGCTCACGATCCGTGAAGGTTCGGGGTCGTCCGCTCGCACCCCGATAAGGATCTCCGCCCCAGTCGTGAGCACATGAACAACGGTACGCCCGCTGGGCCGGTATCCTTCCTGGGGTTCGCTCTGGGTGAGATCGGCGATCGAGTCCGCCAGGCTCCAGGCCGGCTCGGTCAACCGACCATCGATCTCGACGCCGGCGGCGATCTCGCTAACCTGAAGCTGCCAACCCTCGCCAACGGAAGAATCGGGACCTGAGGAGTCCGGGCTCCCCTGCGCGACGGCCGTGGCTGAGACCGCCAGCAATCCGACCAGGACGAGACGGATGGTCACCGATCTTCCGGAATGAGGAAATCGCGGATCGTTCAAGTGAGGAGCACGCGAGGCCTCAATTTACCTTTCTGAGATGCCAAGCTGAAGCACGCTCACGGCGCGGACGTGCCACCGAGCTGATCGTCGCGCGGCGTGCCGACCGGGCTCCCTAGCTCCAGCCATCGGGGAGTCGGTCTCGTGGGAGGGGGCATGGGAGACCGGCAGCGCTTGTACCTGGCCGCGTTCGTACGGGCCTTCGCCATCGGGCTCATCGGCGTGCTTCTGGGTGTCTACCTCGGTGAGATCGGGCTCGACGTTCGCACCATAGGCCTCATCGTGAGTGTTGGGCTCGCGGGCGCCGCGGCGGGAACTTTGCTCGTCACGTTCCTGGCTGACCGCCTGGGGCACCGCCGCATCCTCCTTGCGGTCACGCTTCTTAGCGCGACAGGCGGAGTCGCCCTCGCCGTGAGCTCCCACCCGCTGATCCTCGGCGCCGCCGCGTTTCTCGGCAGGGTCAACGGTATGGGGCGCGACCGCGGTGCAGCCTTAGTCGTGGAGCAGGCGGTGCTGCCTGCCACGGTGCGCGAAGCCGATCGGACCATGGCGTTCGCCAGATACAACGTGCTCCAAGATATGGGCCACGCCGTGGGCGGTCTGGCCGCGGGGCTGCAGCACTGCTGCAGAAGAGTGAGTTCCTCGCTGCAGCGCCGGCTCTTCGTTGGTCCGTGGTAGCGTACGCGGCGCTCTCGCTGGCCCCCGTTGCTTCCTACCTCAGCCTTTCGGCCGCTGTCGAGGCGCCCGACATCTCCCGTCTCCCCCGCGTCTCTTCCCAGAGCAGGGGCACTCTCTGGAAGCTCTCCTCGTTGTTCGCCATCGACAGCCTGGCCGGCGGCTTTCTAACCACCGCACTGCTCTCGTTCTTCTTCTATGGCGCTTCGGCGTCGGCCTGGAGACGATTGGGCCGATCTTCTTCGCCGCCCGCGTGCTCAATGCCGCCTCTCACTTTGGCGCCGCCTGGCTAGCCCGAAGAATCGGCCTGGTGAAGACGATGGTGTTCACCCACATCCCGTCGAGCCTGCTGCTCGTTTCGGTAGCGTACGCCCCCAACTTTCCGGTCGCTGCCCTGCTCTTTCTCTTACGCGAGGGGCTGGTGGAGATGGACGTCCCGACCCGGCAGTCGTACGTGATGGCGGTGGTCCAACCGGCGGAGCGGACGGTCGCCTCTGGAGTGACCCACCACGTGCGCATGGGCGCGTGGGCGGTCGCGCCAGCCTTCGCGGGAGTCATCATGCAAGACGTCTCCCTCATGCTTCCTTTGGTGATCGGCGCAAGCATGAAGATTGGCTACGACCTCCTCTTGTGGCGTGCTTTCCGGCACGTCAAGCCGCCAGAAGAGCTACGGGAGCCAGTGATGCGTTAGATGCCCACCGGCCCCGGTCGTCCTCAGTGGTGCCCGTGCAGCGATTGGGGGACCCAAGGGCACGGCGCCGCCAAGGATGAGCCCGAGCGCCAGGTTCACGACTCCGGCGATCAGTCCTTTTGCACCCGCGATCTGAACGGGATCGCCCGCAGAGACCTTCTGGGTCAGGTTGTTGTCCACCGCCCAGCCCAGGCAGGCGGCGCTGATGAGAAGCGGACCGGCCACGCCGACGGGCGTCAATCTGCTCTGCCAGGAGAGCACAACCCCACCTGCCACGATCGCGGTCATGCCGAGGAGAATCCCACGGTCGACGTTTTCTCGGAACACCACCTAGGCGAGCAAGGCTGTGAAGACTGCTTCGAGGTTGAGCAGGAGGGAGGCGACGGAAGCCGGCGTCTTGAGGAGTCCCGCTAGGAGCAGCACCGATCTCGACCGGTTGCGACAGACCTGGGAAGGTCCGTGGGCCGACCGTTTCCCAGGCGAACAGGCCCTCAACCAGGCGACGGGTGTCGACGCTCACCATCACGCTCTGGGGCGGTACAAGGTCCTGCAGCCGGACGGCCAGATCGGGCGTTGTCCCCATGACCTGCAAGGCCGCCCGTCGTGCATCGGTCTCCCCGACCACCACCAGCCCGGTATGAACCGCGACGCGCGCGTCGATACCCGTCGCCCAGTCAGCCGCCCGACCGACAATTTCCAGACCGGCGCTCACGGCCCGCCACGGATCATCCTCATGAGCCGCGGGATAGCCGAAATAGACCAGGAACGCGCTGCCCAGTTGTCCGGCAAGATACCCTTCGTAGCGTCTGATAAGCTCGAAACAATCCTCTTGGTGACGGAGCACCAGCTCTCGCAGATCTTCCGGATCCAGCTCTCCGGAGAGCGTGGTTGAGGCCGTGAGGTTGCAGGACATCACGGTGAGCTGGCGTCGCTCCCCGGCGGGAAGGTGTGCCGTGGCGCGCGCCGTGTCCGCACCAGGATGAAGGCCTCCCTCGGGAAGCTCGGTGCCGCACCCTTCGCAATAGCGGTGGCTGGCCCGGTTATCGGCCCCGCACTCGGGGCATCGGCGGAACAGCCACGCCCCGCACTGCCGGCAGTAGCGAGCGGTATTCGGACTCTCCGCTCCGCATGCGGGACACGCGATTGCGCCAGGGGCCTTCTTCGGCGGCCCGGCATACGGTGCGACCGCCGGGTGCTCGGTGATCAGCGCTCGGGCAAATTCCTCGACCGTTCCCGTGCGGTCGGCCGGCGACTTGGCCAAAGCTCTTAGAATGGCGGCCTCGACCGTTTCGGGCACCAGGGCCCGAACGGTCCGAAGCGGCGGAACGGGATCCAGCGCGTGACGCGCCAGGACGGCTTGCACCGAGGGTCCGGCAAAGGGCGGCGTGCCGGCCAGCATCTCATAGAGAACGCACGCCAGGGAGTAGACGTCGGTTCGGTGGTCGACCGACGGTTCGGCGCTTCCCTGTTCGGGGCTCATGTATGCCGGTGTTCCCAGCGCCAGGCCGGTTTCCGTCACTCGGTCGCCGCCCGCAATGGTGATCGCGCGCGCAATCCCGAAGTCTGCCACGACGGCGTGACGTCCCAGGAGGAGGATGTTCGCCGGCTTGATGTCCCGGTGAACCACGTCGTGGCGGTGGGCGTAGTCGAGCGCGTCCGCCACCTCGCGGGCGATCCGCAGGGCGTCCTCGACTGGTAGCTGCTTCTCGCGGTTCAGGCGGTCTTGAAGCGACTCGCCTTCGGCGAAGGGCATGACGTAGTAGAGGAGCCCGTCGGCGTCGCCCGAATCGAGCAGCGGCAGGATATGGGGGTGGTTGAGCTGGGCGGTGACCTTGATCTCCCGGAGGAACCGCTCGGGGCCGAGGACGCCGGCCAACTCCGGCTTCAGGACCTTGATCGCGACCCTGCGCTCGTGCTTCAGGTCCTGAGCGAGATAGACGGTCGCCATCCCGCCGCGGCCGAGTTCCCTCTCAACCCGGTAGCGGTCGGCGAGCGCGGTATTCAGGCGATCGAACGGGTTGGGCACAGCCCGAAGGTCCCGAGGGCGTTGCTGCTAAAATGCCGCGCGGCAGGCGCGACGGCCAGGCGGTGACCCATTCCGTTGCCCTGCCGCACTCCGACCGAGCGTCGGTAAGTTGTGTCCTGACACGCCGGGCCCTTAGCTCAGGCGGTTAGAGCAGCGGACTCATAATCGGTAGGTCCCAGGTTCGAATCCCGGGGGGCCCAGTCAATCCGCAACTGTGTCTTATTCCCGCCATGCACCGGGTCCTCATCGTATCCCACGCCTGCGTCGACCCAGCCATGCGCTGCAACCTGCGGGCGCTCGCTTCGCGGGGCGGCGCGGCGTCCGCTCGGGCGGTGGGTTCCCTGAGCGCTACAAGGAGCGAAGGTTTTTGTAGGCTCCAAGGGACGCGCGACGACAGGTTCAGCCGCGCTGTACCAGACAGGTTGTCTTGCAGCAAACGTCGCGAGCGAGGCGGAGTCGGTCTGGCTCAGCCGCCGAACGGCGGCAGCGCCTTGAAAGCTCTGACCGAGGATGGCGGCGTCTGCTGTGATGGAAAGCCCACGAATCACGGGTTCAAGCTCTGAGCCTGTCTCCCTCCCGTGCGAACTGCCGCCGCTAGGACGTAGCGCCCATCTTCCCGCCTCGTGAATGCCCAGCGCTGCTCCCCAGGCTCGACCCCACCCATGACGGGGCTGTTTTGCTCGAGGGTAGCTCCAGGCCTGGGCGAGTCCCTGGGCGTCCTTCCGGAAGATCTCTCCACGCCATTGGTACAGAAGGGCCGTAGGTCTTCTTGGTTAAGTGATTGAGTCTAACAAGCTGTGTAACCCCACTTTGGTGCGTCGACCGTTGAGACCCGAGTGAGGGCCCGGTGGCCGCAACAGATCCGCCAGGTTGGGAAAGACGAGGGGACGAGTGGGCGTGGGGCCCGCCCGATCCTCTCTCCTTCCGCCAAGGCGGAGGCGATAACGACCGCAGCGTTGCCAGTACCCCTTCTTGATGCCACCCACGCGGTCCGGCGGTGGCGCGATAGTGCACTGGGTAGTGCAATCGAACGGTAGGGAACAGCTAAGTCCATGAGGGCGGTGGGACTCGAACCCACGACCTAGGGATTAAAGTCACGCACACATGGATCGGGCGGGTTCACCTATGTTTGCTTGAATGTTGCTGGGACAGCTGTTAGTCGCAACCCGTGTATCCCTGAGAGTGGCCTGGATGTCCTGCGTTTCGCTGGCTCTGCACACAAGTATGCACACAAAGAAGGGTAGTTATCAGACCGAACCGCATCGCGGTGCGCTTCCCACAATATCGGTCGATGCGACGAATGCGCTGCGACCGAAGTACGGCCAGCTCTGGGCTTACGAACAGGTCAGCTCGGCCCGATCGGATGCTCGCTGCCGCGCTGGAACTGCAGCATCCGCCCCCTAAGGGGCGTGGCCTGAATCGCACGCCACATCACCCGAGCTCGCGCGAGAGCGAAGACTTCGAACGCTTCGTCCGGCAATAGTTCAACCTCAAAGCCCCACCCGGATTCCGGGCCTTCAGAGGAAGGCGGCATCAGCCGAGCCAGAATCCCGGAACGCGCCACGACGAACTCGGTGGAGTCGTGGCTGAGGAGGAGTACGTCGCTTGGATCAACGGTCCGAAGTGCACCTCGTGCACCTCGTTTACGGCGACGGCTCAAGGCACGTTGCGCTAGCGACGCCGCCGCAGCGGCATCGCTGCGAGTGGCGAATCCGTGGAAACGCACCGCGTTTCTGCTCACATAGCCAATTTCCTGCTCAACCTGCATGAGCCGGAACTCGGATCCCTGGCCTACACGTCGTGCCCGCATGGTTTCGCCTCCTTCTGGCAAAAACGAACGGGTGGCGCTCTCTAATCAGCTCATCAACGGCCGGAAGGTAACTCCGAGCCAACGCAACCTCGCTCA
>UEXR01000246.1_pt1 | contig 12298 bp, 9 predicted proteins | sample 4301101 | NCBI WGS metagenome assembly UEXR01 (sample SAMEA4773180, study PRJEB27434) | metagenome | biome: 2259; feature: agricultural soil; material: soil | place: USA | collected 2014-09 | depth 0.25 m
ACGGACGGACAAACTGGCGCTTCCGCTTCGCCGCTCCCGTCGCGCTTCGCAATCTCCGCCTGCAGGTAGTGAAAGAGACTTCGCGCTAACGCGGGTCATCACGCTCCCGGGAGACAACCGGAGATGACGTCATCGCGACGGCAGCATTCCTGCGCGCGCAAGACGCTCCGAAAACTCTCCCGCTGGGTGGTGTACCAGTATCGGGCGTGGCGGCGGCCTATCGTCACCATGGGGGTGTCCGGCTCAGGGTAGGCCGTCACATGTCGCCCCGGATCGAGCGGGCAGTCTCAGCGGGGCGGTACGAGCGGGACGAGCTCTGGCTCATCGGGCGGGTACTGTCCGACGCTGACGTAGTGCTCGAGGTCGGGGCCGGTCTCGGCGTGGTCTCCACCTACTGTGCCCAGCGGCTCGGCTCCAGCCGAGTATTCGCCTACGAAGCCAATCCCCACCTGGAGCGCTGGATCCGTGGGACCTATGCCCTCAATCAGGTTCAGCCGTCGCTGGAGATGTGCGCTGTCGGGGCGGCATCCGGAACGACGACGCTCTACTGTGAGAAGCACCTCTCTTCCTCTTCGGTGGTGCGGCGGACCGTGGGCGCCCGGGCGATGGAGGTCCCCCGCAAGTCGCTGAGCGAGATCGCCGAGCAGGTCCGGCCTACGCTGCTTATCATCGACGCCGAAGGGGCGGAAGCCGACCTGTTCGACCAGGCGCAGATTCCCACCGTGACGGGAATCGTCCTGGAGCTGCACGAGCGGATCATCGGCGGGACCAACGCAAGTCGGGTCCGCTCCCTGCTTGCGACCGCAGGGTTTACCGAGGTGCGGGGACTCTCGGCTCAGGAGCATCTAGTGCTGCGGCGGTGATCTCCGCTCGCCGGGCCCGACTCACTCCAGTCCGAGCTCGACCGGCTCGTCCCTGCGCGGCTGCAGGCGTTCGTTACCCACCAGAATCCGAGCGCAGGTGTTCCAGCGGAGGATCGCCTCGTCGTTGCCCGCGGGACGGAGCCCCTCGGCCTTTTCATACCAGCTCATCGCCTCGCGGAACCAGTGATAGGCCATTTCGCCCGAGGCCAGCGCTCCCTGGTGAAGCTGGGCCTTGGCGCAGCGCTCGCAGACGATGCCGGAATAATAGGAACGACTGTACTCATCGTCGATGCGCTGCAGCACCTCGCGGGCCCGCCGGACGCCTTCGGTGGGCGCGTCGGCGAACTGGTCGGTGATAGCCAGCACCAGGGTGATCAAGGCTTGCTGATTGTTGGGATCGACCGTCAGCACGTCCAGGCAGATGCTCTCGGCTGAGGAGGGATCGTTGATCACCCGATACCGCTCGGCTTTCTGCAGCGCGAGCGGCACGCTCTCCTTGGAGATCGGTTTGAGATCGAACATCAGCCAGCCTCCTCGCCTCGCCGACTGAAGACTTTCAGCACCTTGCCCAGCGGATCGAAATACTCGTCCACCACCCGCTCCTTGAGCGGAATGATCGCGTTGTCGGTGATGGTGATGTGCTCAGGACAGACCTTGGTACAGCACTTGGTGATGTTGCAGTAGCCGATACCGTGCGCTTTCCGGAGCTCCTCGACCCGATCGGCGGTATCCAGAGGGTGCATTTCCAGCGCCGCGACGTAGACCAGGTATCGCGGGCCGATGAACTGATCCTGCAGATGATGATCCCGCAGGACATGGCAGACGTCCTGGCACAGAAAGCATTCGATACACTTGCGAAACTCCTGCACTCGGTCCACGTCTGACTGGGCCATGCGCCAGGTTCCATCGGGTGCGTCCGGCGCGCGAGGCGTGAAGGGCTTGATGCCTTTCTTCACCCGGAAGTTCCAGGACACGTCGGTGACCAGGTCGCGGATGGGGGGGAAACTGCGCATGGGCTCGACCGTAACCGGCTTCTCCAGCGGCAGGTCGCTGAGGCGGGTCATGCACATAAGCTTGGGGCTGCCGTTCACTTCGGCCGAGCAGGAACCGCACTTTCCGGCCTTGCAGTTCCAGCGGACGGCGAGATCGTTGGCCTGCTCGGCCTGGATCTGGTGAATCGCGTCGAGCACCACCATTCCTGGCGTCACGCTGGTGGTATAGTCCACCAACCTTCCGCCCTGGGCATCCCCACGCCACACTCGGAACGTCGCCTTGCTGAGGGGCTCGGCCTTGGCGGCAGGAGGTTTAGTCTCCTCTACCTGGCCGGTCTCGATGAGATCAGGCTTGAGCGTGTCGGTCATGGTGGTCTCGGGTCACGGGTCGCGACCTCTACTTCTGCTCCTCGATCACCCGCTTCAGCTCCGCCGACATCTCGGGGATCGGCTCGCGCGAGAGCTGCATTTCGCCGTCGCTTCCTTTCCGGATTACCAGATTGAACTTCCCGTACGCGGGGTCCTTGTCCGGATAGTCCTCACGGAAATGCCCGCCGCGACTCTCCCTTCGCTCGATGGCCGAGCGCGCGATCGCCTCTGCAATAGTCAACAGGTTGGCCAGGTCGAGGGCGGTATGCCAACCGGGATTGTACTCCCGGTTGCCCACCACTCCCACGGACGCCGCCCGCTGCTTCAGCCGCCTGATGCCCTCGAGCGCCCGCTCAATTTCCGGCGCGTTGCGGACGATGCCGACCAGATCCTGCATCATCGCCTGGAGCTCCTGCTGTACCTGATACGCGCCGCTACCGTTGCTGCTGGCCACCCGCTCGAACGGCGCCAGCGCCGCGCGCTCCGCTTCCTCGACCTGCGAGCCGTCGATCGCGGCCGGGGGATGCTCCCGCGCGAAACGGGCGGCGAATTCGCCCGCGCGCTTCCCGAAGACCAGCAGATCCGAGAGCGAGTTTCCCCCTAGCCGATTGGCGCCGTGCAGCCCGGCGGCGCACTCGCCGGCCGCAAAGAGTCCCGGGAGAGTAGACATCTGTGAATCGCCGTCCACCCGGATACCACCCATGAGGTAATGGGTGGTGGGCCCGATCTCCATGGGCGTGGTGGTGATGTCGATGTCGGCGAGCTCCTTGAACTGGTGATACATGCTGGGAAGCTTCTTGATGATGTGCTTCCGCGCGTCGGGCAGCCGCTGCTTGATCCAGGAGATATCGAGAAACACACCTCCGTGGGGACTGCCCCTTCCCTCCCGCACCTCGCGTACGATGCAGCGGGCAACGTGATCCCGAGTGAGGAGCTCCGGTGGCCGGCGGGCGCTCTTGTCGCCCTGAGTGTACCGCCACCCCTCGTCCTCGTTGTCCGCCGTCTGCGCGCGATAGTTCTCCGGAATGTCGTCGAACATGAAGCGGCGTCCCAGGCTGTTGAGCAGGATGCCGCCTTCGCCTCGCACTCCCTCCGTGACCAATAGCCCGCGCACGCTCGGCGGCCAGATCATGCCGGTGGGATGGAACTGAACGAACTCCATGTCCTGCAGGGCCGCGCCGGCGTCATACGCGAGGGCGTGGCCGTCACCGGTGTACTCCCAGCTGTTGCTGGTGATGGAATAGGCCCGGCCAACTCCACCGGTGGCCAGCACGACCGCCTTGCTGCGGAAGAGCCGGAAGCGTCCCCGTTCGCGATCGTAGGCGAGCGCGCCGGCGATCCGGCCGCGGTCAGTCAGCAGCCGGATGACGGTGCACTCCATGTGGATATCGATTCCCTGATGGATGCTGTGATCCTGGAGAGTGCGGATCATCTCCAGACCGGTCCGATCGCCGACGTGAGCCAGCCGGGGATACTTGTGTCCTCCAAAGTTGCGTTGGAGGATGCGCCCGTCGGGCGTGCGATCGAACAGTGCCCCCCAGGCTTCGAGTTCCCGGACCCGATCCGGCGCCTCCTTGGCGTGCAGCTCCGCCATGCGCCAGTTGTTCAGGTATTGGCCGCCGCGCATGGTATCGGCGAAGTGCACCCGCCAGTCGTCTCGATTGTCCACGTTGGCCAGCGCGGCCGCGATGCCGCCCTCGGCCATCACGGTGTGTGCCTTGCCCAGGAGAGACTTGCAGACCAGACCCACCGAAGCTCCGGCGGCCGAGGCGGCGATGGCCGCCCTGAGCCCCGCTCCGCCGGCGCCGACGATCAGGACGTCGTGGTCGATGGTGGGATACTCGGGCATTGCTAAAGGTTGAGAGTCATTAGTCGTTGGTCCTTAGTCTTTGGTCCTTCGTCATTGGACTTCGTCCAGCGAGGCGGAAGCTCTATCCGTCAGGACCAGAGACCAACGACCAATGACTAACGGCCCTCCTCATACGATCCGCCAATCAACCCACGCCCCCAGGGAACACATCCGCACGTAGAGATCGGCGAACGCGACCGAGAAGAGACTGCTCCACGCCCAGCGCAGGTGGGCCCGGTTGAGGCAACTGGAGCAGTCATAGGCCAATTTGCGCACCGGTCTTCGGGACAACTGATCGAGGTAGCCGCCGATGACGTGCCGCATCGAATGACACCCGAGCGTATAGCCGCCCAGCAGGATGACGTTGATCGCCAGCACCACAGTTCCCACCCCGATGCCGAACGAGGTCCGACCGGTCGCTGGATCGGTAAACCAGAGCGCCTGGTAGACGTCGTGCAGCAGGATTACCAGGAACACCAGCGCGATATACAGGAAGTACCGGTGGATGTTCTGCACGATGAGCGGGAAGGCCGCCTCTCCGCAGTACTGCTTGCGCGGCTCGCCCACGGCACAGGACGGCGGGTCCGCCCAAAACGCTTTGTAGTAGGCTCCCCGGTAGTAGTAGCAGGTCAGCCGAAAGAGTCCGGGGAACGGCAGGATCAGCAGCGCGGGTGAGAAGACCAGCCACCCGGGCCACCATGAGGGCTTGGGTCCGAACCAGGCATGTGGCGAGCTGCCGAACAGCTCCGGCGAGTAGAAGGGGGACAGATACGGCCCGTAGGTGTAGTGCTCCCCCTGGAATGCCGCCCAGGTTGCGTACACCACGAACGATGAGAGGAGCAGGAAGACCAGCGCCGGTTGGAGCCACCAGGCGTCGGTGCGCATGGTCTCACCAAAACGCCGGCGAAGCAGCGGCAGTTGTGCCTGGGCCATGACAGAGATTCTAACCCGTTCTTTGAGGGGCTCGCCAGTTCGCCCGCATCTCGGTGAAGGCACTTCCGAGGAGGCAAGGGCCCGCGATTCGCAGCGGGCCCTTTCGTTTGGCTCCGTCTCAAGCGGCGGGAGCCATCACCCAGCGCCGCCCGGCAGCTGAAATCCGCGGCTGCCCGGCGACGCAAGCATCGAGATCGCTGGCACGAGACGGGTCCGGGCATCGGCGCCGGACCCGTCTCGTGCTTCGGGGCTACCCTTCAGCAGCGACCAGGGGACTGGTCAGGCTTCAGGCCTGCTACCGCAGTCTTCAGCGCCCTCTGGCAGCGCCTGCCCCGCCGCACCCTTCAATCGATCGAGCTTGCGTTGCTCCTTCTCTTCTCGCTTTCGCTGCTTGTTGAGTTCTTTCTGGCGCTTCTCGAAACCGTAGTTGCGTTTGGGCAAGAGCTACTCCCGGCAAGGGTTTAGTGACCACGTCGCTGGCGCGGCCTACCAGGCCAGAAGACCAAGCTCGTCGAGGTGGCTGGCCACAGCCACAAGCGAGGTCAGGCTCCGGTCCCGCTTGAACACGTGTGCCGCCTCACGAAGCTCGGGGGCAACCCGTTGCCCGGTACGTTGGCGATACTCCCGGTGAGCGTCTCCCAGCTCATGGAACACCCGAGCGAGTGAACGGGCATTTGGGTCGGTCTCTGGCGGGTGTATGGTTGCACCCGTTCGCGAGCCCTTGGGGCGGCGCCGCGCGGCCCCGGAGCGTTGGGGGAGCGATCGGCCGACTTCGGCGACACGGGTTCGCACTCGCTCAGTCAAGGACGAAGCTGCATCGCCCGGTGGGACGCCCGGCGTTGAGATCGGATTGTTGGTCATGGGATCCTGCTCGGAAGTGAGGGCCTCCGATCTCAGGATGAGCCGGAGGGGCATTGGGAAATCTAACCTCGCGTACTCAGGTTCGTAGGCTCGACTCCCCGTTCGTGCGATCCCCATCGGTCGCAAGACCAGGGGCCGAGCTGGGGTCCCACCTCGGCCTATCGCCGTTTCGGGGGAGTCCACTCCAGTAACGCACCGGGCTGGACCTGGAAGTACTTGCACAATCGGTCGAGCGTATCGGCATGGAGTCGGCCGAAGTGCCCTCCCGGTCGGGAAAGCCGGTAGGCACTGGGATAGCTCAACCGCGCATCACGGCTCAGCGCGTACGCAGTGATACCGCGACGTGCCATCAACTTGTGAACCACAAGACGGACCATGAGACCTTTCGGGTGGGCGCACCGCTGTGTCGAGCGGTAGTCCGATTGCTCGATATAGCCTTGCGATATGTAGCACTAAAGTATAGCCTTGTTACGCACTCGAAGGCCATAGCTTGGCCTACCTTCGTAACCACTCCGATTACTCCGCCCCGCTCCCGGGACCCAGCGAATCGAGTGCCCACCTCGTGCAGGAAGGTCCCTAGTGGTCCATTCGCCCAACGACCCGGGTCATTTCCCCTCCTCCCCCCGCGGCCGCCGAATCGGCATCCTCGATCTAGTCACCAAGAGCCCACGTAACAGCCTGTACGGCCGGCTCATGAACGCCAACCTCGCCAGCATCATGCCTCAGGTTCTGGGAGTGTGGTGCGAGGAGGCGGGGCATCAGGTGCACTACGTCTGTTACACCGGTGGGGAGAATCTGCTGGAGCTCCTGCCCCGGGATCTCGATGTCCTGTTCATCGGGGCCTTCACCCAGGCCGCACAGCTGGCCTATGCGTTGAGCAATCTCTTTCGTCAGCGCGGCGCTATCACCATTCTTGGCGGCCCCCACGCGCGCTGTTATCCGGAAGACGCGGCCCAGTATTTCGACTATGTGCTCGGGTTCACCGACCGTACGATCATTCGGGAAGTGCTGGCCGACTGCACCCCTCATCGGCCCCTAGGCCTGCAGCTCTCCGCGGCGAAACAGCCGGCCGAACTGCCCAGCCTGGAAGCCCGCTGGAAGTTCGTGGAGGCTACCCTGGCCAAGGCGCCCGCGATCAAGATCGTACCCATGATCGCCAGCCTGGGATGTCCCTACACCTGCAGCTTCTGCATCGACTCCACGGTCGACTACCAGCCGCTCGGGTTTGCCGAAGTGACCCGGGATCTGAACTTCCTGCTCACCAAGATGCCCCGGCCCATCGTCGCCTGGCACGACCCCAACTTCGGGGTCCGGTTCGACGAGTACATGAGCGCCATCGAGGCGGTGCCCTCCGGTCGGATCCGGCACATCGCCGAGAGCAGCCTCTCGCTACTCTCCGAGCCCCACCTGCAGCGGCTCAGGCGCAATGGCTTTCAGGCCATTCTACCGGGGATCGAGTCCTGGTACGATCTGGGGAACAAATCCAAGACCCGACGCACCGGCCTGGACAAGGTGAAGCAGGTCTCCGAGCACATCAATCTGATTCTCCGCTACATCCCCTACATCCAGACCAACTTCGTGCTCGGCCTCGACTGCGACGAGGGGCCGGAGCCATTCGAGTTGACCAAGAAATTCCTCGATCTTTCGCCGGGCGCCTTCCCCGCGTACTCGCTGCTTTCAGCCTTCGGTCGAGCGGCTCCGATGAACCTGGAGTATCAGCGCGCCGGTCGGGTGTTGCCATTTCCCTTCACCTTCCTGAACAACAACCACGCGATGAACGTGCGTCCGGCCAACTACTCCTGGCCGGAGTTCTACGATCTGCTGGTCGATCTCAGCCGCTATTCGTTCTCCATACGCGCGATTCGCCGGCGGCTGGTCGCCACCCCCGGCGTGATTCCCCGATGGATGAACGTGGTGCGCGCGATGTCGTCGGAAGGATGGGGACGGATCGAGTATCACACGACCATTCGCCGGCTGCTCGACACCGATCCCAGCGTGAGCGACTTCATGGAGGGGGCGAGCGACCGGTTGCCGGCGTTCTACGAGCGGCGCATGCGGCGCGATCTGGGCGAGCTGTTCCACTATCTCCCACCGGGTGGGATGATGCACGATCCCAATGCGTACCTGAAGACGTCCGGAGACGGTGTTCCGGTAGCCCAGCTCAAGGGCGGCTGGCGCCGACCGCGGGTAGGGACCCAGGCGGCCGTCCCCAGTAACTGACGCTTCGATCGCGGACGAAGTAACCGACTGAAATCATGGGGCCATGATCTCCCCAGCCCCGTAGCTTGAGACAGCTGATTGTGATATCGCCTGCGTCGCGAGCCTCCTGAGCGCCCGGGGGCGCTGCCTGGATTGAAGCGAGCGCCGGTTGCACATCGCCGACGCCTTGCGAATCTGCCAACGGGATGGGTCGGACACTCATCGCCGGGTCGAGAGAAACGCTACGATGGTGCGCACTTCCTCCGGGCTGAGGGTTCGGGCATAGGCCGGCATGTTGGGGCTGCCGTTGGTAATCCTGGACTCGATCTGAACCGGGCTCATGCGGGACGCAACCTGGGAGAGGTCCGGACCGCGTTCTCCGCCCGACCCATTGATTGCATGGCAAAACTGGCAACCCTTTTCGTGGAACAGTCTGGCGCCTTCCACCACGGTGGAGTCGTTGCTCCCGACGACCGAGGCGGCGAGAGGCTTGGCCGCGAAATCAGGGGACCAGTCTGCCCGCTGGGCTGCATACCAGAAGCTGACAATGGTAGTCCAGATGAACACCACCAGCAGCCCGGCCCACGGCCGCCGGCTCACGCTGCGCTCGCCCTTGTTGAAGATGGGAAGCAGCAGCAGGATCGCCCCGAACAGGAGCGGAGCCAGCACGATGATGACATTCTCCAGGTGCTCTGGTGCGAGCGCCAACACGGCGAAATACCAGAGGAGGTACCAGTCGGGCCGCGGGTCCGCCTGCAGGATGCTGGGGTCGGGGGGCCGGCCGAGCTCGGGTGGACCGACGATGATCGCGAGGAGCACGACGGTGGCTATCATGCAGGCGCCGAAGACCACGTCGCGCCACGCGGCATCGGGCCAGAAGGGCACCCCCTCTCGGTGCAACAGAGCCTGGTATTTGGAGCGGTAGGTCGCGGGATCGACCGGCTCTCCCGCTTTGGGCCGCTCGGAGATCCCGTGTCTGAGCACCAGCGCGAGGTGCAGCGCGATCAGCAGAAAGACCAGGGCCGGAATGAAGAAGACATGAAAGGCGAAGAACCGGCTTAGGGTTGCACCGCCGACGGTGTCACCGGCCAGGATGAACCGGGCCATGTCGCGGCCCACTACGGGCATTCGTCCCGCCTGCGCCGCCCCGACGATCACCGACCACACCGCGTTCTGGTCCCACCGCAGCAGCTGTCCGGTAAATGCCAACGCCAACGTGAGCAACAGCAGCACCGCGCCGGAAAGCCAGTTGAGCTCCCGGGGGAACTTGTACGCCCCCATGAGGTAAGTGCGGGAGACGTGGATCCCGATAAGCAGCACCATGGCCGAGGCGCCGAAGTAGTGCATGCCCCGCAGGAAGCGCCCCAGCAAAGCCTGCTCCGAGATGAACCGGAGACTGTCGTACGCCTGCCCGCTCGAGGGCACGTACGCCGTGGCCAGGGCGATCCCGGTGATGACCTGGAGCACGAACGCGAGCAGCGTCGCGCTGCCGAACACGTACCACCAGCCAGTGCGCGGCGGCACAGGATGTTCGAGCGCATGGCGAGCGGACGTCAGGAGTCCGCTGCGATCGTCCAGCCAGGCAAAGAATCGCTTGATCACGCCGGCTTCACGCGATTGGAATCGGGCTGGTCAGGATCTCGACCTGACCGTCCCGCACCCGCACCGGATACTGAGGGAGCGGCTTAGGTGGTGGCCCTGCGGCAACCGTCCCGTCGCCGTTGTACACCCCGCCGTGGCAGGGACAGAGGAAGAGCTGGGCTTCGCCGAACCAGCGCACCGGGCAGCCGAGATGGGTGCAGTGAACGGTGAACGCGGTGAACCGATCCACGCCCTCGCGCCGAAGCCACGCGGCCGAATTGGCAGTAACCCCCGCCCACGGCAAGGGCGATGCGTCCTCGAACGCCACGCTTACGGTTTCGCCCACTTTGAATCGATCCACCGGCCCAACCTGACGCCACACTCGCGGCGCCTTGCGGATGAGCGGCGACACCAGGAACCCAACCACTGGCACCCCCATCACCGCGGCCACGAAAGCGGAAAGCGCAATGGAGAGGCGGGTGAGAAATCGGCGCCGCTCGGGGTCGGTCGATGGTGGGGGAGCGGACGCGTTGGGCGCAGGAGATTCAGGACGGCCGGTCGGATCCATGCGGCTCTCCACCAAGAGGCTCGGTGCGAGGAAGAGTACGCTGTGCAGCCCGGTTAAGAAAGCTATCAGCCAACAGCTGATAGCCGAGTGAGCATGTCGCCTCCGATGTCACGTGGCGGAGCCGGGCTTGAACCGAAGCTGGTAGACTGCCACGCCGAACTGAGTCAGGGTATCGCTGAACATCGCTCCCTCCGCCTGAAGCTCGGTGGTAGAGCCGTTCGGATTCAGGCGCCGGACCGAGGCGACAGCGCTGGGGAACTCGAACCGCGTCCCGAACGCCTGCTTCTCGATGTTCGCGACAAACAGCGTGTATCGCCCGCCGGCGAGCTTCAGCATGGTTCGAATCGGGCTTTGGGTATGACTCTCACCGGAGTAGTACACTCGGTACGTCATTCCTGCCGTGGGCGACAGCAGCTCCGGCGTCAGCCGGTTCAACTCGGCGTTCAAGGAAGCTGCTCCGATCCACAGCGCGCGACTCCGGCTGGCTTCCGCGGGCGTCGCCTCGGCATGATCGTCGTATGCCGTCGGGGTCTGTGGAGCAATACCGAGGACCTGACCTTCGCGGCTCATCTTACTGTCCAACGCGAAGAAGATCAGGCCGGTTGCGCCATGGATAATGCCGGTGAAGGCCATTCCCCGAAGCTCCCCGGCGGTCGGCATGACCAGTTCACTCTTGCGGTCTGCCGTTCCCGAAAACGCCTGGAGCGTGAGCCACATGGGCTTCTGTTCTCGATTGATGGCGACCGCCAACGGGACTGAGGTAGTCAGCGACTCGAAATCAGTCGTCGTGGAAAGCAGACAATAGTTGTCGTGGGCGGTGACGTCGCCCGCCGTGTCCCAGCGTTCCCACCAGTCCTCGTAACCGGGCGGAATCCAGGCGGTACCCAGGGAAAACACCGGGTGCCGGGCATCCAGTCGCTTGATCTCAGCCCGGCGGCTCAGGTATTCCCGGTAGCGCCGTCCCATGAGCGTGCTGTCACCGGAGCGCTGCGCATCCAGATAGGTTTGCGCGGTGGGCTCTTCGTCCAGGTACCAGGCGAGGATGTGAGGATCGGCTGCGAAAGCGCTCACTTCGCCGTCTGTGGGCCAGTGCTTGATCAGCTGCAGGTCGGCCGATCGCAGCTCGCCGATGATGTCGCCCACATGGTACCCTTCCCAGGGATGAATGCAGTTGAACCCTGCCGCCTTGATCGCCTGGAAGGTGCCGGCCATGGCATGGTAGAGACAGCGAGGGAAGAACGATTCGCTGTCGTAGCGGAAGCGGATGGCTCCCTGCCGGTCGGTATGGGGAACCCCGGTCTGATACTCCCGCTGGACCGCGGCAGCGCTCAGCGCCTCCGGCAGGCGCCCGCTCGCTCTTCCATAAAGCACATAGTGCTCGAGGCCGCTCCGAACCCGGTGAGCGGCAACGGCACGCGCCACGTCGGGATACTTCCGCCGATATAGGGTCTCGTCGAACCAGAACGTGGGATTGCGCCCCTCGGCCAGCCCTCGGCGAGCGAAGTGGTCCGATCCTGAGCGGTAGACTCCATCTCGCACCGCCCGAGCGACATCGGGATACCGCTCGAGGTAATAGTGTTCACTGAACCACCGACTCGGGTCCCGCTGCTGCTTCATTCCTTCCTTTATGTATTGGTCGAAGCCGGATCGGTACGCTCCGTTCGCCACCGCTTGGGCAACATCCGGATAGGTCCGCAGATAGAACTCTTCGTTGAACCAGAGACTCGGGTCCCGCCGCTGCTTCATCCCCTCGAGCAGGAAGTGGTCCAGCCCGGAGCGGTAGACACAGTTGCGCACCAACTGCTCCACGTCGGGGTAGCGGAGCCGGTAGAAGCGCTCGTCGAAGAGCCTCTGGATTTGCTCGTCGGCCTCGGTGATGGGTGCTGTTTTGGGATGGCATGGCAAGGCTGCGGGCGAAACCGACGCCAACCACATGACGACCAGTTCGAGAACCACGGCGAGAGAGCCTGAGAGTCAGGGCACCCGAACCGCGTCCCGCGGCCAGCCGCCCCGGAGAAAGGTGTCGATGGCCGGAAACACTACTTGCGGCGCATCCAGCCAGACCATGTGGCCGCCGCCACGC
>UEXR01000754.1_pt1 | contig 12294 bp, 11 predicted proteins | sample 4301101 | NCBI WGS metagenome assembly UEXR01 (sample SAMEA4773180, study PRJEB27434) | metagenome | biome: 2259; feature: agricultural soil; material: soil | place: USA | collected 2014-09 | depth 0.25 m
GACCCGAGACCCGAGACCCAAGACTCAGGACCCAACAATGGCCCAGCAAGCAAGTCTCCAAGTTTCCACCCGCACCGCGAACGGCAAAGGCGCGGCCCGCACCCTGCGCCGTTCCGGGAAAGTGCCGGGGGTGATCTATGGCCACGGACGTGAGCCCGAGGCGGTGGCGGTCGACACGACGGCCCTCAACAAGATGCTGGTGGGCATCAGTGCCGCGACGACGATCGTGGATGTGGCTATCGACGGCCGCGCTCCGGTCAAGGCACTGATCCGGGAGATTCAGCGCGACTCCCTCCGGCCGGCCGAAATTCTCCATCTCGATCTCTACGAGATTCAGGCTCACGAGAAGATCACGCTCGAAGTGCCGGTGCGATTGGTTGGCATCCCAGATGGGGTTCGCAACTTCGGCGGAGTGCTCGACCACTCGCTTCGCGAGCTCGAGATCGAAGTGCTTCCGGGGGACATTCCCGAACATGTGGAACTCGACGTCACCGCGCTCGCCATCGGCCACTCGCTCTTCGTCCGCGACCTGCAAGTCCCCAAGGCCCGCATCCTCAATGACCCCGACACGCCGGTCTGCACCGTAGTCGCCCCGAGGACCGAGGAGGCGCCCGCGCCGGTGGAGGAAGCGGCCGTTACCGCCGAACCGGAGCTCATCCGGAAGCCGAAGCCGGAAGAGGAAGGCGAGGCCGAACCGAAAGCCTGAGCCCTGCGCACCATCGTGGGGCTGGGAAATCCCGGCCCGGAGTACCTCGAAACCCGGCACAATGCCGGGTTTCGTCTGGCCGATCATCTGGCGGCGCGCTGGAGGCTCGGGGAGTTTCGCCGCGGCGATCGGGCGCGACTGGCCGAAGGCGACTGGGATTCCCACCGGGTTCGCCTCCTCAAGCCGCTCACCTACATGAATCGCAGCGGCGCCGTGCTGGCCCCGCTTCGCGCCTCGCCTGATTTCGATCCCAGCCGTGATCTCCTCATCCTGGTCGACGACGTGGCGCTGCCGCTGGGACGCTTCCGCCTGCGCGGGGCCGGCTCGTCCGGCGGCCACAACGGCCTCAAGAGCATTGAAGGCGTGCTGCAGCGGCAGGACTACGCTCGGCTCCGCATCGGTGTGGGACCGCCGCCGCCCGATCTCGATGACCTCGCCGACTTCGTGTTGGCTGAGTTCGAGCCCGCGGAGCGGGAGACGCTGGGTCAGCTTCTCGAGCCGATGTCGGAGGCGGTAGAGTGCTGGCTGGAGGAAGGGATCGAGAAGGCGATGAGCAGGTTTAATAGGTGAGAGGTGACAGGGTGATAGGTGAAAGGTGAAAGGTGAAAGGTCAACGGTGAAACGTCAAAGGTGAAACGTGAAGGTGAGACCTTGATTCCCAGACCCCGTTTCACCTGTCGCCTGTCACCTGTCACCTTGCTCCGTCCCTAAAGGCTTATGCTACGCTTAGGCATCGTCGGCCTCCCCAACGTCGGGAAATCCACTCTCTTCAACGCCCTGACATCGGCCAAGGCGCTGGTCGCGAACTATCCCTTCGCCACCATCGAGCCGAACACCGGCATCGTCCAGGTGCCCGATCCGCGACTGGAGGTGTTGACAGAGATCGTGAAGCCGGAGCGCTCGGTTCCCGCCGTGGTGGAGTTCGTGGACATCGCCGGCCTGGTAAAGGGCGCGAGTGAGGGCGAAGGGCTGGGGAACCAGTTTCTGGCCAACATCCGCGAGGTTGACGCCATCGTGCATGTGGTCCGCTGCTTCGAGGACCCGGATATCCCCCACGTGATGGGAGCGGTCGATCCGGTGAGGGACCGGGAAGTGATCAATATCGAGCTGGGGCTGGCAGACCTCGCCAGCGTGGAGAAGCGGCTCGACAAAACCGCGAAGGTTGCGCGATCGGGAGATCCGCAGGCCAAGCTGGAGCAGCGTCTGCTCGAGGATGTCCGCGAGGCACTCGCGGCAGGTCGTCCAGCACGAGCAGTGGTCCCGAGTGAAGAGGAGGCCGCGACCTATCGCTCGTTCAACCTCCTCACCGCCAAGCCGATACTGTACGCCGCCAACGTGGCGGAGGACGAGCTCCTCCGAGGCAATCCACTGGTGGAGGCGCTGCGCTCGGCGCTGGAACGGGATCAGGAGGTAGCCGAGATCGTCACCTTCTCCGCCAAGGTCGAGGCCGAGCTGGCAGAGCTTCCTCCGGAGGACCGGAAGGAATTCCTGGAACACCTGGGACTCGATGAATCGGGACTCGATCGCCTCGCGCACGCCGCCTACCATCTTCTGGGATTGCAGAGCTATTTCACGGCGGGAGAAAAGGAGGTTCGCGCCTGGACCATTCACCGCGGCGATAAGGCGCCAGTTGCGGCGGGCGTGATCCACTCCGATTTCGAGAAGGGGTTTATCCGAGCCGAGACCGTGGCCTACGAAGACTTCGTCCGGCTTGCCGGCTGGAAGGGAGCCAGGGAGCAGGGCCTGGCCCGCGCCGAGGGAAAGGAGTATGTGGTGCGGGATGGGGATGTCCTGCTCTTCCGCTTCAGCTCCTGACCGGCCGTTCGCGCCAGCTTGATATCATGTCGCGCACCTGATGCCTTACCGCCCTACCGCCCTACCGCCCTACCGCCTATTTTCCCGGCTCCAACATTCATCCTCCCCGGCGCGCACACCACGCCCGGGGCGACCAGTCCAAAGGAAGGTGTCATGACCCGTCAGTACGAGGTGGTCTATATCTTCGACAGTGCGCTCGAAGAGACCGCTATCAACGAGCACCTCACTCGCTTCCACGCCCTCATCCAGCAACCCGACATCGAGCCTCCCCAGGTGAGTCACTGGGGCAAGCGCACGCTCGCCTATCCCATCAAGAAGCACGAGACCGGTTATTACGTCGTCGCCAAGTTCGACGCCGATGGCGCCGCGCTGCCGGAGTTCGAGCGCGCCATCAAGCTCGACGAGGCGGTGCTCCGGTTTCTGGTGGTAGTGAATGAAGGCGCTCAGCCGATCCCGGTCACCGCAGGCAAAGGCGATGAGGAGGACGACGAATGAGACGCCCGCAGAAGACCTGCGCCATTTGCGAATCCGGTGTGCGGGTGGTGGACTACAAGGACGAGCGCACCTTGTCTCGCTTCCTGACCGAGCGGGGCAAGATCCTGCCCAGCCGGCTCTCGGGTACCTGCGCCCGTCACCAACGGCAGCTCAGCACGGCAATCAAGCGCGCTCGGCAACTCGCTCTGCTGCCCTACATCAAGGGCTTCGGCGGCTGACTCGACCGTCAGGCTGGCGACAGGCGTTCCTGCTGGCGGGCTTCCTCTTTCTGGCGCCTCCGGCCTTTGTAGCCGGGCCGCTCGCTGGACTCTTGCTGCTCTCCCGGCCGCGCACGATACGCGAGTGGGGTTGGGTGTTCGGTGCGGTGGTGTTGTCCGCGCTCTGGCTGCAGCAGCCCGGCGGGCTGGGCGCGCAGTTTACCCGCGCCGGCGCGGTCCTCCTCTGCGGGACCTTTCTCGCGCTCACCATCTGGCGGCCGTCGGGACGATTCTCCCGGGTACTCAGCGCGACAGCGGCCGCCGGCGTTGCCCTGGCCGCCTGGATGCGACACCTGGGAGTGGGATGGGAGCAGGTGCGGCGTGCAGTGGAGCAGGACATGGCCTCATACCAGAAGGTGCTCCAGAGCCAATGGTCGGCCGCCGGAGCGTCCAAGGACATGCTGGACCAACTGGCTTCGATCACCGACAGCGTCGCCCGATTGTACCCTGGCCTGCTCGCTCTGGCCGGTATCGCCGGACTTCAACTGGCCTGGGCCTGGTATCACCGCATTTCTCGCCGCCCGCTTGGCTCACCGCTTCCACCGTTCAGCCAGTTTGGGTTCAACGACCAGTTGGTCTGGGGATGGGTGCTGGGCCTTGGGTTGGTGCTGCTGCCGCTCCCCTCCCCCGCCCTCCTTCTGGGGCAGAATCTCCTGCTGGTCTGGGGGGCGCTGTATGCCACGCGCGGTCTGGCAGTGTTCACCACCGCGTGGGCAAGGGTTCCCGGAGGAGTGATCGCGGTTCTGGCGATCGTGGCGGTGTTTCTTCTGCCCTTCCTCGTCGGCGGGCTGACGCTGCTCGGCCTTGCCGACACTTGGCTAGATTTCCGGCGTCGACTGGCGACGCCCACTGCTGGAGGTTTCAGGTGATGATCGAGGTAATCCTTCGGGAGGATGTGAAGTCTTTGGGGAAGTCGGGCGAGCTGGTCCGGGTCAAGCCCGGTTATGCCCGGAACTACCTCCTGCCACAAGGGCTCGCGTACGAAGCGACCGAAGGCAACAAGAAGCGGATCGCGGCGGAGACCAAGGCGCGGAACACCCGCAACCAGGCCGAACGGGGCGAAGCCGAGCGGAACGCGGCGACCCTCAGCGGTGTCCCCCTGACCATTCCAGGCAAGGCGGGCGAGGAAGGCAAGCTGTTCGGCTCGATCACCGCCCAGGACATTGCCGACGCACTGGCTAAGGCCGGGCACCCGGTCGACCGACGCCGGATCGAGCTGGATCATCCCCTCAAGACTCTGGGGCATCACACCGTTCGTGTGCGGCTGCATCCCGACGTTCACGCGGAGCTTCGCGTCTCGGTCGTGGCAGAGTGACCCGACGCGGATGAGCTCGGGGATCGCCTACCTCGACGGCCCCCGGCTCGCGCGGTCACTGCTCGCTGCCGCTGACTGGGTGGCCGCGGGCCGGGATGAGCTCAACCGCATCAACGTCTTTCCGGTTCCCGATGGCGATACCGGCACCAATTTCAGCCTCACGCTTCGCGCGGTCGCCGATGCGCTTCGCGGGCTGAACCAGGCAACGCTTCCGGAGACGGCCCGGATCATGGCCCGGGCGGCGGTGCTTGGAGCCAGAGGCAATTCGGGGATGATGTTGGCCCACTTTCTCCTGGGTTTCACTGAGGCGCTGGGTGACCGTCCCACGGCGTCCGCCGACGAAATCGCGCTCGCGTTTGGTCGCGGCGCGGATCGGCTATACGAGTCGTTGGATGACCCGCGCGAAGGAACCATTCTCACGGTGGCGCGGGACACCGCCCGGGGGGCAGCAGACGCCGCAGTCGAGTCGGACGACATCGCGGTGTGCCTCCACCGGATGCTGCGGGAAGCCGAGGTATCGCTGGCTCGTACGCCCGAGCTCATGCCGGTGCTCAAAGAAGCGGGGGTGGTCGACGCAGGTGGCAAAGGCTTCGTGCGGATGCTGGAGGGCGTCGTCCGCCTCATCGATGGCGATCCGGTGCTGCCAGCCACGCAGGCGGAGGACGCCCCCGGTGAGATAGTGCCCGCCGCAGAGGTCGAGGTCGCGGCGGAGCAGGACTTCCAATTCTGCACTGAAGTCCTGGTCCGAGGCGACCGGTTGCCCCCGGCCAATGAGGTCCGCGCTGCCCTGCACCGATTCGGCGGATCGGTGGTGGTCGCGCTGATGGCGGACATTCTGAAAATCCATGTGCACACCGACACCCCGGAGGCCGTCTTTACCTATGCGGCTGAATTAGGACAGGTAGCGACCACAAAAGCGGACGATATGCGGGTCCAACACCGCCGGCTGGGCCACGCCGGGCGGCGTCCGGTCGCAATCGTCAGTGACAGTTCCGCCGATCTCGCCGACGCCTTGCTCGACCGGCATCGGATCGCGCTGGTACCGCTGCAGGTGGTTTTCGGTGACCGGACCTTTCTGGACCGGGTGGAGCTCCGCCCGGAAGAGTTCTACCGGCGCTTGAGCGCCGCTGCCGATCTCCCGACGACCTCGCAGCCCAGGCCAGCCGACTTCGTGCAGATCTTTCGAGACGCGCGGGCCGAGGCCGACGAGGTCGTGGGCGTGCTGCTGGGCTCCCGCCTGTCGGGCACCTTCGCATCGGCTCAGGTGGCCTTGCGGGCCGCAGGGTTGACCGGGGTTCACCTGGTCGATAGCCGGTCGGCCTCTCTCGGGGTGGGAATGCTGGCCTTACGGGGGGCCGAGCTGGCGGAGTCCGGCTGGGGCGCGGCGGACATCGCCACCGAGCTCGAGCGGGTGCGAGGCCACTGCGGGATGTTGTTGACCGTCGATCGCTTCGACAACCTGGTTCGGGGCGGTCGCGTCTCCCGGGGCAAGGCCTGGATCGGCGGGATGCTGGATGTGAAGCCGATCCTGTCGCTGGATGAGGCTGGAAGTGTGGTCGTGGTAGACCGGGTGCGGGGTCGGGAGCAAACCGTCCCGCGGGTGCTGGCATTGCTGGAGCGAAGGCTCAGGCCCCGGCCGCAGGTGGTACGGTTCGGCGTGGCTCACGTCGAGGCTCCGGAAATGGCAGAACGGGTTCGGGCCGCGCTCCTTGCAGCCTACCGCCCTAGGGATTGTTTCGTGACCCTTGCCACCGGGGTCCTCGCGACCCATGCCGGCCTGGGTGCCTGGGCGATATTCTATCAGGTCGAAGATGGGACGCCCGCGCGTCTCGATGCGGCGCGCGGGGGGTTCCAAGGGTGAGTGGTCATGTCGCGAAGGACCGGCAGGTGAAGCCTCGTCCCCCCGAGGCACTGCGCCTGGCGCTCGAGGCCATTCAGGATCTCAAGGCGAATCAACTTGTGGTACTCGATTTGCGGGGGCTCACCGATGCTACCGACTATTTCGTGATCGCTTCCGGAACATCCGATGCCCATGTTCGCGGCATTGCTGAATCGGTCATCGAGAAGCTGCACCGCCGTGGCCATCACACCCACCACGTGGAGGGTCTCAACGGCGGCCGCTGGGTCCTGCTCGACTTCGTGGATTTCGTCGTCCACCTGTTCCACCCCGAGACCCGCTCGTTCTACCAGCTCGAGCGCCTCTGGGATGATGCACCGGAGTTGCTGATCGGCTCCACTTAGCTGAGGTCCCCATGCTTCGACGCGTCGCGCCGGCGGTGTTCCTGCTTCTGGGGATGCCCGGTCTCCTGTCGGCCCAGTATTTCGGCCGGAATAAGGTCCAGTACACCAACTTCGACTTCAAGGTCATCCAGACCGAGCATTTCGACGTGTACTACTACCCGCGCGAGCGGGTGGCGGCCCTGGATGCGGCCCGGATGGCCGAGCGCTCGTACGCCCGGCTCTCCAAGGTGCTGAACCATGAGTTCCGCGAGCGCAAGCCGATCATCCTCTACGCCTCGCACTCGGATTTCCAGCAAACCAACGCTCTGGGAGAAGCCCCCGGTGAGGGCACCGGCGGCGTTACCGATTTCGCTCGCAATCGGGCGGTCCTTCCCTTCACCGGATCGTACACCGAGTTCGAGCACGTGCTTCAGCACGAGATGACCCACCAGTTCCAGTATGACATCTGGTCCCGCGGGCGGGCCGGCGGAGGCATCGCCACGCTCGTGGCTATCGCGCCGCCGCTCTGGTTCGCCGAAGGCATGGCGGAGTATCTCTCGCTCGGGCCGATCAACTCCGAAACCGCCATGTGGCTGCGAGACGCGTCGCTCGAGGGCAAGCTGCCCAGCATCGAGCAGATGACGTCGGACCCGTACACCTACTTCCCCTACCGGTTCGGCCACGCCCTCTGGTCGTACATCGGCGAGCGGTGGGGTGACGAAGCGATAGGCGCGATCCTCAAGGGCACCCTTGGCGGCGGGGTGGAGCCCGCGTTCCGCCGAACCATCGGGCTCACCCTGGACCAGCTCTCCGATCAATGGCGGGACGCCGTCCAGAAACGGTATCTCCCGGAGATCGGCGCCCGGGCGCGGGCTCGTGCGATTGCCGACGAGCTGCTCACCGAAAAGCGTTCCCAGGGCACGCTGCATCTCGCTCCGGCGCTCTCGCCCGACGGATCGTGGGTGGCGTACTTCAGCGAAAAGAACTTCTTCTCGGTGGACCTCTACCTCGCCGATGGCAAGACCGGCAAGGTCAAGCGGCGGATCCTGAAGTCCGGTATAAGCAGCAACTACGAGACCTACCGGTTCATCAACTCACAGGCGAACTGGTCGCCGGACGGCAAGTTGCTGGCCTTTGCCGCCAAGCGCGGCCCCCGCGATGACATCGTGATCGTGGACCCGGCGCGCAACAAGCAGATCAAGCGAATCCAGCTCAAGCTGAGCGGCGTCACCACGCCGTCCTGGAGCCCCGATGGCAACTCGCTGGTCTTTACCGGGTACGATGGCGGGCTGAGCGACCTCTTCGTGATCAATCGCGACGGAACCGGGCTGCGGCGGCTGACCGAAGACAAGTACGCCGATCTCCATCCGGTCTGGTCGCCCGACGGAAAGACTATCGCGTTCGCCAGCGATCGCGGGCCGGAGACCGACTTCAAGGATCTTGCGCTGGGCAACTTCCGGATCTCGCTGTACGACATGGACACCGGGCAGATCACTGTGCTACCTCAGATGGACCAGGGAAAGAACGTGAGCCCGCAGTGGTCGCCCGATGGTCAATCCATCGCGTTCGTGTCCGACCGCTCCGGGGTGAGCAATATCTTTCTCTACGACCTCGCCAGCTCGACGGTCTATCAGTTGACCGACTTCTATACCGGGAGCCAGGGCATCACCCCGCTGTCTCCGGTGCTCTCTTGGGCCCGCGAGGCTGACCGCCTCGCATTTGTGTACTTCGAGGCGGGCAAGTACGACATCTATACCATCACCAACCCTCGGAGTCTGAAGCGGGAGCCCTACCGACCGCAGGCAGTGGATAGCGTCGGCATCCTGGCCCGCGCGGTCGCGCCCAAGATCGACACCACTCGGTCGCTGCAAGTGAGCGACGAAGCGCGGCCGCAGGTAGGCGAAGGCGGCTCAATCTACCGGACACCGCAGGGCTTCCGCTCCTCGAGCGAGGTGGGTCGCACCGGTGACACGGTGCAATTGGCACAGCCGGTCTCGATCTCCGCCCTGCTCGATTCGGCCCAGTTCAACCTGCCCGACACCAGTGAGTTCACGCTCAAGGACTACCACGTCAAGTACACCCCCGACTACATCGCGCGGCCTTCGATCGGGTACGCTCGCGATAACTTCGGGCGCGGCTTTTATGGAGGATCGGCCATCTCGCTGAGCGACATTCTGGGCAACCACCAGCTGGTATTTGCCGGCTACGTCAATGGACGGATCAGTGAAGCCCAGGTCCTCGCGGCATATGCCAACCTCACTCGACGGGTCAACTGGGCGGTAGGGATCTCCCAGGACCCCTACTACTTCCTCGAACCCAGCGAGATTGCCCAGGGCGAGCAGCCGGGCGAGAATGTGTTCATCACCAACGTCCGGCGGCTGGTGGTCCGCTCCGTCTTCGGCTCGGCATACTATCCGTTGAGCCGGTTCCAACGGATCGAAGCCGGCGTCCGGTTCGCCAATGTGGACGACGCGATCCTCAAGATCAACGAGCCCTACGACGCCGCGACCGGAATCATCACCCGAGATGCGTTTCTGGAGACCGACAACCTGCCGGGGGTCAACTACGTCCAGCCTTCAACCGCGCTGGTCTTCGACAACTCGCTCTTCGGTTACGTGTCCCCGTTCTATGGGCGGCGGTATCGACTGGAGTTTGCCCAGACCCTGGGCGGCTGGCGGTTCTCCCAGGTGACCGCGGACTACCGGCGCTACGACAAGATCGTGGGTCCGATCGTGCTCGCGACCCGAGCATTCTACTTCGGGCGGATCGGACGCGATGCCCGGCAATTCCGGGTGTTCGCCGGGAGCACAGAGCTGATTCGAGGAAACACCTCGGGTTCGTACCGCCGGAACGAGTGCCTCAACGCCAACGATCCGCAGGCCGAAACCGGATGCGCCGAGCTCGATCGTCTCGTGGGCACCCAGGTCGGCGTGGGGAGCGCGGAGATTCGGTTCCCGATCCTCAATCCGTCCTACAAGTTCCTCCCCGCCGCGTTCCCTCCGCTCGAGGGCGCTCTCTTCTATGACATCGGCTTGGCGTGGGACGAAACGAGCACCCTCAAATGGAGCCGCAGCCCGGGCGACGACCCAATCCGGGTGAGGACTCCGCTCCAGACGTTCGGCGTGTCTCTCAGGGCCAATCTGTTCGGCATCGCGCTCGCCCGGCTGGACTATTCCATTCCGCAGGAGCGCAGGGCCGTGAAGGGACTTTGGACATTTAGTCTGGGGCCGGCGTTCTAGGGCGGCACGCCGGTCGGGCGGTAAGGCGGTAAAACAGTGAGTAGGCGGTAGATACCGCCCTACCGCCGTACCGCCCTACCGCCCTATCTTACACCCGTGACCCTCTCTCCCACGCTCCTCGGAGCGTTGCTGCTGCTCGTGGCGGCAGCATGCGGCCGTGAGCCCGAGCCCTCTCTCGGGAAACTCCCCGCCTCCAAAGGTCCCACCCCGGAAACCATCCTGCGCGTCCCTCGCCAGGGAGGGAAGCCGGTGCTGTATCGGGTCCCTGCACTCCAACCTTCCAGTTGGAAAGCCGAGGACACCCTCCCGCGGCTGGAGCGCACCATCGGCGCCGATGCCGAGCAGGGCGTCGTCTTCCTGCTGGACCAGAAGCGCAACATCGACGCGCTCGACCTCGAGACCCGTCGGGTGCGGCCCTCGCTGGAGCAGGTGCGCCGGGCCACGCTGGGACCCGACGGTGCCCTGTATGTGATCGACACGGGCAGTACCGTCACTCAACTCGTCCGCCGTGCGCCGGTGCGCTTTCGCTCGAAGTTGGAGGGCACGCCCGGCGAGCTGCACGCGACCATGGCCGGGGCGCTGCTGGCGAAGGTGCCTGGCACGCGGCCTGCGCTCGAGGTGCTTGGGTCCGACCAGGCTCCGGTGTCGATGCCGATTCCTGCCGGCGACCTCGCCCCCAGCCTGTGGGGCGATGTAGTCGCAGTCGCCGCCGACACCGCAGTGGTCGTCTACGAAACGCAGGGCAAGCGAACCTCACGCTCGATTCGAGTCCCGGATCACGCTCGAGCCGTACTCTTCTCCCCTTCGGGTCATCGGCTCTACGTGGCGCAGGAGAGCGACAAGTTGCTCGTCTTCGATCGCTTCGGTGGTGACATCCTGGGTCAGATCGAATTGCCCAATTCGGCCCGTGCCCTTCGGGGCGATCGCTACGGCCAATGGCTTCTGGTGCGCCCCGAGGTCGGAGACTCCGTCTGGGTGATCGATGTGGGCCGGGGCAAATACGTCGGCTCAGCCGCATCGCAGTGGGATGATGACTTGCCGGCCGTCGCTTCACCCGCCACCCTCCTGCTGCGCCAGGACAAGGACGTCGTGGCGCGCGATCTCTCGGCCAAGGGCATGCCGATCACCGGCAAAGTCGAGGGCGGCGCTGCTGACTTCTGGCTGCCCCTGGCCTGGCGACCGGCCCAGGATGTCGAAGTGCCCATCGCGGCAGACTCGAACGCGATAGCGGCTGGGAGCGATACCAGCGCTGCGCCCTCGGTCTATCTCCAAGTCAGCAGCTCGCAAAATCCGGCCTGGGCCAACGAACTCTCTCAGAAATTGCGCACGGCTGGTCTCCCCGCCACCGTGCTGGCGCCCAAGCGTAGCGATGAGGCGTACCGCGTCGTGCTGGGTCCCTACGCGACCCGCGAGCAGGCTGAAGCGACCGGACGCAAGATCGGAATGCCGTCCTTCATCGTGACGGCTCAGGATGCGCCAACCCCGTAGGTCCCCGGGCGCCTTGTCGCCCGATCGAACGCCACAACCCAGGACTCCCGCATGAAGCTCACTCGACTCGAGCTGGCTGGTTTCAAGTCGTTCGCCGATACGGTGTCCCTCACATTCGAACAGGGGGTGACCGCGATCGTGGGTCCGAACGGCTGCGGCAAGTCGAACGTCTCGGACGCGGTTCGCTGGGTCCTCGGCGAGCAGTCGGCCCGGCTGCTTCGAGGCGGGAAGATGGAGGACGTGATCTTTCAGGGATCGGCGGCTCGGCGGCCGGTCAATGTCACCGAGGTCTCGCTCTACCTGGACAATTCCGACGGCGACCTCCCCATCGCCTACCGGGAAGTGGTGGTGACCCGGCGGCTCTCCCGCTCGGGCCAAAGCGACTATCTGCTGAACGGCTCGCCGGTCCGCCTGCGCGACATTCAGGACCTGCTGCGGGGGACCGGACTCGGCAGCGATGCCGGAGTGGTCATCGAGGCCAAGATGATCGACCTGCTGCTCTCGGATCGAGCCGAGGAGCGGCGCTCTCTGTTCGAGGAAGCGGCCGGTATTGGGCTGTACCGCGATCGGAAGCACAGCACCGAGCGGCGGCTGGAAGAGACGGCGGTGGATCTGCAGCGGGTCGAGGACCTGATCGCGGAGGTGCAGTCGCAGATTCGGAGCCTCGCCCGGCAGCGGGGCAAGGCCGAGCGCCACGGAAAGTTGATGGAAGAAAAGTTCTCGGTTCAGGTGACCTTGGCCCAGCGGCAACTCGAGCGC
>UEXR01000053.1_pt1 | contig 12268 bp, 11 predicted proteins | sample 4301101 | NCBI WGS metagenome assembly UEXR01 (sample SAMEA4773180, study PRJEB27434) | metagenome | biome: 2259; feature: agricultural soil; material: soil | place: USA | collected 2014-09 | depth 0.25 m
AGCCTAGAGCCTAGAGCCTAGAGCCTAGAGCCTAGAGCCTAGAGCCTAGAGCTCGCGCCCGAGGGCGCGAAGCACCTCCCGATCGAACTGCACCGAGAGGCTCTCCCGTCGGGAGTAGGGGCCCGGACGGTAGGCGCGCGACTGCACGCCGAGATGGCTCTGCTCGCAGATGTGCCAATCCTGCCGGTTGGTCATGTCCCAGAACTCGATCCCGTCCTCCGGGTTGAACGTCGGATCGCTGAGCGTGTCCGGGTGGAAAAGCCAGGAGCAGAAGATCTGGCTCCGATCGGTCGCCTTGGGCCAGATGGTGTGGAACATGACGTAATCGGGATGCAGGCTGAGCAGCATGTTGGGAAAAATGGCGTAGTAGTACACCCGGTTCATGTCTTCGTCCGGCAGATCGCCCACCACGACACCGCACGACTTCCCACTCATGGTGAGGCTCTCGTGTCCCCGACTGATGACCATGAAGCCGCCGGTGAAGGGGCCTTCGAAGAGATCGTTCTCCCCGCTCGTCGGCGGCGTGATCTTGGCGAGCGGCGGGTGGACCGGGCCGCAGTGATAGCACTCGGAATAATTCTGGAAGAGCAGCTTCCAGTTGCAGCGCACGTCGTACTCGATGGTCCGGGCCACCTTGAGATTGGGGAGGTTGAATCGGGCGAAGCGGCCCAGCAGCGGCTCCCAGCAGCGCTCGAACGGCTCCGGCTCATCGGCCAGGCTAATGAACAGAAATCCTTCCCAGGTATTCACCTCCACCGGGAAGAGCGGCCAATCGCTCTTGTCGAAGTTCTCCAGATCATTGGTCGACGGCGCGCCGATGAGCCGGCCATCGAGCCCGTAGGTCCAGGCGTGATAGGGACACTGAATGGTTTCGGAGAAGCGCCCGGTGTGCTCCTCGCACAGCCGGGTACCCCGATGGCGGCAGACGTTGTAGTACGCCCGTAGTCCACCCGCCTTGTCGCGCAGCACGATCACGCTCTCGCGGCCGACCTCCTGCACGAAGTAATCGCCCGGGTTGGGGATCCGGTCCTCCCGGCCGACGCAGAGCCAGCGTCGCAGGAAGATCCGCTCCATCTCTTGGGCAAGAATCTCCTGCGAGGTGAAGTACTCCCCCGGCAGCGTCCGGGCGCCGTCGACGGAGATCTGGGTCGTCTTGAGGAAGGTGGCCACGGGGCTCTCCAAAGCGCTCCAAGTCAGGTGCGCGGAATATGATCTCCCCGCGAACCCGGCGGAAGCGGGCCCCAATGATGCCGGTTACACCGGGAGCGTGACCTGGATAGCGGACGCTCGCCTGGGTCGGCGGGTACTATCCCTGCGCAGTCTTCGTTCCACCGTGGCAAGGAGATAGACTATGACCTGGAGATTGGCCCCCGTCATCAAAGGGGCGATCATCATCGCTGCCCTCCTGCCCGCGGCCGGTTGCGCGGCAGCGGCACTTGGAGCCGCCGGTGCCGGCGCCGGTATTTACCTGACATCCCGCGGGGCCGAATCGTTGGTACAGGGACCCATAGATGACGTTGCGGCCCGGACCAAGTCCGTCATGAACGAGATGAACATCGTTCAGGACGCACAGAGCAGTGAAAATCAGGGGGCCAAGCGCGAGTTCAAAGGCAAGAAGGGCGATCTCGACGTCACGGTCCACCTGGAGAGCAAGGACGCCAAGACCACCAAGGTCGAGGCCACTGCTCGAAAGAATCTGGCGGAGTGGGATAAGGACTTCGCCCAGTCGCTGGTTTCGCGGATCGTAGAAAAGAGCTAGCGCGCCAGCACCTGCTCGGCGTGCTCCAGGACTCGACGCTCGCTGGCGAAGGCGAGGATCTCTCTCGCCTTCACGATCTCCACCCAGCGGGCGTCGGCCACTTCAGCATCGTGGTCCTGCACGTCGCCGGCCGTGTAGCTGAGCAGGTAGAAGTGGACGAACTTATGATATCGGATCCGGGCGCCCTGCTCGGTTCCGTAGTACCAGTATTCGATCCTCTCCAGCGGCTGCACCAGCTCGGTTTCGATCCCAGCCTCTTCTCTCACCTCTCGTCGTGCGGCCTCCTCCGGCGATTCGCCCTTGTCCACCAATCCCTTGGGGAGTTGCCAGCGCAACTGGTCTCCCACGGCGATCAGGGCGACCTCGATCTGATCGCCCTGTCGCCGGTAGGCGACCCCGCCGGCGGAGGTCTGGGTTTTGGTGGGGATGCGGGCCATGGACGGCGAGAAGTGACAGGTGACAGGTGACAGGTGACAGGTGACAAGTGACAAGTGACAGGTGACAAGTGACAGGTGACAGGTGACAGGTGAGAGCCCGCCGTTCGCACTCTGTCGCGCCGTTCCCGCCGTCCCGCCGCTCCCGCGCTCCCGGCTCTGCGTCCTCCTACTCCGCCGGCATTACCACCCCGCGACACTCCCCGAACCCGATCCGCATCGCTCCGGATCGCTCGCAGTAGCCGCGCATGATGACCTCGTCCCCGTCCGCCAGAAACTTGCGGGTTTCACCGGTGGGCAGGGTGATGGGCTCGGCGCCCCGCCAGGTGATCTCCAGAAGACAGCCTCGTGCTTCCTTGCTTGGGCCGGATACCGTCCCGCTGGCGAACAGATCCCCCGGCCGCGCGTTGCAGCCGTTGCTGGTGTGGTGAGTGAACATCTGGGCCAGCGTCCAATAGAGGTCCGCGAATCGCCCCCGGCTCAGCTGCATTGGAGCCATGCCCTGCTGGCGCATCTGAGCCGAAGCGAGAAATACCTCGACGGTCAGATCCACGCCGCCCCGGTCGCGGTCCGCCTCGGAGAACAGGTAGGGGAGTGGCGCCGGATCGCCTTCCGGACGAACGAGCGCCGGCACCCGAAACGGTTCGAGGGCTTCGAACGTCACGATCCAAGGCGAGAGGCTGGTCGCAAAGCTCTTGGCGAGAAAGGGGCCGAGCGGTTGGTACTCCCACGCCTGGATGTCGCGGGCCGACCAATCGTTCACCAGGGAGAGGCCGAAGAGGTGTTGCTCCGCTCGAGCGATCGGCACTGACGTGCCCAATGGGTTCCCCGGACCCACGAAGCAGCCCACCTCCATCTCATAGTCCATCGCCGCGCTCGGCCCCACCGTGGGCGCCTCCGCCTGCGGGTCCTTGAGCTGCCCGCGAGGCCGTCGCACGGCGGTGCCGCTGGGCTCGATGGATGACGCACGACCATGATAGCCGATCGGCACCCACTTGTAGTTGGGGAATAGCGGATTCTCCGGCCGCAGCATCCGGCCGACGTTGGTGGCGTGATGCACCGAGGCGTAGAAGTCAGTGTAATCTCCGATCGCCGCGGGAAGGAGCAGCTCCGCCTCCGCCATCGGCACCAGAATTCCATGTGGGAGTCGGCGGGCAGAATGCAGGCCGCGAGTGTCCGAGCTCAGCAGGCGGCTCACCTGCTTTCGCAGCTCCACCCAATGAGCCCGACCCAAGGCCATGAGCCGGTTGAGCGGTGGCTCAGCGCACGCATCCGCCGCGACCGCGGCGAGTCCGGCGAACCGACCGTGATCGCGACAGGCCACGACATCCAGGATCTGGTCGCCGATCGCGATCCCGACCCGGGCGGACGTGTCCTCCCCTCTCCGGCGGTACAGACCGAATGGAAGATTCTGGATGGGAAAGTCGGTCGGACCCTGAGCCGATTCGACCCACGAGGTTCTCGCGGGATCGTGCGTCTCGTCCACGAAGTCGTCCTCGCTACTGGAGGAGGCCTAGCGCTCGCAGGTCAGCCATCGGCTCGGTGAAGGAGCAGGAGCCGAAGCCCATGATGGTCTCCCGCCGGGTTCGGCCGATGTGCTCCAGGTCGAGCCGATGTCCTCGCCAGGTCACGTCGCCAGAGCCGAACCGGAGGGTCTCGATCGACCCCTCTTCCAGCAATCGCGCCGCGTCGGTCTGGTTGAGCCCCGCTCGGATGAATCCCGCCGCGAGAAAGAGATTGAGAAAGCCGAACATCGTGGCGCTGGGGCTGTGCGGCTCATAGGTGAGCCGATACTCCGCGCGGAGTGGATGGTGGAGACCGGCTGTGGCCTTGAACTGCACGCCATGACCCACGCAGCGCTGGATAAACCGCACCAGATCAGCGGTGCGGGGGAACCCGTCGGCCGTGACCCCGCCGGTGCGAACCTTAGCCCGGGTCCCGGACTTGCCGATGGCGCTCACCAGATGCACCGGCTCCCGGTCGATCGGTATCTCGATATACGGCTGAAGCTGACGAGGCAGCTGAGCGGTCGCGGGGCCGATGCTGTCGACCGAGTCGGCCTTCAGCTCCACCACGTCCACCATCGCTGCCGGCGGGCCCTTGGCCGCGAGGCGACAGTTGAACTCAGCCACCGTCTTGACCTCATTGGGGAGTGCCGACCCGAGGAGGGCACTGAGCCGCCACGGAGCGGCACCAGTGGGTGCGGGCAATACTTCAGCGGCTGCCGTCTCGAACTCCTCCAAGCGATTCGCCGGCACGACAAAGCGGCCCAGCGCCCACGCGTCATTCGACTCCCGATAGGCGGCGTAGTTGCGAACCGCCGACGTCATGTCGAGCCCGGCCGGGGGAAAGAGTCCGGCGTAGTCGATGCTGTGTTCCAGTAGCGTATGCAGTGCGTCCACCGGCTCCTCAGGCCTGCGAATCGGGGTGGATTATAGGCCGATTCCTGGTCGGCTCGCCATCCTCCGCTGCTCGTTCACCACGAAGGCGTGAAGTCCACGAAGCCCCCAAGCCCCGCCCCTGCCATTTCACCACGGAAACACGGACGCCACCCTGCTCCAGCCACTCCCCACACGGAACACACGAAGCCGCCCCACCCACCATCATCAGGTAGACAGTGAGAGGACGTCGCAGCACGAAGGTAATCGGGATGTTTCGTGCCCTTTCCGTGTGTTCCGTGTTGAAATTGTACCAGGTGCAGGGCGGGGCTGTTGCGTGTTTTCGTGTGAGGTGGTGGGGCAGGGTGGCCGGTGGTAAGATTCGCCATATGCCTATCGCCACCATCAATCCGGTCACCGGTCAGACCCTCCGCAGCTTTACTCCCCTGTCCGAAGCAGAGCTGGATGCCAAGCTCCAGCGCGCGGCCGACACCTTCCGGCGCTATCGCAAGACCCCGATCGACGACCGTGCCCGCATGATGTCGCGTGCCGCCGAGATTCTCGAGTCGGAGAAGGAAAAGTTCGGCAAGATCATGGTCACCGAGATGGGCAAGCCCATCAAAGCAGCGGTGGAGGAGGCTGCCAAGAGTGCCTGGGGTTGCCGCTACTATGCGGAGAACGCGGTCCGCTTCCTGGCCGATGAGCCGGTGGAGACTTCGGCATCGCGGAGCTTCATCAGCTACCAGCCGATCGGTCCGGTCCTGGCGGTCATGCCCTGGAATTTCCCCTTCTGGCAGGTCTTCCGTTTCGCCGCGCCGGCGTTGATGGCCGGGAACGTCGGCCTGCTGAAGCATGCCTCGAACGTGCCGCAGTGTGCCCTGGCCATCGAGGACATCTTCCGTCGGGCCGGCTTCGACGAGGGCTGCTTCCAGACGCTGCTGATCGAGACCAACCACGTACGTCGGGTGATCGAGGACCCGCGAATCGCCGGTGTCACCCTGACCGGCAGCACCGGCGCTGGGGGTGCGGTCGCCTCCGCAGCCGGGAAGGTGATCAAGAAGACCGTTCTGGAGCTCGGCGGGAGCGATCCCTTCATCGTCATGCCCAGCGCCGATCTGGATACGGCCGTGCGCACCGCGGTGAAGGCGAGGACCATCAACAACGGCCAGTCCTGCATCGCGGCCAAGCGATTCATTGTCCATCGGTCAATTGCCGATGCGTTCGAGCGGCAGTACGTCGCCGGCTTCGAGGCGCTCCGGGTGGGAGACCCGATGGATCCTGCCGTCGATATCGGTCCGCTCGCGACTGCGGCGCAGGTGCAGACCGTGCACGAACAGGTAGAGCGCTCAGTCGCTGCCGGCGCCCGCCTTTTGACCGGTGGCCGCCAGCTCGACTGCCCCGGCTACTACTATGCACCTACGGTTCTGCGGGACGTTACACCCGATTCGCCCGCCTACCACGACGAGGTCTTTGGTCCGGTCGCCATTCTGTTCCGGGCCCAGGACCTGGACGACGCCATTCGTCTGGCCAACGACACCCCCTTCGGCTTGGGCGCCAGTGCCTGGACCAACGATCCGGCCGAGCGGGCCCGCTTTGTGAGTGAGCTCGAAGCCGGCATGGTCTTCATCAACGCCATGGTCGCCTCCGACCCCCGGGTACCCTTCGGGGGCGTCAAGCAGTCCGGATACGGCAGGGAATTGGCGGAGAATGGCCTGCGCGAGTTCGTCAACATCAAGACGGTGTGGGTCCAGAATGTCGCGGGAGGCGTGAGGAAGCTGTCGGATTCTGAATGAGAGGGTTACCGCAACCCATAAACGCTGATTCCCCGGCGTGACGTGGTCGCGATGAACTCCCGACCATCCACCTGAAATGCGATCGGCGGTCCCAGCACGTGGGCGTCCACCTGTTGCCGCCAAAGTATTTCCCCGGTTTCCGCGTCCAACGCGTTCAGGTACCCGTTTCTCTCGCTGAAGAAGACCAGGTCTCCCGCAGTCGCCAAGGCCCCGCCATAGATCAGGTATTCGTCCACCTTACGCTGCCAGCGGATCCGGCCGGTGTTGACGTCAATCGCGCTGAAGGTCCCGTAGGACGAGTCATACGGCAGCTGATGAAACGCACCGAGGGCACGCAGCTCTCCCTTCTTGTTCGGCACAACGTTGGCTGAGTCTGCTATAAAGGTCTCGGGATAGTAGTTGCCTAGGACGTACATGAGACCGGTTCGGGGCGAGTAGGCGTTAGGTGGCCAGGTGCTGCCCCCGCGGCTAGCCGGCGAGGTCCTGACCCCGGCGCGCGTCGCGCTCCGGAACAGATTCTCTTGCGGAACGAAAGGATCCGAGCGGAGCAGCAGCCTACCGCTCCTTCGGTCGACGATCGTCACCCAGCCGGTCTTGCCGGCCTGACCCACGGCTGGGGTCGTAGAGCCGTTCCGGGTCACATCGAATAACACGACCGGACTGGAGAGATCGTAGTCCCAGATATCGTGCGGAAGGGTTTGATGGTACCAACGCAGCCTGCCGGTTGCGAGCTCCAGCGCCACCAGCGACAAGGTAAAGAGATTGTCTCCCGGCTGATTCTCCCCGCCCAGCGGCGATGGATTCCCGGTGCCGAAGATCAGCAGCCCGAGTTGGGCGTCGTAAGCCGGCGTGGCCCACACTGGGCCGCCGCCATGGCGCCACCCATCCGCGAGCCGCGCGCTGTCACGCTTCTCTCGGGCGATGTCTCGCGGTAGACGATCGCCTTCGGGTGTCGTATCGCTCCAGTATCCCCACCATCCACCCTCCTTGGGCGAGGGGATAGTCCAAAACCGCCAGATCTGGTTGCCGTTGTCGGGATCGTACGCGTCGACGAAGCCCCGGACACCGAACTCCCCTCCACTCGCGCCGATCACGATCTTCCCGCCTGCGGCAAGCGGCGCCATGCTGAAGGAGTAGCCTTCGCTGGGAGAGGCGATCTGCTTGTTCCAGACCACCCTCCCTGTGGCGCGGTCAAGCGCCACCAGATGGGCATCGATCGTGGCCAGGAACACCTTGTCCCCATAGAGTGCCACTCCCCGGTTCACCAGGCCACAGCAGAGCGCGGCTGGTCCGATAGGGTGGTTGTAGCGCCAGTATTCCCGTCCGGTTCGGGGGTCTAGCGCGATGACTACGTTCTTCCCCTCGGTGTAGATCAGCAGGCCGTCATCCACCAGCGGCGTGCTCTCGTTCTTCTCCGTTCTTCCCAACAGGAGCGTGGAGGAATGACGCCAGACCGGGCCCAACCGCGCGATAGTCTTGCGGTTGATCTGGGTGAGCGGGGAATATCGCTGGTTGGTGTAGTCCCGACCGTGGCTCAACCAGTGCTCCGGGGTCGATCCGGCGGCCAGGAGTCGGGCATCCGAGACCGGAGCTCGTCCCGCCGCCAACCTGCCTCGAGCGCCGAAGCGCAGCGCCACCGCCCCGGCACCCAGCAAGGCGACAGCAACCAGTATCAGAACGAGTTTCCGCATGCCGTGAGACAGGACTTTTGCCAACCTGGCCGGTAGGCCTGTGCGCTGGGTCACAACTTGACGTCTGGTGCAAGGTTAGGTTGAATTTGTAACGGCTCCGTGACGGGGCCGTGTTGCGCTTGAGACCTGCATCCCCCGGAAACGAGACGCCATGTACATCGATCCCACCGCCGGGAGCCTCGTGCTCCAGTTTCTCGCCGCCGGAGTCCTCTCCGCGGTCGCGATGTTCTCGCGGCTGAGACAGGCGGCCAAGTCCTTCTTCAAGTCGCTCATGCCGCGCCGCGGTAAATGGGCGGTCAAGCGCTAGACGGCTCGTACCGCGATCCCAGCGGGTTCGTCTACACTCGCAACGGCACCCTGTACCGGCAGGTCAACACCGTATTCCGGGACCGGTTCGAGGCGTTTCTCACTTCCGGCCTCTATGATGAGCTCTCCGGTGAGGGACTCATGGTCTCCCACCGAATGGCCGATCCGTCGTTGGCGGCCACGGCCGATGCCTGTGCCGTGCTCCAGCCCAATGTAGTCGAGTTCATCTCCTATCCCTACGAGTGGTCCTTTGGGCAGCTGCGCGATGCAGCTCTGTGCACCCTCGAATTGCAGGAGCGTGCCCTGGGCCGCGGCTTCACTCTTCGCGATGCCAGCGCCTACAACATTCAGTTCGTCAACAGCCGCCCCACTCTGATCGATACCCTCTCCTTCGAGCCCAGGCGGGAAGGGGCTCCGTGGGATGCCTACCATCAGTTTTGCGAGAATTTCCTGGTGCCGCTCGCGCTGATGAGCTATCGGGACATCCGCAGCGGTGCGTTGCTCCGGCCGTATCTCGACGGAATCCCGCTCGACCTGGGTAGCCGGCTGCTTCCCCGCAGCACCTGGCTCAGGCCCAGCATGCTCTTCCATATCCATCTGCACGCGTGGTTGACCGGACGCTACGCCGAGCCTGGAGCCGGCAGTGCCTCGGGCCGGCGGAGGACGGTGAGCCCTCAAGCGGCGCTGCAGCTGGTTCGGAGCCTCAAAGGAGCGGTCGAACGGCTCGATTGGACTCCTGCCGGAACCGAGTGGGCCGAGTACACCCAGGACAACAACTACACCGAGGGTGCAGCGCGAGCTAAGCGGGAGCTGGTGATTGGTATGCTCCGCGGAACCGGAGCCAAGCTGGCCTGGGATCTCGGCGCCAATACCGGGGAATACAGCCGCGCCGCGCGCGAAGTGGTGGCGCAAGTCATCTCATTCGATGTGGACCCGGCGGCAGTCGAGCGGAACTACCGGCGAGTGCGAAAGGAGGGCGAGACCGGGATCCTCCCGCTCCTGCTCGATCTCACCAACCCTTCGCCGGCTCAAGGATGGGCCCATCATGAGCGACTCTCGCTCGAGGAGCGGGGCCCCGCGGATGCGGTACTGGCGCTCGCCCTGGTGCACCATCTGGCGATCGGGCACAACCTCCCGATGGAGCGGATCGCCGGGTTTCTGGCTCGGCTCGGCCGCAGACTGGTGATCGAGTTTGTTCCCAAGAGCGACTCCCAAGTCCAGCGGCTGCTTCGGGATCGACCGGACATCTTCCCGGACTACACTCGTGAGGGCTTCGAGGACGTGTTTCGCCGTCACTTCCGGCTCGATCGTATGGCGCCGATCCCCGAGTCGGAGCGCACCCTCTATCTCATGACCTCGTGCGCCACGCCGGCCCAGGCATGATCCGTCCCAACCGCCTCTACCCCTTCCTCTTCGCCGTCCTTCCGGTGTTGCAGATCGCGATCGGCAACCCGGGGACCTGGGCGCCGCTGGACCTGGGCTCGATGCTGCTGGCAGTAATGGCAGGGACCGTCCTGGTCTACGCGGTCGTGGCGCTGGTTGCTCGAGTACGCTGGGGACCCCAGTTACCCGCTCTCGCGACGGCGCTCTTGGTGCTCGGTTTTTATCGCTACGTGACGACGGTGCGCTGGGTCGGGCGGTGGGCAGGGGGAGCGGCTCACCCGCTGCTCATCGGGATCTTCCTGGTGGCGGCAGTGGCGGTGCTCCTGTGGTTCCGCCGCCGCCCGCAACTAGCGGAGCGGGTGGGCACGTTTCTCACGCTCACCTCGGTGCTGCTGGTCGGATGGTCGGTTGTCAAGCTGGTCGGGGAAAGCTGGCACGATCGGCGGCTGATCCAGGAAAGTGCGCTGCTCCGGAGACTGGCCCGGCCGATACCCACCCGGCCGGCCGTGGTTCATGCCGGGACGCCGCGGGACATTTACCTCATCGTGTTGGACGAGTATGCCAACGCGAGCGTGCTACGCGAGCGCGTCGGTTTCGACAACCAGGTGTTCGAGGATAGCCTTCGGGCCCTCGGCTTCATCACTCCCGTGGTACACAGCAACTACGTGCACACGGCCATCTCCATCCCGTCGCTGATCAACGCTAGCCAGCTGCTGGAGCTTGGCCCCGAGATGGGGCCGAGGAGCGAGGACCCGACCCTGCCCAACTACCTGGTCCAGAACAATCGGAGCGCCCGGTTCCTCAAGGCCCATGGCTATCGCTATATCCTGTTTCCCTCGCAGTGGTGGCTGGCTAGCTCTCATAGCCCGCAGGCCGACCTGGAGTTCCATGCCTGGGACGGGTGGTCACTCGAAAGGGAGCTGAGCCGTACCGAGCTCCGCCGGGTGATCCGGGCCCAAACGCCCATAAAGGTGATTATGCCGGACTACAGGGATGATGTGGACTTCGTCCGCAGGACGTTCGATGGCCTGGCGCAGTTGGCGAACAATCCGGAGCCGACCTTCGCCTTTGCCCATGTGCTCAACCCTCACGAGCCGTTCGTCTTCGACCGCCAGTGCCGGCCGGCCTCCCGAAGGGAGGGTGCAGGCGACAAGCCCAAGCGCCCGCAACGTTACGTGGAGCAGCTCAACTGTCTCAACGGCCTCGTCCTCCAGTTGGTTACCACGCTGATTCGCACCTCGCCGGAGCCGCCGATCATTCTCCTGCAGGGCGACCACGGTACCAACACGCTTCGCTACAACAATTCGCCCACCGCTGAGCAGATTCCGATCGAGAAGGCTCGGGAGCGGCTCGGGGCCTTCGGGGCGTATTACCTTCCCGGTGGAGGTGATCGGGAATTCGGCGACAGTGTGACTGTCGTCAACGTGATGGGCAACGTGCTGCGATACTATTTCGGCGCGAACTTACCGCGCGAGCCGGACGACATGTACCTGTCGCTTGAGCGCTCGCCCTTTCGCTTTCATCGAGTGAGCCGACTGCAATAGCCTCTTTGTCATGCCAAGTGTTGCTTCTGGTGCAGGTACGGAGTCACGGACGGCCGGAATGGCAAGGCTGACTGCCGGCGAGCTCTGGGACATAAGCAAACAGGCTGTGGTGGGCTGGTGGAATGACAATGCGTCCCGCCTGGGCGCCTCGATCTCCTATTACACCCTCTTCTCGATAGCTCCGATGCTGGTGATCGCGATCGCCATCGCGGGCTTCGTCTTCGGGGCCGAAGCCGCGCGGGGTGAGATCGTGGGCCAGATCCAGGGATTGGTGGGAAGAGACGGCGCCCACGCGGTCCAGGCGATGCTTCAGGGCGCGTCCAAGCAGCGCTCCTCTGGTATCCTGGCCAGTATCATAGGGGTGGCGACACTGGTTCTGGGGGCGACTGGGGTTTTTCTGGAGCTGCAGACCGCGCTCAACGGAATCTGGCGGGTGAAGCCCAAACCCAGCGCCGGCATCATGGAAGTCCTGCGGCAGCGGTTGATCTCGTTTGGTCTCGTGGTCGGGGTTGGATTCGTGCTGCTGGTCTCCCTCGTGGTCAGCGCCGCGCTGTCCGCGCTGGGGAAGTTCCTGGGCGGCTATATGCCGGGATACGCCATCTTGGGCCAGGCGCTCAATGTCCTGCTTTCCTTGGCGGTCATCACCTTGCTCTTCGCCATGATCTACAAGGTGCTGCCGGACGTAGAGCTGACCTGGCCCGACGTGTGGGTCGGCGGGCTGGTGACCGCCGGCCTGTTCAGCATTGGAAAGCTCGTCATCGGCCTCTATCTCGGCACCAGCAGCACCACATCCACATATGGAGCCGCGGCCTCGGTGATCGTGCTGCTCCTCTGGGTCTACTACTCCTCCCAGATCGTCCTGTTAGGAGCCGAGTTCACTCGCTTCTATGTGGATCGCTGCGGACGAGCCCCAGCGCCAATGGCTCATGCGCAGAGGAATGATCAGCCTGAGGCGTTGAAGGAGCCGGGGGGGTGAGGGC
>UEXR01000060.1_pt1 | contig 12227 bp, 15 predicted proteins | sample 4301101 | NCBI WGS metagenome assembly UEXR01 (sample SAMEA4773180, study PRJEB27434) | metagenome | biome: 2259; feature: agricultural soil; material: soil | place: USA | collected 2014-09 | depth 0.25 m
CACCTTGAAAGGGGAGCTCTTTGCCGGAATCAGCATACCCGCCGGGAAGGCCGAAGGGTGGATCGGTGAAGTACAGGTCTCCATTGGCCTTGAACACCAGGTCGTTGGGGCTGTTGATCCGCTTCCCCTGATACCGATCCACCAGGACGGTAAGACGACCGTCCAGATCACGGCGCACGATGCGGCGCTCGCCGTGCTGGCAGAATACCAGCCGCCCGTCGCGATCGATCGCCAACCCATTGGAGCCGGGCTCGCGCCCGGCGAAAGGCTGCCGACCGGCGTAGCCGCTCCGCGGCAGCAGCACGCTCTCTCCCTCACCTTGCTTCCAGCGGTAAATGGCGTTCTTCACCACGTCGGAGAAGAGGAGGTAGCCGCCGTTACGCACCCAGACCGGCCCTTCGGTCCAGCCATGGTCGTCGACGATCTTTTCCAGCGTCGCGCCCGGCGGTACCAAGGCATCGAACCGGACATCGAGCCGAGTGACGATGGGGTCCCGGCTGGGCTTCGGATGCAGTTGGGCACTGGCGCTTCCGACCGCGAGGCCCGCGATGAGCGCGCATGAGGCAATCACTCGGTGCCAGTGCAATTTAGCTCCCCCTGTCGTGGCCCGGCTCATCGGGCTGCTGCTGCCGGCAGGGTGATCTGGGGTCGGATGCCCGGAATCCTGGTTCGGATCCGATATAATCCGGTGCTGGCGGTCAGGTAAAGCGTTTTCCCGTCAGCGTCGCCGAAGGCGAGATTGGCGTCGTGTTCCGGCGGTACGATGCGGCCCAGCGCCTTGCCGGCCGGTGAGATGATCCACACGCCACCCGGGGCCGAGACGTACACGTTGCCCTGCTGATCGACCTTGATTCCGTCGAGAGCCACCGGCTCCGGATCCTTGGTGAAGTCGTAGAACACCTTCCCGTTGGCGATCGTGCCGTCGGGGTTGACTTCATAGCGCATCAGCACCTTGCGGGTGAGGTCCCAGTTGTCCAGGTACAGGTACTTCTCGTCCGGGGAGAAGGCGATGCCGTTAGGGCCGCTGAGCTCCTTGGTCAGCAGGCTCACCTTGCCGTCCTTCACCATGTACACCCCGCTGAACGGCAGCTCCTTCCGTGGATCGTCGAACGCCTTGGGCAAGCCGAACGGTGGGTCGGTGAAGTACAGCGTGCCGTCAGAGCGGTACACCAGATCGTTGGGGCTATTGAGTCGCTTGCCATCGTAGCGGTCGGCCAGCACCGTGATCTTGCCGGTCCGCTCCAGCCGCGTCACCCGCCGGTTGCCATGCTCGTTGATCGTGAGCAACCCGTTGGGATCGAGCGTGAGGCCGTTGGAGCCCGGCTGATGGTACTCGCCGATGTCGAAGCCGCTGTACCCGCTCTTGCTGCGGAACACCGACACCGAGCCCTCCGGCGACCAGCGGTAGATCGTGTTGGCATTGGGATCGCTGAAGAGCAGATACCCGTCAGGATGCCAGACCGGTCCCTCGATGAACTGAAATCCGCCCGCGAGCTTCTCCAGCTTCCTTCCCGGCGCGATCACCTGGTCCAAGCTCGGGTCCAGCCGGACGATCTTCCCTGTTGTCGCCTGCGCGCCTCCGATCTGGTCCGGCCGGTAGAAATCCAGCGTCGCCGAGCGGACCCAAATGAAGTTCACCGGGGGGTGGGAGATCGGTCCGTTGATCCCGAAGATCGCGAGCTGGATCTCTTGTCCCGGGCGCGCGTCTCGAGTGAGGACCACGCGATTGGGCGCGTTGAACCCCTTGATCAGCTGCCCTCCGGTCTGGCCCAGCACCAGCGGGAGTTTTCCGTCCACCCAGACTTCGGCGTAGTCGTCGATGACCAGCTCGAACACCACGGTCGAGCCGGTGACGTCGAACCCGGCAACCTTGCGCGGGAGCGTGATCCTGGTGCGATACCAGTTGAACGCGAGGCGACCGTTGGAGCGCCGGCTTTCCAGCGAGGCCGGCTCGATCGTCTCCCAAGCCGAGTCGTCGAAATCCGCCGCCTCGGCATGAGGGGTGATGTCGTTGGTGCGGTTGGGCGGACCGGAGGGCCTGAGGTCGGGTCCCGGGGCATGGTGATCGACTTCGACCACCTTTACGTCGCTATACCGCCACTGGGCATTGACCAGCGCGGCGCCGTCTGTGGTGCGGAGATCCACCACCGCCGCCGGCAAGACTGCGGGCAGGTCCACAGTGGCCTGGGCCATGCCAACCGACGGTTGGGCCCCGATCGCCAGTGCCCCCCAGAAGAGGAGAGAGAGCGGGCGCGGCATCACATGGCTCCCGCGGCGGTCTGGCGGGTCGCCTGCCGCACTTTGACCACGTAATAGAGGAAGGGCGCTTTCACTTCCTTGAACCAGTGGGGCACCCCATTGGGTATCACCACCACGTCGCCGACGTTGAGCTGGCGGGTCTCACCACCCTGGATCCCGGTACCACGCAGCTCCTCCGGTCCGATTTCCTTCACGTCCACGGCGGTGCCGCCGGTGACCAGGGTGGCTGACCCTTGGAGCACGTAGGCGATGTCAGTGTCGCGGGTGTGAATTTCGGCCATGCCGGGGCCCTCGCGCCGGCTTGCGTGAATCTTGTAATCGCCCACCTCGACCAGGGGCATCCCCTTGGCGAAGGCGGCCTGAACCTGCGCGTGATCGATGAACCGGACTTCGGCATCGCTCGATTGTGCTTGGGTCAGACCGAGTGACAGAATCCCCAGCACGATCGCAGAAGCCAACAGAGTCGCGTCTCGCATGGTCGCCTCCTTACCTGGCCGCGCTGGTTTTGGTGCCGAGCGCGTTGGCGCCGGCCACCGCGATGGCCGCATCCCGGGCCGCGCTTGACGCACCGCTTACGCCGATGGCGCCGACCACCTGGCCGTCCACCACGATGGGCTCGCCGCCATTCAGGGGAGCGGACCAGACATTCAGCAGCGGGGTCCGGCCGCCCACGATGGCGTCCTCGAGGATCTTGGTGGGCTTCTGGAACAGCGCCGCGGTGCGGGCCTTCTCGGTTGAGATCGTGGCGCCCATCGGGAACGTGGGCTGGATGCGTTCCAGGTACATCAGGTTGCCGCCATCGTCGACAATGGCGATGGAGCCGCCCTCGTTGCCCTTCTTGGCTTCGGCGGCGGCGGCGGCGGCGATGGTCTTCGCTCCTTCCAGGGTGAGCGTCTGCTTCCCTTGTGTGGCCTGGGCCTGGACTTGGCCAGCTGCGGCCAGCAGCCCCAGCCCGAGCAAGAGGGATCCGATACCTCTCATGGTCTTCACTCCTCGTATATGGAATTGTCACTACGTCGATGACGATCCAATGCGGGCCGTTGATGAAAGGTTCCATTCCAAACACCGCTGCATGATCCCCGCGTGGTGAGGGCGCCCGAGATCGGCGGAAATGGAACGCGCGGCCGGTTCGCCGCATTTCACTCCTCGAGCGCAGGTCGTCACCTCACCACCTCGAAGGGGGCAGGATATGTGGATCAAGCGAGCGCCGCCGCTCGGCGCGATTGCCGTGACGGTGCTGTCGGCCGTTGCCTGGGCGCAGGATCCGGTGCCGCTTTACCCGCGGAACTACACCGTGCTGGTGGAGAATGACCGGGTGCGAGTGATGGACTTTCGGCTGCGCCGGGGAGACACGGAGCAGTTCCACTCCCATCCGGCTCACGTGCTCTACGTGCTGGAGCCCTTCAGGATCCGTTTCAAGCTTCCTGGGGGCGGGACCGCGGTGAGAGAAGCCAAGGCGGGAGACGTGCTCTTCAGCGAGGCGGTGACCCACTCGCCCACCAACATTGGAGAGACGGATGCCCATGGCATCCTGATCGAGCTCAAGACGTCGCCCGCGGCGGCTTCGGGCGCATCCCCGCGCAATGGCGGATCGGGCGCCGGCGCCGCGCCGGATGCCGGCGATCTCGACAAGGCGCTCACGGCTGTGACCTTCATCCGCGGAAAGCCCGGCCATGAAGCGGAGGTGAAGCAGGAGCTGCTCTCGCTCACCCCAGCCACCCGCGCAGAGCCGGGCAATCTCGCCTACGATCTTTACCAGTCCGTGGACCAGCCTGGGGAGTTCATGCGTCTCGAAATCTGGCGCAATCCCCAGGCACTCGAGCTCCACAAGGCGAGTCCTTATCTCAAGGCATCGTTCGAGCGTCGAAAAGACCAGGGGTGGCAGACGGAGATTACCCGTTGGATGCGGGTTCCCGAGGACCTTCAGCGCAAGGCACGGTAGCTCTGCTCGAAGCCGTACTACTCGCTGTTGTGGTCCTGCACCAAGGAGTGGCGCGGCATTGGGAGCAAGGAGTCCGATGGGTGGAGTGAAGCGACCGGCCGGTAATCGTTCAGCATGCGAGGTTCCGATGGGCAGGGTCGGCTGTATGACAGGGGCGCTCCTGCTCCTGGCGGCGAGCTTCGGAGAAGCGGCGGCTCAGACGAGCACCAAGCGAGTCATTTCCCTTGCCGCTGCTGGAGGATATTGCGATGGCCGGAGCCGCAGTGGCGGATCGGGCTTTGAAGGGCACCACCCCATAAGCGCGCGGCTCAGAGTCGTTGGGCCGCGCCGGCTCGAGCACGGCGGAAGCCAATCCGCAGTCCGGAATTGGGGGCCCTCAGGTTGCGTTTCCAGCCTCATGGACGCGCATTCAGCCGTCGCCGCGTGGCAGCTCGCATGACTCCGTCGATCGGCAACTCCGTCGAAACCACGGTGGCCGGTGCGGTTCAGGCGCTACGGCTCGGCATTGACGTCGTTGGCGCCCTCGTGATCGGCCTGGGCGTGACGATCACGATTGTCGGTTTCCTGGGCAGATCGGCCAGGCAAGGCCCGCCGGACTTCACCATGCTGCGCCTGCAGCTTGCCCGCTACCTCGCCCTTGCCCTCGAGTTTCAGCTCGGCGCGGACATCCTGTCGACTGCGGTAGCCCCGAGCTGGGATCAGATCGGGAAGCTCGGTGCGATCGCCGTGATTCGGACCACGCTGAACTACTTCCTGATGCGCGAGCTGCAAGAGGCCGGGGAAATGCCCATGGGCAAGGCGTTGGCGTGAGGCTGACAAGGGGCTGGTCGGTGCCTCCCCTGGCGCGCGACCTCATCGCGCTGGCCGCAGCCACGACGATTACGGGACGACGGTCTACCGCGTCGGCGAGTTTAATGTCCGCGCTCCGGTGAGCAGCCGGCTTGAGGCTCGGCTGTATGGAAACTCCTATGCCTGGCGCGAAACTGCGGGGGATGCTGTCACCGGACGGGAGGACCTCTCGGTCGCTCTGGCCGCGATGCTGCTCACTTACAGCGGGGCTCGTCCGGTCACGACTCTCATTGTCCGGCTCGACACCCCGACCGGCACCCTTCCGGGAAGGGAGCACTCCTGGCGACCCAGTGCGCGCTGGTCGCTCGGTTGGGAGCTTCCCGGTCGCATTGCCTTGCACTGCAACCTGGGTATTGCCAGCGAGACGCTTGCAAGTGAGCGCTTCTCCCGTGAGTTCGCGAGTCTCTGGCTGTCCCGGAGCATTGCGGGACCTTTTGGAGCGTACGCGGAATTCTACGGTTCGACCCGTGAGCGACCGGGCGGAGGCGCGACCAACTACCTGCACGGCGGGCTTACTTATCTGATTCGCCGATGGATGCACCTGGACCTGCACGGGGGTATCGGCTCTCGGAGTGCGGGCTCACCTCGGTGGGCTGGCATCGGAGTGCGGCAGCGCATTTAGTAGCGAACGGCGCTCAAGGCTGACGCGGAACCCTTTGGGGCTAGTACGAGACGGATGCCGACTCATTGCGGTCCAGATCACGTCGCGCGTGCGGGGCAAGCAGCGTCCGGCGCGTTGCGGCCGCCTGGAGCAGAGGGGTAGCCTCGCTGTCGCGCCCGAGAGCCGCGAGGATGCGCCCGCGATGCCAGTCCATGGTGGCACTGGGTGTGCCCCACCTGCGGGCCGAGTCGGATGCGGCGAGCGCCTTGGCGAGCTCGTGCCGGCGGAACAGCACCCAGGACAGCACGTCGTAGCTCTCCACCGTTGGACGCCGGGCGACATCCCGTTGTGCCAGGGCGAGCGCGGTGTCACGCGCCTCCGGCTCGTCCCGCTCAGCGTGGTAGAGCGCGAGCAGCTCTCCGTACAACGCCTCGTTGGCGGGGGCGCCGGCGACCGCGAGAAAGTGCCGCTGGTAGTCCGCTGCGCCTGCCGTGTCACCCCGGGCCGCGGTGATCTCCGAAAGCCGAAGATAGAGATCGGGATGAGCATCGGCGGCGATCCGCGCATACAGTTCCTCGGCGCGACCCAGGTCCCTCCGCGCTTGAGCCAGGCCGGCGAGTCCCTCTAGCGCCCCGCGATAGCCCGGCTGCACCGCCAGCGCACGGCTCCATATCGCGGCCGCGGCCTCGGGCCCGCGGCGAGCATGTTCCACGGCGCCGAGTTGGGTGAGGCACCAGGCGACTACCGGCGGGGGTGCCTCGGAACGCCGGAGCTGGTGGCAGATGCGATCGAACACCTCGAATGCGCCTTGGGTGCGCCCGCTCGCGTCGAGCCATTGTGCCCGCCGCACCTGCGCGTCCAGCGTACCCGGACGGAGCCGCCCGAGCGCGTCCTCGGCCTCGGTGTAGCGCCCGGCGGCGAGGCTCGCGTCGAACAGGGCGCCGAGCGCTTCCTGGCTCAGCGAGTCGCGGTCCCGCGCCTCGGAGGCTGCAGCCAGAGCGCCGGCGAACTTGTGCTGCATCAGCAACACGGACGAGAGCCGGCTCAGCGCCTGGACCCGGTCCGGCCCGGTTCGTACCAGCTCGCGTGCGTTCGCCTCGGCCCGCGCGACGTCGGCGAGGTCTGCGCCGGTCGAGAAGCGGCGGACGTAGCGGGTGATGAGCCGGCTCCGCACCATGTAATTCCCCGGCTGGGCGGCGAGCCGGCGCTCGAAGTAGGCGATGCTCCGCGAGGTGATCGCGGTGTCGGTTGAAGCTCCAGCAGCCGCCATCGTGAGCCGCCGGCTCGGGACGGCGAGCGCCGCCCCGAGCGCGATGGCCGCCGCGACTCCGCCAATGAGCCATTGGGAGGGGCGCATCATTCGGTATGGGGAGCTGCGAGGTACGGGAACGTGGTCAGGAACGACTTGTCGTTCGCGTCCACGTGGTCGTCGTTTAGGGCCGCGTTGGAGCCGAAGATCAGGCCCAGCTCAGCCGTAATCACGTCGTCCTGGGGGCGCCGCCCGTTGGGAAATACCGTCGGCTTGGTGAGATCGAGCGGCTGAATGTCGGGCTGCACGAAATCAGCCAGCGCCTGAGGGTTGGGGTTGCCGAACGCGGTGAGCTTCTCGATCACGAAGTGCTCGAAGGTAGCCCGGTCACCAGAAGGCGCAGCTGTATTGTAGGCGTCCTTACTGGTGGTCGGGATGAACACCGTGGCGATGGCGGGGAGCCCGAAGCGGTCCACCTGCGCCGTCGAGCGGCTGAGGAGCACACTGGATTCCGGCCTCGCCGTCTCCCCGGCGGGTCCGGTGTCGTCGCTGCACCCGGCGAGGATCACGCCAAGCATGGCGGCTTCCACCAGTGGGCGAGCGAGTCGTGAGAAGGAAGTCATGGGATCGTTTCCTCGAAGAATGAGATGGTCAGCCGACCAACTTGCTCGTTGTGCCCCAGACACGCAGTTGCGAGGTGCCGAGGAGCGACTTGGGCAGCTCGATCACAATGGCGAGCAGGTTGAACCCGGCAAAGGTATCGGCACCAGGATTGTTGAAACTCGAGGCTTCACCGGCCACAACATGCTTGAACTGGACCAGGTCGAAGAAAAACGGATCATCCCGGACCCCCGCGAACACGGTGATGCCGTTCCGCTGGGTGATGATGGGATCGGCCGAGTGGCTCACCCGGACCGTCGCGGTCTCGCTGCCGTGCACTACCCGGTCGCTCGTGCCTGGTGCGATCGGAGCGACCGGGCCCCGGAAATGCATCACCTGGTTGGGGCCAGAGCCGGTGACAAACGCTTGGATCACCTGATCCTCAACCGCGTCACCGTTGGTGTCGAGCTTGATCTCGTAGAGCACCTGGGGGTCGAAGAAGGTCGTGGCGTTCTCCGAGGGCGGGATGAAGCCCGACACGGTCATAGCCAGGACGACACGGTCCGGGTTCGTCGGGTTCTTGAACGAGTAGACGTCCGCAATATCCTCCGCGGGATTCGCGGTGAGCAGGGCGCTGTCGCGATGATCCGACGCCATGGCGTGGTAGACGCCCGCTCCGATCGCGGCGGCCACGGCGAGGGCGGTGACGGCGAGGAGCGCCCAGCGGCCACGGGATGCAGTGTGATGCATGAGGTGAGCCTCAGAAGAGGGTAATAGAGACCACAGATGAGCTGATGCTTACTTTACGCCGGTCGCGGCCGGGTGGATTTCCCACACCGATGGTGGAGCCGGATGATCGGGGGTGGGACAGCAGGAGTGGCGTGGCCGCCGCGGCGGTGGCCGAGCAGCCGATCTACGACCCTTTGGTCACGGCTTCCGGGGAGGAGAGCGGCGATGGTCAGAGTCAAGATCTGCGGCGTAACATCCACGGCTGAAGCGCAAATCGCCGAGCGGCATGGGGCGCACGCGATCGGCGTTCTCGTCGGACGGGTGCATGTCGCGCCGGACTTCGTCGAGCCTGCCGTCGCCAATCGGATCGCTCGGAGTCTGCCGCCGTTCATTGCAGCGGTACTGGTAACCCATCTGGACCAGCCCGAGGCCATTATGCGGCTCGCGGACACCGTCTCCTTCCCGGTACTGCAACTTCACAGCGACCTGAGCGCCTCCATATTCCGCGAGCTGCGCGCGCGGCTATCGCCAAGGAAGATTATCGGGAAGGTGAGCGTTGAGGGCGAGGCTGCTGTCGAAAGGGCGAGGGAGATCGAGCCGTTTGTCGACGCGATCGTGCTAGATACCCGCGACCTGGCAACGGATCGGGTTGGTGGTACGGGAATGGTTCATGACTGGTCCATCTCGGCTCGCATTGCATCCACCTCCAACGTGCCCATCATCCTCGCCGGCGGCCTGACGCCGGAGAATGTCGCCCAGGCCATCAGGACAGTGAAGCCCTGGGGTGTTGATGTCAATTCGGGGGTCGAGACGCACGACGGACGGAAGGACGAGGGTCGCATACGGCGCTTTATCGCGGCCGCATCGAACACCCTCTAGGATCCGGCGTCCTGTGCTGAGCCCCAATTGAGCGGCCACACTTCCAGCGGACCTTCGGTCCGAGGGGTGCGTCAAGCCCCCCGCTGGGCTGCGAGGCGCCGGAGAATCTCCAACTGGGCGAAAAGGATCGCCTGCTGGAGGCTGGCTGCTGCTGGTAGGCCCTGGACTGTCGTGCGCACCCGGAACTCCTTTCGGGACGTGGTGAAGCCGTTCGGCTGTTGGCCCTCTTCCTCTATATAAAGAGATGCGGCGTCTACCAGCGAAACCGGACATCGGGGGTAGCCTGCAGCTGGAACTGGCGGCTACGAGCGAAGGAGAGTGAGATGATGGAGGGCTCCGCCTCCAAGGACGGGTTTGTGGAAGTTCCCGGCGGCAGGGTCTTTGTTCGGACCTGGACGCCTCGGGCCGGCTCAGGCAACTCGCCCTTGGTGCTGCTGCACGATTCGCTCGGGTGCGTTGATCTTTGGCGCGACTTCCCGGAAATGCTCACCCGCCGTCTGGCTCGTCCGGTGATCGCTTACGACCGGCTCGGCTTTGGAAGGTCGAGCGCGCGGCGAGAGCTTCCCTCGATGAACTTCATCCGTGAGGAGGCCGAGGTTTTCTTCCCGGCCATCCGGCGCGCGCTGGGGATCACCGAGTACGCCCTCTTCGGTCATAGCGTCGGTGGGGCGATGGCCTTAGTGATTGCCGCTTCACCCCTCGAGCCCTGCCGTGCGGTGGTGAGTGAATCCGCCCAGGCCTTCGTGGAGGACCGCACCCTCGCGGGAGTCAGGGAGGGACGGGACCAGTTCAAGCGTCCCGAGCAGCTTGGCAAGCTGGCCCGGTGGCACGGCGACAAGGCGCGGTGGGTCTTGAGTGCGTGGACCGATGTCTGGCTGGCGCCGGCCTTTGCGTCCTGGAGCCTCGAGCCCGACCTCCCGCGCGTTCGCTGCCCGGTCCTCGCTATTCACGGCGACCAGGACGAGTACGGCCCGATCGAGTTCCCCCGGTTCATCTGCAGTCGTACTGGGGGGCCATCGGAATTGGCCATCCTCGCAGGATGTGGTCATGTGCCCCATCGTGAGCGGCCGGATGACGTGCTCGACCGGGTGGCGCCGTTCCTGGAGCAGGCGCTCGCCGGCAAACCCGGTGACCCGTGAGCGAGCGGTGATCCGGGTCGTCAGGGTGGAAACCGCCGGCCCGCCGCTCGGCGACGGGAGTGCCCCTCGAGCGATACCGCGGCGCGGGTAGGATCAACCTCTGACGATGCCCGTAGACAATACCGTTTACGATCGGATGGCCGATAGTTGGTGGGAAGAGAATGGCTTCCTGCACGTGCTGGCCGCTCTCAATCCTGCCCGGTTCGGCTACATGCGGCGCGTGCTCACCGAAGAGCTGCACCTGAATCCAGCAAGCCTGCGCGCCCTGGATATCGGTTGTGGCGGCGGACTGTTGGCTGAGGAGTTCGCTCGCCTCGGCTGTACAGTCGTGGGTGTTGATCCGTCCGAGGAGTCGTTGGCAGCGGCGCGGAAACATGCCGTCGGCCAGGGACTCGCGATCCAATACCAGTGTGCCACTGGAGAGGCCCTCCCCTTTGCCGACGCCAGCTTCGACATCGTGTATTGCTGCGATGTGCTGGAACACGTGACCGACCTGCGGCAAGTCATTGCAGAAACTGCGCGCGCGCTCAAACCCGGAGGCACCTACCTGTACGATACCATCAACCGCACCCCGCGGAGCCGGCTGATCATGATCAAGCTGCTCCAGGACTGGCGGTGGACTGCGATGATGCCGCCGCAACTCCACGATTGGCGCATGTTCATTCGCCCGGACGAGCTCCGCCGAGGGTTGGAGCTCCACGGGCTGGTACCGGGCGGGCTCACGGGACTCAGGCCGCGGGCCAACCCGCTTCGTGTCGTCCGTGCTCTGCGCGGGCTCAAACGAGGCGCACTCAGCTATGCGGGGGCCGTCCGGGAGATGGACGTCGGTGAAAGCCCCGACACTTCAGTCTTGTACATCGGTTACGCCCGCAAGGGGTAGATGATGAGCATGCTGAAGCGTACGTTCAAGCATTCCATCGCTCGACTACTGCTTGCTGGGACGCTGATGATGGACTTTTCTGAGCCCTTGATCTCGCGGCGTCCATGGTTCGCGGCCCTTCTGGTTGCTACCCTCGCCACACCAGCAGCCGTCGTCATTGCCTGGCTGGCACCCCGTCCGCTGGATGCCGTGGTGGCAATGCCTCTCGTGCTGATAGACATGTGGGCGGCGCCCAGTGAAAGCCCTATCCTCCGGCTGCTGCTGCTCCTCCTTGGTATCGTGCTCACCTGGCTGTTGTACCTCGTCGTGGCGCGTCTTGTGTTTTGGCGCCTAGCCGCCAAGTCCAGCTGAAGGCCCAATGCGCCGTAGCTCGCGGGCAAGTAAGAGCGCGAGAATCAGGAGCACCGGCGCGGTGTACACTCCCGGCACATAGGACCCCTGCCGCAGACTCCAGAAGGGGTGGCCGAGTCCATTGATCACTTCCAGCGTGACCCAGACCCACCCAAGCAGGACGCCCGCCGGCCAGCCGCGACGAACCGGCCACAACCAGCACCAGAGGCCGAAGCCGACCAGGGCCAGGTTGGCCAGCAGGAAGCCTCGCTCGAGATCTTGGGAGATCAATCCGCTCACGAATCGGGCCGGGGGAAACGATTCCCAAAGTCGGCCACGGTACTCTTCCACTGAATGCGCGGCCTGAGCCAGAACGAGCAGACCGAACAGGGCCTGCCAGCGGCTCATTTAGCGCGGGGCGCCGCGAACTCAAGCAGGTTCCCGTCGGGATCCTGCGCGAGCACATCTCGCTCTCCCCAACGCCGTTCCGTCGGCCCGTCAACCTCGAAACCGAGGGCTCGAAGGTCGGCGGCGGCCGCGTCCAAGTCGGGAACTTCAAGCTCGACATGAAACGGCCGCGCTCGGTCTGCCAGCAGACCGAGGCGACCCTGGCCCAGACGCAGGAGGGCGAACCGGCCGGGCAGATGGAACAGCACGGCTGCGCCCGGCAGCCGACTATAGAATTGAAGGGATCGATCAACGTCAGCCACGTGAAGCGTGAGTCCCGCGAGGGAAACGGTCATCGGCCCTCCGTGAGCGCCTTAGAAGGT
>UEXR01000740.1_pt1 | contig 12202 bp, 8 predicted proteins | sample 4301101 | NCBI WGS metagenome assembly UEXR01 (sample SAMEA4773180, study PRJEB27434) | metagenome | biome: 2259; feature: agricultural soil; material: soil | place: USA | collected 2014-09 | depth 0.25 m
GGCTGTAGCTCAGCTTGGTTAGAGTGCCGCACTGTCACTGCGGAGGTCGCGGGTTCGAGCCCCGTCAGCCCCGCTCGCCAACGAGCCCACCACCCTGTCTCACCGGACGGGGTGTTGTGTTTTCCCCCCAATCCCGCTGGCATGTCCAACTCGAGCCCGACCTACCACGTCCCGGTGCTGCTGGGCCAGGTTTTGGCCGCCGGCGACGGCGCGGGCCGGGTCGTCGATGCCACCCTGGGCGACGGGGGCCACGCCGCCGCTCTGCGGGACGGCGGTGCCGAGGTGCTCGGAATAGACCGCGATCCCGAGGCGATCGCCGTGGCCCGTCAGCGTCTCGGCGATCAGGGAGTGCACTACCTTCTCGCGACCTACGACGCGCCTGAGGCACTCGCCGCGATCGCCGGGTTCAGGCCTGACTTCATCATTCTCGACTTGGGGGTATCCTCCCGACAATTGGATGAGCCCGAACGAGGATTTACTTTCCGTCCGGGCGCCGCGCTCGATATGCGCATGGCCGGCGCGGGGCCGTCGGCCGCCGACCTGCTGAACACCTTGGACCAAGCAAGCCTGGAGCAAATCTTCGCCGAATATGGTGATGAGCGTCGAGCCCGACGGTTAGCCGCCGAGATAGTGCGGCGTCGCTCCCGCCACCCATTCACCATCAGTGATGACCTGGTGAACGCCATTCGGGCGACACTTGGCGCTCGGGCGGGACCCCCCGAGTTCGCCCGGCTGTTTCAGGCCATCCGCATCGCGGTGAACGATGAATTGAGCCGCTTGGATCGTGCGCTCCCGGCGCTGCGTGACGCCCTTCGTTCCGGCGGTCGTCTGGCGGTGATCACTTATCACTCTGGAGAAGACCGCGTGGTGAAGCAGGCCTTTCGTGAATGGGCTCTGGCATGCGTCTGTCCTCCCCGTCAACCGGTGTGTACCTGCCGGGGTCGATCGCTGGGGCGAGCGGAGCCGCGGAAGGCGATCCTCCCGGACGAGCAGGAGGTGAGCGTGAACCCACGAGCCCGAAGCGCGAAACTACGGATCTTCCGGGTCGCGGATGCGGCTTAAGGGACGTCACTGGCTGACCCTCTGGCTGGTGGTCTTCCTCTTTGTGCTACTCGCTATCACCACCCGCCAGACGGCCGGGTTCAGGACCGCACGTCACCTGAGGGACCTGCGCGAGGAGCGTACGGCCTTGGAGGCGCGCCGAGCTGAGCTCGAGCGGCGAATCAGGCTGGCCTCGAGCCGCCAGGTGCTCGTGCCGCTGGCCGAAGGCACCCTTGGCCTGCACCAGCCCACCGATTCCGAATTCGTTCTTTTCGTTGTGCCGGCTGGTTCGGGGGGAAAGCCCTGATGGCCAAGCCGACGGCACGTATTGCTGTGGTTCAGTTCGGCTTCGTGCTGGGTGTGGTGGCAATCCTGAGCCGGGCCGCCCAGGTGCAGATCGTCGAGGGCGACGACTGGGCCAGGGAGGCAGCTCTCAAACGCACCGAACGCGTCGTGCTGCCGGCCAAGCGGGGTGGGCTCTACGACCGCAACGGTGTCCCCCTCGCCATTACGCAGGAGTTCTATCACGTCGGCATCGCCCCCAACGAACTGGACGACATCCCGACCGCCTTTCGCTTGTTGGTGCGGAGCCTCGGAGTGTCGGCTGCGGAACTGGACCATGAATTTCGATCCCGCAAGCCGTGGATCTATCTCCACGGACCGTTCAGCGCCACTCAGGTGCAAGCGCTTCGTCAGACGAAGGGAATTCATCTGGACGGCGAGTTTCAGCGATTCTACCCGTCGCGTGATCTGGCGCGACCCGTCATTGGCGGACTCTCGCCCGATCGGCCGTCCGGCGCAGCCGGGCTGGAGCTCTCCCTCGACTCGCTGCTCACGGGGAGGCCCGGAGCTGCGGTGCTGCTCAAGGATCGGGCCGGTCGCCGCTACGAGTCTCCCGCTCGGCTCCTGCGAGAACCGGTTGCGGGCAACGACGTGACGCTCACTCTGGATGCCGAGCTCCAGGAGATTGCCGAGCGAGGCCTCGCCGAGGCGCTCGCCGCCATGAAGGCTGCCGGGGGCGATGTGGTCTTCCTCGATCCGCTGACCGGTGAGCTCCTGGCTCTCGCCTCCCGTCAGGAAAACAGCGGAGACCCCCAACGAGCTTCGACTTTCACCGATCCCTTCGAGCCCGGCTCGACCGCCAAGCTCTTCACCGCCGCGGCCCTTCTGGTGCACCGGCTGGTTGACAGCACCGATGCTGTTTCCGCTGAGCAAGGACGTTGGGACATGCCGGTGGCGCGAAGTGGTCGGACCCGCACTATTACCGATTCCCATCGCTCCAGCGGGAAGTTGACCCTGGCACAGGCCATTCAGATCTCCAGCAACATCGCTATGGCCAAGTTTTCGTCGCGGCTGCAACCGGAGCAGCAGTACGAGATGCTGCGCGACTTCGGGTTCGGCACTCCAACGGGCGCGGAGTTCCCCTCGGAATCGCGCGGACGACTCGCGCGCCCGGACCGCTGGCAACTGATGTACACCCGCGCCAGCCTGGCGATGGGCTATGAGTTTGGGGTCACACCGGTCCAGCTGGCGGTAGCTTATGGGGCGATCGCAAATGATGGCGTGCTGCTCGCCCCCACCCTGGTCCGCGAAGTCAGCGACCCAGCAGGTACCTTGCTCTACCGTCACGTTCCTGAGCCGGTGCGGAGGGTGGTGTCTTCGGAGATAGCAGTCCAGCTCAAGGAATTTCTGCGCGGAGCGGTGGGCGAAGGAGGTACCGGAGAGAAGGCGCAGCTAGTGAACTACACGCTTCTGGGCAAGACCGGGACAGCGGTGCGCTTCGAGCACGGGCACTACGTCCACGGAGAATACACCGCGTCGTTCGCCGCGCTCTTTCCGGCAGAGCACCCGCAGCTCGTGGTGATCGTCAAGATCGACAACCCCAAAGGGAGCTACTACGGTGGCCTCACCGCGGCACCGGTGACCCGCAGCATGCTGGAACAGGCGCTCGCCGCCCAACGGGTGGCCATCGACCGTGCTCGCCTGGCTGCTCCCGACAGCGCGGCATCCGGGGAGGCATCTCCCGTCTCAACGCCGTCCGGCCGCCCAGTCATTGCTCTGAGCTGGCCCTATCATCCGAGCGATTCCATGACGAGCCCCCGGCCGATTCCAGATGTCGCTGGCCGCTCCGTCCGTGAAGCAGCTCTCGCTCTCCACCGCCGCGGATTCCAAGTCGGTTTGCGTGGACTGGGCAGGGTGGTACGCACCGAACCGGCGGCAGGGCAAAGCGCCGCCCGAGGGTCCTCCGTCATCATCTGGGCCGAATGAATCCTTCGGTCACCCCCTGGAGCCTCGATGCCGCTTAGCTGGCGCGCTCTCCTTAGCGAACTACGTCGCTCGGATCTGCTGATTACCGCTCCTGAAACCGGTCCTGAGCTGAGCGAGATCGACGTGGACAGCCGGACGGTCACCCGAGGCACCCTCTATATCGCGGTTCGCGGGTCTCAGGCCGATGGGCATCGGTTCGTCGGCGAGGCCATCAAGCGGGGCGCCAAAGCTGTGGTGGTCGAAAGTCCGCAGCAATCCGGTGTGCCCGAGATCGTGGTCTCCGATAGCCGAAAAGCGGCCCTGGCACTCGGCGGTGCCTGGTACGGTTGGCCGGCGCGGTCGCTCTGCCTCATCGGGGTGACCGGCACGAACGGCAAGACCACCACGACAGGCCTGCTCCGGCACCTCTTCAATGAGAACCAGGCGGCCGGCAGCATCGGGACCCTGGGAGCGTTCGACGGACGCGATGAGCCGATTCCCTCGACCGCGGGCACGCTGACGACGCCAGGTCCGATTGATCTCCAGGCAACGCTGGCCGAGCTGGTACGGCGGGGGTGTCACCACGTCGCGATGGAAGCATCCAGTCACAGCCTCGACCAGGGGCGGCTTGATGGGCTGAGCTTTGCTGCCGGCTTGTACACCAATCTGACCCGGGATCATCTGGACTATCATGGGACCATGGAGGCGTATCTCGCGGCCAAGCTCAAACTGAGCACGCTCCTGGCTCTTTCCGGTGTGGAGGTGGTCAATCTCGACGACGAGGCCTGGCGAGCCATTCCACCACGCTCTCCGAGAGTGACCTTCGGTCTCCATCCTGCTGCCGACGTGCGGGCCAGTGAGATCATGCTGGATGCCACTGGAAGTCGCTTTCGTCTGAGCGGCCGCTTCGGCGTGGCGGAGGCATCGCTTCCGTTGCTGGGTGATTTCAACGTGGCCAACGCGCTCGCCGCGGCGGCATGCGGGCTCGCCTTAGGACGCTCACTTACCGAGATCGTGGCCCGCCTGTCGAGCGCTCCCCAGGTCCCCGGCCGGATGGAGCGGATTTCCGAGCAGCCCTGCGTTGTTCTTCGCGACTATGCCCACACGCCGGATGCCCTGGATCGCGCGCTTCGCACCCTGCGGCCCCTCACCCGAGGTCGCGTCATCGTAGTGTTTGGGTGCGGCGGTGATCGGGACAAGGGCAAGCGGCCCATCATGGGCCGGATTGCGGCCGAACTGTCGGACTTGGCGGTCGCGACGTCCGACAATCCCAGAACTGAAAATCCGGATGCAATCATCGACGACGTAGAGCAGGGCATGGGTGGGGTACCGCATCTGAGAATTACCGACCGGCTGAAGGCCATCCACACCGCCCTCGGCGAGGCTCGCGCCGGGGACACCCTCCTGCTCGCCGGCAAGGGCCACGAGACCTATCAGGTGATTGGAGCCGAGAAGTTGCCGTTTGATGAGCGGGAGATCGTGAGCGAGGCCGTGAAAGGTGACAGGTGAGACGTGACAGGTGAGACGTGACAGGTGAAGCACAGCATCCCACGCCGCCGTGGACCGAGGCAGACGTCCGTGAGACCCTGGGTCTGCCTCCGAAGGACGACGGTCGGGTATTCACCTCCATCTCCACCGATACCCGTACTATCGCGCCGGGATCTCTTTTCGTCGCTCTCGCGGGCGAGCGCTTCGATGGCCATCAGTACCTGGCCACCGCGGCGTCCGCTGGTGCGGCTGCCGCCGTGGTCCGGACCGCTACACCGTCGGCGCCAGGGCTCACGCTTTTTGAGGTGCCCGACACCCTGCGTGCCTTCGGGCTGCTGGCCCGTGCCCGGCGACGACGACTGAGCGGACCGGTCATTGCCATTACCGGGACCAACGGCAAGACCAGCACCAAAGAAATGCTCGCCGCTGTGCTTGGGACCCGTTATCGCACCTACGCCACGCGCGCCAACCTTAACAACCTGGTGGGGGTGCCGCTCACGATCCTCGAGGCGCCTCCTGATACCGAGGCCATGGTGGTCGAGGCCGGCGCCAATTTGCCGGGCGAGATTGCTCGCTATCGTGAGATCATCGAGCCCGACATTGCCATCGTGACCAATGCCGTGGCTGGCCACCTGGAAGGCTTCGGCTCGCTCGCCGGAGTCCTGGCGGAGAAGTTGGGGCTCACCGACGGAGTTGATCTCGCCATTGTCGGGGTAGACCCGCCCAACCTGGCGGAGGAGGCACGACGACGGGCACACCGCGTGCTCACCGCGGCCTTGCGAGATGCCGATCTCACGCCGCAGCGAATCGAGCCGGGCCCGGATGCCCGATTCACTGTCACCATCGATGGGGTGAGCTTTACCCTCGCCGCGCGGGGTCTCCACCAGGCTGACAACTCCGTCCGGGCCTGGGCAGTAGTGCAGGCGCTGAAGTTGGATCGGCGAGAGGCCGCGCGGGCGCTGGAACACTTCACCTTGCCGTCCGGCAGAGGGGAGCTGCTGCAGGAGGCCGGGCTCACGATCTTCAACGACTGCTACAACGCCAACCCCCAATCCTTCCGTGCAGCCATCGAGACCGCGCGAGCGCTCCGCGGCAACCGTCGGCTGGTGTTCGTGGCGGGCACAATGCGCGAGTTGGGCGAGTCCTCGCCTGAGCTCCACGCGGAGGTGGCGCGAGGCCTGGTGGAATTGGGACCAGATCTGCTGGCGGCAGTGGGAGACTTCGTGCCGGCGCTCGCCCCGTATGCATCCCGATTGGGTAATCGCCTGGTGACCGCTGCCGATCCGGTCGCGTTGGCGCCGCTGCTGAGTGAACGTCTGGAGGGCAACGAGGTCGTCGTGCTCAAGGCATCCCGTGGCGTGGCGCTGGAGCGTATACTTCCCGCGCTCCAGGCTCGCGTCAACTCACCCCGTTGAGGATCGATGTTCTATCACTGGCTGGCTCCGCTCGGCAAGCAGTACATCATCTTCAATGTTTTCAATTACATCAGTTTTCGAGCCGCGGGAGCGACGGTCACCGCGCTGATCCTCGCGTTTCTGGTTGGGCCGCCGGTGATCAATCGGCTTCGCGCTCACAAGGTGGGCCAGGTCATTCGCGCGGAGGGGCCGGCCAGCCACCAATCGAAGCGGGGCACGCCCACCATGGGTGGATTGATCATTCTTCTTGCCACCGTGGTGCCGACGCTGCTGTGGGCGCCACTCACGAATCGGTTCGTCGTCGTAGCGATGCTCTCGACGCTCTGGATGGGCTGCATCGGCTTTCTCGACGACTACCTGAAGATCGTGCAGGGAAAGTCCCGCGGGCTGGTCGCCCGGTGGAAACTGGCGGGACAGGTCAGCTTCGGCATTCTGCTGGGTCTGTTTCTCACCTTCAACCCACTCGTGCCCTTTGACACCATCCCTGCCACCGCGACCACGCTGCCATTCTTCAAATATCTGGTAGTGAACTTCGCGCCCTGGCTGTACGTGGTGTTCGTCACGCTGGTGATTGCCGGATCGAGTAACGCAGTGAATCTCACCGATGGGCTGGACGGGCTGGCCACGGGTCTCGCCGGCATCGCCGCGGCGGCCTTTGCCGGGTTCGCCTATCTCTTCGGCCGAGTCGACGCGACCAACTACCTCAATCTGTTCTACCTCCCCGGCGCAGGTGAGCTCGCGGTATTCTGCGCGGCACTGATGGGTGCCACCATCGGCTTCCTCTGGTTCAACGCTCATCCCGCCCAAGTATTCATGGGTGACACCGGGAGCCTCGCGATCGGCGGTGCTCTTGGTACCGTCGGTATACTGCTGAAAGCGGAGTTCCTCCTGCTCCTCATCGGCGGGGTGTTTGCGGCTGAGGCCACCTCGGTGCTGGTCCAGACCGGCGCCTACAAGTGGTACAAGCGAACGCGTGGACGCGAGTACGCGGATGCTCACCGGGTCTTTCGGATGGCTCCTCTGCATCATCATTTCGAAAAGCTGGGCTGGGCCGAGACCACGGTGGTGACCCGGTTCTATATCCTGGGCCTCCTGTGCGCACTGGTGGCTCTTTCCACCTTGAAGCTGCGATGATCACCGCTGCCAGGATCGGGCTGTTCGAGCAGTGGCACAAGACCGGCCAAGAGGTCGCCGTAGTAGGTCTGGGCAAGAGCGGCGTGGCAGCGACCCTGCTGCTTCGAGATCACGGCATTCCGGTCTATGCCTCGGACAGCGGCTTGGGAGCTGGGTTGCAGACTTCAGCCCGGGTATTGACTGAAGCCGGGGCTGAGGTCCAGCTCGGCGGACATGATATCGGCCGCGTGGCTCGAGCAACCGCCGTGATCGTGGCCCCCGGCGTTCCGCCCGACGTTGCTCCTTTGACGGCGGCCCGAGAGGCGGGTGTCGGGATTTACGCCGAGATTGATATCGGGTTCCTGGCGCTGCGAGACACCCGATGCGTCGGCATTACCGGGACGAACGGGAAGACCACTACCACGTCATTGATCGCCCACGTGCTGGCCACGGGCGGCCTTCGGGCGGAAACAGCCGGGAATATCGGTCGGCCGCTTTCCGACGTGGCGCGGGCGACCGACCCTCCAGCGTGGCTCGCGCTGGAGCTCTCTTCCTTTCAATTGCACGACGCCCCGCATCTGCGCCCGGCAGTGGGCGTGCTCACCAATCTCGCGCCCAACCACCTCGACCGATATCACACGATCCAGGAATACTATGGGGACAAGGCGTTGCTCTTTCGAAATGCCGAGCCGGGGTCCGTGTGGGTAACCAATGCGGATGATGACGCGGTTCAGACGATGATCGCGAAGGTGCCCGGGAACCATCTCCGATTCTCCATTCGTGACCGCGCGGACGGATGGTACGATCGTTCGGGACAGGGGCTCATGCTGGGGGAGGATGTGGTCCTGCCGCGCGCGGAGCTGCCCTTGCTGGGCGATCACAATGTGGCCAACGCCCTGGCCGCCTCCCTGGTGGCGGCGCGGGTGGGGTGTTCGATCGAGCAGATCGGCGAGGGTCTCCGAAGTTTCCGAGCCATTCCCCATCGGGTGGAGCCGATCAGAGAGGTCAACGGCGTCTTCTGGATCAACGACTCCAAGTCCACCAACATCACCTCCACCGAGGTGGCAGTGGCCGCGCTCGATCGGCCCTTCGTGCTGCTTCTCGGAGGACGACACAAAGGCGAGCCCTACACTCGTTTGGCCATGCCGCTCCGGGGCGGGTGTCGAGCAGTTGTGGCGTATGGCGAGGCCGGCCCTCTGATCCAGCGTGATCTTGCCCAGAGCTTGCCGGTGGTGATGGCGGGGACCTTCGAGGAGGTATTGAGCGAAGCGGCTCGGCTGGCCCGGCCCGGTGACGCGGTGCTGCTGTCACCTGCCTGCTCCAGCTACGACATGTTCAAGAATTATGAAGAGCGGGGCGATCGCTTTCGGGCGGCCGTGGAGGCGATGTGACGGAGAAGAGATCGGTCCGCCATCCGGGCGAGCTTCGCTGGGAGACTCGGCTCCTGGCAACTACGACTGCTGTGCTCCTGGTCTTCGGTATCGCCGCGACGTACGGCGCGGCCAGCCTGGTGACATTCAGGGGACAAAACATGGGGATTGGCTTCGCCGGGCGGCAACTCACCGGGGCCGTCGTCGGGGGCGTCCTGTTACTGATCGCGTCACGGCAGGACTACTACCGGTGGCGCATACTCGCGTGGCCTCTCCTGCTTCTGACGTTCGGCCTGCTGCTCGTCCCTTTGCTGCCGTTCACTCATGCAATCGCACCGTCAGTTAACGGAGCCCGCCGGTGGATCGATATCGGGCCGATCAATTTCCAGCCCTCGGAGCTTGCTCGACTGGCCATTGTGATCTGGTGCGCCATGCTTGCGTCAAAGAAGGGCGCGCAGGTGCGTGAGTTCAGCAAGGGGGTGCTCCCGTTCGTGATCGTGCTCGGGTTGGTCTTTCTCCTCATCCTGCTCGAACCCAACCTTTCGATGGCGACCCTGGTCGCCCTGCTCGGCGGACTGGTGTTGTTTACCTCGGGCGCCAAGATCGGCCACTTTGTGCTGCTCTCAGGGGCCGGAGCGATCCTGGTATTCCATCAGATCCGGGATGCACAGTATCGGCTGGCTCGGGTAGTGACCTTCCTCAATCGCGGCGATGCATCGCCTGAGGCGTCCTTTCAGATTCACCAGTCACTGGTAGGCTTCGGATCCGGTGGGGTGTTCGGCACCGGCTTTGGCCAAGGGCAGCAGAAGTTGGGATATCTCCCCTATGCCTATTCCGACTTTCTTTTCAGTACTATCGGAGAAGAATGGGGGTTTCTCGGGGTCAGCGTAGTCGTCATCCTGTTCGGGCTCTTTTGCTGGCTCGGCTTCCGGATTGCCAAGACCGCATCCGATCCCTTTGGACAGTACCTCGCCGTCGGCCTGACCGCGGCCATCGGGCTTACGGCATTCATGCACATGGCAGTGTCGCTGGGGATGATGCCGACAACCGGTCTCACCTTGCCGTTCATGTCGTATGGGCGCTCTAGCCTGGTGATCTCGCTCCTCGGCACGGGCATACTGATCAACATCGGGCGGGAGCGGGGCCGGCCCACGCACATGGCGAAGGCCAAGAAGGGGAAAGAGGTGAAAGGTGAGACGTGAGAGGTGACAGGTGAGCTGCGTGAAAGGTGAGACGTGAGAGGTGACAGGTGAGCTGCGTGAAAGGTGAAAAGTGAACAGCGAAAGGGCCCCCGCTGCCCACCCCCTGTCACCTGTCACCTGTCACGTGTCACTGGAAGGGTGGGGCCTGTGGAGGTAAGAAGACGCACCGTGTTGATTGCGGGAGGCGGAACCGGTGGCCACCTCATGCCCGCGCTGGCGATCGCCACGGCCTTGACGGAACGAGCGCCGCAGCTCGAGCCGGTGCTGATCGGAGCGGTTCGGGGGGTCGAGGCACAGCTCCTGCCCAGTCGCGACTTTCGCTTTCACCTCCTCCCATCTGAGCCGATCTATCGCCGCACCTGGTGGAAGAACTTTCGCTGGCCGCTGATCGCGGGCCGGTTGCTCCGCTGGATCGAACGGTTGTTTCAGGAGGAGCAGCCCGTCGCCGTTCTCGGCACTGGTGGATACGCATCGGGACCGGTGGTGTGGTGGGGCACTCGCCGGGGAGTGCCCACCGCGATCCAGGAGCAGAACGCATATCCCGGACTCGCCACCCGTTGGCTGAGCCGACGCGTGCGCCACGTGTATCTCGGCTTGCCCGAGGCACGGCGGCTCCTCCGATTCGGTCCTGAGACTCAGGTCTTTGACACCGGGAACCCGATTACGCCACCCACTCCCGAACGCAGCGAGCGAGCGCGAGCTCTCTTCGAGCTGGAGAACGGGAAGCCGGTGGTCCTGATTACCGGCGGCAGCCAGGGGGCGCAGGCTATCAATCAAGCCGTAGCTGGATGGTTGGATCAGGGCGGTCCCAGGGAAGCGGCCCTGATCTGGGTCACGGGCAAGGGAACCTTCGCCGAGTTCAGCCGTTATCATCGGCCTCCCACGGTCAGGGTGATCGACTTCCTGGATCCGATGGCCGACGGGTACTCGGTCGCCGATCTGGTGATCTCCCGTGCTGGCATGATCACCGTCGCTGAGCTCTGCGCATGGGGACTCGCCAGCATCCTGATCCCGCTGCCAACCGCCGCTGCCGATCATCAGAGCCACAACGCCAAGGTGCTGGCGGAAGCAGGAGCGAGTCTTCTGGTCAGCCAGCCAGACCTGACCCCGGCTCGGTTGGGAGAGGAGGTCGAACGCCTGCTGAGCGATGGCGAGGGTCGACGCGAGATGGCGCAGCGGGCACTCAGTCGCGGGAAGCCTGAGGCCAGCGCGGACATTGTGTCGAATTTATTGACGCTGGTCGCGTAGCGTGCGGTCTTTGAGAACTCGCAGCGACTACTTACATTAGCTCAGCCGCCATGGACCTGTTCAATCCCACAGATCGGCGCCCCGTCCATTTCGTGGGAATCGGCGGGGCAGGCATGAGTGCTCTTGCGCTGATCGCGTGCCGTCGGGGTGTCGCGGTGAGTGGCTGCGATGCGGATCCCTCGGGAGCCGCCGATCTCGCCGCGATGGGTGTAGTCATCTCGCAGGGGCATGATCCAATCCACGTCGAAAGTGCCCGCGCCATTGTGGTCACGGCGGCGGTTCCTGCCAGTCATCCCGAGTTGGAACGGGCCCGTGCTCTGGGGATTCCGGTCGTTCCTCGGAAAGAGGCCCTGGCCGAGCTGGTGAAGGATGCTCGATCAGTGGCGGTAGCCGGTACGCACGGCAAGACCACCACGACGGTCATGACCACTCAGGCGCTGAGCGCATCGGGTTTCGCTCCGACCGGTATCGCCGGAGGGCGAGTAAGCGAGTGGGGCGGTAATGCGCGCGTGGCCGGGGATGATCTCTTCGTGGTCGAGGCGGATGAGTTCGATAAAGCTTTCCTGACGCTTCACCCGACCGTGGCCATCGTGAACAATGTCGAGCCGGACCACCTGGAATGCTATGGCTCGCTCGCAGCACTGGAAGACGCGTTCGTGGAGTTCGCTGCTCGCGCGTCAACCGCGGTCGTGAGTGCCGATGATCCCGGCGCGCGCCAGGTCGGCGCCCGCGTCGGCTCCACGGTTCGTCGATTCGGGTTCGCGGACGATGCCGACATCCGGATCACTGACGTGGTCCAACGAGCCGATCGGACGGACGCACGGGTGATCTGGCCCAACGCCGCTCCGCTGGACGTACGACTCCGGGTTCCCGGGGTTCACAATCTGCGCAATGCCGTGGCGGCACTTGCCGCGGTCGACGCGCTGGGTGGAGCGCTGGAGCCGGCTGCGGCGGCATTGGCCGAGTTTCAAGGTGTGGGTCGCCGGTTCGAGCGGCTGGGGGAGCATGGGGGAGTGGAGGTGGTCGACGACTATGCTCACCATCCCTCCGAGCTCAGCGCGACGTTGGCTGCGGCGCG
>UEXR01000651.1_pt1 | contig 12194 bp, 10 predicted proteins | sample 4301101 | NCBI WGS metagenome assembly UEXR01 (sample SAMEA4773180, study PRJEB27434) | metagenome | biome: 2259; feature: agricultural soil; material: soil | place: USA | collected 2014-09 | depth 0.25 m
CCCCCAGCCGATCAAGTACGACAACGTTCCCAGCGTGACCTATTGCCATCCCGAGGTGGCCAGCATTGGAATCACCGAGGAGCAGGCCAAAGAACGCAAGCTGGAATATCAGGTTGGTCGCTTCCCCTTCAGCGCCAATGGTCGGGCCCGGACCGCCGGCGAAACGGAAGGGTTCGTCAAGATCATTCGGGACAAGAAGTACGGTGAGATTCTCGGGGCCCACATCGTGGGCAGCCACGCCTCCGAAATCATCCACGAGCTGACCGTGGCACGGGAGAACGAGTACACCGTGGAGGAAGTGGATCTGGCCATTCACGCGCACCCCACCCTGTCCGAGGCGATCGCCGAAGCAGCGCTCGACTCGATGGGCCGGGCGGTGCACATCTGAAGGTGCCGACCAACTTCGGCGGGGAGCCGCTCGAGGGCGGGGATCTCGTCGGGGTCGCCATTCGGGGCATGAGCTTCGCCCTCCTGCTCGGCAGTGCCATCGTAGCCCTGGTGCTGCTCACCGTGCGGCTGCTGGTGGCTCGTGGCCCCATCGGGGCACCGGTCGATCAGGGAGTGGCCCCGGTCGTCTTACTTGGGGGAACCCTGGCAGCCATCGTGGCGAGCGCCCTGACCGCCTGGGTTCAACTCGCGCCGATCGCCTCATACTACCGACGCGGCGGACTCGCCATGGTGTGTGGCTTCGGCACCTTCGTGGTGGCCGTCCTCGCAGCTCCCTTGCATCACTTTCTTGGCTCGAACGGCCTGCTCGGGTTGGCGGCAGTATCTCTTCTCGGCCTGGCCGTTCTCGGTCGAAGGCTCCGATGAGCGCGCGGCTCCTGGTCTGGGATCTCGGTCGACGGGCCTACGAGGAAACCCTCGAGCAGCAGCGCGAGCTTTGTCGCCAGCGCATTGCGGGCGATCTGGCGGATGACCTCCTGCTGCTGGTCGAGCACGAGCCGGTCATCACTTTGGGCCGCGGCACCCGAGCCAGCAGTCTCCCGATTCCGATCGCCGAGCTCCGACGCCGGGGCGTTCCAGTCTATGAGGTCGAGCGCGGTGGCGATGTCACCTATCATGGACTCGGCCAACTGGTGGGGTACCCCATTCTGGACTTGCGCCAACACCGGGAGGATCTCCACTGGTATCTGCGCCAGCTGGAGGCAGGGCTGATAAGTGCTCTCGGGCGTCTGGGTGTCAAAGCCGAGCGTCGCACCGGGCTTACGGGTGTTTGGACCAGAGGGCGGGGGCGGTGGCGGAAGATCGCGAGCATCGGCATACACGTAAGGCAATGGGTCACGTTTCACGGCTTTGCCCTGAACGTGAACACCAATCTGAGCCCGTTCGACCTCATCGTACCGTGCGGCATCCCCGATGTGGAGATGACCAGCGTGGCTCGTGAGCTATCCCGTGCGAACGCGGCGGCGCTATGGGACGAGAGCCGGCGAGAGGTCATTGCCGCCTTCTCCGAGGCCCTGGATTTCCGGGAGGTGGAGATCGCGAATTTCGGCGACGCGACCTCGATCCACAGCACTGGGGCACCTCGTGACTGAACGGGTAGACGTTCGTACTGAGGGCCCCGCCCGTCTCCCGCCCGGACAGATCAGGACGCAGAAGTGGCCGGTACTCCACTACGGCGTGGTCCCGACCGTGGACCTGGACACCTGGCGGTTTCGGGTGAATGGCGCAGTCGAACGGCCCTTCGAGCTCACCTGGGACGAGCTGCGCAGCCTGCCCCGCCAGGAAACCGCCTGCGACATTCATTGCGTCACTCGATGGAGCCGGTACGACAACATCTTTGAAGGGGTATCGGTGCAGGGGTTGCTTCAGCGCGCCGGGGTCCGCGCCGAGGCGCGCTTTGCCCTGATCCACGCCGAGCAGGGCTACACCACCAACCTGCCCCTCGCGGATCTCGACCGACCCGCCAACCTGCTCGCCTTCGCCTATAACGGAGAGCCGCTTCCCCCGGAGCACGGCGGGCCGATACGGCTCCTGGTGCCTCACCTGTATTTCTGGAAGAGTGCAAAGTGGGTTCGAGGGTTCGAGCTGCTGGAGGAAGACATGCCCGGGTTCTGGGAGCAGAACGGCTACCACATGCGAGGGGATCCGTGGCAGGAAGAGCGCTACGGGCGGCCCGACCCGGCGCGCATGCGGCGCGGGCCACGGAAGTAGGGCTCAGGGCCGGATTGGCAGCTTGTTTTTGACGGCCAATCCGGTTTTCCTGTCTAACATGGCTGAATCCCCTCGACGTCCGACCCCTGAGGCTCAGGCGGACCAGCGCATCAAGGAGATCCTCCGGGCAGCGGATAGCTGGGCGAAAGAGGCTCCTCGGGCCCTCATGCCAGCCATTCGGGCCGTCTGTATCCGGCTGGCAGAGATGGTGGCCGACCAGCGCCATTACCTAGCCCCCCTTCCCGAACCGCAGGAGACCGAGCGACGGGGGGTACTCTCGATGGTAGCCGACCGGCTGCGCTCCCGGCCGGTCATCGAGGGGCTGGAGGAACACCTCAAAGCCCTCGAGGAGCTGGAGCTGCGCTCGACCGGATCATGGGCAACCGCCGCCTCGGCCCAAAACGAGTGGATCACAACGGCAATCCGATATCTGGAAAGCTGCGCCGCGAAGCTGCCGGGCGACGAGCGGCCGGATCCCTACTGGGCGGATGATGTGGTTGCGGGGATTATTGCCTCGGCCCGCGCGCTCATCGGGATCGACGAGCTGCACGCGCGGACCGAGGCACGATACTCAGGGCAAACCAAGCGGGCGACACCGGACGAGGAGCTATAGCGCGCAGCCCCGACTGTCACACCGCTTGGGCTGGTTCCTCTAGAGATTGCTCCGCTTCCTGCCTTGCACCGCCCCTTTCACCGAACAATTCGAAGAATCTCGCGAACACCTCGATGCCGCTCCAGAGCTGAGGCAGATCGAGCTTTTCGTTCGGTGAGTGCAGCCCGTCATCGGGCAACCCGATGCCGGTGAGCAGCACCGGGGCACCGGAGAGTCCCAACTCGGGGACAATCGGGATCGAGCCACCGGCACGCACCCGCACTGTCTTTCGTCCGATCACAGTTTCGAAGGCCTGGTCGAGCACGTCGAACGCAGGATGATCGACGTCGACCTGCACTGGGTCTCCCCCGTGGAGCAGCTTCACCTCGACGTCCGCGTACTTGGGCGCCAGCGCCGCCACCGCGCGCTGGAGCTGCCGGCCGACTTTCTCCAGCCGCTGACCAGGCACCAGCCGGAGACTCACCTTCGCGGTCGCCTGGGCGGGAATTACGGTCTTGGCTCCATCGCCGACAAATCCCCCGCGAATCCCGTGGATCTCGAGGGTCGGCAAGGCCCACACCCGCTCGAGTATCGAGTAGTCCTTCAGTCCGGTTAGCGCCCGGGCGGTAACCTCGTGCTCGAGATAGCGATCCTTGTCGAAGGGGAGCTTCTTCCAGGTCTTGAGCTCCTGCTTGGTCGGCGGCTCGACTGCCTTGTAGATCTTGGGGATCTGGATCTTGCCGTCCTCATCCTTGAGCTGGCTCAGGATCCGAACCAGGGTCTCGAGTGCATTGGGGGCCACGCCGCCGTAGGCACCGGAGTGGAGGTCGCGCTGGAGCGTCCGGACAGAGATTTCGGCGTAACAGATGCCGCGCAACGCGGTATGGACCGCGGGCCACCCGGGAGCGTAATACGAGGTGTCACAGACCAGCACGGCATCCGCTCGAGTGCGCTGGGGCTCGGCCCGAAGCAAGTCGTAGATCACCCGACCGCCGCTCTCTTCCTCACCCTCGAAGATGAAGTGGATGTTGAGCGGGGGCCGACGATCGGCATCGAGCACCGCCTCGTACGCCTTGAGCAGACAGAAGACCTGGCCCTTGTCATCGGAGGCACCACGGGCGTAGAGCCGCTCGTCGCGAATGGTGGGATCGAACGGAGGACTCGACCACTCCTCCAGCGGGTCGGGAGGCTGCACGTCATAGTGCCCGTAGACCAACAGAGTGGGCCGCCCCGGCACCTCGGGACCTTCCGCCCAGACAACCGGTTGGCCGGGTCCCTCGATGAGCTGGACGACAGGGCACCCCAATCGCTGGAGCTCATCGCCCAGCCAGTCTGCTGCGCGGCGACAGTCCGCGGCATGCTCAGGCAGCGCGCTCACGCTCGGGATCGAAAGAAATTCGGTAAGCTCCCGCAGAAGCCGGTCCTGTTCGCGGGCGACGAAATCGATGTCCATAACGAGTCTCGCTAACTAGGGTTGGGCAGCAAACCTTCCACAAGCTACACCCGGCCATCGGCGGGACGCGAGGGTGGCCGGTGAGCCAACTCACGGCGACAGTCGTAGCCCGGCTCCATCCTGCCGGGCGAGCAGCAGACGGGGACCGAATGGAACTCGGTTTCCAATCGATTACGGATGTCTATGGAGGAATAATGCAAAGCACCTGCAAGGCGGCCGGTTGGGTGGGCCTTCTGCTGGGGACGGTCTTGCTGGCGGCTCCAGCGACCTCGGTGAGCGCCCAGCAGACCCAGGACAGCTCAGGCATCGGCTCCACGTTCATGGACCCGACCGGCTATCCCGATAGCCTGGTCCGGCCAGGCTACCGAGCTCTGCTGGAGGATACGACCGTCGGTTTCGCCGGAGAGAGCAGTGGCGATTCCAACCCGATCCCCTTCTTAGGGGATATAGTGGGCCAAACGGGTATGGGCGGCGGGATGATTGACACAACGGCAATTCCGGGACGGCGGAACGAGGATAGTACCGCCGTGAGGAGTGAGCAGTGAGCAGTAAGGAGTGAGGAGTAAGGAGTTCGTCATCCCGAGACCGCACGCGACTGAGGGACCTCCAGATGACGACGTCCCTTTTCGCACCTTTCACGTGTTACCTGTCACCTCTCACCTGTCACCTGTCACCTTCACTTCTCACTTCTCACTGCCTCCTCCAGCCTCGCGTAAGCGCTGTCGCCCTCCGCCCCCTCCATCAAGCGTCCCAGATCCGCCACACTCCGGCGCACGTCCCGGTCGTGGTCCTGGTACCAGCGCTCAAAGAGATCCAGCCGAGTGCGATAAAGCCGGGCGCCAATGAGCCGGGCGTTGTTGACCGGCCGTTCCGCCAACTTCCCTATCCGCAAGGTGCGGAGCTGAGCACCCACAGGGCCCTCCAATTGTGCCCGCGCCCACGCCCCTGCCTCTGCCCGGCCGGCTTCCAGGACAGCCGAATCAGGGTGGGTTGCGTAGAGCGCATTCAGCCGCTGGACGAGTGCCTCGTAGTACTGGCCGAGCACCATCTCGTCGTGCCACCGGTCGGCGGCCTGCTGGGCGCTGGCCGTCTCGTTGCGATCAGCGAAGAACGACTGGGCCGAATGGTAGCCCACGAACTGAGCGAAGCTTTCATTGAACGGTGTCGCGCTCTTCACGTAGAGCGTGTTATGGGCGATTTCGTGAAACACGGTCGCGGCGAGCTCGACCGAGTCCCGGGTCAACGCTGTGCTGAGCAACGGGTCGTTGAACCAGCCGAGGGTAGAAAAGGCGCCAGAGGGCCGGAGGTAGACGTCAAAGCCCAGCGCCGCGAGGCGGTTGGCCTCTCGTTCCGCTGCCTTGGTATCGAAGAAACCTTTGTAGGGAATGCGCCCGACGATGGGATACTTCCAGGTGTACGGGCAGATGCAGTCCTTGGGCGCAGCCTGAAGCACCAGCAGAAGCGTGTCCCGCCCCACATCGGCGTAGGTGGTGTAGGTCTCCTTGGCCTTGAGTCCCAAGTGCGCGGCATAGTCCCGACTGTCCAGGACCAGGCGCAAGGATTGCCGCACCGCCGGGTCGAGGTCGGGCCGGGCCACCAGATCGGTGATCGGCCGGCTGTTCTGGAGGATGCGGGTCTCTTCGATTCCCGCGCGGGTGAGATATCGAACGTCGTCGCTCGCGAGGTACGCAGTGCCGTAGCCGGCAAAGAGGACGGCGACAATGGCGAGAAAGATCACGCGTTTCACCGAATCCGAGCGAGGCCGACTCGCGGCTGGACCGAATCGGCGACGGTGGATGTGCCATCAGTATCCAGGAGGCGCAGGTCCACCGTTCCAGCCGACGGCGGCTGCACCACGAGAAGATGCCTTCCGGACCCGGCCCGCAGGGAGCCGCTCCGGGCGTAGCTCGCCCCACTGGTACTGTCAGGGACCAGTGGATAGCTCAAAGGAAAGATCCCCGGATTGGTCTGGTTCAGTCCGCCATAGACCTGGCGCAGATTCCAGCTGACATACTGCAACCGGGGGTTTGCCGGGGTGAAGCCAGGAAGATCATCCAGGTAATTGGCCAATTGCCACTCGCCAATCAGAGTGGGGAACTGTACCCCGGTCACCTCACGGACATTATCCGCCCCCGTCCGAGTGGTGCCGTCGAGTTTCAAGGTAAGATCCGTCCCCAAATCCGCGGTTTTAGCGAAGTGATCCGCCAGCCAGCGGACGAAGAGCCAGGCTGCACCATACTCGGTCAGCGGGATGGGCGGCTTATCGGGCCCAATCAGGTAATTCTGCTCCACATCCAGGAGATAGCTGTACGCGTTATCGAAGTCGTCGAAGATGAACTGACTCAGGCAGTCATTGTTAGCGCACAGGGAGTCGGGCACGGTCCTGCCACCGATCTCCTCGGCGAAGGTCGAGAGCCCTTCGTTGAGCCAGGTCTCCTCGGCAGCGCCCCTTCGCAGCAGCACGTGCTGATTGAAGCTGATCATGTGCTGGAACTCATGGATCAACACGCGGGGCAAGAGCCGGGTGGCCTCAGCGGAGCTGACGGAGCAAGAGGGATCTGGGGTCAGGCCGTAGAAGATTTCCTGGTGATTCGAGCCGACCACGTTGGGGATGAGATCCCGAGCGAAGAAGAACCCGATCACGATTTCATTCCCGGTGCAGCCCGCCAGCTTCGTCACCCGGTCACTCAGAAGCACATTGACCAGGCCATCCCCATTGACATCCGACTCGGAGCCGAACGCGGCGACGTCCGAGGGATAGAGGTGCTGGTCGAACATGCTCCCGATGTGATCGAGGTCGGTCTGCGAATAGGTGGGCGTCGGCGATGCATCGTCCAGAAAAATCGCGGCGTGCGTGCCCACGTACTTAGCCGTCCCAGTCACATCGACGTAATCGCTCAGCATGGTTCCGCTGACGTTGTTGCTTCGGAGCACCTTGAAGGTGCGCTGCTCGCCGGGCGTCGGCGGTGGCTGAGCGACGACGGCCGCTGAGAGGCCATTGAAGAGCAGCATCCGCGGGTCTTGGGAGATCTCCCGCTCCATAGCCCGAAGCCGCTGATGGAATTGCTGCGCCGTGCTCGGCGGCCGGAAGGCCTGGAGTAAGGGCGACTCACCCACGGCCGCAGCTGTCGCGGTGGACTCGGGCAGGCTGGCGCTCAGGTCATAGGGCGCCAGCACCCCCTGCTTGCTCTCGCGGGCAGCGGTGGCCACAGCGACATACAGGTACTCGGCCCCGTCCGGGCCGGCTGCCGGAAGCCGGACACAGGCGGTGTCCTGCGCATTCAGCACGGCCGATTGACCCACGGCCAGAACGGTGGGAGTCACGGCGGAGCAGTCCAGTACCGTCGGGGTGGGACTAACGCCTCCGTCTCCGCAGCCCACAATGAAGACCGCACCAGAGATCAGGATGACCGAGGGTGTCCGGAGCACTTGGGGCAAACTCCCTGCCGGCAATCGGGGCGCAAAGTCAGCAAGATAAGGAGCCACAACAGCTTTTGACAATCGTGGGTGCTGCCGGTACCTTCTCACGGGTGTCCCAGAACAGTGGACTATCGGCGGTCAAGTTCGGGGTGGATGGGCTGGTGCCGGTAGTAGCCCAGGAGGTCCGGTCGGGGGACGTGCTGATGCTGGCGTTCGCCAACCGGGAGGCCTTGGAGCGCACCCTGTCGACCGGTCTGGCCCACTATTACAGCCGGTCGCGCGCCACCCTGTGGCAAAAGGGGGAAAGCTCCGGACACGTCCAACGGGTCAGGGAAGTCCGGCTGGATTGTGATGGCGATGCGGTGCTGTACCGGGTGGATCAAACCGGGCCGGCGTGCCACACCGGAACCCGGACTTGTTTTTCGAGCAGGGTGGGCGGGGCAGCAAGCCCGTCCGGGGAGCAAGAGGATCCCGGAGGACATCTTCTTACCCGGCTTGCGGCTACGATCGCTCGCCGGGCGATCGACTTGCCGGCCGACTCGTACACCGCCAAGCTGCTCGATCGGGGCCTACCAAAGATCTCGCAGAAGGTGGGCGAGGAGGCGATCGAGCTCGTGGTCGCTGCCAACGCGGAGACTGACGAGCGGCTCGCATCCGAGGCCGCCGATCTCCTCTACCACCTGTTGGTGCTGCTGCGGGCTCGCGGGGTCCCGTTGGATGCGGTGTGGCGGGAGTTGGAAACACGAGAGAAATGAAGGTCGCGGGTCGCGGGACTCGAGCTGATAGAGTGAAACAGATCTAGAATTCCTGAAGTGAAAACCTGAACTGCCTGGGACCCGCGACTCGCGACCCGTGACTTCATATGCCCTTCGTCCATCTCCATACCCATAGCGAATACTCCCTGCTCGATGGTGCCAACCGGATCACCGAGCTGGTGGCGCAGGTGAAGAAGTTGGGGATGGACAGCCTCGCCGTCACGGACCACGGCAACTTGCACGCTGCCTGGTCCTTCTACGAGGAGGCGAAGGCCCAAAGGATCCGCCCGATTCTGGGCTTCGAGGCGTACCTGGCCTTCGGCCCGCGGCAGGCCCGCGAAAAACCCAGTTGGGCCCCGGCGGCGTACAGCCACCTGGTGTTGCTGGCGAAGAATCGCGCCGGCTACCGCAACCTCACCCGGCTGAGCTCCATCGGGTACATCGAGGGCTTCTACCGCAGGCCGCGAATCGACAAGGAAGTGCTGGAGCAGCATGCCGAGGGGATCGTGTGCCTGGCGGCGTGCCTCTCGGGCGAGGTGGCGTTGCACTTGCGCCAGGGGAAGTACGAGGATGCCAAGGCCAGCGCGCAGTGGTTTGCCAAAGTGTTCGGTACCGATGGCTTCTGGCTGGAAGTGCAGCAACACGGGATTCCCGAGGAGCGCATCGTCACCGAGGGAATGTTGCGGCTGGGGCAGGAGCTGGGCCTGGGAGTGGTGGCGACCAACGATGCGCACTATCTCCGCCGGGAGGATGCCGAGGCGCACGATGTGCTCCTTGCGATCGGCACCGGCAGCGACCTGGACGACCCCAAGCGATTTCGTTTTCTGGGTGAGGAGTCCTACGTCAAGTCCGAGCGGGAGATGCGGGCGCTGTTTCCCGATCATCCTGAAGTGCTGGCCAACACGGAGCGGGTTGCCGACCTCTGCGAGTTCGAGTTCGAGAAGAAGTACTACCTTCCCAGCTTTCCCCGCCCCGCTGCCTACGCCAGCGACGAGTCCCTGCTCGAGCATCTCGCCACCACCGGCGCCGAGCGACGCTACGGCTCTCCCCTTCCCCCAGCGGTGGCCGAGCGGCTGGCCTACGAGCTCGGGGTTATCAACCGGGCGGGCTATGCCGGATACTTCCTGATCGTCCAGGACTTCATCGCCGCGGCCCGCGAGCGCGGTATCCCGGTGGGTCCCGGGCGAGGCTCCGCAGCGGGATCGATCGTGGCCTATGCGCTCGGCATCACCAATGTTTGTCCGCTCAAGTTCGATCTGCTGTTCGAGCGCTTTCTCAACCCCGAACGAGTGTCGATGCCCGACATCGACGTCGACTTCTGCTTCGAGCGCCGGGGCGAGGTAATCGAGTACGTGCGGGAGCGGTATGGGCGGGCCAGCGTGGGCCAGATCGTCACCTTCGGAACGATGAAGGCGCGGGCCGCGGTGAAGGACGTCGCGCGAGTGTTGCGCATACCTCCCGGCGAAGCCGACCGGATCACCAAGCTGATCCCCTCGGGGCCCGCCTACAGTCTGACGATCGAGGACGCCCGGAAGAAGGTGGACGAGCTCAAGGAGCTGGTCAGAGGCAATCCGGGCTACGACCGTCTGATGAATCTGAGCTCCCGGATCGAAGGCATCTCCCGTCACATGTCGGTGCATGCCGCGGGTGTGGTCATCGCCCCGGGGCCGCTCTCGGAGTATGTGCCGGTGTGCACCGCGCCGACCAAGGGAGCCGGGGCGGCGACCGACGGTGAAGAGTCCATCATCACGCAGTACGAGATGGGCGCGCTCGAGAAGGTCGGCATGCTCAAGATGGACCTGCTCGGCCTCAAGACCTTGACCGTAATTCACGATGCCTGCGCGACCATCATCCGGCGCACCGGGGTCGCGCTCGATATGGACGGGCTCGATTTTGACGATCCGGCGGTGTATCAGCTGCTTCGCGAGGGACGCACATCCGGGGTATTCCAGTTCGAGTCTCCCCTGGCAACGGAGACCTTGCGTTCGATGAAGTGCGACCGGTTCGATGACCTGGTCGCCACCAACGCGCTGCTTCGACCGGGGCCGCTGGACGCGGGGATGCACACCGTCTTCATCCGGCGCAAGCTGGGCCTGGAGAAGGTCAGCTACCCCCACCCATCGCTCAAGGATATCCTCGAGCCCACCTACGGCGTCATCACCTATCAGGAGCAGGTGATGCGGATCGCCAACGTGCTCGCCGGGTTCACCCTCGCGGAAGCCGACGTGCTGCGGAAGGCGGTCGGCAAGAAGGACGCGGAGCTGATCAAGAAGGAGCTGGGGAAGTTCTGCGAGCGGGCCATGGCTTTAGGGCATCCCCGGCGCCTGGCGGACGATCTCGCGGCCCAAATCGAGACCTTCGGCCGTTACGGCTTCAACAAGTCGCACTCGGTCGCTTATTCGATCCTGAGCTTTCAGACCGCGTGGCTCAAGGCGCACTACCCGGCGGAATTCATGGCGGCCCTGCTCTCCTCCGAGATCGGGAACACCGACAAGGTGGTGCAGTACATCAACGAGGCGAGGGAGCTGGGGCTCGAGATCCTTCCGCCGGATGTGAATGAATCGGGTTTCAAGTTCACCGTGGTTGGCGACCATCGGATCCGCTTTGGACTGGGAGCGGTTCGCAACGTGGGCGAAGGCGCGATCGACTCCATCATTGCGGGCCGGCAATCCGGACCGTTTCACGCTGTGACCGATCTGGTCGAGCGGATCGATCTGCGACTCTGCAACAAGCGGGTCCTCGAATCCCTGGTCGCGGCCGGCGCGTGCGACTCGCTCGGAGGCCACCGCAAGCAGCTGATCGAAGCGCTCGAGCCGACATTGGCCGAGGCCCAACTCTTACAGCAAGACCGGGAGGCGGGACAGGGATCGCTGTTCGGGGAGGGCGGACTCGGCGGTCACGTCGGACACGGCGGTCGCGTGATCGGGACCGACGGGGCCGCCCCGACCGGCGCGTCAGCCTATCCCGACGTGCCGCCATGGACGGAAGCGGAGCGTCTGGCCAAGGAAAAGGAAGTGCTGGGATTCTTCATTTCGGGGCACCCGCTGGAACGTTTCCGTGAGGAGGTCGAGCTCTTCGGTACCCGCACCAGTGCCACCCTGGGCCAGTGGAGCGAGCACCAGGTGTCCTTGGGAGCCGTAGTCACGGCGGTGAAACGGCAGATCTCCAAGAAGACAGGGAAAGAGTATGCCCGCCTGACGCTGGAAGACTTTCACGGCACCGCGGAAGCGATCGTCTTTCCGGAGGCGTGGGCCAAGCTCAATCAGATCATCGTTCCGGACGCGGCCCTCCTGCTCAATGGCGGCTACAGCGATCGAGACCGGGGGGAGGACCATGCTCCCTTCATCGTGGAGTCGGCGCGTCCACTCCCGGAGCTCAAGGCGTCGGGCGCGCTCGCATTGAGCTTCCGCTGGCGGGCCCCGTCGGCGCCGCGGCCCGAGGCGATGAAGGCGGCCGCCGCCCTGTGCTCAGCGCACCCAGGACCCACGCCGCTCTATATTGAGTGGAGCGACGGCAACGGAGAGGCGATCCGGCTCCGCTCCCGGCGTATCCGCGTCGCGGCGGAAGAGGATCTGGTGCGAGCCCTGCGCGACCTGCTGGGGGCCGACTCGGTCCACTACGTCAAGGCGGGGTGACCCGATGGCCTCAGCGTACACGCTGGAGTTCGAGAAGCCCCTCCTCGAGCTGGAACGCGAGATTGAGGACCTCAAACGAGTTGGGACCGAGCGCCAGATAGACATCGAGGGGGAGCTGCAGGGGCTGCAGAGCAAGCTGGAGTCGCTGCGGGCGGAGATCTATCGCAACCTGACACCGATAC
>UEXR01000438.1_pt1 | contig 12166 bp, 11 predicted proteins | sample 4301101 | NCBI WGS metagenome assembly UEXR01 (sample SAMEA4773180, study PRJEB27434) | metagenome | biome: 2259; feature: agricultural soil; material: soil | place: USA | collected 2014-09 | depth 0.25 m
GTGAGACGACAGTGAGCTGCAGTGGGCGGGCTAGCTCGCCCGCGAGCCAGGCGCGCCACTCCTCCGAGCCCTCATCAGGCGGCTCGTCGCCTCGCGCCCCGGTTGCGCGCCATAGCTCAACGAGGGCAGCGTTGAGCTTGGTTGTGTTATCGCGAACGTCGAGGTGGACCGTGCAGAACCGGAAAGCCTCCACCTCGCGCCGCACTGGGCGGATCAGCGCCGCGGCGATCTCGGGGCGTCCGGCCTCAATCAACTCCGTCTCGATCAGTTTGACGTCCGCCATCAACCCATCCGCGGAGGCGTAACCCTCCGGCCCGCATTGCGTCTCACCTCGCTCGCTGGCGGCAATCATCACATCGAGCCGGCGCAGCATGCAGACCAGGTACTGCCGGAAGATCTCTCCCGGGTTGCGCGCGGCGATTTCGTCACCCTCGCCGGTCGCGCTGAGCTCCCGCTCCAGCGCCTGGCGAAATCGGTCGCTCACCGGTATCCCACGTTCGGTGATGCTCAACGTTCGGAGCAGATCGGAGAGCCGGCGATGATACCGCCTCAACGCGGTCAGCCGATTCTCCAGCAACGTGCTCCGGGTTACCTCGTTGGTGACGAAGGGATTGCCGTCGCGGTCGCCGCCGATCCAGGAGCCGAACTGGAAAAAGGATGGCAAGACGAATGACTCGCCGGGGTAGTACTGCCCGAGCACCCGCTCGATCTTGTCGAGCAGATCGGGCACGGACTCGAACAGCGTCTCATTGAAGAAGTGCAGTCCCCAGAAGACCTCCTGCGGGACCGTCGGCTTGGCCAGACGAAGCTCGCCGGTAAGCCAGAGGAGCTCGATCTCGTTGCGGAGACCTTGAACCAGCGCCTGCCGCTCCCGTGGGGTCCATCGAGGGGATTCCAGATCGACTAACCGGCGATAGATCCGCCGATGCTTTTCAAGAACGGTGACCCGCTTGGCTTCGGTCGGATGGGCGGTGATCACCGGCCGGACCCGCAGCACCTCCAGCAGGTCCCGGATCGCATCTGCGGAGGAACCCGCCTGGACCGCGCTGGAAATCACCTGGGCGAAGGTCCCCTGCACGTGGTCGAGGCCTCGTTCCGCTTCGATCTGACGCCGGCGACGCATGGCGGCATTCTGCTCCGCAATGCTCAGCAGCTGAAACCAGATGCCTTGCACCTGAAGCGCCCGGGCCAGGATCTCGGGGCTGAGCTGCCCAGGCGGACGCTCGCCCCGGAGCACGGGCTCGACTTCGGGAGCGCGCTGGCGCACCAGACCCAGGAGCAGCCCGGAGAGAAGCTCGGCCACCTCCGTGGCGTAGGCCGCTGCGCTGGCAGCTGCAGGATCCGCCGACTCGGGAAGTGCTGCTGGGGCGAATGGCTCGATGGCCGCTTGAATCACACGACGCGGTCTCGGAGTGGAGCGCCTTGGAAGAAGAGGCGAAGGTTTTCCAGTGCTCGGAGGCCCATGGCCACTCGGGTCTCCCGAGTGGCGCTGCCAAGATGGGGGAACAGCACCACGTTTTCCATGGACAGCAGAGCCGGCGTAACCTGGGGCTCGCGCTCGTAGACATCGAGGCCGACACCCGCCAGCGTTCCGGCCTGGAGCGCGTCTACCAGGGCGGCTTCATCCACCACGTCACCGCGGGCGGTGTTGATCAGGTACGCGTCGCGCCGCATCAGCGCGAGCCGATCCCGATTCATCAGGTGGTGGGTCTCGGGGTTCGCGGGACAGTGGAGCGACACGAAATCGGCGCGCTGGAGTACATCCTCCAGGTGGGGCAACTGCTCGGCACCCAATGCGCGCGCCACTTCCGGCGGGGGCGGATAAGGATCGTGGAAGATCACCTTCATGTCGAACCCAGCATGGGCCCGCTGAGCCACCGCCCGAGCAATCCTACCCATGCCGACCAGGCCCAGCGTCTTCCCACTCACTTGGGTGCCGAGCATATGCGTCGGCCGCCATCCCGACCATGCGCCCGCGCGGAGGTGCCGCTCGCCTTCGCCGGCCCGCCGGGCAACCATGAGCAGCAGGGTCATGGCGACGTCCGCGGTGGCGTCGGTGAGGACGTCGGGCGTATTGGAGACAGCCAACCCCCGGCGCTTGGCGGCCTCGATATCGATGTGATTGAAGCCGACGCCGAAGTTGGCGAGCAGTCGGGCGCGGAGCGGCTCGGCGGAAAGGACCTCGGCCGTCAGGCGGTCGGTGACGGTGCACAGCAACGCATCCGCGCCGGTCAGGGCCGCGCGGAGCCCGTCGGGACCGAGCGGCCGGTCTTCGGGATTGAGCCGGGCATCGAAGTCACGGGTGAGCTCCGCCTCGACCGCCTGCGGCAGCCGGCGGGTCACAATCACGACCGGCCGTGAGGTCATTGCGCGACGACGGTCCGTCGAGTCCGCTTCGCGAGTGCCTGTGCCACGGTCGCGCCAAGCTCCGCCGGGCTCGGCGCCACGGTGAGTCCGGCCGAGCGCATGATCTCGGCCTTCTCGGCGGCGGTGTCGCCGAAGGCGGAAATGATCGCCCCAGCATGCCCCATGCGGCGGCCCTTCGGCGCGGTGAGCCCAGCCACGTAGCCGATCACCGGCTTGCTCATGTTCTGCTTGACGAAGAGCGCCGCCTCGGCCTCCTGCGGCCCCCCGATCTCGCCGATCATCATGACGGCCTCGGTCTCCGGATCCTCCTCGAACAACTTGAGCATGTCCACGAAGGAACTGCCGTTGATGGGATCGCCACCGATGCCGACACTGGTGGTCTGACCGATGCCGAGGGCATTCATCTGGGAGGCGGCCTCGTAGCCCAGCGTGCCCGAGCGCGTGACCAGACCGACCGAGCCGCGGGAATAAATGTGCCCAGGCATGATCCCCAGCATCGCCTTTCCTGCGCTGATTACCCCGGCGCAGTTGGGCCCGATCAGCGTCGTCCGACGTTCCTTGGGAAAGCGCCAGAGATAGCGCTTCACCATCATCATGTCTTGCGCCGGAATCCCGTCCGTGATGGTGACGACCAGGCGAATGCCCGCATTGGCCGCCTCCATGATCGAATCGGCACAGAATGCGGCCGGCACAAAGATGATGCTTGCCTGCGCGCCGGTCTCGCGCACTGCTTCCTTGACGGTGTGGAAGACCGGGCGATCGAGATGGCGCTGTCCCCCTTTGCCTGGGGTGACCCCACCCACGACCTTGGTCCCGTAGGCGATCATCTCCCGGGCGTGAAAGGTGGCCTTGTCGCCGGTGAACCCCTGCACCACGACCGGGGTTTTCTCATCGATGAGGATACTCATGGCTCTCCATTCCCTGCCGCGGTTCGAGTGGCGCGCGAGGCCTTGAGCGCGTCAACGACGCGGTCGGCGGCCTCCGAGAGCGTATCCGCAGTGATGATCGGTAACCCGCTCTCCTTCAAGATCCGGCGGCCCTCCTGCACGTTGGTGCCGGCGAGCCGCACGACCAGCGGAATCTGCAGTTGAGTTTCGCGGGTGGCCTGCACTACACCCTGGGCCACCCAGTCGCAGCGGTTGATTCCCGCGAAGATGTTCACCAGCATGGCCTCGATATGAGGATCGGAAAGGACCAGCCGGAAGGCGGCCGCGACCCGGTCGGGCGACGCACCGCCGCCGACGTCGAGGAAGTTGGCCGGCGCTCCGCCCGCATGCTTGATCATGTCCATCGTGGCCATGGCAAGGCCGGCGCCGTTGATGATGCAGCCGATGTTGCCGTCCAAGGCCACGTAGTTCAGTCCGTGTTCGGCGGCCTGCGCCTCGCGGGGATCCTCCTCGGCGTAATCCCGCAGCTCACTCACGCTGGGCCGGCGGAACATCGCGTTGTCGTCGAAGGTCATCTTGCAGTCCAGGGCGAGCACCTGGCCGTCACCGGTCACGACCAGCGGATTGATCTCCACCATGGTCGCGTCGAGATCGCGAAACGCGCGGTACGCTCCGAGCAGCGTGGTGACCGCCCGACTCACCTGAGCGGGCGTGAGGCCCAGCCCGAAGGCGATTTCCCTGGCCTGGAATGCGGTCATGCCGACCGCGGGCTCGACTACCTCGCGCAACAGCGTATCCGGCGCCTTTTGAGCGATATCCTCGATCTCCATACCGCCCTGCGGAGATGCCACCACCATGATCCGTTCGCTCTTTCGATCCAGCACCAGCCCGACGTAGAGCTCGCGCTCGATGGGCACGGCGGCCTCGACATAGAGCCGGTGGACCACGCGACCCTCTGGACCGGTCTGATGGGTTACCAGCCGCTTGCCCAGGAGGACCTTGGCTGCCTGGCGCACTTCATCCTCGCTGGAGCAAAGCTTGATGCCGCCGGCCTTGCCCCGGGCGCCGGAGTGAATCTGGGCCTTCACTGCCCAGCGTGCCCCGCCAATCTCCGACGCTCGATACACGGCCTGCTCCGGGCTATAGGCAACGCCGCCGCGGGGAATGGCGACGCCGAAACCGGCGAGGAGCTCCTTGGCCTGGTACTCGTGGATGTCCATGTTGCGTCTCGGGTATTAGGTCGCGGGCCTTGAGTCGCGGGTCTCAGGTCGCAAATCGCCGGTCTTTGGTTCCACTCGCCTAAGCCCGAGCAGCAGAGACCCGCGACTCGCGACCCGCGACTCGCGACTTCTCAATGGCGTCCGCGGTGTTGACTACATTCTGCGCCATCCTGGCGGATGCGGCGTCGATCATCCTGCCGTCCAGCTGGGCGGCGCCCTTCCCCTCGCGCGCCGCCTGCTCCAGCGCGTCGAGGATCCGTCGCGCCCGCTGAACTTCCGCCGCAGGCGGGGTGAACACCTGGTTGGCCAGGGCGATCTGCGAGGGGTGAATGGCCCACTTGCCCTCGATGCCCAGGGCAGCTCCCCGGCGAGCCGCATCGAGGTACCCGTCGGGATCCTTGAAATCGCCAAAGGGCCCATCGATCGGCCGAAGCCCGTAGGCCCGGCACGCGACGATCATGCGGGACAGCGCGGCGTGCCATTGATCCCCGGGGTAGTCGGGGTTGAGCCCGCCGATGCTCACCGTGCGGGCGCGACAGCTCGCCGCGTAATCCGCCACCCCGAAGTGCATGGCCTCCAGCCGCCTGCTCGACTGCGCGATTGCCTCGACATTGGCCATGCCAAGGGCGGTTTCGATGAGAACGTCAATCCCGATGCGGTGGGAGAATCCCTTGGCCCCCTCGATCTGCGTGACCATGGCGTCGACCAGGTAGACGTCGGCCGGCACGCCGACCTTGGGAATCAGAATCGTGTCCAGCCGGTGGCCGGCCTGCTCCACCACGTCGACGACGTCCCGATACATGTAATGGGTATCGATGCCGTTGATCCGGACGCAGATGGCCTTGCCTCGCTCGCGCCAGTCAAACTCCAGCAGGCCTGCGATCACGTTGCGCCGTGCCGGTTCCTTATCGGCCGGCGCGACCGCGTCCTCCAGGTCCAGGAAGATGTAGTCGGCGTCCCCCTCCAGGGCCTTGGGGAACATTCCAGGCTGAGAGCCCGGTACGGCGAGCTCGCTCCGCTGCAGCCGTTGCCGAGCGGGCTCGAAGCGCGTGTGGCTCACCGGGCACCAGCGGCCGCGGCAACGGCGGGCTGAGCGTCGGGCGACAGAGCGGCGGTCGGCTTCTTCTCCAGGGGCTCGGCTGTCGAGCGGTAATACTCGGCAGCCGCGGCGACACCGCTTCCCGGTGTCACCTTGATCCCGACATCGCGCATGGCCATCTCCGATCCGGCGAGCGCGCCGAGCAGCATGAGCTCGTTCAGATCCCCAAGGTGGCCGATGCGGAAGAGCTTCCCGGCCATGCGTGCGAGCCCTGCTCCGAGTGCGAGGTCATAGCGGCGGAAGGCGACGTCGATGACGTCTGCGCCGTTGAAGCCCGAAGGCACCATGATCGCGCTCACGGTGTCAGAGTGCCACTTGGGTGCGCGGGCGCAAAGCTCCAGGCCCCACGCTTTCACCGCTGCCCGCACTCCTTCGGCGAGCCGATGATGCCGGGCGAACACGTTGTCCAATCCTTCCTCCATCAGCATGTCGATGGATTCCCGCAGTCCGTAGAGCAGCGGCAAGGATGGGGTGTAGGGGAAGTATCCCGTGGCGTTGGCCTTGATCATATCGCCGAAGTCGAAGAAGACTCGAGCGCACTTGGCCTGCTCTCGGCGCGCAAGCGCCTTGGGGCTGGCGCAGACGACGCCGAGTCCAGCCGGAAGCATGAGGCCTTTCTGCGAGCCGGTCACGGCCAGATCCACGCCCCACTCATCCATCCGGAAATCGATGCTCCCGATCGAGCTGACGCCGTCAACGTAGAGCAACGCGGGATGCTTGGCGCGATCCATCACCCGGCGCACGCCGGCAATGTCGCTGGTCACTCCGGTAGCAGTCTCGTTGTGGACCACCAGCACGCCCTTGATCTCGTGGGCCTTGTCGGCGGTAAGCGCCTCTTCGATGCGCTCCAGTGGGGCTCCCTCGCCCCACTCGACATCCAGGATGTCGACCCGCAGACCGATACGCTGAGCCAGGTCGATCCAGAGGTGGCTGAACTGGCCATAGCGGGACGCGAGGACCCGATCTCCAGGTGAGAGCGTGTTGGTCAACGCCGCCTCCCAACCACCGGTGCCGGTGGCGGGAAAGATGAAGGCCTGTCCGGCGGTGCTGCGGAAGACCTGTTTCACATCCTGCAGCACCCCACTGGACAGCGTCGGGAACGCAGAGGAGCGGTGGTCCTCCATGGCGCGGTGCATGGCGCGGAGGACACGATCGGGCACGTTGGTTGGCCCGGGGACGAAGAGAAAGTTGCGGCCGGCCATGCGCGGAACCCTCGGTGAAAGAAAACGCCGCCGGGCGGGAGCGAGCCGCCCCCGCCATATCTGACTACATTGGACTCGTCTCGACCCGAATATTTATTCGCCTGCCCATGTATACCACTTTGTGCTTTTTTTCACAAGGCATGCGAATTGGGTCCTAAATCTCCTCTCTCCCCGCCCAATCGGACTGGCCGAGATCTCCTGGCTGAGCTCTATGCCGTTGCGACGGCGGCTGTTGCGCCGGGCCCGGCGGTGGCGCAACGGCTGGCGAGCCTGAGCCCGAGGCCGTTCAAGCCGGTCTGGATTCTCGCCTTGGGTAAGGCCTCACTGGCCATGGCTCAGGCGGCAGCCGATGTCCTCCGCGCCTGCGGGACCCAGCCGGTCGGGGGACTGATCGTCGCCCCGGAACCCGGCTTGTCCCCTTCCCCGGCCCTCGAGGTGGTCGTCGGCGACCATCCGGAGCCAGGTCCCGGTTCGTTCGCGGCCTCCGACGCGCTCGCGCGGGTGGTAGCCCGGGTAGGCTCCGACCAGGAAGCTTGGGTACTCCTCTCCGGCGGCACCACCAGCCTCATCGGAGCGCCGGTTTCCGGCATCACCCCAGCCGAGCTTGCCGCGCTTTATCAACTCCTGCTGGGCTCCGGTCTCGACATCACGGCGATGAACCGGATTCGAAAGCGGTTCTCCCGCTGGGGCGCAGGCCGCCTGGCCCAGGGGTTGGCGCCGGCGCGGGTTCGGGTACTGGTCGTCTCCGACGTGATTGGAGACGATTTCGCCTCCATCGGCTCGGGGCCTTGTGTTCCCGATTCATCGACCGCGGTCGAGGTTCGGGAACTGCTCGAGGACGCTCGCCTCTGGGATCGAATCCCCGCTGCGGGTCGACACCTGCTCGCCGAAGCGGAAGCTGGGAGGATGCCGGAAACACCGAAACCTGGCGACCAGGTTTTCGCCAATGTGACCATCGAGCTTGTCGCCAGTAACAGGTTGGCCCTCGAAGCTGCGGGCAAGCGGGCGGCAGAGTTGGGCCTCGCGCCGGTGGTGGCGGAGACGCCCCTCGCTGGGGAGGCGTCGGCGGCCGGCGCGAGTATAGCCGCTACACTCTTAGATAATTGCGGTCGAAATAACATCCCGCAACCGGAGCCATTCCACGGACGCTGCTGCATCTGGGGTGGCGAGACGACGGTGACGCTGGGGTCATCAGCCGGCTTGGGCGGGAGATGCCAGGAGCTGGCGCTCGCGGCGGCTCGAGTCCTCGGAGGTGGACCAAGCGGGAGCGTCCTGCTCGCTGCAGGTACTGATGGGCGAGATGGCCCGACCGATGCGGCGGGTGCCATCGTCGACGGAACTACCTGGGCCGCGATCGCCGCGGCGGGTCGAGACCCGCAAGGCGACCTCGAGGGACACAACGCCTACCGCGCGCTGGACGCTGCGGGCGCTCTTCTCCGTCCAGGCCTCACCGGCACCAATGTGATGGATGTGGTGATTGGAGTGTGCCTGGAAGGGAGAAGTGAGAAGTAAGCAGTGAGAAGTGAGACGATGGTGACAGGTGACAGGTGAGAGGTGAGAGGTAAGGTGACAGGTGGGCGGTAAGCAGTGAGCAGTAAGAAGTAAGCAGGGTGAAGTAAGCGGCGAAAAGTAGGCTGTGGGCGAGAAGTACTCCTCATCCTGAGCGAAGCGAAGGATCTCCTGTGGCTGCGTCACTAGAGAGCCACGATAGATCCCTCGCTCCGCTCGGGATGAGGAGCAGGTGTGCACCGCTTGCTTCTCACGTCTCACCTGTCACCTGTCACCTGTCACCACCGTCTCACTTCTTACTGCTCACTGCAGTCAAGGGTGCAGCTGCAACCTCGGCTTGAAATCCTGCCCCAAGAGCACACTCACATCTACCCGACGCAGGGTATCACGATCCAGCACGACACGGCCCACGCCGAGCGCCGCGCGCACGGCCCTGCCGTTGCCTGGGTCTCCACGGCGGACGATGATCTGAGTGGAATCGAGGAGCCGATCGGCGTTGCCGAAAGACACGACATCCAGCCCTTGCTGCCGGAGCATGCGGGTCGCCACGCGAGCGGCGCCCGACCGGCGGCTTCCGTTGAGAACCTCGACCTGCACCCGATGATTGGGGGAAGGGACCGTGTAGCCATGACTCACGACCGGTTCCGGCCGGGGAGGCTGAAACAGCACCGCGCCCGCGCCGGCACAGACGAGGATGCCGGCAGCGATCAGTGCGAGGCGGACGTGGTGGCGGTTAGGCTGTTCCAGAACCGGAATGTCGGTTCGGGGATGGGCCATCCCGAGCGTACCAGGTGAACGAGTCGCTCGGCGGCTACTTGACGGAGCACTTCGCGTGGATTGGCCGGAAACCGCCGCGCGAGCTCGGCTCGGTGCTCCGCTTGCTCCGGTCGGCCAGGCTCCAGGTAGTCGGCACAATAGAGCACGCGCCCCACCATATCCCATTCGGCCAGCCCGACCGAGTGATACCGAACGGCATCCAACACCCCGCGGTCAACCTCACCATCGGCCTTGGCCCGGGCGGCGCTGGCAGGGCCATGCCTCAAAGTAGGGGAGCCCGGTGTGCTCGAGGCCCAACGCTCCAACTCGGCTGGATCGGCATCGCGCAGAGCGTCATGCAGCCACACGGCCCGGAGCCAGCGATGCCGCTCGCTGTCTGGAATGCCGATCTCCTCCGCCCATCGGGCGGCGAGTTCGGCGACGCGTTGGATGTGCTCCAGGCGCTCCGGTGTGACCACGGCCCACTCCGGCAGCGTGGGCCGCAGCCCGGGTGGGGTTTGGCGCGGATCCCCCACCGCGAGCGTCCCCCTCAGCTCTCGGCCCGCAGCTGAGGGCGGACGATCTGGTTCTGGGTGTCCACCAGCACCACCCGGGGTTGGTGCTGCTGCGTCTCCGCTTCGTCGTAGGATGCGACCGACCTGACGATCACGAGGTCACCGGGAACAGCCGGAGGTGCAGCGGCGAGGGTCGCGCGATGGATCTTGGATTTGAGCAGATGCCGGCGCGTCAGCCAACGCCCTCTCCCAGAATGATGTTGTCGATGAGCCGAGTGCGCCCAACTCGCGCCGCCATTGCGACGACCGTACTGCCATCTGCCTGATCGACCGGGGCGAGTGCGGTGGGCTCCACAATCGCAATATACTCGACGTTCACGCCCGGAGTCATCGCCAACGAGCGTCGCATGCGGTTCTCCAGCTCTGAGGATCGCGTCTCTCCCTCCCGCCAGGCCTGGTGTGCCACTCGCAGCGCGGTGCTCAAAGCCGTCGCTTCGCGTCGTTCGTCTGAATTCAGGTATGAGTTACGACTGCTCATTGCCAGCCCGTCGGCTTCACGCACGGTCGGCACGATCACCAGCTCCAACGGCCAATCCAGATCCCGCACCATTTGTCGTACCATGGTCGCCTGCTGAATGTCCTTCCGCCCAAAGCAGGCGACGTCCGGCTGGACCAAATGGAAGAGCTTGGCCACCACCGTGAGTACGCCGGCGAAGTGCCCGGGCCGGGCGGCGCCTTCCCATCGTTCACCCGAGGGACCGGGCACGACCCTGATTTCCGCGCCCGGAGGGTACATGGTGGCCTCGCTGGGCACGAAGAGGAGGTCGACGCCGCGCGTCTCTGCCAGCCGCCGGTCACGCGACAGATCACGCGGGTAGCGGGCCAGATCCTCCGTGGGGCCGAATTGCAGCGGATTGACGAAGATGCTCATGACCACGGCGGCGTTGCGTCGCCGGGCGGCATCGACCAACGCCAAATGGCCTTGGTGCAGGTAGCCCATCGTGGGAACCAGCCCGATGCGCCGTCCGGCACCTCGGGCCTGGGCGATCCATTCCCGGAGTTCGGGAATGGCGGTGAGCTCGATCATGTCAAGCTTGCGGGCTGCGGATGGCAGTTGCAGCGTCTCCAGTCGTTGGTCTCAGGTCTCAAGCAATGGTTGGAATGACGACAAGAATCAGAGGTGCACCAGACCAAGGACCAAAGACTAACGACGCTCATTCGACGTGCCCCTTGCGACCTGCGACTCACTCAAAACTGTGCTCCGGCCCGGGGTATCGTCCCTCTCGCACCTCCTTCGCAAATCCGCTGACCGCCGCGCGCACGGTTTCCCCCAAGTCAGCGAACCGTTTGAGAAATCTGGGATTGAACATCTCGTTCAGCCCCAGCATGTCGTACAGCACCAGCACCTGCCCATCACACCCCGGTCCTGCGCCGATCCCGATGGTCGGGATGGTGAGCTCGGCGGAGATGCGCCGGGCGATTGCGGCCGGCAGAAGCTCGAGCACGATCGCGCAGGCCCCCGCGCGCTCCAGCGCCTGGGCATCGGCCAGGAGCCGATCCGCCGCGTCCGGCGCTCGCCCCTGCACCCGATAGCCGCCGAGCGCATGCACTGATTGTGGGGTCAATCCCAGATGGCCGATCACCGGGATGCCCCGCTCCACCAGGGCAGCCACGGTTTCAGCCATGTGGCGCCCTCCTTCGAGCTTCACTCCGTTCGCGCCACTCTGCTGCAGGACCCTGCCCGCGTTGTGAATCGCTTCGGGGATCGATACCTGATAGGTAAGAAACGGGAGATCCACGAACAGGAGCGCTCGAGGGGCGCCGCGCCGCACCGCGGAGGCGTGATAGATCATCTGCTCCAGTGTCGCGCTCAGCGTGGTGTCTTGCCCGGCGACGACCTGATTGAGGGAGTCGCCCACCAGCAACACATCCACGTCCAACTCCTGGAGCAGCTGAGCAAAGGTGGCGTCGTAGCAGGTGAGCATCACGATTCGCCGGCCCGAGGCCTTCAGGGCCAGCAGATCGGGCGCGGTGAGTGGGCGTGGGTCAGCGCTCATGAGGTTTAAGCTCGGCGAGCTCTCGCAGCCAGAAGTCGCGGTTGGGCAGCTCGGGATGCGGAATGATAAGGTCGGGATCGGCCACTCGGCGATCGCCGTAGCGCACGATGTCCAGATCGAGGGTACGAGAGCCCCAGCGCTCGGTCCGAACCCGCCCCTCGCTGTGTTCGATCCCTTGGCAGGCCTCGAGCAAGGTATGGGGGTCCAGGCCGGTTTCGAGCAGGATCATTTGATTAAGGTAGGCCGGCTGATCCTTCCCGCCTAACGGTGCGGTTTCCTCCACGGTCGAGGCGGCGATCAGTCGCGTGTGCGGAAGGACGGCGAGCGCGTTGCGCGCAGCCTCAAGGTGGCGGGCTCGATCTCCGAGGTTGCTGCCCAGCGCGACATAGGCGAGCTCCCGGGCTGGGGCCGCCGGCTCAGGCTTCGACAAAATGGCGGGCTATGCGCTGGAGCTCCGCGGCCACCTGACCCAGTTCGTCAATGGCCCGCTCCAGATCGGCTTGACCCGAGGCCGCCTCGGCCGCTCGCCGGGCGAGTGCGTCGGTTTCACTCAG